>Ga0306921_10008072_pt1 | contig 11108 bp, 10 predicted proteins | sample sta12Cox44000080_FD_203760 | JGI IMG/M metagenome (GOLD analysis project Ga0306921, IMG submission 203760) | Lab enrichment of tropical soil microbial communities from Luquillo Experimental Forest, Puerto Rico - statoxic.12C.oxic.44.000.080 (v2)... | ecosystem: Environmental > Terrestrial >... | reverse complement strand
TTCTTTGGATGGCTTTATCGGTGCTGGCCTTCGTCTTATGACCTTTTCGCCAGCCAAGCGTTTCGTCGGGATCCCAGTCAGCGAGCTTTACTTTCTTGCCGGGAGTGACGATGAGTTCCTTGCTGAAGTTGGTGGCCATTTCAAAGTGTGTTGCTAACTTTGAGCCATGGCCTTGGTGGCGCGCTCGCCGATAGCCGGAGTCTCGACGTGTTCGGCGCGAAAGCCGATGCCCACGATTCGCGCCGGAATCCTACGTAGAACCGGCCAGGAGTTCAAGAGTTTGAGTGGCCAAGGCAGGGAGCGAATCGGTCGGCCACTGTTGAGCGCGGGCGCTAAGACGCGATTCTGAACCAGAATCTGCAGGCGCTGTGTGGCACGGGTGGGGAACATGCGCCGGTCCTGCACTGCTTTGAGCCGTTTGGTCGGTATCTTCCCGTCACCGAATGCCGGCGCCAGTATGTTTGCTGCGGCCACAGCGTCCTGAATTGCGAGATTGATTCCGATCCCTCCAACCGGTGACATGGCGTGGGCAGCATCTCCAATGCACAGAAGTCCGTCCCGATACCATCGCTTGAGGCGATCAACTGCCACCGAGAGCAGCTTGACATCCTCCCAGTCTCTGAGTTCGTGAACGCGATCGGCGAAGTAGGGCGCGATTTGGACAATCAATTGACGGAAGTGCTCGATGCCCTGCCGGCGAACTTCGTCGATTCCACCCTTGGGTATTACGTAGGCGCATTGCCAGTAATCGCCGCGGTCGAGCGTCACGAACAACGTGCCTCTATCGACGCGTACGCCCGTTTGCCGAGGGTCCGTTTCAGCCCTTCGTGAGATGCGCATCCACAACACGTCGATGGGCGCGCCTAATACCTCTACCTCGAGTCCGGCCTTTTCGCGAACGAGCGAGTTGCGCCCATCGGCGGCGATGATGAGACCCGCGTCGACCTCAAGCTCGCCACTCGGTGTCCTGGCCCGGACCCCACGAATCATTTCGCCATCGCGGATTAGATCGACCGCTTCGGTTTCCATCCGAAGGTGAAAACCAGGCAGCTCGCGGCCCCTTTCGGCGAGAAAATTCAGAAAATCCCACTGAGGCATCAGCGCGACGAATTTGCAGGTGGTCGGCAAATGCGAGAAATCGCCAACGGTGACGCTGAACTTGCCGACTTGTGCCCCGATCAGACGCACCTCCTGATGGGGTCGCCTCAGAAGGGAATCGAGCAGACCGAGTTCGCGCATCACTTCGAGCGTTGAGGGATGAATCGTGTCGCCGCGAAAATCGCGCAGGAAATCTCGGTGCTTCTCGAGCACCAGGACATCGATACCCGCGCGAGCCAGCAAGAAACCTGCCATCATCCCGGCCGGTCCGCCGCCCGTGATGCAACACTGTGTCTTGGTCGATTCCCTTTTAAGGGACGTGGCCATTTTTCCTTCCCTAGAGCGGCCGGAGTTTTAAGGTGCCGAAAGTCTAAACTGCTCGGTTCAGGGTGGGAGAGGCCGGAAGAATCGAGATTTGGAATTATTCGATCGAGCCAGTCAAAACGCCGCTGGCCGTCGGCCTCGCCCGGCTGCCGGCGACATCGAACCCTGTGATCTCGATGGTTGCCGGGGTGGCCAGTTCAAAAGTAACCGGGGTTTCGGCAGGCAGGCGGATATCTCTCTTGTTGGTCATCACCGCAGCGACGGTGCCGACTCCCGCTCCGATGGGGCCGCCAACCAGTGCGCCTCCGCCACCCGCGGCTAGGGCGCCAATCAACAGTCCGGTTCCCGCCCCGCCACCGATGAAACCGAGGTTATGCTTGCCGTGGCGCTTGCCGATCTTCGTATCCGTGACGGTGCGGATTTCATACCTACTGCCGCCAACCTCGATGCTCTCAAGAGTGATCTGAAGATGGGCATGCCCCACCAGTCTGCCTGAGCGCCGGGCATCGACCACCACACCCGTAGCGTGGGCACCTTGCGGGATAATGGTTCTGCCAGCCAGCGTGACCGGCTGGGAAAGCGTCGCCTCAAAGCGGTCTCCGGGCTGATTTCGGTCGCTACCCACAGCGGTGTTGAGCGTCACATGTATGGCGGTCGATTCGGGCAAGGTGACCGACACCGAGCGGCTGACCGCGTTTCGGCCGTTTGCGTTTGCCGCAAAAACCAGGATGAAGATAGGGAAAAATGCGCAGACACTCGACCATTTCACTGCGTTCGACATAAACACACCCCTCGTTTGCACTAGAGCAGGCGAACTTCCGAATCCATAGCCGCAAAGCTGTAGACTTCAGACGCATTTATACGAGAAGGCGGCCAGCCGACGCAAGAATTTCCGAAGGCGGCAACTTCAGGGTACTGGACCTCCTCTTGTCCGGAGCAAGACAGCCGCCCGGCAGCCCTCCCCTTTAGGCACATTCACGCTTTTTTCACAGTGGATTCGTGGTTCCGAAGTATGATGGGCCGTTCAAGCAAGGTATGCCTCCCATGGCCACGGCAACTTCAGAGATTCTTAGGGCCGAGCAACCGATCGCGGAAAAGGCAGCGGCTGCCAGGACCGAGTACCCTGGGGCATTGGTGGTGGTTGAGGGAATCGACGGATCGGGCAAGAGCACGCAGCTCTATCTGCTGAAACGCTGGCTCGAGATCGGCGGCTACCGGCTCCACTTCACCGAATGGAACTCGTCGCCGCTTGTGAAGTCAGCCACCAAGCGCGGCAAGCAGCGCCGCATGCTGACTCCCACCACTTTTTCCTTGCTACATGCCGCCGATTTCGCCGACCGATGCGAGCGGCAGATCCTTCCGTTGCTACACGGCGGGTATCTAGTTCTGGCAGATCGTTACGTATACACCGCATTTGCGCGCGACGCCGCCCGCGGGTGTTCACCTCATTGGCTGCGGAACCTGTACAGTTTTGCGCCTGTCCCGGATATCACCTTCTATTTCCGCGCGCCCCTAGATGTGGCGGTCAACCGCATCGTGGCCGGGCGTCCCAAGTTGAAGTACTACGAAGCCGGCATGGATTTGGGGTTTTCACTTGATCGCGCCGAGAGCTTCCGCATCTTCCAGGAGCGCATTCTGACGAACTACGACCAGATGATCGAGACCGACCGGTTCGTCCTCATGGACGGGACCGTGCGCGTGAATAAGCTCCAGAAAATGATGCGTGAAATCGTGACCGAGCGGGTTGACCTCGCGCGCTTTCTGCCGAAGAAGAAATGACGCGATCGCGTTCCAACCAGGCCGCCGGAGTTTCACCCAATGGGCATGGGGCGAACTCTGCGAAAAGAAAGAGCAAGAACGGGAAAAACGGGAACGAAAGCCTGGCCGCGCGGTTCTATGGGATGCCCTTGCCCGGAATCAGGCCCGAAGAGCTGAGCGGGAATCTAATCGTGGTCGAGGGAGCCGACGGCTCGGGCCGCTCAACTCAGATTTCGCTGCTGACCGAATGGCTCGAATCGGAAGGTTTTGCCGTGCAGACGATGGGTCTGCGCCGCTCCTATCTGGTAGGCGAGGACATCGACGCACTGCTGGCCGAAAATGCGGTGACGCGTCTGACCCTCGGGCTGATGTACAGCACCGACTTTTTCGACCAACTGGAGCGCAGAATTTTGCCGGCGTTGCGTTCGGGATTGATTGTTCTCGCCGATCGCTATATCTTTACGCTGATCGCGCGCGCCGCCGTAAGGGGAATCAGCCGGGACTACCTGCACGGGATTTACGAAATCGCGCTTCGTCCCGACCTGACCTTTTGGCTGAACGTGAGGCCAGAAGTGGCCTTCGACCGTGAATTCAAGAAATCGCAAACGATTAGCTACTGGGAATCGGGCCGGGACATGTCACTTTCGAACGATCTGTTTCAGTCATTTATCCGCTATCAGTCGTTGATCAAGCGTGAATTCGAATATCTTTCGAAAAGGCACGGTTTTATCGAGCTCGACGGCGAAGCAAGCGTTTCCGAGGTCAACCGGCAATTGCGCACGCGCATCGCGTCGCAGCTGGGTATCCGCGGAACGCATTACCGGCCTTCGCACGCGCTCGCGCACCTCTGGCGCTGAACAAGAGTGGCCGCACCCGTCCAACTGAGTGCGATCGATGCCGGATCGAACGCCATTCGTCTCGTCATCGCACGAGCAACCTCTCCGCAGCACATCCAAATCCTTGAAACCGAGCGGGCTTCGGTCCGTCTGGGCCACAACGCGTTCACCCAGCGGATGCTCGACGATAAAACGATTGCCCGAGCGGTTCGCGCGTTCCGCCATTTTCGCGAGCGCATGGATCACTATCACGTAACGGCCTATCGCGCCGTGGCGACTTCGGCGGCGCGTGAGGTTCGCAACGGCCGCAAGCTGATGGATCGTATCCACCGCAAGAGCGGGATCAAGTTGGATGTGATCAGCAGCGCCGAGGAAGCGCGCCTGGTCTGTTCGGCCGTGCTCTGGGTGCTCGGCGAACGGGTGCAGCCGCGGCTGATTTTTGATCTGGGCGGGGGCAGCCTGGAACTGAATTTCTTCGAACACGGATTGCTCAGCCGGCGCATCGCTCTGCCCCTCGGTACGATTCGGGTAATGGAAACCTTTGCGATCGAGGGTGTGATCGATGAGGAGCACACGCGGCGGTTGCGCCACCATGTGCTGGCGCTGCTGCGCAGCGCGATGCCGTCGCCGCCGAATCTTTCGCGGGCGATTGCGGTCGGATGTGGCGGCAATGCCGAGGCTTTGGTAAGGCTCGCGGCCGGTCCCCCGATCGCCAGGACCCCGGCCATCAATGTGCGGCTGCTGCGGGACCAAATGTGGCGGATCCTCTCGCTCGACATCTCTTCCCGCATGCGCGTCTTTGGCGTGCGTAAAGATCGGGCCGAAGTCATGGGAATTGCCGCGATCATCATCAACACGGTCGCCGAATGGCTGCAGTTGCGCTCCCTACTGGTTCCGGGTGTGGGTGTTCGCGAGGGGCTGTTGCTGGATCTTGTCGCGGAGCAATATTCGGGGGAGACCCCTTCGGATGAAGAGCGCGACCGTGCAGAAAAGTTTCTAGCGGGCGTTCGCTGGTTTGCGCGACGCCACGATGGCGATGCGCGCCATGCGGATCAGGTAGCCCGGCTCGCGCTTTCGCTTTTTGACCAAATGCGCCCCTTGCACGAAATGGGTGCAGAGATGCGGCTCATTTTGGAGATGGGCGCGCTGCTGCACGACATCGGGCACTTCGTGAGCCGCAAAGCTCACCACCGGCACGGAGAATATTTGGTGCGCTGGGGCGAAATTCCGGGCCTCAGCGGGTGGAGGCGCGAGATGGTTGCGGCCCTCATCCGCTATCACAATTGCAAATCGGAGCCAGGGTTGGGGCACGCGTCCTACGCGGCGCTCGATAATGAAAAGCGGAGGCAACTGCGCCTGCTGACGTCATTTTTGCGCATTGCCGAAAAGCTCGAATCCGAGCACGCGCAGAAGATCTCGGGTATTGACGTTCAAATCGTGGGACGTCGCGCGATTTTCCTGATTGGAGCGGCCGAGGGAACGCGGCTGGATTTGGCGGGGCTCGGACGCAAGGCCGACTTGTTCGAGAGGGAGTTCCAACTCAAGGCCGAGTTTCGGCGGGATCAGCGGCGGGAAAAAGTGGCCTAACGCGAAAAATCCGATCAACGATCCCTGCTTCAGCGCCACGAAGTTTTCTAGATGGAAGCGGCAGGCCGCTTGCGGCCCTTCGAGGAGCAAAACGCGCGAACGGCCTATCCGCGCCCTCTCCACTTGGTCTACTATGAAGCAGGGCGAGGGTGCGAGGGCTCGGGTGCCCTTTAGCCAGTGCCGGAGCAATCGGAAATTGCAGATCACGAGTTGGAATGGCACGAAGGAATGATTCTTTATCTGGTTCGTCACGGAATCGCAGTGGATCGTACCGATCCGAAATGCCCGCCGGAAGCGGAGCGGCCGCTCACCGCGAAGGGCGTGCAGAAAACGCGTTCGGCAGCGCTGGGTCTACAGGCACTCGGTGCGAAGCCGGATGTGCTGATTACCAGCCCATACGTTCGCGCGGCGCAAACGGCCGAGATTTTTGCTGAAGCCCTGGGGTATTCGCCGGAAAAAATTCGGGTAAGCGAAGCGCTGAAGCCCTCCGAAAATCCAGCCACGATCCTGAACGAGATTTCGCGTTTGAGGGCAAAGGAAGTGGTCTTTTGCGGTCATGCCCCGCATCTGGACCTCTTGATTTCTCATCTGGCGGGCGCCCGAGGGGCATTCACGGCCTTGAAGAAGGCCGGCGTGGCTTGCTTCGAGCAGCAGGGCGGGCATGGCCGCTGGGAGCTCCGCTGGGTCCTGACACCTAAAATACTGCGCGAGATGGGGCACTAGAAGCTAGGCCGTACGCCGTCGGCGCTGTGGAATCGAACTGGCGACCAGTGCATGCCCCCATTGAAATCCGGCCCTCCAGGTGAGCCAGGGCGAGTTGGGGCCTGCGCTCAGTTGCAGAAAGTCCTCCAGGCAAGCTTTTCTCTTGGCCTCGATTCGTTCCATCCACTGCGCTACCGCCGCTGGGCCCGACTTAGGCGCCAGGCCGCGAACTTTGGCGCGAAGCACGTCCATATCGTGCAGGTCGCCGAGAAGGTCCTGCATTCGGCGCAGGTCGTCACACCAGGCATCGCACCGCTGCGGCAGGAAATTCTCTACCAAATAACGGAAATTCTTGACGGCGATTCGCAGACGGTGCCAGGCCACACTGCTCCCGCTCTTGCGTGCTCTTTGAAACAGATCGGCGGCCGTGTTCAACCGCGCAAGCGCCAAGCGCTGAAATACAACGCTTTCGAGCGGGAAGAACTCGGCTTTCGAGGACAGTTTGCGCGTCAGTTTCTTCCATCCTTTCTGATCAAATGCGTCAAGAGCGCGTTCAGCTTTTACGCGACTCGATCTTTCCTGAGCGGCTAGTACGGCGAGCAAGCGCCTGCGCACCGGATCGCCGGAGGGCGCAAGTTTCTTAATCCAGCCGCGCTCGACCTGCACATCGCGGAGTTCACCCAAAGCGTGGAACGATGCGCGGCTGGCCTTCTTGAGCTTGCGCCAGCCAGGACTTGGATTGACTTCGTCGAGCGCCTCGGCCATCGAGCGGCAGCGCCGGAGCGCAACGCGCAGATCGTGCACAGCATCCGGATCCCAGTCGCGGCCGACCTGCGTGGCTCTTTCGGGGACCCGCTCCATCCACACTTCAAAACCGCTGTTTGTGGAGGTAGGCTTCGGCAATGTAATGGTTTCGGCCATCGTCCAGAATCAACTGGCGGGAAGAAGAGACGAGAATTCTAACGCCGCGTCGATTTCTGCGCCAGACGTCTCCTTCAAAAAAGCGGGTCAAGAAATCCACAGCTGTGGAAAACACGCTCGTCGACCTAGGAGATGAAAGAGCACCCCAGACGAATGCGCCCTACCTCGCTGCGCAGCGAGAATACTCTGCGCAACACGACGCGCACTGGGGGCAGAATTGGCACGTGCAGAACTGCGTTGAACTGTTCGGGCAAATCAGCGTCGGATTCTAGCAACAGCGCCACGCCGCCGTAGCTGAGATCGATTACCTTGGCGGTCCTCTGACCGTCCGCAAAGATGGCGTGCGCCTTGGTTCCGGCTAGAGAGACGCGCTCCCATTTGCGCCGCTCAGCGCGCTGAGGCCCTTCGCGCACAACGGTGGGGCCGGGAGTCGAGGGGGGAGGAATTACTCGCGGCGGCGTGGGGGTGGCAGCTGCCTCGCGGGAAGGCGAAGGACGAGCCTCGATCGGCGTTTTGGGCGCCGCTGCCCGGGTTGAATGCTTCAGGGCGTACAGCCGCTCATCGGCCACACCGAGCAAGGAGGCCTTCTGATCCCCGTCGGTCGGATGCACCGCAACGCCGAAATCAAGCGTGACACCGACATCCATTTTGAGCGGCCGGAGCTGATTCTCATATTCGGTGCGTACGCGACGGCAGAGGGTAAGGGCCTGGTCCGCGTCCGTCTCGGGCAGGAGCAGCGCGAATTCGTCCCCGCCAATGCGGAAGGCGAAATCGGAGGCACGCAAAGTAGTGCGGAGCGTGGTAGCCGCGATCTGCAGGACGTGATCACCTTGCAGATGCCCGAAACGGTCATTGACCTCCTTCAGTTTGTGCAGGTCAAGAATCACGACGGCGAGTTGCTGGCCGTAACGCTTGGCGCGATTTAACTCCTTGTCCAGATACTCATCGAACAGTCGGCGGTTGTAAAGACCTGTGAGCGCGTCAGTGGCTGCGTTGATTTGCAGCTTCTTGAATTCGTCGTACTCGACAAGAACCGGAACGCGAAGAGAACTCGATGAGGATAGGACCTCGACGATGGCAGTTCTTAGCGAAATCGTTCGGCCAACGATTCTGGCCAACTCCCGACGCCAATCGAGAATCCGAGTCCAATACTCGCTGCTCTGTGCTTCGCTGAGATCGATTTGGGCAATGGTGCGGAAGAACTGCCTTAAAAATTGGGCGCGCGCGGATTCATCCAGACCCTCCAGGGTCTCGACGAGCAAGTCCAAAGATGAGTCTTCCGCCGAGAGCTTCGGCGGAACATCACCGGGCTGGGGCATCAATGGATTCCGAGCTAACCTGCCTTGAGACAAAAAGAAGGCACCTGCGGGGGCAGAACCCTTATAGCACGGAACACTCCATTTACGCGAACACTGACCGTAGGGGGCCTGCCTGAGGGGTTTTTTAGCTTATTGTCCGGCTTAGACTTAGTCCTCGGCTAACGGCTCATTGTGTGAGGGAGGGGATCGGTGGTACCGGGAAAGGTGAAAAGCGATTCCCTTTTGTGCTCTATCGGTGCCCGGTCTAGGGCCTAGAGGCTGAAAGGCGGTCCTATTTAGCCGATCGGCTTGAGGAACTCAACGCCGATTAAATGGATATCCCCAGCCTCCTGCTGGCGCTTCACCCGCGCCTGAATCGGCGGCATTCCGGCCGGGACTAGGGCTGATGAGGTAATCGAGGGGGCCGGAATCGTAAGGGTAACTACCCCACCGAGCGGCAGAGGCCGCGGGCTCGTAATGAAGGCACCCTGGGCACTGACGTCCAGAGTCTTGGCCAGCTCTACGAACTGTTCGCCGTGAGCGTCGCGACCACGTATAAACAACGGAATCTGCAGGTGGATGCGCTGAAATCGCCTGCGCTCGTCGGTCAGAGGTTGTACCTCAAAATGGCTGTGAATGATCTCTTCTCTCGGGCTCATCGGTACCTGAGTATTAGTACTGTCGGCTGGACGGCAATTCATATGCACGTTGTACGCCTTCAACGGGAGCGATTATTATCCGTAGTGTAATCTGTAATTTGCGGTCACCATAGAAGCACCCTTTGCTCTGCTAATGCGAATCGAATGCACAGCTTCGGGCAATTCATTTCCACCATTGTGCAATCTTGGAACTCATTTGCCATTGACAGCATTTGCTGCGGTTTGCGAGCATACAAATCCAGACAAATCCCCCTGGGAAAACCTCGCCGAAAGTAAAAGTCATCGCTTTAGGCGATAGCCCGGTGGCGGAGGGTGGGGTGTCCAAGACTGCCGCAGTGGAGAAGCCGACCGCAGGACCGGTCTCGCTTCAAATGGTCGCTAGTCTGTTGGACGCGATCGACCGACCTCTTCTGGTCTCCGATCGAGGAGGGCAGATTCTCTTCGTGAATTTGCATGCGCAGGACTTTCTTCGTTCCTCTGGTCTAGACGGGAAAAACTCCGCGGACTTATTTGCTGACATCCTCGCTTCCGACCGCAAGCAGGTGCTCAGCAAATTGGAAAGCGGCGAGCAAGACGTCAACCTGCCTGTGCGTGGTGCCGGGGGCCAATTCCGCGCGAGAATTCGCTGGCTTCCCGAGCCAGATTGGCTGGCCGTTTACGTCGACCCAGCTCCCTCGGAGCCTCCTGAAGAATCGGAAATGCGCCAGACGGTGCAAGAACTGATGCAGGAGCGCGAGATCACCTATCGAAATCTGCTGGCCGCATATTTGCGGCTTCAGGAAGCCAATCGGCAGAAAACGGTTTTGCTTGCTTCTGCCGCGCATGAATTGAAAACCCCTCTTGCGGTCATGAAGGGCTACTATGACTTGCTCCTGTCCGGCTCACTCGGCAAGCTGAGCGACCGCCAAGTCGATATCTTGAGGGAGTCCAAGGAGAGTTGCGACCGGCTGGTCCGACTGGTTTCGATGTTTTTGAATTACTCGGCTCTGGAGAGCGGAAAGCTGGTCCTACAGCTGCACGAGAACGACCTCCGTGATTGCATCCACGATGTAGGGGTCCGCTGGAAAGACGCCTTGCAACGTGCGAATGTGCGGCTGGACATTCAGATCCCGCCGAATTTACCAGTTTTCCGCTTCGATTATCAAAAGGTGCAGCAATGCATCGTCAACTTACTGGATAATGCCCTAAAGCATACGCAGAGCGGAGGAACCATCACTTTGACCGTGCAGCTGCACTTTTGGGAGCGACGTGTCGCCGATGCTTCGCCAGCCGATGACCGTCGCCGGGAGGGCGGACAGCAACCCAACAGTGTCTTGCTAACCGTAATGGACACGGGCTCTGGTATCGCGGCGGAATTTCATCAAGAAATTTTTGATGAATTTGTGCGTGTCGATCCGGCATCTTCCGGAATGGGCCTGGGACTGGCGATTGCCAAACGATTGATCCAGGCACATCGCGGGAAGATTTGGGTCGATAGCGAAGTGGGTCGGGGCAGTTCGTTTTCCTTCCTGCTGCCGATTCGTATCGAATAAAAAATGACCCGAATTGGGAAAATGTTCCTGAGCGAGATCGGAAACGATAATGGCTAAAAACGAAAAGATCATGGTCGTGGACGATGAGCCGAGCATACGTAAGTACCTGCGGACCCTGCTCGAGGTGGACGGTTTTCAAGTGGAGACGCTGTCGAGCGGTAAGGAATGTCTTCAGCGAATCGGTGAGGGTGAGCGGCCCGATTTCATCATACTGGACGTGCTGATGCCCGAGCTGGATGGCCTCGAAACCCTGAAGCAGTTGATGCAACTCGACCGTTCCTTGAACGTGATCATGCTTTCCTGCGCCAACGAAGTGAATACGGTCGTAGAAGCAATTCGCCTAGGCGCGCTCGACTATTTGACGAAGCCCTTCGAGAAGGCCGAACTCGATGC
>Ga0306921_10008071_pt1 | contig 11108 bp, 12 predicted proteins | sample sta12Cox44000080_FD_203760 | JGI IMG/M metagenome (GOLD analysis project Ga0306921, IMG submission 203760) | Lab enrichment of tropical soil microbial communities from Luquillo Experimental Forest, Puerto Rico - statoxic.12C.oxic.44.000.080 (v2)... | ecosystem: Environmental > Terrestrial >... | reverse complement strand
ATTCATGCCTCGGTGGTGGCCAATCGGTTCTTGCGATGCTCGGGTTCGAGGGAGAGTATCGAGTAAGTGATTAGGCGCTGCGTGTGCTACCGTTTAGCACCGAGTCTCCGTTCCAATCCTATGCCCGTTCGAACAACCCAACAAAGCTATAGGCCACGAGTCTCTCATAGGATCATGGTTGGCACTTTAGCCAACGCTTCGCTTGCGTGGCATCGAGTGTCGAACGGCGTCGAGCGCCACTGCTTCATGAAACCGTTGAGTTGGGACAAGCAACTGGGGTTGGTTTCGCCGCTGGAATACGCGGCGATCCAAGGCGGCAAAACCAAGGGCCCCTCCAGGTGAGACACAGGGCTGGATGCAAGTCACCATATCCAAGGTCTCCCCAGAGGGGAGGCGGAGAATTTTTTCCTTGACATCCTCTCTCATAGGATCTCTTCCGGTATTGGAAGAGAAAGCGAAAACGGAGCGCGAAGCGCGCAACCTTCCCCAGCATCTAAAATAGAGCTGTGTTTCCTCGTCTAATTCAGTTTGGCAATTTTAACCTCCCCACGTATGGCCTGATGGCCGCACTAGGCCTCATCCTCGGTCTTATGCTGATCGTACGGCTCGGCCGCGAGCAGGGCCTTGATCCTGACAAGCTCTGGAACCTGGGTATCATTGCTATCCTCTCCGGCATCATCGGGGCGAAGGTACTGATGGTACTTGTGGATTTCAGCTATTATCGCCAGCATCCGGGCGAGATCTTCAGCCTGTCAACCTTGCAGGCGGCTGGTGTGTACTCGGGCGGATTTGTTTTGGCGCTTGCCATGTGCATCTGGTACATGCGCCGAAATGGTATGCCGGTGCTGCGCACCTGCGACGTTTTTGCACCAGGATTAGCGCTGGGGCACGCGTTTGGTCGCATCGGTTGCTTCGCCGCCGGCTGCTGTTATGGTCGCGAGACGCACGTTCCCTGGGCAGTGACCTTCACCAACCCGCTAGCCAGTGAGATTGTCGGGACGCCTCTGAACGTTCCGTTGCATCCTACGCAGCTGTACGAGATGATCGTGGAGTTCGCCAACGCGCTTTTTCTCGTCTGGCTGATCCGGCGAAAGAAGTTCGAAGGCGAGATCATCGGGACGTACATGATTATCTACGGCGTGGCCCGATACTTCATTGAGTTCTACCGTGGCGACCCTGGGCGAGGCGAGTTCCTGGGATTCATGTCCGGCACCCAGGCCATTGCGGTGGGACTGGTGATTGTCGGCGGTTTGCTATGGATGCGACGCGTTCCCCTGCGGCGACAGGTTCCGTTAAAGGCGGCTAGATAACCGGTCGTCAGTTGTCAGTCGTTGGCCATTAACTGTCAGCTCTTAGTTCTGCAGCCTTACGAGCCGGCTCTTCTACTCGCGGTTTAGCTCTAACTCTAACCGGGCAGTAAATGCGAGCCGGAGCGGAGAATCGGTAACTGCCAAAGTTGTCAGCGGTAACGCGGCGAAATGGTTTGCGACTGGCGCCTGACGACCGGGTGTACCCACCGAGCATGGCACAGCCGCAGCAGTACCGCCATTTTACGGTTTCGAATGTTTCGCACCCAGCAATCTCTCGCTCGCCCTCACTACAATGATTTCTTGACGAAGGTACAGTCTTGACAATCGATGCTGCTCTCCCCTTCACCCTATCGGTCCCTTCCGACGCCGCAGGCCGACGCCTCGACCAGTTCCTCGTAACGCAGATTCCCAATGTCAGCCGGATGCGCGTGCAGCAGCTGCTCGCAGAAGAGAAAGCATTGGTCAACGGTACGCCTGCCAAACCATCGTTCAAGTTAAGAGGCGGCGAGCGAATCACGATCCTGGGCAATCCCGCGCCTCCGCCGCTACGGGCGATACCAGAAAATATCCCTCTCGATGTGATCTACGAAGACGATGATCTGGCGATCGTCAACAAGCCTGCGGGCATGATGGTCCATGCCGGAGCGGGTGCGACCGAGGACGAGCGGAACCGGGGTACTCTCGTCAACGCGTTGCTGCATCGCTTTGGCAAGCTATCCGGCGTGAGTGGAAACCTGCGGCCCGGCATCGTGCATCGCCTCGACAAGCAGACCAGCGGGCTCATCATTGTCGCCAGGAACGATGTCACGCACCGCAAGCTGGGCGAGCAGTTTTTGGGTCGCAAGGTAAAGAAGCGCTACGTCACCTTGGTGCATGACTGGCCGAAGAACGACCGCGGCAGCATCACCGCAGAGATCAGCCGCGACACCGCTCGCCGGGTTCGTATGACAACGCGCGGTCGTGGCGGGCGCAGCGCAGTGACCCACTACGAAGTGCGCGAGCGCATCCAGTCACGCTTTGGCAGGTTTGCCTTGATGGACGTGCGTCTCGAAACAGGGCGCACCCATCAGATTCGCGTGCACATGGCTTCCATCGGTCATCCTGTTGTAGGGGATACGCTGTACGGCGCGCCAGCCGTGTTGCGCGTAGCCGGAGCTAGAGCCCCTTCTAAAGGCGGGCCGCATCTTGACGTGGTGAATGCCACTCCACTTCGAAGCGCTGCGGACCCGGCCAAAGTGTCGGCGTCCAGGCTCTTGGCTCAGTCCCTCCGCCAAAAGCAACGATCCCGCGCAGGCAACGTCGCACCTTCCGCGACCAGGAGACAGGCTGCGGTTCTCTCCCTGGGCCGTAATTTTCTTCACTCAGCCTCCCTTGAACTGAGTCATCCCCGTTCCGGCAGACCCCTGTCGTTCCAGGTTCCCTTACCCGAGGAGCTGCAACGTTTCCTGCAGCAACTACGGTAATGTCTTCGTTCAACCGGGATTCGCCCACAACGGCTATAATGAGGGCACTGATGAAGTACTGGATTACTCTGGTCGTGCTCGCGGGGATGCCTTGGCTGCTGACAGCACAGAACAGTTCTCAACAACCACTACCGGAGGCTCCATCGGCGACAAAGTTCCCCCCTCCGCCTCCAGCGCCGCCGGAGGCGCAGACGCCTGCCCGGGCAGAAACAGCTCCGTCGGCTCAGCGTGATCCCCCCGCGAAAAAGCCTTCAGGTCCGGTTTTGGAGAACTCTGGCGCTAGCGCCTCACAACCAAGTGCTGTGCCACAGGCAACAGCGCAGCAGAACAGTCCGCCTCCGCCTGCAGCCCCTGACCCAGCGAAGTCAGCCTTGCCTGGAGGTTCGGCATCCTCCAGTACTGCGGCCAGCGCAGACCCGGGTGGGGACGACGACAAGCTGACCGTGATCCGCAAGCAGGTGGACGAGGTGAACGTTGTCTTCACCGTCACTGATAAGCGCGGCAAGTTCGTGAAAGACTTGACGCAGAGCGACTTTCAAGTGCTCGATGACAAGAAGCCACCGCAGTCGATTCGCTCGTTCAACCGCGAAACCAATCTGCCTTTGCGTGTCGGGCTGCTTATCGACGCCAGCAACTCGGTTCGTGACCGCTTCAAGTTCGAGCAGGATGCGGCCATTGAGTTCTTGAACCAGATCATTCGGCCCAAATATGACAAGGCGTTCGTCATCGGTTTCGATACCACGCCCGAAGTCACGCAGGACTTCACCGACAACACAGAAGCGCTTTCGAAAGGCGTCCGCATGTTGCGTCCCGGAGGTGGTACCGCAATGTACGACGCGATCTATTACGCCTGCCGTGACAAGCTGATGAATTACGACAAGGGCTCGCTCGCTACCCGGCGTGCCATCATTCTGCTGAGCGATGGCGAAGATAACCAAAGCCGCGTGACGCGCGAAGAAGCCGTCGAGATGGCCCAGCGCGCCGAGGTGATCATCTACACCATCTCGACGAACACTAGCGGACTGAAACTGCGTGGCGACAAGATCCTCGAGCATTTCGCCGAAGAGACCGGCGGCCGAGCGTTCTTCCCATTCAAGATTGAGGAGGTAGCCGACGCCTTCTCGCAAATTCAGGATGAATTGCGCAGCCAATACAACTTGTCATATAAGCCCGCGGATCTGCAACCAAACGGTCAGTTCCACAGCATTGCAATTCTCGCCGACAATAAGAAGTACAAGGTCCGCGCACGTAAGGGGTACTACGCGCCGAGACAGTAGGATTCGCGCCTATCCAGCTGAATCAAACCTTGACGAAACAAAAAGGCGGGAGCTTTAGCCCGCGAATGAATTCTCGATAATTTCGTCTACTTCGGCCATCTCGCGGTGGTGTAATCGATCGCTTCCTGCACATTCAACTCGCGCGTTGAAACACCAGTGCGAACATAAAGTCTGGGACTGCCCCCATCGTGTACGTACACCGGCCGGTGCGCCGGCATCACGATCACCCGACAGACGTCCTGGTCTTGCAGCCGACTGAAGACGGTTTGTACGCTACGGCACGCATCAGCGCCGAGCTTGGTTGCTACTGACGTCATCAGCACTTGCTCGAAGCCGTCTCGGTCGGGTCTTTTCAGCGTCTGATAGTCATGCTGCAGTCCAAGGATGGACCCGTCGTCCGCAACACCGATCAGGAGTGCGCCGCCATTTGCATTCATGTAGCCCGCCAGAGTCTTCAGGACCACACCTTCGAGCGCGCGATTGAGCTTTCCTTCGCGCACGTCCCAGCGAAACGAGGATTTGAATTCAAGATTGGCGCTTTCGCCCTGCGCGATCAGTGTCGTCAGATCACCTTCAAGCGCTGCGCTCAGTCGTTGTATCTGCTCTGTGCGCCGTTGCATCGCCGTGAACAGCGTCGCAACAGCTCCGCTGAGGACAACCCCCACCAATGCGTAGAACGCTGTTTTGCGCGGTGTCTCACCCCGCAAAGAGCGCCGCATTTGTGCAACTGTGTAGTCCATGGCCCCGGTCGATTCCGGCCGGTACTCTTCGAAATACGAACTCGCTGGCAGGATAAAGAATGAGGATGCCCGCCAGCGCTCCGAAAATCAACGAGATCAGGTAAACGCGGAATTGAGCACGACGCCAGGAATACTGCACGAGCTGCTCCGATGGAAAAAGACCTAACATTGTCACACAACCCTGTCCCAGATAACGTCACTGCGTTCGTCGTCGCGCCATGGCAAGAGGAAGAACTGAAGATGGCACTCGCAACCCGCAGTTTGACCCTGCGCAGCGTGGACTGGGATGGGCGTATTACTCGATCGCGATGCCGAGACGAAACAGCGTCTCGGCGGCCGCGATGTTGTGGTCGCTGTTGTATTTCCGTGCGCGATCAATACCGCCAGAGTGCCAATCTTGGTTCTTGGTGAAACTCATGTGTCCTTGAAAGTCTAGACTGAGATACGGCGGAGGCTGTAGCGAAGTTTTCCTAGAGCAGAGACGGTTCCATGCGACCCTCTTGAGTTCGAGCGTGCATGCACGAGCCCATCAGATCAGATTTGCGATGAGCATTTCGCCGACAGTTTCGCCCTACCCTGGCGCTAGCGCGCGGCGAAATCGGGGCTTTCACGGCCCGAACCTGTTTGCGACCATGAGCTACTTTGTTGCTCGATGATGGTAACCCCACGATCACTCTTGAGCCCCATCACGCCGCAAAACGCCTGGATCTTTAAAGCCGTACGCCTTCGCGCGCTCGAAGACTCTCCTGATGCCTTCGGTTCAACCTATGCCAAGGAGTGCCAGCTTACCCATGCCGATTGGATCCAGCGGGCCCTTCGGTGGAATGGTGAGCACGGAGCCGGGTTCCTGGCGATGGGTGGGAGCGCCTGCCACGGCATCGCTGGCTCACTCCTCGATCAGGCGGATGCAACCAGAGCGCACCTTGACTCCATGTGGACGGCCCCCACGCACCGGCAGCGCGGCATCGGACGTTTGTTGGTCAACGAGATAGTTGGCTGGGCCTCTCGACGTGGAGCTCATACCTCGCAACTGCTGGTGACGTCGAATAATGAACTGGCCATGGTGTTCTACCAGCGCCTGGGATTCACCCGAACCGGGCGTACCGAACCGTATCCAAATGATCCATCGCTGATCGAATACGAAATGAGTCGGCCAGTTCCCTGAGTAGCCTTCCTCGGAAGGCCTCGGTCGTCGACCGCGCCTGCCACAGTCATTGAGAGGTCGCCGTTGCAGGATACATGCTCAGACGGACAGATCTTGGATAATAGAAGGCGCGGAACGAGTGACACTCCCTCAAATTCGACGACCGCAAAATGCGGGACACCCCAGCCACCGGCACGTCCTATTTCGTTAGAGGATGGTGGTCAAAGCTGAGGGCACGGGTCACCTTCCAAACGCCATCCTTGTTCTGCCAGAGCGTAACGAATTTTGCTTCTCCGACCTCATCCTCCTGGCCTGGGTGATGGAAACGATGAATGCCGATCTCCACCGCACCGTAGTGGGCTATCGGATACACCTCCAGCGTTCCAGCGACGAGCTCCCTTGTGACTTTGCCGCATATATTGTTCTTGATACCGTCGACCAGCGCTTGGCGGCCAACTGCCAAGCCGGTTTGATCGTGGTAAAACTCCAAGTCCTCGGCAACCAAGGAGGATATGGTTGCCAGATCGCAGTGGTTGTAGGCGTCAAAGAGTTTGGTGTCCAGCGACTGGACCGTCTGGAAGAGGCTGTCAGACGCAGTGGTGGAATGCGCCTGGGGCCGCAAAGGGGGCGGATTCAACAAAACCGTCGTCAATAGCACGGCCAGGAAAGGCTTGTTTCTCATCTGGTTCACGAAACTCCTAAAGAGAATGGCGTCGGTTGGTTTTACGCATCCAGAAATGGGATTGTTCCCGAGTCTCATCCTTGACAGTGGCGGACTAATTGAGGCATCGGGTGCTTGCGAAAGATTGTCCCTTGCCAAGCGATGAAGGCAGACGCAGAATGGCTGGGGACCAGCAGAGGCTGTGATCCCATGAACCTTTCGGTGTTTCCCGTCCTGTTGGCCAGTCTCGTGGCGCTTGAGTTGGGAAGAATCGCAGCGGCAGCTTCAACATCAAGGTGAGGGCGGATAGTTTGAAGAGAAGGATCGCAGGTGGTGTGCCGCGGAAGCGTTGAAATCGCAACTGATTCCTTTTTTGTTGCGGGCTGGTGAGGAGAGCGATCCCTCAGATACGGGCGGAGTGGAAGCACACGGCGGCACTTGGATGCAAGTTATTACCTGCAACTTCAAGCGGTACGTTCGCGGCAAGTATCCAGCAACATTGCATGGCACCTTGAGGTCGGCAACCGGCGGTTACACTTGGCATCTCTGCGCGGGCAACGCCTTGGATATTCATATCTTGTTCACCGTTTTGATTTGCCCAACTAGCGTGTCGATTTCTTCCAGTGCCAACGTGCCGGAGTACTTGGGCACGTGGCCTTTGCCGTTGGTGATGCGGATGCGCAGGTCGTCAGCTTAGGTTGCGGCTGTCTTGCGTTTATTGAAAGCGCATAATCTTGCAGGAAGCGATTGGGCAAAGGAATTGGTAGAGTGCTGGTAGGAATCCGGCATGGAAGGCACCGCTCATCGCGCGACGTGGAAGGTTGTGCTGGCATTCGCGATTATCTATTTTGTGTGGGGATCCACATTTCTTGCAATTCGCATCGGCGTACGCGAAGTTCCGCCATTCCTCCTCGCCGCGATGCGATTCCTGGTTGCCGGAGCCGTTCTTTGTGGCTGGATGATGGCGCGGGGTGAGCGCTCACCAAGCGGCCGGCAATGGTTGTCGGCCTTCCTGCTCGCTGTCCTGATTTTCGTGCTCGACTATGGATTGCTGTTCTGGGCTGAGCAGCGGGTGCCTTCGGGCATTGCCGCTGTCGTGATGGCGACCATCCCTGTGTTCATGGCGTTGTCGGAGATTGTTCTGCTGCGCACACAGAGGCTCACCGTTCGCCTGGTGCTGGCGCTTCTGGTCGGCCTAGGGGGCGTCGCCCTGCTGATGAGCCACTCGTTAAACCTCGGCGGCGCACCCATCGACAGGGCGGGTGCTGTAGCCCTCATCGTTGCGTCGATCAGCTGGTCGATCGCGTCGGTTCTTACGCGCAAGGTGCCGCTTCCATCGTCCAAATTCATGAGCTCGGGGGCCCAGATGCTCGCCGGAGGGGCATTGCTGGCTGTCACCGCCGGTGCGCTTGGAGAATTTCACAACTTTCATCCGTGGAATGTCTCCCTTGGAGTGTGGCTCTCGTTGCTCTACCTCATTGTCGCTGGATCCATCATTGCCTTTACCGCCTACATGTGGCTGATTCATCATGAATCGCCAACAAAAGTCGGAACCTATGCGTACGTGAATCCGATTGTAGCGGTGCTGGCTGGGTATTTTCTGGGCGGCGAACCGCTTGGCCCGCGAACCATCCTGGGGACTCTGTTTGTGTTGATCAGCGTCGTAGTAATCACGACGATGCGAGCGAGAAAACCTGTGGCGGTGCTCGCCGTGGAGGATGCGGCGTAGCCGGCAGCTGGGAACAATCAAAGGTGGGATTGCAGTCGCCGATGACGTACCTCGGCAGCTGCCGACCTAGACTTGCGCTGGACTGTTGCTTTCCACCTCTCTATGGCGCTGGGGACACTCCTTTATGACCGCGAGGCAGTCGCACGGATAGTCTGAGTCGGAAAACCTGAGAACCCCACCTTGGTGGCGAATTCCGCTCCGGGCAGCGCCAAAGTCAACGTCTCTTTCAGCTTGGCTGAGACAGTTCCCAAGGCGCCATCTTCGCGCTGGGCGAATGCACCGGATTACGATACCGCGTTTTTCGCGTCCAACGATTACACTTTACGGTATGATGATCGCTCTGATACTGGGGGCTGCCCTTCTTCTTGGAGTAGCTACGACTCCTGAACGTCCACCTGGCGCGGAGTTTGGTCCAAGCAATCCTTTCTTCGCTCCCAGCTCCCTTCCGTTTCAGGCTCCTCCGTTCGACAGGATCAAGGACGAAGACTATCAACCGGCGATGGAAACCGGAATGGTGGAAGAGCGCAAAGAAATTCAAGTGATTGCCGACAATCCGGCGGCACCGACATTTGAGAACACAATTGTCGCCTTGGAGAAGAGCGGCCAATTGTTAAAGCGCGTGCGGCGGGCGTTCATCGCGGTCACCGCGGCGAACACGAATCCGTTATTGCAGAAAGTGAGAGCCGCCGAAGCCCCTAAACTGGCAGCGCAGCAGGACGCAATCTACCTTGATCCGAAGCTTTTCCAGCGCGTAGCGACCATCTACAAGGAACGCAACTCGCTCAAGCTGAATCCGGAATCGCTTCGCCTGGTCGAGTATGATTACGACCAGTTCGTGCATGCGGGGGCTAATCTCAGCGAGCCTGATAAGGCCGAACTGAAGAAGCTGAACGAAGAGTTAGCGACACTGTCCAATGCCTTCAGCACGAAGCTTCTGGAGGCTACGAAGGAAGCCGCGTATGTGACTAACGACAAAGCAGCGTTGGCGGGGCTTAGCGACGCGCAAATCAACGCCGCTGCGGAGGCGGCCAAGGCCCGCAAAGTAGATGGGTTTGTTGTTCCCTTGCAGAACACCACCCAGCAGCCTGACCTGGTTTCCCTCAGCGATCGCTCGACCCGCCAGGCGCTCTTCGCGAACTCCTGGGGTCGCGCCGAGCGGGGCGACGGGAACGACACGAGGGATACGCTGACACGTATTGCACAACTTCGGGCGCAGAAAGCGAAGCTGCTCGGTTACCCGAGCTTTGCTGCCTGGAAGCTGGAAGACCAGATGGCAAAAACGCCGGAAGCTGCCTTGAAGTTCATGGATGCACTGGTTCCTCCAGCGACCACAAAAGCGGGCAGTGAAGCACAGGACATCCAGGCAGTGATCGACGCGCAGAACGGCGGGTTCAAGCTTCAACCCTGGGACTGGAACTTCTACGCGGAGCAGGTCCGCAAAGCGAAGTACGATCTCGATGAGGAGCAGGTCAAGCCCTATTTCGAGTTAGATAATGTGCTTCAGAACGGTGTTTTCTACGCAGCGAACCAGCTTTATGGACTGACCTTCAAAGAACGCAAAGATCTTCCGGTGTATGCGGCGGGCGTACGCGTATTCGAGGTCTTTGACGCGAACGGCAGCACGTTGGCGCTCTTTTACTGCGACTACTTCAAGCGCGACAACAAGCAAGGCGGTGCCTGGATGAATAGCTTTGTCGAACAGTCGAGGCTGCTGGGTACGCTGCCGGTTGTCAGTAACGTTGCCAATTTTCCACCGCCCGCTGCGGGTGAGCCTGCTCTTCTTACCACTGACGATGTCAGGACTATGTTTCACGAATTTGGTCACGCGCTTCACGGCATGTTTGCCAATACGGAATATCCCAGCCTTTCCGGAACCTCCGTAGCCCGCGACTTTGTGGAATTTCCATCGCAGTTCAACGAGCATTGGGCGACCTATCCGGCGGTTTTTCAGCACTACGCAAAGCATTACAAGACGGGCGCGCCGATGCCGGCGGATTTGGTGGCGAAGATAAAGAAGTCGGGTACGTTCAACAAGGGTTACGACACCACCGAGCTGCTAGCCGCCGCCCAGCTGGACATGAAGTGGCACACCCTTCCAGCCACTGCCTCTCAACAGAAGCCAGATGCATTCGAAACCGAAGCGCTACAGCAGACCCACCTGTTGTTAAGCTACACCCCGCCACGTTACCGTTCCAGCTACTTCAGCCACATCTGGTCCAGTGGGGGATACGCAGCCGGATACTACGCTTACCTGTGGACCCAGATGCTCGACGACGATGCTTACCAATGGTTCGAGGAACACGGCGGACTCACCCGGGCAAATGGCGACCGCTTTCGGCAAATGGTGCTGTCGCGCGGCAATACTGAAGATCTTGGCAAGATGTACGATGCGTGGCACGGTGGGCCGCCAAGCATTGAACCCATGCTGAAGTACCTGGGTCTGGTGTCGGCCGGCGTCTCGAAATAGTAGTGCCTGCGCCGGGTCTGGAGATCAAGAGATCCTCTGCAGGCGAACTTCTCCCATTCTGTCGCGCCACTTGCCTGAGGAAAATCAGAGGCTGCGCGGCTCTTCTGCCGACGAAATGTTGAAAGCACGGGTTCAGGATCTGTCTGTTCGCTTTGAATCGACGGCGAGACACTTTCCGAGCAGCCAGCACTGATTTCCGTCCATAGGAAACAGGTGCAGATCTAACCCCGGCCGAACCCCCGGAGATCCAACAGATCATAAACACCTTCTCGGTGAGGCACCAAAGAGCTAATAAAAGGGGGGCACAGGACGCATAA
>Ga0306921_10008068_pt1 | contig 11109 bp, 7 predicted proteins | sample sta12Cox44000080_FD_203760 | JGI IMG/M metagenome (GOLD analysis project Ga0306921, IMG submission 203760) | Lab enrichment of tropical soil microbial communities from Luquillo Experimental Forest, Puerto Rico - statoxic.12C.oxic.44.000.080 (v2)... | ecosystem: Environmental > Terrestrial > Soil... | reverse complement strand
TTCGCCCCATTGCCGCCGGTGCACGACATGCTGGCGGCACGCCAAGCCGGCGCACCGCTGGTGCACGAGGGGTGGGGCGACAATCTCTTCCTGACCACCGACATTGACGTCGATTTCGCGGCGCTCGAGGCCAAGGCGGCCGTCGCGGTCGTCCGCGAATTGCGGACGTCGCGCCAGGTGATGAGTCCGTTGGAAGGGCGGGGCGTGGTCGCCTACCGAGACAGCCGCCTCGACCAGTTGGTCGTCATCAGCGCGACCCAGCAACCCCACATCGTTCGCTCCGGTCTCGCCGAATGTCTCGGAATCGACGAAGGGCGCGTGCGCGTGATCTCACCCGACGTAGGCGGCGGTTTCGGTTACAAGGGCGTCCTGCTTGCCGAAGAAATCGCGCTGGCATGGGCTACAGGCAAGCTCGGCCATCCGCTGCGCTGGATCGAGGATCGTCGCGAAAATCTGACGGCCGGAGCGAACTGCCGCGAGCACCATTACCGCCTGACAGCCTATGCGGATCGCGACGGACGCCTGCTCGGGCTTGAATGCGAGGCGACGGTCGACGCCGGCGCCTATTCGGCTTATCCGTTCTCCGCATGCCTGGAGGCCGGCCAGATCGGGAGCATTCTTCCGGGGGTCTACGATTTTCCCCACTACCGCTGCCGCACCTATTCCGTCGCGACCAACAAGCCGCCGATCCTGCCGTATCGGGGCGTCGCCCGCACCGGGGTCTGTTTTGCCCTGGAGCTGACGCTCGACGCGCTGGCGCGGGACCTCGGCATCGAGCCGGCGGATGTGCGCAAGCGCAGCCTGGTGCGCCCGGACCAGATGCCGTTCGACAACATAGCAAAGCGGCACTTCGATTCCGGCGACTATCCCGAGGCCCTGCGGCAGGCAGTCGAAGCGATCGGACTCGCGGCATTGCGCGAACGACAGCGCCTTGGCGAACCCGACGGGCGGCTCCTCGGTGTCGGGATCGCCATGTATTCGGAGCAGGCCGGGCACGGGTCGAGCGTCTATGCCGGATGGGGCGTTCCGTTCGTGCCGGGCTACGAGCAATGCCAGGCACGCTTTACGCCGGACGGCGGGCTCGAACTGCGGATCGGCGTGCACAGCCATGGCCAGGGGCTGGAGACGACGCTATCCCAAGTCGCCCACGCGATGCTCGGCGTGCCGCACGACCGCATCAAACTGATTCACGGCGACACCGCACAGACGCCTTATTCGACCGGCACCTGGGGCTCGCGTTGCGCCATCATGTCGGGCGGCGCCGTGGCCGCCGCTTGCGAGCAACTGGCCGACCGCGTGAAGCGGATCGGCGCCACGCTGCTGCAGTCGCGCCCCGCGGATGTCCGGCTGGAAAGCGGCATGGTCGTCGCCGCGCACGGCCGCATTTCCGTCGCCGAGATCGCCCGCACCTGGTACCGGCGCCCGCAGGATCTCCCTGGCGATGTCGATCCAGGCGGTCTCGAGGTGACAGCGGGCTACAAGGCGAAACGCGACACCGGGACGTTCAGCTATGCCGCGCACGCGGCTGCCGTCGCCGTCGATCCCGAAACCGGCGAAACAGAAATCCTCGACTATGTTGTCGTCGAGGACGGCGGCGTCTTGTTCAATCCGTTGATCGTCGAAGGCCAAATATGCGGCGGCGTCGCTCAGGGGATTGGGACTGCGCTTTACGAGGAGATGCACTTCAACGCAGACGGGCAGCCCTCGAATACCACGTTCGCCGACTATCTTCTCCCGAGCGCGACCGAGGTGCCCGCCATTCGCATCATCCACATGGAGACCGCGTCGCCTTATACGCGCTTCGGACAGAAGGGTCTGGGCGAAGGGGGCGCCATCGCTCCGCCGGCTGCCATCACCAATGCCATCAACGATGCCCTCAAGGAAGTCGGCGCCGAGTTGCTGGAATCGCCGGCGACCCCGGATCGCATCGTCGCCGCCGTCCGGGCGGCAAGTCCGCGCCCCCCTTGAGCATCTTCAGCAAAAACCCGCCTTGGCCAAAATTGCGCGGGCGCGAGCGCGCTGGGCGTCGGAGATCGTCAGGCGAGCCGCGAAGTCCTGTCCGAGCGGCTTGGTCGCGTCAATGCCCATCTTGGTGAGGGTAAAGTCGTTGGGATCGGACGTCGGATCGAGGATTGCCCCTTTGGCGCCCGGAATGAAGATGATATCCTTTTCCGCCCGAACGCGGGTCGCCACTGCCCACATGACGTCGGAGAGGCTGAACACGTCCACGTCCTCATCCACGACGATGACGTATTTGGTGTAGAACTCGGTGCCCAGCGTCGCCATGATCGCCTGCTGCGGCTCACCCTCCGACGTCTTCTTCATTGAAATGAAAGCCATAAAGGCCCCGCAGGTCGTATGCGGCACGTGTACCGCGTTGACATTGGGGAGATTGCGCCGCAGGGCGTTGAGAATCTCGCCCTCGCGCGTGATGCAGGACACGAGAATATGGTCTTGCGACATTCCCGAAACCACGCTGTGGAACATTGCGTCCGAGCGCATGCGGATTCGCTTGGCCACGAACACGTTTTGCGTCGAACGGAACGACGCATATCCTGTGAATTCGCTGAACGGTCCCTCCGGCTCGTGCTCGTCGGCCAGCACCTCGCCTTCGATGATGATCTCGGCGGCGGCCGGCACCTCGATGTCGGCGGTGCCGCAGCGCGCCACCCGATAGGACTCGGCGAATAGCCCACCGATGATCTCGAATTTTCGGATGTTCGGGGGATAGGCGTAGACCATCGACCCCATGTAGTGCAGGGGATGGACGCCGAGCGTGACGGCAGCCGGCAGGTTCTGTCCCTTCGCGGCCGCGCGGCGATGGAATTCCCACATGCGTCGTCGCGAGTGGAGCGAGACGCCGAGCCGGTTCCTGCCCTTGAGCATCAGACGATGGAAGCCGGTCGTGTCGATCCCCGTCTCGGGATCACGCGCGGTGAGCTGGCCGGCCGTAATGTACGGTGCCGCGTCGATGTCGAAATGCAGCGGGATCGGAAATTTCGTGAGGTCGACGTCGCCGCCTTCGATCGTGATGGCTTGCCAATCAGGCCGGTTCACCAACTCGACAGGCGTATAGCGGGTGCAGCGCTCGCGAAACGCGGTCGGCAGGTCGCGCGGCGCGACTCCCAACGCCAGAGCGAGCACCTTGCGATTTCCCGCGATGTTGGTGACCACCGGCATCGAGTGGCCCTCGATGTTGTCGAAGATGACCGCAGGGCTTTTGCCGAGGCGCTCGAGCTCATAGACGAGGGAGGTGATGTCGAGATGGGTCCTCACCGGCTCCGTGATCCGTAACAGCTCCTCGGGGAGTTCCTTCTCGAGCTGCGCCAAGAATCCGCGCAGGCTTTGCCTGTCCAGGTCTGCCATCATCTCGCCGCCTATCCGGCATGATCCTCAAATGTTGCGCGTCTCTGCGTAGGTCGCCTCGCCAGTCGCCCCCGTCGGTCCATTGACGGGACCGCGTCCTGATTGCCGAGCAACGCCGAGCGCTAAACGAAAGGTTTTTTCCCAGCCGATTTTGAATCGGAGAGAGTCCCACAGCGCAGCGAAGCTCAATCATCATATTCGCGGGAGACGTCCTTGCGAGTATAGTCCGGCATATACGCCGTCGAGACAAAGCTGATCGCAGCGCAAAGCGCGAGATAGATGGCGATGGCGTAGCCGGTGTGATAGGCCGCGAATAGTGCAGTCGCGATCAACGGCGCCGGTCCGCCGGCGATCACCGACGCGAACTGATAACCGAGCGACGAGCCGCTGTATCTGAGCCGCGGAGTAAAGGCTTCGGCGATCAGCGCCGCCTGTGGGCCATACATCATATCGTGCGGGATGAGAGACACCACTATGGCCAGGAACACCGCCCACGGAATCGCCGTGTCCAGCATGCCGAAATAGAGGAAGGCGAACAGCCCACATGTTACCGAGCCGATGAGGTACATCTTTTTCCGACCGATGCGGTCCGAGATGTGACCGAACAGGGGAGTCGAGATCATCGAGATGCACGAGGCGACCAACACGGCGCTGAGGATGAAGTCGCGCGACATGTGCAGAGTGCCGACGCCATAAGCGAACACAAACGCGGTGAAAATGTAGAACGGCGACTGCTGACCCATGCGCAGCAGCGCGGAGAGACAGACCTCTTTCGGCTGCTTCCTGATGACCTCGACAATGGGTGCGCGCTCAATCTTGTTCAGGTTGAGAAGTTCCTGGAATACCGGCGTCTCGAGGATGCCGAGCCGGATCCAGAGGCCTATCCCGACCAGAACGATGCTCAGGAAGAACGGCACCCGCCAGCCCCAGTTGGGGAACTGATCGCCAGACCAGGCAGTAGCGCCCAGCATGACGATGGTCGACAGGAACAAGCCCGCAGGCACGCCGAATTGCGGCCAGGAGGCGACGAAGCCGCGGTTGTGGCGGCCGCTGCGCGACCATTCCATCGCCAACAGTACCGAGCCGCCCCATTCGCCGCCGACACCGATCCCCTGAATCGCACGCAGCAAGGTCAGGATGATGCCGCCCCAGATCCCAATCGCGTCATAGGTGGGCACGAAAGCGATCAAGAAGGTCGCGATGCCCATGAGCATCAGGGTTACGATCAGCGTCGCCTTGCGGCCAATGCGGTCGCCGTAATGGCCAAAGATCGCAGCACCGATGGGCCGTGCCGCGAAGCCGACGAAATAGGTGCTGAAGGCCAAGAGCGTGGCGGTCGTCGGATCGGAGTTCGGGAAATAAAGCCCGCCGAAAACCAAGCCGGCGGCGGTTCCATAGAGGAAGAAGTCGTACCATTCAATGGTAGTGCCGACGGTCGAGGCAATCACCGCCTTGCGCAGCTCCCGGCTGTGGTCGTCCGCGGAAAGCGAGTCGTAAGCGGCTATCGAAGTCACGTGTGTCTCCCCCTGATGAGATCTCGTCCCGTTCTTGCAGGCGCTTATTCCCAGGCATAGGATAAATTGTGCCCTTACTTACGCAAGCTTTTTGGGCGAATGGCCCAACAGAGGACCTTCTCTGGATAGCAGCCGGCCAAGTCATCGCTTCAACTCGAAAAGCGCATTCCGAAGCCATCCCCTGGTCGCCGCGACCTTACCGCCCGGCTCATCCCCCCTTGCGGGCCTCCTCCCGACCATTGGGCGCCGGATCGACGGGGCCGCCGACGGCGTCTCGATATCGCCGACACGTCTGCCGCAACGCGGTCTTAAGGTCGACCGGCCGGCCGTGCTTGCGGAGGAGGTCGAGGCATTCCAGGTCTCTTGACCGAACTGAACGCGCTTGCCCGGCAACGTGGTATCATCCCCATTCAATCAGCCCTTGGAACTGGCATTAGATCGCTCTTTCGGAAAGGGTGGCGTATGAGCGTGCTGCAACTTCTCAATGGATTGACGTTTGCGGCGCTGCTGTTCGTCGTGGCGAGCGGGTTCACGCTGATCTTCGGACTGCTGCGCATTGTCAATCTCGCCCACGGCGCGCTCTATCTGCTCGGTGGTTACATCGGGTTCACGGTCGCGGCTCGCAGCGGGAGTTTCCTTCTCGGCGGCGTGACCGCGGTCGTCGCGGTGGCGGCGGCGGGAGGCCTGCTCTCGGAAGGGTTGTTGCGGTTCGTGCGCGGCCACGAGCTGCGTCAGGTACTCCTCACGCTGGGCGTCGCATTCGTCATCAACGACATGGTGCTGGCGATCTGGGGCGGCGACACCTTCACCGTGCCGGTGCCCGAAGCGCTGCGCGGCGCCACCCAGCTGTTCGGGGTCTATTATCCGAAGTACCGCCTGTTCGTCCTCGTCACCGGCGTCCTGTTGTTCATCGGGCTCTGGCTACTCCTGCAGCGCACGCGCTTCGGCGCACTGATCCGCGCCGGCGTCGACGACGCCGAGATGGTCGAGGCATCGGGCATCAACATAAGGCGCGTCTTTCTCATGACGTTCCTGCTCGGCTCGGCGCTCGCCGGATTCGGCGGCCTGCTCGGCGGGGCGTTTCTCTCGCTCTATCCATCGGCCGATGCGGAAATTCTCGTGTTCAGCCTCGCCGTCGTCATTATCGGTGGGCGCGGCAGCCTCGTCGGCGTCGGCATCGGTAGCCTCCTGGTCGGCTTGCTCAACACCTTCGGGCAGGTCATGTTTCCGGAGCTCGCCTATTTCGTGATCTTCGGACCGATGGCCGTGCTGCTCGCGTTCCGTCCGCTCGGCCTGTTCGGAAAGGCCGCCTGACATGACGTCGATCGACAGGCCGACCTATCTTCCTGCCCATGGTCTCGCGCGGCCCGCAAGGGGGGCGCGGGGCCTGTCGATCATCATGGCTGCCTCGATCCTGCTCGCAGCGGCACTGTCGCCGTTCGCTCTTTCGACCTACCAGATCGGGCTTGCCACGGAAGTGCTGATCTTCGGCATACTCGCCATGTCGATCGATCTTCTCGCCGGCTTCGCCGGTCGCACATCCCTCGCCCACGGAGCGATCTTCGGCGTTTCGACTTATGTGGTGATCTTCGCCATCGAGCAGGCCGGTTACCCGGCACTGCTCGCCGTGGCGCTCGGGATTGCTGCCTCGACCGCCGTCGCCGCCGTCTTCGCGCTGCTCGCGGTGCGAACGTCCGGCGTCTATTTCCTCCTGCTTACCCTCGCCCTCGGCATGATCGTCTGGGGCATCTGCCTTCGCTGGACCGAGGTGACCGGCGGCGAAAACGGACTGCGCGGCGAAATCCGCCCGGCTCTACTCATTCCGCACCGCAACTTCTACTGGCTCGTGCTTGCCGTGGCGGCGCCGCTGTCGTTGGCGATCTGGCGGTTTGCCCGCTCGCCGTTCGGTCTTACGCTGCTCGGCATCCGCGACAGCGAGGCCCGCATGCAGAGTCTCGGCTATCACGTACCGCTGCATCTCTTCATCGCCTTCACCGTGTCGGGATTCTTTGCCGGCGTGGCGGGTGCCCTGTATGCTTTCTTCAACAACTTCGTCAGTCCTTCCACGGTTTCGCTGTCGCAATCGGTGGAGGCATTGTTGATGGCTATCGTCGGCGGGATCGGCACGCTGTTCGGCGCCTTCGTCGGAGCCGCGACCATCATCGTGCTGGAAAACACGGTGAGCGCCTATACAGAGCGCTGGCCGACCGCGCTCGGCGTCACCTTCATCGTCGTGATGATCTTCGCCCCGGAAGGGATCGTCGGAACGATCCGTCGACTCTGCGGTGCGAAACGCGTGGTGGCCCCCAGTCGAACCGAAGGAACCGACCATGGACCGCAGGCAGTTTCTTAAATCCACGGGATGGGCGCTTTCCGCCACCACCCTCGGTGTCCCTTCCTCGCGCGCGCAGGCGGCGTCGATCAAGATCGGCGTGCTGGCGCCGCTCACCGGCGTGGTGGCGTCCGGCGGACGCGAGATGATCGAAGGAACGCAGTTCTGGTTCGACGGCATCAAGAACGAGATTTCCGGCCGCAAGGTGGAACTGCTGATCGAGGACGATGCCTCGAACCCCGACGTCGCGTTGCAGAAGGCGCGACGCCTGGTCGAGCAGGCGAAGGTGCACTTCCTGATCGGCAACCTGCTCGCCAACACGGGCCTTGCGGTCGCGAACTACGTCAAGGGCACCGGGACACCCTATTTCATTCCGATCATCGCCGCCGACGATCTCACCCAGCGGGCGCGCATCCGCAACGTCATCCGCGTCGCCGGCTATTCGGCGAGCGCCTTCACCCATCCGTTCGGCGACTGGGCGCTGAAGAAGGGATACAAGAAAATTGCGACCATCAGCCAAGACTATTCGTTCGGCCATGAGCAATGCGGCGGCTTCGCTCAGGTGTTCACCGAGGGCGGCGGCCAGATCGTGGCGCAGATGTGGAACCCCCTCAACACCTCCGATTTCAGCCCGTATCTCGGCCAGATCGCCGGCATGAACGTCGATGCCGTGTTCGCCATGCAGAACGGCGCCGACGCCACGCGCCTGCTCCAGCAATATGCGAGCTTCGGCTTGAAGGACCGAATTCCGCTGCTCGGGGCGATGAACTTGACGGACCAGGCGGTGATCCGCACGCTCGGCCCCGAATGCGAGGGCGTGATCTCACCGGCGCATTTCGTCGAAGGTGCGGACAATCCGGTGACGGTAAAGTTCGTCAAGGACTATGTCGCGAAGTACCGCAAGATCCCCTCTCTGTTCGGCTTCTCCATGTATTCGGGTTCGATGTGGGTCTCCCGCGCCATCGAAAAGATCGGCGGCAGGGTCGAGGACCGCGACGCCTTCATCGACAGCGTCCGCAAGACAGAGCTTCCGGATTCCCCGGTCGGAAAGCCGGTGCGCCTCGACACCTACGGCAACCCGATCTACGACGTCTACATCCGCCGCGTCATCAAGCGCCCCGACGGCAAATACTGGAACGTGCCGATCGAAACCTATCCAAACGTGTCGCAGTTTTGGACATACGATCCCGAGACCTACCTGAAACAGCCGGCCTATTCGCGCACCTTCCAGGGAATCAAGAAGACTTGACCTGGAATCCTTCTCCGAGGACGGAAATTGCAGCGTATGACCCGTATTGAGCTCACGCGAAATCCGGGAACCGCGCTTCCGCATTTCCGCTTCACTCCGATGCGGGCTGCGGAGGTGTTGCCGCGATGATCGACCATGGCTGAGGACATTCTCTCTTTCGGCGACGTGGTGGTGGCATTCGGCGCGCTGCGGGCCGTCGATGGCGTCACCATGTCGGTGCCGCACGGCGAAAGGCGAGCGATCATCGGCCCCAACGGGGCCGGCAAGACGACCCTCTTCAATGCCGCGACCAGCATCCTGCGGCCGACCGCCGGCACCATCGTGTTCGGCGGAAAAGACATCACGCGCTTGCCGCCCTACCGGCGTGCTCGCCTCGGCATCTCGCGCACGTTCCAGATCACCAATCTCTTTCCGACGCTTCCCGTCGCCGACAACATGGCCTTGGCGGTCCGCGGGCTGACCGCGCGAAAATTCTCGCTGTTCGGCCCGCCGGCGCTCGATGCCAAGGAGGCGCGCCAGATCGAGGGGGCGCTCGGCGCGGTGCGCCTGTCCGGGCGCGCGGATGTGCCGGTCAAGGAATTGTCCTATGGCGAGCAGCGTCAACTCGAAATCGCGCTGGCGCTCGTCGCAGAGCCGCGCATGCTGCTCCTCGACGAGCCGGCCGCCGGGCTGTCGCCATCCGAACGTACCATGGTCGCCGACATCATCGGCGCGCTGCCCCGCGGCCTCACGGTGCTCCTGATCGAGCACGACATGGACCTCGCGCTCGGCCTCGTCGACCGCGTGACATGCATGCACGAGGGACGCATCATCGCGGAGGAAGCACCCGACATGATCCGCCGCAACGCGCTGGTGCAGGAGGTCTATCTTGGCAAGCCGCGCCATCCTTGAGTTGCGCGATCTGCACAGCTTCTACGGCAATGCCCACGTGGTCTGCGGCGCCTCGCTGACCGTGGCGGCCGGCGAAGTCGTCGCGCTGCTCGGACGCAACGGGATGGGCAAGACGACCCTGATCCGCTCCATCATGGGGCTGACGCCGCCGCAGGTGCGCAGCGGGGAAATCAGCTGGCGCGGCGAGACGCTGATCGGCCTGCGGCCCCATGCCATCGCGGCGCAGCGCATCGCCATCGTGCCGCAAGGGCGGCGCCTGTTCGGATCGCTCACCGTCACCGAGCACATGACCATGCTCAAGAGCGCCCGCGCCGCCACGGGGTGGACCGTCGAGCGCATCTTCGCGTTGTTTCCGCGGCTCGCCGAGCGGAGAAACCATCTTGCCGGCCAGCTCTCGGGCGGCGAGCGGCAGATGCTCGCGATTGCGCGCGCGCTCATGATCGATCCGCAGCTCATCCTCATGGATGAACCTTCGGAAGGCTTGGCGCCCATCATGGTGCAGCATCTCGAGAACATCGTCGCCGACCTCAGGACGGAGGGACTTTCCATTCTCCTGGTCGAGCAGAACCTGTATACCGCGCTCGCCGTCGCCGATCGCATCTACATCCTCGAGACCGGAAAGGTGGTGCACGAGGCGAGTTCGAGCGACATCGCCCGCGATCCCGGTTCGCTGGGCCGATATCTCGGCATCAATTGAAGGAACCATCATGCTCCCCTCCGAACGCCTCGCCTATTCCGCCATCACCAACCGTCGGCGGCTCAATTTGCCGAACGATGCGCGCATGGTGGTGTGGGTCATCACCAACGTCGAGGAATGGGACGCGACGCAGCCGATGCCGCGAACCGTGCTTTCGCCGCCCGCGGGAGGGTCGCCGATCCCGGATATCCCTAACTGGTGCTGGCACGAATACGGCAACCGGGTCGGATTCTGGCGCCTGCTCAGGGTCTATGACGAGTTCAAAATTCCGGGCGTGATGAACATCAATGGCAGCGCGCTTGCTGCCTACCCCGACATCGTAAGGGCCGCGGTCGAGCGGAACTGGGAGTTCGTCGGCCATGGCTTCACCCAGCGCAACATGCAGAAAGTCCCGAACGAGCGCGACGACATCCGCAAGACCGCCGAGGCCATCGCCAAGGCGACCGGCAAGCGACCGCGCGGCTGGCTCGGCCCCGGCCTCACCGAGACCTGGGAGACCCCCGACATCCTCAAGGAGGAAGGCTACGACTACGTCGCCGACTGGGTGCTCGACGACCAGCCGGTTTGGCTCCAAACGCGGACGAAGCCGATCGTCAGCATTCCCTACACCCAGGAATGCAACGATGTCGCCATGATGCTCATCCAGCACCACAAGGCGTCGGAATTCTACGAGCGTGCCATCGACCAGTTCGAACAGATTTATGCCGACGCAGAGGGCTCCGCCCGCGTGATGGCGATCTCGGTGCACCCCTACATCATGGGCGCGCCACACCGCACGAAATATTTTCGCCGCATCTTCGAGACGATCTGCAGGAAAACCGGCGTGTTGTTCTGGAACGGGGAGCAAATCCTCGAATGGTATCTTAAGGCCAGCCCGGCGGCGCAGTGACCGCTATGCCCGGGTTGGGGCGCCGCGCGGCGCGTCTCAGGCGAATTTTCCGATGCGCTGCGGCCGGTGCAGCACCGGCAGCGGCCGCGTGAAGGTCTGGCGTCCGCGCTTGAGGCCTAGCAACGGCTGCGCCAGTTCGGCGACCGCGGCAGCCGGGTCGGCACAGTCGAG
>Ga0306921_10008067_pt1 | contig 11109 bp, 9 predicted proteins | sample sta12Cox44000080_FD_203760 | JGI IMG/M metagenome (GOLD analysis project Ga0306921, IMG submission 203760) | Lab enrichment of tropical soil microbial communities from Luquillo Experimental Forest, Puerto Rico - statoxic.12C.oxic.44.000.080 (v2)... | ecosystem: Environmental > Terrestrial > Soil... | reverse complement strand
GCCTCGCTTGCATCAATTAAAGAGGATTACGATTGGGATTGGTCGGGTGCCGAAAGCGAATTCAAACGGAGTCTCGAATTGAACCCGAGCTATGCGACGGCTCGGCAATGGTATGCGGAATTTCTCGCTGAGATGGGGCAGTTCGACAAAGCTATCGAGGAGATCAAACGAGCACGCGAGGCAGACCCCCTCTCACTCATCGTCAATACAGTTGAAGGTGAAATATTCTACGAAGCGCGTCAATACAATGACGCGATGCAACAACTTCACAAGGTATTAGAGTTAGATCCTGACTTCGCGGAAGCGCATAGGCTTCTTGGCGGAACTTACCTGCAGCTCTTAATGTATGAGGAGTCCGTAGCTGAACTGCACAAGGCGCTCGCCCTTTCAGGGGATAGCGCGCAAAATGAGGCTGGCCTAGGGCAGGCATATGGAATTTGGGGAAAAAAAGACGAAGCAAGGACGATACTAGAACATTTGAAAATTCGGTCGAAGCAGACCTATGTCTCGCCTGGGGATTTGTCGCTTGTTTATGCTGGGCTTGGGGAATCCAGCCAGGCCCTTGATTTGCTGGATGAGGCATACGAGCAGCACCTTCCTTCGATGGTCAACTTAAAGGTGGACCCCAGGCTCGACAGTCTACGTTCTAACCCTCGGTTTCAGAGTCTTCTTCGTCGGATTGGGTTCCCGCAGTAGGCAAAGTAGGGCGTCGCAGGAGTTGTGGAGTTTACTAGAGAAGAAATTTGGCCGAGGTTAGATGCGAAAGGAGATAAAGATGACCATGAAATGGCTTGCTTCGCGGCTTTTTCTAGTTTGTGGCCTTGTGATTGTCGCGATCGCGGCGGTAGGTGCGCAACAACAGAATAACAAAGATCCGAAGTCTACGTTCAGCGCCGATAGCAGGGCTGGATGTAGGAAGGCGTCCTGGGAACCAGAAGTGTTCAGTTTCTATGGGGACCCCGATGCGGTTTCAGCCAAATTGAAAAACTTCGAGATGAATCTACCTGATCGACGAGTCTTCTTGTTTATGATCGAAACTACCAACGCCGCGCAACTTTCTCTATTCGAACTGGCAAAAGAAAGCAAAGGCGGTGACACATTTCACGTTTGGAGCTGGAAAGGTCAATCAGCAAGTGACCTTCGAGAAAAAGCGACGGACACTATTCTTGCCAACCGAGGTGTTCTCTGTGTCGGAGAACAAATAAAAAGTCTCGTCAAAGGTCTAAATCCCGACGACAAGGGTGAGATACCTGCGCCAAGGACGGCCCTAGCGGCCTTCGGGCACGAAATTAATGGATACCATGAATATATTCGGTTAACAGTATTCCTTCTCTGTTAGATACGTACTTTGGAACATCTGCTCTCACGAACCTGACGTGAGTACAAAAACGCGTCGGTCATAGGCAGCACAGCGAGAGTTGCCGAAGAGAGGCAAACCGCAGGCTTGCGTGAGACTGCACCAGATTCGCCGTATTCGATGTAAGCCGTGGCGCAAAGCCGTCATGTTTCAACTCGAAAATGTAATCGGGATCGTCCAACGGCTCTTTGATCAAACGGAGCCGCATGGGGCGGATGCGTGGCAACACGATTTTATCACCTTGACTCGCCTCAAAAACCGCTGCGGTTTTGCACATCAGCCCAGGCACTTGGCGGCGACGAACCTTCGCGTGTGACTTGGAGCACAAGTATGCACATTTCTTTCTTCAAGAATTAATTCCTGAGCGTCCCTCGTCGAGTTCGAGCGAGAGGAAGTGGACCCGGCCTAACGCATCACCGACAACGACCCTGTCATGGCCACCGAAAGCACAGCAACGCGCCGGTGCATCGCAGGTGAAGGTAGTGACCAGCTCGCCGGTCGAAAGACGCCACACCTTCACCGTCTTGTCAGAGGAAGCCGATACCACCCACTGCCCGTCCGGGCTGACGGCCAGGCCGGTGACGGGTCCTGAGTGGCCGGCCCACGTGCGGAGTTCGCAGCCCCGTTCAAGGTCCCAAACGGTCAGCTTATAGGTCCCAGCGGAAGCCAATACTGCCCGCTGCCCGTCCCCGGTCAGTTCCACGGCATCGAACCTCTTAAATTCGTCGGCGATCGTACGGAGCTCCCGGCCGGTATCCAAGTCCCACACCGTCAGCGTCTTTTCTGCGGAAGTGGAGACTGCCCGCCGGCCGTCGCTGCTCACCGCCAGATGATCGACCGGATGTGATTCGCAGTTTAGGCTCCACAGCTCGCGGCCTGCCCTCAGGTCCCATACTTTGAGCGTCAGGTCCTTCGAGGCGGACACCGCGCGCCGCCCATCCCTGCTGAGCGCCACAACTTGGACCGAGTGGGAATGGCCTTCGAGGGTCCGCACTTTCCAGCCTAATTTCACGTTCCACACTCGAACACCGAAACGTAACCGGCCGAGAAATGACTTGTGAGACCAGGCAGACACGGCGCGCCGGCCGTCGAAACTCACTGCCACGCTCTTCGAGTCATCGATGATCGTGCGTAGTTGGCGGCCCGTTTTTGTGTCCCACACCCTAAGCGCCCCATCGTCAGAGACGGAAACCGCCCGGCGCCCGTTCCCGCTCGCCGCCACGCTGGCGACCGCGCGGAGGTGACCCTCCAGCGGGCGCACTTCACGGCCGCTTCCGAGGTGCCACACCTTCAGGGTATTGTCCTTGCATGCAGTCACCACCAGCCGCCCGTCCCGGCTCACGGTCACATCCAGCACACCACCTAAGTTGCCGCTCAGGGTGCGCAGTTCGCGGCCCGTTTCCAGGTCCCACACCTTCACTTCCTGGTCGTGAGGCGCCGCCGACACGGCCAGCCGGCCGTCCCAGCTCAGCGCGAGGCGCGGAGCATCGATGTCATAGCCCGAACGGTGGTCGTGGCGGCACCGTAGTTCCCGGCCCGTCTCGAGGTCCCACATTGTGAGCTCGCTGCCGGTGGCGCACACCGCTCGCCTTCCATTTCCGCTAACTGCCACGTGGCAACCAGACAAATAGTCCACTGCGAAGGTTCGCAGTTCGCGGCCCGCTTCTAGGTCCCACACCTTCACCGTATTGTCTCCGGAGGCCGACACCGCCCGGCGCCCATCTCCACTCACCGCCACGCTTTCGATGTCCTCTGAGTGGCCGGTCAGGGCGTGCAACTCCCGCCCTGTTTCGCAGTCCCACACTTTTACCGTGTGCTTGGTAGCAGACACAACCTGGCGACCGTCGTCACTTATCGACACGCTGTGGTTGAAGACCAGGTCGCTGCCCAGGGTTCCCAGTTCGCGGCCCGCTTGCAGGTCCCACAAATGGATTGCTCCGCCGAGGGACTTTGACGCCGCGCGGCGGCCATCGGCACTCACAACTACGCGAGCGAACATGCCGAGGTCCGCAGCCATTCTGAACCGTTCGCGGCCAGTCTTCAGGTCCCAAACCGCCAGCGTTTTGTACGACGCCGCTACGACCCGGCTCCCGTCCTCAGTCACACCAACACTGTTAATGTCTGAGTCGCCGGCCAGGGTACGGTCGAGACCCATGCCTGGCGGATAGAGCGCGGGTTGTAGCGGCCGCAGCCACGGTCGCGGAGCGGCGCGGACCACTGAACTGGCAAATTCCCGCACCGCGGCAATGGGTTTAACGTATGCCCGCAGGTACGTGACGATCCGTGACGCTAACCAGAACGGCCTTCCTGCAATAAGGAACAAGGGGAGGCAGAGGGCAGCGTGAACCAAACGCGGCGCGGCCCTCGCGGCCGATCCTGCGAGTTGTTGCACAGCGTTAACGGGTTGAACGTAGGCCAGCAGACGCCCGGCCACTTGCGACGGGAACTGTGACGGGTCTTGCGCGATCACGTGCGAGGAGAGCCGAAGTGCGGCGTGAATCAAATCGAGCGCTTCCCGGTCTGGATGCTGCGCCCGCACATAATCCAGTTGCAAGTCGTGCAGACGAATGGCGCCAGCATCTTCGAAACGTAGTGCCAGGGAACGGTCCACAAAATGTCTGCTGGTTCGCAGCGCCTCGGCGTCAGGGACACTCCAAAGCGTCTTGAGGATGGAAAGCGGCGCGACCATATCCTCCAGGAGCACGGCCAGAGCCTTATACCGCGCCTGCATTTCAGGCGCCAGCGACCTAAAGCTCACATCCACGGTCCGGAAAAAGCTCTCCTGGCCCGGCGTGAGGCGGTTGGCGATGGCAGTGAGGTCGGCATTGCGCAAGAGGCGGAGCGTGTCCTCCCACTCCTCGGGGGTCGCGTCTTGCAGCATCGCGCCCATCGTGGACAGCGCCAGCGGCAGATTGCCGCACTCCTGGATTAACGCGTCCAGTTGCGGAGGGCGTGGCTTCCCGTCGAGTTTGGCCCAGGCCGACACAAGCTCGCGCGCTTGTTCCAGGCTCAGCAGGTTTGCCGTGTATTCCTGGGCGCCAATGAATCTGGCGATGGAGACATCGCGGGTAGTGAACAGCAGCCGGGAACGCTCCGAGTCCGCTAGGAACGGCTCCAGATCGCTCTTGCTCCAGATGTCATCCACAACCATCAGGACCGCCTTGTGCGCCAGCATCGTCCTGTATTGATTGATAGCGGCGGGCAGGGTCTCGTAGCGCTGCAAATCGTCCCCGAGCGCCTTCCCGACCTCGCGAAAGCTGGCCAGCAAGTCGCTGGTTTCCTCTTGCCCGATGGTGATCCAGACAACACCGTCCGGAAACGCGTCCTGCACAAGGCTGTCGCGCGCGAGTGCGTGGGCCAGCACGGTCTTGCCGATGCCACCCATGCCGGCCAGTGCCGTTAGCGCCAGAGGTTGTCGCTGCCGGCCGGCAAAGAGGACATCGCGCAAAGCCCGTAGCTCTTCCGGCCTCTCGATGTAGTTCGTCACCATCGGCGGCGCGGTGACGTAGGTGAGGCGCGTTGCGCGATACTCGTTCTTGAGAACGACGCCCGCGCCTCCGAGTATGTATTCGACCAGGAGCTGGAATTCCGAGGCATAGTTCGCACCTGTGAAGTCGCAGTGCTGCTTCGCTTCAAGATGGAGCGGAATGTCGCTGCCGGAAGCGGCGAGTAGTGGTATCACGCGTTTGCCTTTGCGCAGCGAACGGAGCTGCTCGGCGCGACAAATCTCAGAACTGTAGGAGCCTGGCGATACCAGCGCCAACACCACTTGCGAGTCGTCAATCGCCCGTTCGATTTCCGCTGTCCACAGGGCACCGGCTTCGAGGCGTCGTTCATCAAGCCAGGCGTCGAAGCTTTCCGCAATCAAACTGTTCCGCAGGCGCTGCGCGAGCTCCGCTCCGTCCTTATGCGCATAAGAAATGAAGATCTTGGTTAAGCCAGGCCGGCCCATGCGTGGGAACTAATTTATCACGATGGCCGGTTGGGTCTGTGGAGAGGTTCTGGCGCACCGAACTCGGTGCTCGTTCGCGAATCGTGATCGTCGTCATCACCGGTACTATTGAAAACTATGCCTTAGGCGTAATAGCCTTCCTCGACTGGGAGGCGCCATGAAGTTGGTCATCATCCAAACCAAGGTTGACACTGATTGCGTCTACGACACCTTCACGGCAGCGATGATTCACGCGGAATTGTTACGTGCTGAGGGAGAGTTTTGTAAGGAAAAGGGAATTAACCGAAACGGCGGTTCCATATTGTTCGAATGCCGGATAATCCGCGAATGGCAAAGTTACAGGTGCTGGAGAACGGTGAGCCCGTACCAAACGAAGATATTTTAGTCCCTTCGCAACCGCCTATTTTTCAAAATTCAGAGCTGATCGAGTCCGAGGTGCAAAATGCCGGAATGACAGAACACGACGAAGCAATGCACTTTCCTCCAGTTGACCCTGCTGAGTTGTCGGCACGCTGGAAACTCATGCACGGAATTATCTCAGTCTACGGAAACCAGCAAGTAGCTATGGACATACGTGGAAAAGAAGACCAAGACCAAAGTGAGGAAATGAAGAAGGCAAAGGCTTTGAATGCCCAAGCAGTTCATGGGCGCGCGGGGATGCTGTATTTGATGGAAAAACACGGGTTGCTCAAAGATTGGATCCACAATGGCGAGCTAAACGAAACGGTGCTACGCGTGATGGCTGAATTCCCGTTGGAGCCTATGAAACCGGGCGTTCTTCAAAAAGCGCCGTACTATGAAATTTTAGACGAGATCAAGAAAGCCGCGGAGGGCGGCGATCCCGTGCGTCGGTAAGATCGTCGAAAACGCACCAACATAACCCCTTAGCGCGTAAGCACTCGGCCTTTATTCATAATTCGGATCAACGTAAGCGCATCGGCAAGTGCTTGCTGTTCGTCCAGACCGCGGTCTTGCAGATCAGCGTCCAGCTCCTGGATCCTCTCGGAAACAGCCTTCTCAGCTTTTTGCAACTTCAAGTGAAGTAGGGGTGGGTCGAATTCAAGAATTGCGTCTTCAAGGGGACCCTGCCAAAGCGGATATTGCAGTTCATGGCTCATAAGATCTCCCTCCCAAGCATAAGGAGGGCGGACGTGCGCAGCTGTGGGCGCGCAACAAATCCGCCCGGGGCCTTTTGACTGATAGTTTCACGATGGTGATAGCGCTTCTAAGGCCGGTCAATCCCGCCGAGGTAGTAGACAGCGCGGTGCCTCAGCTCAGTCGTCGCCTTCGTCGTCGTCCGTTGAAACGTTAATTAACTTTAGCTTTGTTGGATCACTAATCGCGTCACTCACTTGAACTTGGGCATCGCACAATCTGCACTTCGCCCGTTGCCAGAGTTCCAATCTCTTGATTGGGGGATCGAATAAAGTGCTGCCGCAATTGGGACAAGAGGCTTTCATTGAACGGCGAAAAGAGAATGCCGAATCAATGTTAGTCGATGATGAACGCGCCTTTTCGAAAAGCAGGGCCAAAACCCGCGACCAAAATTGTGCCAAAATTGTGCCAGTATTCGGGGAAAGGGCTGTTTTTATTGGTTCTGCTGGCACTTAAGTCCAGTAACATCAATAGACTCAGTACCTACTGTGGGTTCGATTCCCACCCGCGCCTCCAATAAATCCACACAATGTTTATGCGGCTGTTTGCGATGTCCCGGCGATTGTTCAGCGCACGTTCGGCGGACTTTTAACCGTTTTGGCTACGGACAAGGATCGCCGGCAAATGGATCTACTCTTTCTAATCTAGACCACGACCCAGTTCGATATGACTGCTGGTTGTGGAATGATATGGGCCAGGCCACACCCAATTTTTCGCACGACGAAAGCTATCCCTCCGCCCATCAAGGCCAGTCCCATTTCGTAGGGTCTTCTTCAAATCCTCTTGAAAATCAAACCGCGACAATTACGTGGGATATGCGGACAGTGCTCGACACGGCTAATCCACAGTCTCCTACCGCGTACGTCAACTACAACCATACCTGCTACCCAGCCCATCAGATTAAAGTGAACGGCGTCGTCATTCACTCCTACATTCCGCCCGATAATTCTCCTTCTTGTCTATTCACCTGCTTGGTGTCGCACGATTACATGCGTACGGGCGTTTCGCCAACGGTTACGGTGCCCACGCACTGAGAGGAGGCTACTCATGGGAAGAGGTTATGCAAGGTTCGCGGTCTTACCTCTTACGCTCGCGCTAGCCTGTTGTAGCCACGCTCAGGGGCCGACACACAGCGCCTCACTTGAGGACTTTTATCGATCCTTGGTAGCGCAGGGTCACGCTGCGTCACTTGAGTCGCAAATGGATATGATGAATCGAATTCGCGTAACAGACTCTGCGGAAATACGAACCGCCCTGCGGCGTGTTCGCCGCATTGGCCTTCAACGATCGAAGCGTCCAACACAATGCGCTCACCGGTTTGTACGAAATTGCCCGACGCCCGGATGGAGCCGTCATTTTGCGCAATCACATAGGCGCAATTGGTGAACCACTACTATCTTCGCCAGACTCAGAAACTCAGTCTGGTGTGGTCCTCATCTTGGGCACTCTCGCTCCAACTCCGCCCGAGGTCACATCTGTCCTGCTAAAATTCTTGAAGGAAACCGATCGCGACTCGAAGGCTCAAGCTGGGGCGATTTTCGAGCTGTTGCATGTCGCCCCCGAAAATCCACAGGTAATCACCGGAGTTGAGGAGTTTCTGTCGCGGTCGTTGGATAGCCAAACTCGAATTAGTGTCTTGAATGCCCCGGGCAACCCGAGTCGGAAGAATATCCGCTTCGTCCGGCTCGGTAGATTGGTCGTCAACCGCTCGGAAGAACGGCACGGGAAGATTACGTTCCGGTTGCTTGTCCTATGCCGCAATTCGGTTCCCGAGTGTCAGTCTGGCAAGTGAGCTCTTTTTCATTGGGTGCTTGTGTTCTTTCTGAGGGCATCTAGGGTCTGAAGAGCCTGCTTCGCCTGATCTGCAACTGGCTCGCCGGGATTATTGGTTAAGCGAATCAGCTCCGGCTCCGCTTGTTCCAGAGCTGGCTTTCCGATCTTGGTTAGGGCTTGTATCGCGGCGGACCGGACATCCTCATCGGGATCGCGGAGCGAAGTAATTAGGAGGCGATGATCCTACGTCGAGCGAGGCGAAAGGGTGAACCGAGATTTTCGCGGAGCTCGATCCAGTGGTTTTCTGGAATATTGAGAAATACCTCGACAATTTTGGGGTCGAATTGCGTACCTGCATAGCGCTGCATTTCCTGGCGTACATAAGACATAGGAAGGGCTTTGCGATAGCAGCGGTCGCTCAACATTGCATCGAGAGCATTGGCGACCGAGATGATGCGTGCCCCTAAAGGAATGCTGTCGCCCCGCAGCCCGCGGGGATACCCGGTGCCGTCAAAGAATTCGTGGTGGGCGAGAACTATCTCCGCCGCGTCGCGTAGAAACGGGATCTTTGCCAGGACGTTATAGCCGATTTCGCAATGGGTGCGCATAGTCTGCTTTTCTTCGTCGTCGAGCGGACCGGGCTTGCGGAGAATGGAGTCGGGAATGGCCATCTTGCCGATATCGTGGAGGAAGGCAGCGCGAGCCATGACCGGGAGGTAGCCAAGGGGAACGGGAACCGCCTTAGCGAGGGGCATGGTGAAGGCTGTGACGCGCTGGCAATGGTCCCCGGTTTCGGCGTCTTTCAAGTCGAGTGCGCTGCCGAGAGCTTCGACGGTGTCGTCATAAGACTGTGAGAGGGACTGTGCGAGGGACTGTGCGAAGGCTGCGGAAAATTCCTCGGGTCTTTTTTCCAAATCGTCCACGATCGTACCTCGATTCTCCAGTCCGGCATCTTCGATTATGGTTTCTGAAATCAAATGGTCGCGATGGTACTTTGGCCTATCGGTCAACGGCCACGCATCGCAGCTTCAGCTTCGCGCTTTAACTCACGTTCGGCGACGTTGGTCATATCCACACCCGCCATGTTGCGTGTGCCGGTGACATGCCCTATGGCTTGTGCCTCAATAGAGGGATTACTGACAAACGAAGCATGCGGGCACTGCAATGGCTTGCAGCCGAAAAAATACAATGTTATACAAGCCCTCGTCCATGAACGAAACGGAAGGACAGCTACTGGACACGTTGGAAGCGGTCACGGAACAAATGGCCGTGGCCGTGACTCGTTGTAGCCGAGATTTCCGGTACCAGTGGGCTAATCAAGCGTACGCTAACTGGATTCAACGGCCTCAGAACGAAATTGTCGGCCACCCGATCTTGGAGGTCTTGGGAAGGACCGCGTTTGAAGAGTTGCTACCTTATTTCAATCGAGTGCTCGCGGGGGAAACCGTTCGTTATGAGAAAGAGACAAACTTTCGGGGTATCGGGCCAAGGTGGACTTCGGCGGCCTATAGTCCCACGCTCGATGCCAATGGAGCCACAAACGGCTGGGTGGCTGTGGTCGTCGACATTACAGGGCACAGAAGGGCGGAACAGGCACTTCGTGAAAGCGAAGAACGATTCCGCAGTCTATACGAGAACTCAACGCTGGGCCTCTACCGCACGACCCCGGACGGGAAGATACTGCTGGCAAATCCTTCCTTGGTCAAGATGTTGGGCTACTCCTCGTTCTCGGAGTTAGCTCAGCGAAACCTTGAGGAGGGAGGTTTTGAGCCCGGTTATGAACGCGCTGCGTTCCAGTACCGACTGGCGACTGAGGGAGAAATAACAGGACTCGAAGCATCTTGGACGAGGAAAGACGGCACCACGATCTTTGTCCGCGAGAGCGCGAAAGCGATCCGTGATGCAGAAGGCAAGACTGCGTACTACGAGGGAACGGTTGAAGATATCACGGAGCGCAGGCGCGCCGAGGAAGCTCTGCGGCAATCGGAAGAGAAATTTTCCAAGGCGTTTCGAGAAAGCCCATTGGTTGTGGCACTCACTAGAATGCGAGACCATCGTTACTTGGATGTCAGCGAGAGTTTTGAACAGTGGATTGGTTGGCGTCGCGAAGAGGTGATCGGAAGAACTCCACTCGATATCGGGATCTGGGTGGATCTAGCCGAACGATCGGAGTTTGTAAAGCGACTAGAGGCTGAAGGTGTTGTTCGTAACCTAGAGTTCCGCTATCGCCGTAAGGACGGCGTAGAGATGGTCGGCTTAGGTTCCGGAGAATTGATACGGATCGGAAATGAGCAATGCGTGATTTCCGTGATCACAGACATCACCGAGCGCAAGCGCGCAGAAGAAGCACTCTCCGGCATGACCAGAAAGTTGGTTGAAGCACAGGAGCAAGAACGCGCCCGTATATCCAGAGAACTTCATGACGACATCAACCAACGTATTGCTCTGTTGGCAATCGAACTCGACCAGCTTCGAGAAAAGCACAAAGATTTGCCCTCCAAAGTGCGAGGTCATGTGCAGAAATTACAACAAATGACGTCAGACATATCGTCGCGTGTCTACGCCTTGTCGCATAAGTTGTACTTTTCGATACCGGATTCTCTAGGTCTCGCGAAAGGTATGAGAAGCTGGTGCCGGGAATTCGGCAAGCAGCAAGAAATCGCGATTGACTTTAAGAGTCATGATCTGCCAAGACTGCCGCAGGAAATCTCGTTATGCCTGTTTCGAGTTCTGCAGGAAGCACTGCACAATGCCGCCAAGCACAGCGGGGTGGAACGGATTAAGGTGCAGCTAGCGGAGAACTCAGGTGAGATTCAACTCATCGTTAGTGATACGGGCAAGGGATTCGACATCAATGCAGCGAGGCGCAGCG
>Ga0306921_10008065_pt1 | contig 11112 bp, 6 predicted proteins | sample sta12Cox44000080_FD_203760 | JGI IMG/M metagenome (GOLD analysis project Ga0306921, IMG submission 203760) | Lab enrichment of tropical soil microbial communities from Luquillo Experimental Forest, Puerto Rico - statoxic.12C.oxic.44.000.080 (v2)... | ecosystem: Environmental > Terrestrial > Soil... | reverse complement strand
TGACGCCGGTGCAGGAGGTGGCAATCCGCGGGCTCGCCAACCGGTATCGCCATCCCGGTATCGGCGCTCCGCTCGCCGCGGCGACCCAGCCGATTATTTCCGAGAGCGGGATCCAGGTGGCGCCGCGCATGAAGCTGCCGATGACGGCAGTGCTGCGTCTCGATGCGCCGCGACGACAGCTCGCGCAGCGTGAGCTCCGCGCCACACTCGACCTGTACAACACGCACGACCTCACCATGACGACGATCGCTGGCAAGGCCGTGCCGCTCGAGGCTGACGAGACCGCGGTGCTCGCCTACGTCCTTGCTTCACCGCAGATCTGGGATCGCGAGCTCAAGGCATTCTTCTCCGGGGTGTTCTCGGAATCGACGCCGACCCAGCTCGCCTCGATAGACGCCTATAGGCCCGGGCGGATACCTGTCGTGTTTGTCCACGGCACCGCCTCGAGCGCCGGGCGGTGGGGCGACATGGTCAATGATTTGCTCGACGACCCGCGGATCCGCGACCGGTACCAATTCTGGTTCTTCACCTACGATACCGGCAACCCGGTCCTCTATTCAGCAGCACTACTGCGCGAGGCGCTTGCTGACGCCGTGCACAAACTCGACCCGGCTGGCACCGACCCGGCGCTGTCGGAGATGGTCGTCATCGGCCACAGCCAAGGCGGTCTTCTCGCCAAGGCGATGGTCGTCGATACCGGCGACCGCGTGTGGGAGGCCATCGCTTATAAGCCAATCGAGGAGGTCCGCCTGTCGGCGGAAGGGCGGGATGTCTTGCGCCGGGCCGTCTTCATCAAGCCACTCCCATATGTGCGCCGGGTCGTCTTTATCGCCACGCCGCACCGCGGTAGCTATCTCACCGAATATCCGATCGCCGAGTTTTTAGGCCGATTCCTTACTCTTCCATTGCGCATCGTCCGGACGGGCGTCGAACTTGCGCGCAATGCCGGCGACTTCAAGGTCAACCCGAGCAACCTGGGTTCGGGCAGCCTATTTGGTATGACGCCCAGCAACCCGGTGCTCCAAACGATGGCCGCAACGCCGATTGCCCCCGGTGTCCATGCGCATTCGATTATCGCGGTTAGCGGCAATGGGCCGGTCGAGGGCAGCGATGACGGTGTCGTCGAATATTCGAGTTCGCATCTCGACGGCGTCGATTCCGAGTATATCGTGCGCTCAACTCACTCGACGCAGTCGAACCCGTACACGATCGAGGAGGTGCGCCGCATTCTGCTACTTCACGCGGCAGACGTCTGCGCTCGGATTGCTTGCGGCACCGCGCCGTCACCATCTCGGACCGGGATGCAGGCGTTGACGCTGCGTTAATAGAAGGCTGTTCCTCCAGATTTGGCGGGCGGCAAGTGATCTTGGAAGCGCTGGCATGGGTTGGCTGACCGACCCGCAGATCTGGGCGAGCTTGGTGACCTTGACCGCCCTCGAAATCGTACTCGGTATCGACAATCTAGTATTTATTGCGATCGTCGCCGGGCGGTTGCCACCGGAGCGCCAGAACCGAGCGCGGCGGATCGGGCTGGCACTTGCGCTGATCACCCGCCTGGCGTTGCTGGCCTCGATCGTCTGGATCATCGGCCTGACCCGGCCTGTGTTCGAGCTCTTCGGCCAGCCTGTTTCTTGGCGGGATATCGTGCTGATCGCCGGCGGCCTCTTCCTGCTCTACAAGGGCACGAGGGAGATCCATCAAGGGCTGGAAGGCGATCGGCAGACGGCGGATGCGGGAAGCGCCCGGACGAGCTTTGCTAGTGTAGTCGCTCAGATCATGTTGCTCGACCTCGTATTCTCACTGGACAGTGTGATTACTGCAGTCGGCATGGCCAATACGCTGTGGGTCATGGCCGCTGCCATCGTGGTCGCCGTTGCAATCATGCTCGCGGCATCGAAGCCCCTTGCGGATTTTGTCGAGCGTCACCCGACCGTGAAAATGTTGGCGCTGAGCTTCCTGTTGCTGATCGGCATGACCTTGATCGCGGACGGCGCCGGCTTCGACGTCCCCAAGGGGTATATCTATGCTGCGATAGGATTCTCGGTCGCCGTCGAGACCTTAAACCAGTTCGCCGCGCGCCGGCGCAGGTAGCATAGCGCTGCCCGCGCTCCGAGCGCGTTTTTTGCTTCCGGACAACACAAATATTAAGCCTCTTTTGAAAAACGAGTGGGTGGAAATGGGCGATCCAGCCCCTCCTCGCCGTCGAACGCACGGTGGAGCGGGTGCCGGGGCGCTGGGCCTTGTCAAGCCCTTGCCGCCGAAGGCGGTGGCCGGAAGGCCAGGCTTTACAAGGGCCACGCGTCCCCGGCTACTTTCGCCACCGGCGAACCGATGGGTTGCGATTCAAGACCTCGCGCTCGCGCCAAGCCTCTCGCCGGGCGCTACATCACCCATTCGAAATTCAATAGAGCCAATATTAATGACTGGCGCCGCCGCCAGTGACATAGCGTCCAGCCGGGCGGTGCGGATCAATGGCGCGCTGGCGCGGAAGACGCGTCGAGACGCTCGTCTTGAATGAGAGTGGTCCTGTCCCTCACTCGAGATCAAAGGCGGCGGCACGGCCGGTTTCGAGATAACTTTTGGCGTCCAGGTGCCCAAAGACTTCAATCAGCGTCGCCACCAAACCCGTCCACCCGGTTTGATGACTGGCGCCAATGCCGGCCCCATTGTCGCCGTGAAAATACTCGTAGAACAATAAATTATCGCGCCAGTAGGGGTCGCTTTGGAACTTCTCGGCACCGCCGAACACCGGCCGCCGGGCGAATTGATCACGCAGAAAGATGCGGGTTAGTCGCGCCGCAATTTCACGGGCAACCTCGAATAGGTTCATCGAATTGCCCGAGCCGGTGGGACACTCGATTTTAAAGTTGTCACCGAAATACAAGTAGTATTGCAGCAGAGCGCGGATCAACAAAATATTGACCGGCACCCAGATCGGTCCGCGCCAGTTCGAGTTTCCACCGAACATCCCGGTGTCCGACTCCGCCGGAAGATAATGCACCCGATGTTCCTGGCCGTGCACCGAAAACACATATGGATGGTCGGCGTGATAACGCGACAGCGCGCGGATCCCGTAAGGGCTCAAGAACTCGTCCTCGTCGAGCATCGTGGAAAGTATTCGGCGCAGCCGATCCTCGTTTACCAAAGCTAGGATGCCGCGCTCGGCAACGCCACGGTGGCCGCTTGCATGGATGGAGCCGACCAACTCCGGCATCCGCTGCAAGCGTGCAGACAAATGCTCTGCCAGTTTGGAAACCCGTTCCCGCTGCCACTCCTCGATCACCGTTACGGCGCCGAGTGGTAAGAGACCCACCATCGAGCGGACTTTGAGCCGGGTAGTGACGCCATCCGGACGGCGAAGGATGTCGTAGTAGAATCCGTCCTCCTCATCCCACATGCCCTCCCCGATGTTGTTCATGGCGCGGGCGATCAGCACAAAGTGGGCCACGAAATTCGCCGCCACATCCTCATAGGCCCGGTCATGGGCCGCCAGCTCGACGGCAATCTCGAGCATGGTTTGTGAATAGAAGGCCATCCACGCCGTGCCGTCGGCCTGTTCCAGGTAGCCTCCCGTGGGCAGCAGGGCGCTGCGGTCGAACACGCCAATATTGTCCAGGCCGAGAAAACCGCCCTCGTAAAGGTTGTTGCCGGAGCTATCTTTGCGGTTAGCCCACCATCTGAAGTTCCATGTCAGCTTAGAAAAAATTCGCCTCAGGAACTCGAGATCGGTATTCCCGCGCAATGTCTGTTCCGTCCGGTAGAGGAAGATCGCGGCCCAGGCGTGCACCGGCGGATTGACATCGCTGAAGTTCCACATATCGACGGACGCCAGCGCGATCGTGTGGAAGGCGAGGTCCCAAGCGGCGAACCACGGGTATTCCCACTTGTCGGGCATCGAGATGACATGCTCGCTTATCATGTGAAACCACTCGCGGTTCCGTGCCATACCGGTTTCCGCCAGCAGCGGATCAGCGCGATGTTCCTCGAGCCATTTGTCGACATCGTAAAAGAAAAATTGCTTGCCCCACAGCATCCCGGCCAGCGCCTGCCGCATTACTTTGGCTGCGTCTTCGCCGACACCGGAAGGCGTTATCGACAGATAAAACTCGTCGGCCTCGCGCCGACGCGCCTCGAGGATTTGCCCGAACCGCGCGCCGAACGGGTCCTCGACCCCGGGCGCGGCATTACTTAGTCGAAGTCGAATGACGGCAGTCGCTGCCGCACCTACTCGTAACTGGTAGTAGGCGGACGCTTTGGTCCCCGTGTTATCTGGATTGAGCGCGTTCTGCCGGCCGGCAACGACATAGTCGTTGAAACCATCCTTGACATAAGGAGTCGGATTGGCGGTACCAAAGAGACTCTCGTTGTTGGTTTCGTTTTCAGTGAACAGCAGGCGTGGGGCACCCTCACAATGCACGAAATAAGTCCCGAGCAGATAGTCTGCTGCGGCAATAACACCACTGCCGTTTTCCCTAGTTGCATCTTTCAGGGACGGTTTCGGCTCCTCCGGCCACCATGTCCAGATGTTGCGGAACCAGAGAGTCGGCAGCACATGGATCACGGCCTCGTCGGGCCCTCGGTTGCATACACTGATCTCTATCAACAAGTCTCTTGGTGCGGCCTTTGCGTATTCCACGAATACGTCAAAATAGCGGTTTTCGTTGAATATGCCGGTGTCGATAAGCTCGAATTCGGGATCGGCGCGAGCGCGATGTCGGTTGGTGTTTATCAGATCCAGATAAGGATATTCATTCTGCGGATACTTATAGAGATACTTCATATACGAATGGGTCGGCGTACTGTCCAAGTAGTAATAATATTCCTTGACGTCTTCGCCGTGATTGCCCTCGCTGTTGGTCAGGCCGAACGGCCGCTCCTTCAGGATCGGATCCTTGCCGTTCCACAGGACCAGCGCAAAACACAGCCGTTAGTGATCGTCACTGAGACCGGCGAGACCATCCTCGCCCCAGTGATAGGCGCGTGAACGGGCTTGGTCGTGGCTGAAATAGTCCCACGCGTTCCCGTTGCTGCTGTAGTCCTCGCGGACTGTGCCCCACTGGCGTTCGCTGAGGTAGGGCCCCCACTGCCGCCACGGCACTCCGTTCTCCCGTGCTTCGTCTAGCCGCAGCGCCTCGGCCGTCTTGGCCGATTCGATGGTGGGTGTCTTTGTCATGATTGGAATGTGCCTGCGAATCGTTGATCAGTCGGCATACCTGTTCCTAAGAGCGCTGTCGATAGCCGCGAAGTTCTAAGGTAATCAGGCGAGCAAGAAGGGTCGCCGGAAACAGTTGACCGATAATAGCCTCAACATTGGAAAGGGTGCGGACAATGGGATGCAGCGGCGTGACATCGCCAAAGCCGGTCGATGTCAACGTGACAAAGCTGAAATAGACGATCGTGCCGTCGGCCTGCCAGTTTGGGCCACTTGGGATATTGGTGAAAGAGTTCGGAATGAAATGCCAGATCAGCCCGTACAAAGTGGCAAACATCAACCCGATATTCAAATAGAGGGCGATCGCCCCCAGCACTCGATGAACGGTTACTGCACCAGGGGCCAGCGCCGCATAGCCGAGGGCGTAACCAGCCATGATAAAAGCGATAATAAGTCCTGCATAACCGAGGATTAGCGAAGTCTGTGATGGTTCAACGAGATCGAGTACATAGCCCGCCAAATCGGCAATTAATGCCGATATCGCGAGGGTTGTGGCGATCGGCCCACGGACGATCAGGTATACGATGAAAGTGATGGCGAAGAACAGCAGCTGCACCGCCTCGCTTACAGCCTCGAAGCCCATCGCGTCGAGAGGTTCTGAAAATATTATGAGGCACTGGACGGCCAACATCGCGGTGAGCGCGGGATCGCGAGCGCGATCTCGCCAGGAGTAACGTCGATTTTCGCTGCGAATACGCTGGAGCCTCATGTGCTGTCTCCCTCTTGCGGCCATTGCCATGGTTCAATGGTGACAAGGGCGCCGATCTTGTTACCCTGCTAACGGGAATCGAGAATAGCAGCACAACCACCCGAAGCCGTACCTTGCACTTGCGCGGACTATGCGGTTCGGTGTCCAGACCACACCACGACCTTTGGATGGCGGGAGGGTCAAGCCACGGGCTGACGCATTCAGATATGAATCGCCCGGCCGTCGACCGCGAGTGCCGCCTCCTTCAACGCCTCGCTGAGGGTCGGGTGGGCATGGCAGGTGCGCGCGATGTCCTCGGCCGAGGCGCCGAATTCCTTGGCGAGGACGGCTTCGGCGATCAGGGTACCGGCATCGGGGCCAATGATGTGCACACCGAGCACCCGGTCGCTCTCGCTATCGGCGAGGATCTTGACGAAGCCCTCGGTGTACCCGTTTGTGCGGGCGCGCGGATTGGCGGTGAACGGGAATTTCCCGATCCGGTAGGACATGGCTGCCGCTTTGAGCTCCTCCTCGGTCCGGCCGACCGAGGCGACCTCGGGCCAAGTGTAGACCACGGCCGGAATTGCGTCGTAATCAACAGACGTCTTTTGTCCGGCAAGCCGCTCGGCGAGCGCCGCGCCTTCATCCATGGCCTTGTGCGCGAGCATCGGCCCGCGGATCACGTCGCCGATCGCATAGATGCCGGGAACATTGGTGGCGAACCCGTCATCGACTGTGATCCAGCCGTGCTCATCGCGTGCGACGCCGATTGCTTCAAGCCCGAGACCCGCGGTGTAAGGCCGCCGGCCGACCGAGACCATAGCCACATCCGCCACAAGGCTCTGCTGCTCGGCGCCGTCGAGCTCCAGGGTCAGATCATCCGGTCGGGTCTCTACCCGCGCAACCTTGGTGGCGAGTTTGAAGTCGATCCCCGATCGCGCGAGCACGCGCTGTAGCGCGGTACCGAGCTCTCGGTCCATGTTCGCGATGATATGGTCGAGGGCTTCGACGACGGTCACCTTGGCCCCGAGCCGCTGCCACACCGAGCCGAGCTCGAGCCCGATGTAGCCGCCTCCGATAACGACCAGCCGGCCTGGGACGCGGTCGAGCGCCAACGCGCCAGTCGACGAGACAATCCGCTGCTCGTCGATTTCGATGCCCGTTAGAGGAGTGCTTTCCGAGCCGGTCGCGATGACGATCGAGGTGGCCTCGACATCTTGCGAGGTACCGTCGGCGCCGGTGAGCACGACCCGCCCTGGCCCCGCAATCCGCCCCTTACCCTTGAGCCAATCGATCTTGTTCTTGCGAAACAGGAACTCGACGCCTCGGGTCAGGGTCGTCACGACCTTGTCCTTGCGACCCATCATCGTCGCGAGGTCGAGCGTGGCCTCGCTGACCTTGACCCCGTGCTCTGCGAGCTCACGTCCGGCCTCGGCGAATTTATGAGAGGACTGCAGCAGCGCCTTCGACGGGATGCAGCCGACGTTAAGACAGGTCCCACCGAGGCTGCCGCGGCTATCAACACAAGCCGTTTTGAGCCCGAGCTGGGCAGCCCTGATCGCCGCGACGTAACCCCCCGGACCGCCCCCGATGATGACAACGTCGTAACGCTCGGACATGGCGCGAATCCTCAGATGTCGAACAGGATGCGTGAGGGCTCCTCGACGCACTCCTTGATCCGCACGAGGAAAGTCACTGCTTCACGGCCGTCGACAATGCGGTGGTCATAGGAGAGTGCGACATACATCATCGGTCGGATCCCGATCTGGTCGCCGATGGCGACGGGCCGCCGCTCGATCTTGTGCATGCCGAGGATTCCGGACTGCGGTGGGTTGAGGATCGGCGTCGACATCAGCGAGCCATAGACGCCGCCGTTGGTGATCGTGAAGGTCGCGCCGGACAGATCCTCGATCGTCAGCTTGCCGTCGCGCGCTTTGCGGGCCAGCCCAGCGATCGTCTGCTCGATCTCGGCAAAGCTCATCCGGTCGGCGTCGCGCACGACCGGCACGACCAACCCTTGCTTGGTGCCGACCGCGACGCCGATGTCGTAATGGTTCTTGTAGACGATGTCGTCACCGTCGATTTCGGCATTGACCGCCGGCATTTCCTTCAGCGCGACGATCGCCGCCTTGAGGAAGATGGACATGAAGCCGAGCCGGACTCCGTGCTTTCTTTCGAAACTATCGCGATGGCGCTCGCGCACGGCGATCGCCTCGGTCATATCGATTTCGTTGAAGGTCGTCAGTATCGCGGCGGTGTTCTGCGCCGCCTTCAACCGCTCGGCGACGCGCCGTCGCAGCCGGGTCATGCGCACGCGCACCTCGCGGTCCTCAGGCACGGCGACCGGTGGGGGTAGGGTAGCGGTTGGTGCGCGCGCGGCGATTACGTCCGCCTTGGTGATCCGCCCGCCGGGTCCGGTCGGCGCAAGCCGCGTCGTGTCGAGCCCGCTCTCTTCGATCAGTTTGCGGACCGCGGGACCCGAGCGCTCTGGCGCCAGCTGCCCCTCACCCTCCCGCGTCGTGGGTCCCTCCCTCGCCCCGCTTGCGGGGAGAGGGCTGGGGTGAGGGGCCGTCGCCGAAACGGCGGTGGCGCCCTCAGTGATCCTGCCGAGCACGGCGCCGACCGGCACGTTGGTGCCTTCCTCGGCGAGGACCTCGGCGAGCGTACCGGCCGCCGGCGCATAGACTTCGAGGCTGATCTTATCCGTTTCGAGCTCGGCGACCGGTTCATCGACGGCAACCGCCTCGCCCGGGTGCTTCAGCCATTTCGCGACCGTAGCTTCAGTAACCGATTCACCGAGGCTCGGCACTTTGATCTCCGTCGCCATCGGCTCGGCTCACGCAGCGAGCGCGTCGGCGACGAGATGGGCCTGCTCTTCAACATGGCGCTTGAAGAGACCGGTGGCTGGGGACGCGGCCTCGGCACGGCCCGCGAAACGCGGGCGCTTGGCGGCAATGTCGAGCCCGGAGAGCACATGCTCGATGCGCCGGTCGACAAAGTTCCAGGCTCCCATATTCTGTGGCTCTTCCTGGCACCAGACGATCTCGGCATTGCGGTAGCGCTGCAACACCTTGCTTAGGGTGTTGAACGGAAAGGGGTAGAGCTGCTCGACGCGGGCCAACGCCACGCGGTCGTCGCCCTTCGCCGCGCGCGCCTTGTAGAGGTCGAAATAGACCTTGCCCGAGCACAGCACGACGCGGCGCACCCGATCCTCTGCGGCGATCCTATCGCCTTCGGCGATAATGCGATGAAACGAGCTGCCCGGCCCCATTTCGGCCAGGCGCGACATCAACTCCTTGGCGCGCAGTAGCGACTTTGGGGTGAAGACGACGAGCGGCTTGCGGAAATTGCGCCGCATCTGGCGGCGCAAGGCGTGGAAATAGTTGGCCGCACTAGTCAGATTGCACACCTGGATGTTGTCCTCGGCGCACAGCTGCAGATAGCGTTCGAGCCGCGCCGAGGAATGCTCGGGCCCCTGGCCCTCATAACCGTGCGGGAGCAGCATGACCAGACCGCTCATGCGCAACCATTTCGACTCGCCCCCGCACAGGAACTGGTCGATGATCACCTGCGCGCCATTGGCGAAATCGCCGAACTGTGCCTCCCACAACACCAAGCTACTCGGATCGGCGAGGCTGTAGCCGTATTCGAAGCCGACGACCCCTGCCTCTGAGAGCGGACTGTCGATGATCTCGAACGAAGCTTGTCCAGAGCGGACGTGATTGATCGGCACATAGTGCTCTTCGGTCTCTTGATCGACGAACACGGCGTGTCGCTGCGAGAAGGTCCCGCGCCCGCTGTCCTGGCCAGACATCCGGACATGAGTCCCCTCGGCGCATAGCGTGGCGATCGCCAATGCCTCGGCGGTCGTCCAATCGATGCTCTCACCGGCTTCGATCGCGGCACGCTTTGCTTCGAGCTGGCGGGCGATCTTTGGGTTGAGACGAAATCCCTCCGGAACTGTAACGAGCCCTTCTCCCACTTCGCGCAGCATTTCGACAGCGACGCCGGTATCGCCGCGGCGGTCGTCAGACGCCTCTTCGAGCCCGGCCCAGGCGCCTTCGAGCCAGTCCGCCCGGTTCGGTCGATAGCCCTTGGCCGCCTCGAACTGCTCCTCGAGGCCGGCCACGAAGCCAATCGCCATCCCGGCGGCCTCAGCCTCGCCGACGACACCCGCCGCAACGAGGCGGTCGGCATAAATCTCCCGCGTCGTCGGATGGCGCGCGATCGCGCTGTACATCAACGGCTGGGTGAAGGCCGGCTCGTCGGCCTCGTTGTGCCCGTGCCGGCGATAGCAGAACAGATCGATGACGACGTCCTTTTTGAACTGCTGACGGTATTCCGTGGCGATGCGGGCGGCCTCGACGACGGCCTCGGGATCATCACCGTTGACATGGAAGATCGGCGCCTGGACGCCCTTTGCCACATCCGAGGGATAGGGGCTCGACCGCGCGGCAGACGGGCTCGTCGTAAAGCCTATCTGGTTGTTGACGATAACATGGATCGTCCCGCCGGTGCAGAAGCCGGCGAGCTCCGACAATTCGAGCGATTCGGCAACGAGACCTTGGCCGGCGAAGGCCGCATCACCATGCATCAGAATGCTGGCCACCCAGGCCCGTTGTTGGTCGCCGCGCTGATACTGCTTTGCCCGAACCTTACCGAGCACGACCGGGTCGACCGCTTCGAGATGCGATGGGTTGGCCGCCAGTGAAAGATGAACCGTCTGCCCGCCGACCTTGCGATCGCCCGAGGTGCCGAGATGGTATTTGACATCCCCTGAGCCGTGGACGTGTTCGAGCTGCGTCGCGCTGCCCTGGAACTCGGAGAAGATCGCGGCGAAAGGCTTGCCGACGAAATTGGCCAGCACGTTCAATCGGCCCCGGTGGGGCATGCCGATCACGAACTCGCGGATGCCCAGCTCGCTCCCGCGGCGCAGGATCGCCTCGAGCGCTGGCATCAGCGACTCGGCGCCCTCGATGCCGAACCGCTTGGTGCCGGTGTAGCGACGATCGAGAAACAGCTCGAATGTCTCGGCGACGGTCAGGATTTGCAGGATCTCCTTTTTAATCGATGTCGACAGCTCAAGGCGCTTCTGTTTCTCGTATTTTTCCTGAATCCACGCCCGCTCGGCCGGCACTTGGATGTGCATGTATTCGACGCCGATCGTGCCGCAGTAGGTCGCTCGCAGCAGCGCGACGATCTCGCCCAAGGT
>Ga0306921_10008063_pt1 | contig 11113 bp, 11 predicted proteins | sample sta12Cox44000080_FD_203760 | JGI IMG/M metagenome (GOLD analysis project Ga0306921, IMG submission 203760) | Lab enrichment of tropical soil microbial communities from Luquillo Experimental Forest, Puerto Rico - statoxic.12C.oxic.44.000.080 (v2)... | ecosystem: Environmental > Terrestrial >... | reverse complement strand
GATAACAGAGCTTTAAAGGCTCCTGTCGCTGGATCCGTTCCTCCTCGGGCGGAAAATCGACGAGCAGCTACAGCGAATTTATCTCCTGGCCAATCGGCGCCTGAGTCCGAAAGCTGTGGCCGCGAATCCCGATTTTCGCACCAGAAAAAGTCCGCCGCCCAACCAGGACCAAAGCAAGAACGGGAAGAGGAACGGGAAAAATCAAAAGCAAGCGCTTCGGAATCGAGGCTGGAGGAAGAGGGCCTCAAACGCCGGCCCCCTTCCCCCAGGCCCCCATTTCCCCGGCTCACGGTTACATTTCAAATGTCTCGACAGCCTAGCCTACGGTTACATTTTTAAATGGCTTGACGCGAGCCGACCATGCCGCTTTCTGACCCGCCGTTGCTGTAAATAGGCAAGCTAGCCGTCCGCCTAAGGTTGCCGGAAGCCTCTGTCTTTGCCTGCTCTGATATATTTTTTGTTCCGTCTATTGCCGGGTCTGAGCATGCAGATCTTTTCGCCAGCTGAGTTCGCGAAGGACAAGGTCCTGGCCGTGCAGGAGTATTCCCTGCTCGCAGCCCGCTCTCTGACCAACGTATTTGGGCATCCCCGCTATTTTGCCGATACGCTCCAACAGGCCGATCTGATCGGGGTCGGGTCCTTGCCGATTGTCGTGCTCATCGGCGCCTTCACCGGCGCAGTATTGGCATTGCAGACCTCGGCCACCTTGCAGCAGTTCGGTTCCCTCTCGCTAACCGGTCAGCTCGTATCGTTGTCCATGGTGCGAGAGCTGGGGCCAGTGCTGACGGGAATTCTCGTGGCTGGCCGCAACTCAAGTGGCATCGCCAGCGAACTCGGCTCCATGAAAGTGACCGAACAGATTGACGCCATGCGGGCCATGGGTGTCGATCCGACCAAGAAACTTGTCACTCCACGGGTCATGGCCTCTGTCGTCATGCTCTTTTTCCTCAGCATCATTTCGGATCTGCTCGGGCTCGCGGGAGGATTTGTCGTCTCGTTTCTGTTGCTGGGCTTGAACCCCAACCAATATTGGACGAGCGCGTACCAGTCGCTGAAGTTCCAGGACGTTTTCATGGGGCTTTCCAAGCCGGTAGTTTTCGGCTTCATCATTGCCACCGTTGGTTGCTTCTACGGCCTTTCCGCAAAAGGGGGCACCCAGGGCGTAGGCCGCGCCACCACGCAAGCCGTCGTCGCCGCCTCGGTTTTGATCGTGGTGAGCGATTTCTTTATCACCAAGCTCCTGATGGCGATATTCGGATCCTGAACATGTCCAGTCTCGCCCCACCCGTCGAGCAGCCCGAACCTTGCCAATTGCCGCCTGGCGAAATCGTGCTGCGCTTCGAAGACGTGCATATCAGCTTCGAGAAACCCGTACTTGAGGGAATCTCATTTCAGCTGGCTCGCGGCGAGACCAAGATTTTGCTAGGCACATCGGGCACCGGCAAGACGTTGGCCCTTAAGCTGGGACTGGGCTTAATCCGGCCCGATTCCGGCCGCATTACGGTCCTGGGCAATGAGGTCACCGCTATGCGTGAACAAGAGCTGTTCGACCTGCGTCGGCAAATCGGCATGGTATTTCAGGAAAGCGCGCTTTTCGACTCCCTTACGGTCGAAGAAAATGTCGCCTATCGTCTTATCGAAGAGACGCGACGAATCACGGACGAAATTCACGAGCGCGTATCAGAAGCACTCCGCTTTGTCGAATTGGAACATACGATTTCTCTCTTCCCTTCCGAGTTGTCGGGCGGCATGCGCCGGCGGGTGGCAATTGCCCGCGCCATGATTACCAATCCTGAACTTTTGTTCTACGATTCGGCGACGGGAGGGCTCGACCCGGTCACGTCGAATACGATTATCGAACTCGTTGTGAAGCAGCGGGATGTTTACAAGAAGGGGTCTCTGCTGGTGACGCATCGCCTGCAAGATGCTTTCACTATGGCGAGCCACTATTTTGACCGCAGCCAAAACAAGATGGTACCCATCGCCAATGGAGCGGCATGCGATGTGCGCACCACGTTTCTGATTCTGCGCGACGGCAAGATTATTTTCGAAGGGACGGCCACCGAACTATTGAAGAGCACGGACCCTTATATCCGCGAGTACCTGAGCTAACCTGCCATCAACATCCAAGGAATCCTGGCAGGACGGAGGCGATCATGCACGATAATGCGTTGAGCCTTGCTGTGGCGATGTTGAGCGCAGTTCTTTTCCTGCCAGCTCTGTCGGCAACACAGTCCAACCAGGAGAGCTCAGCCGCCGCGGCGTCGGATCAAACCACCATCGAAGGCTGCCTGCAAGGCGCGGGCTGGGAGTACACGCTCACCGAAAAAGATGGAATGACGCATCAGCTTGCCCGCGGCAAGAAACTCAACCAGTACGTTGGGCATGAGGTGCAAATTACTGGTGTGGCGATCGTTAGGACCACGAGCACTACTCCCGTTGGCGGCGCTGCCAGCGTGAACATGCGGACCGTCTTTAGTGTCAAGAGCGTGAAAGACTTGCGCAAGACCTGCGACGCCACAAAAAACTAGAGCGCTGTGGAAAGCCGCGCGGCGCTGGGTGCGTGTCGCAAGGAGAAATCAGAGCTGATTGGCGCGTCATCGGACGTTATGAGCCCTGTTTCGCGGCTTCCGCCCTGCGGCGCCCCATTTCTGCCTGGCGTTTTCGTAGCCGCGCAACTCTCTCTCGGCCCTCCATCGAACCTTCTACTACCTTCTGCAGGTTCGCCAAGAAATCAGGCGCGCCTTGCCTTTGGCGAAACTCTTCAAGAAATGGTTGAATCTTGGCATAAGCGAAATACATTTCCTGCAAAGTGTCATACGCAAGCAGCGCGTTCAACACCCCGTGCGCGACGAAAGAGGCCGCCATCTCCCAGTAGCCATACACTTGCCGGATATAGGCGTTCTCCTTACCCGCGTTGTTGGCAGCTGCGAGAAGGTCGTCTACTGATCTTGGCGCGAAATTGGCGACGAAATCACGTGCCTCTCGCATGACCGGCTCACGGCGGAGTTCGTAGAGCTTGAGGATGAGTTCGGCGTCATGGTAGGTGGGCTGTGTTGCGCTCATGAAAAGTCTCCTCTTAGGCTACGGCCTCAGGCGCGACTTGGCGCGAGTAATCACACTTCACAGCTTCTGTGGAACCTTCTGGGGCCTTGCCTTTCTTACCGCGGCGCTTGGGCTCGTCCGGCTCGGTTCGCTTGTTGTTCGGACACACCAGGAACGTACCTGACTTCAAGTTTTTCTCTAGCAAGTAGGAGCTGCCGCATTCCGGACACGGCTCGGCGACAGGCTTATAGGCCGAAGTGAAGCGGCACTTGGGATAATTCGAACAACCATAAAACATGTTGCCCCGTCGCGCCTTCTTCTCGGCTATCTCACCATCTTTGCACTCCGGGCACTTCACGCCGATGTAATTCTGCTTGACCCACTTGCACTCGGGATAACCGCTGCAGGAAACAAACTCGCCAAAGCGTCCGTGTCGCAGCACCAGATTGCGATCGCATCGTGGGCACTTCTCGTCGAGCGGAATATCGGGCACCTTCTTGCCCTGATCGAGCCTCCTCGTTGTCTTGCAATCAGGATAGCCGGTGCATGCCATGAACTGGCCAAAGCGTCCGCGCTTGAGGACCATCGGCCGGCCACAGTTATCGCAATACTCTTCTTGTGTCGTTTCCTGCAGGTCGGCCGAGTCGAGGTCAGGCAGGTCGATCGGATTCTCCTTGGTGAATGTACAGCTGTTAGGATCGTTCTTGTCGTAGGCGCTGCAGGCGTAGAACGAACCGTGCTTACCCCACTTAATTACTAGCGGCGAGCCGCATCGTTCGCACTTCTCATCTGTCGGCTTCTCCATCCGCTTCACATTCTCCATATGCTTTTCGGCGTAATGGAGGTCTTTCTCAAACTTCGTGTAGAACTCCGTCAGTGCGTTGGTCCAATGCTCCTTGCCCTCTTCGATGTCATCAAGTTCTTCCTCCAGCCTCGCGGTGTATTGCAAATCGAAGATGTCCTTGAAGTTCGCCACCAGGAGATCAGTCACGACAAAGCCGATCTCGGTCGGCACGAACTTGCCGCCAACCTTTTGCACATATTGGCGTTCCTGGATTGTGCTGATGATGGCGGCGTACGTCGACGGGCGCCCGATACCCCGCTCTTCCAGGTCTTTCACCAGCGACGCCTCGTTAAATCGCGGAGGCGGTTCGGTAAAGTGCTGCTCCGGCTTCAAGCCTTTCAGGGTAAGCTTTTGGCCCGCGACGAGCGTGGGCAGCTTGTGCCTGAGCGCCTCGTCTTCCTCGTCTTTGGCCTCCTTCGATTCTTCGTAGACCTTCAAGAACCCTTCAAACTTCAGCACCGAGCCAGTGACACGGAAACGGTAAACCTCGCTGCCGTTCCGCGCGTCGATGTCGACGACTGTCTGATCAAAAACAGCCGAGTTCATCTGCGAAGCCACGAAGCGCTGCCAGATGAGCTTGTAAACCTTGAACTCATCCTCATGGAGATACTGCTTCACCGAATCCGGATGCCGTAACGCCGAGGTCGGGCGGATCGCCTCATGCGCCTCCTGCGCCTCCTTCTTCGATTTGTAAACGTTCGGAGACTCGGGCAGGAATTGATCGCCGTACTCTTTGCCGATCCATTGACGCACTTCGGCCACGGCGTCATTGGCGACGCGGGTCGAGTCGGTGCGCATGTAGGTGATGAGCCCGACGGTACCCTCATCGCCGAGGTCGACACCTTCATACAGGCGCTGCGCGATCATCATGGCGCGTTTCACGCTGAAACGCAGCTTCCGCGAGGCGTCCTGCTGAAACTTACTGGTCGTGAAGGGGGCTGCCGGGCTGCGACGCCGCTCGCGCTTTTCCACGGAGCGGACCGACCAGTCCGCTTTTTCAAGCGCGGCCTTTATCTTGTCCGCTTCTTCGGCATTGTTGACCGGCGCCTTCTCATCGCCGATACCGATGAGGCGCGCATCAAAGGCCGGTGGCTTCGCGCCTTGTAGATGGGCGTCGATCGTCCAGTACTCTTGCTTCTCGAACGCCTTGATTTCGCGCTCGCGCTCCACGATAAGGCGCAAAGCGACCGTCTGTACCCGGCCCGCGGAGATGCCACGACGAACCTTGTCCCACAACAGTGGGGACACCTGGTAGCCGACCAGGCGGTCGAGCACGCGCCGAGTCTGCTGCGCGTCAACCAGGTTGCGGTTGATTTCACCGGGCTCACGGAAGGCGTCCTGTACGGCGCGCCTGGTGATCTCGTTGAAGGAGACGCGGCGAATCTTGCTCGCACGCGCCTTCTTCTTCCTGCCATCTACCCGGTCTCCACTGAGTTCTTCGGCAAGGTGCGCAGCGATGGCCTCGCCCTCGCGGTCCGGGTCAGGCGCCAGGTAGATAGTGTCGGCCGCCTTCGCCAGCTTCTTGAGCTTGGCGACAACCTTCTCCTTGCCGGGAATAATGACGTACTCAGTCGCAAAGTCGTGGTCAACATCGACCCCGAGGTCCTTCTTCGGCAGATCTTTAATATGCCCGAGCGACGCTTCGACCTCAAAGCCTGAACCTAGATATTTTTGGATCGTCTTCGCCTTCGTGGGCGATTCAACGATGACTAAACCTTTTGCCAATTCATACCTCGATATGACTGCGGATTACGTTATGAAACTAGCATGGTTGCGCCGAAAGCGGCAAAATTGCCGCTTGCGATTCGCGCTTAGCCCTTCGCCAAGCAACAGACAAGCTGCCCATTATCAGCTGTCAAACATTGGCCTGGATTCCTCGAGCACAACGCGCTTATCGGAGGCCTTCGAAAATCCCGCGCCGAATTCCAATTTCTAAGCGGCGCTTGTAATTGGCAGCTGATAGCCGAGGTCGGGTTGCGACCTCACATCACCCGAACATGATCTTTCCCCGCAGCACTCGTATCTGCCGCTTGGTTCCAGTTCGAACGACGCGGCAGACTTCTGAGGAGGGCAGCTGCGACATTAGTTTTTTGACCAGCGCGTCGACATGGGTCGACTCGTCGACGCAACAGCGCATATGCCTTCTTCTCTCTTTTCGCCATTTCGGCGGCGTCCAACAAAGATGCTGGCATGGCACCTTCGGATTCATGCGAATCTGGCGGCGTCATAGCCAGCCGAACATCGGCGGGCAACCCTCCCACACATCCTCCCCGGTTGCGATCAGTCGAGCGTCTAGTCTAATCAGTACGTTAGGCCCTGGTGATTCGATTACGAATGGGAAAATGCCGGGGCGCAGCACATGCCCCTACGGAATTCGGTGATGATCGTTCCCCTGACGCCAGGATCTGATTCCCAAGTTTGCAATTTTCTTTAGGATAAACCTCGTCTCGCCAGAGCCCCAAATGGCTAAGGGGCGGCCATGCGCAGTTGAGACACCACGATGGCTGCGGTGTCCATCCCCCGCGCCATCCCACTGAATATGATGAGTCCGCGGGCGGCCGAGTCGCAGGACAGGCGCTGTGCCATGCCCACTTGAAAGCGGCGGATGACAAATTCCAATAACAGCAATATAAACATTATCAATAACTTATGCATATCCTCTCAGGTAACGTATAAGGGGCGAGTCGCAAATCTCCAGAGTATCCGCGGGTAGGCGGAGTCTCCTGGCACGCTGGGCACCCTCTAACTTCTCTCAAGGCGATCGAGCTCTTGGCGACTGGGTCCATGGATCTGAGGCGATGTTTCGCCCCGCGGTCCCCGGAGTCGCAGCCACCTCGAGCTCATGCCTGCGCGGTTTGTTAGACTCCATTGCTTATGGGCCACCTGCGGATCTCAGCCATATCCTTTCTTAATACCTCCCCGCTAATGTGGGACTTCGAGCATGGACATGTAGGCAGGGACTTCGACATTGAGTACACGATCCCTTCGGCGTGCGCGGCTGCGTTGGCAGCAAACCAAGCCGATATTGGCATTATTCCAGCCGTGACCTATGCCGAAATTCCAGGCCTTGTGATCTTGCCCAAGATCGCCATTGCGTCGAAAGACTATGTGCGCTCGATCTTGCTGATCAGTAAGAAACCTCTCGAAGACGTTCAGACGGTCGCCACAGACATGTCGTCTCGTACCTCCGTCGCCTTGCTGCAGGTGCTCTTTGCCAAGCTCTTTGGAACACAGCGGAAACTGACCTCTCACACGCCACAACTTGATGCCATGCTGCAAAACCACGATGCGGCTTTGCTCATCGGAGACGCGGCTCTCCAGGTTGAGGGGGAGCGCGGATTGTATCTCTATGACTTGGCTCACGAATGGCGTAAGCTGACCGGCAAGCCATTCGTTTTTGCCTTCTGGGCGGTTAGGCTGGATGCTCTTGAAAGAGGGGGGAAACTCAATCTCACCGAGACCTTCCAGCGTTCGAGGAATCATGGCACGGAAACCAGGAACCTGCAGGCCATCGCGCGTGAATGGTCGCCGCGACTTGGTTTGACCGAAGACGAGATCATCGTCTACCTCACCGAAAATATCGACTACTCGCTGGACCGCGAAAACCACTCTGGGCTGCAATTGTTCCTGCGCTATTGTGAAGAGTTGGGACTCATTCCCAGGGTTCCAGAGCTGCGATTCCTCGGCCCCGTGACCTTTACCGCCTTGCAGAAGTAGAAGCGCAACATCGCCTGCTTTATGCGCGGCGTGCGGAAGCGCCCAACCCTCGCGGCGTGACCTGGACTCTAATCACCCGGATCGTCTGCACCAGAACAAATTCCCATGCACCTCCTCGCAACTGCGGCAGCGAAACACACTTTCTGGCGGACGCTGAGACATTTGGGTGGCCCGGGTTTAGTGTTGCTCGGGCTCGTGGACAACTCCTTCATTCCTGTCCCAGGCAGCATGGACGCCCTTACCATTATTCTGTCGAGCTCACACAAAGAACCTTGGTGGTACTACGCCATCATGGCCACCGTTGGAGCCGTCATCGGCGGCTATCTGACATACCGAATCGGCCTCGAGGGCGGGAAGGAAACCCTCGAAAAACGAATCTCGAAGAAGCGTGCCGAACGCATCTACCATGTTTTCGGGCGATATGGATTCTGGTCCGTGCTCGTAGGAGCGATGAGTCCACCGCCGGTGCCGATCGTACCTTTCCTTGTCGCCGCCGGCACCATGAGATATCCGCGCCAGAAATTTTTGGCGGCGTTAGCTCTGGGCAGGGCCGGGCGCTACACCTTGCTCGCCTACCTTGGATCTCTCTATGGGTATCGTCTGTTTCGCAAGTTGGGGCGCTATTACGAGCCCCTGGTGTACACCTTGATCGTCGTAGCCATGATTGCCGGACTGCTAGCCATCTACTATTTGGGGCGGTACCATAGCAGAAACCTCAGCAGAAGCGATTCCAAGCGCCACAGACAAAGGACACGGCAGTCTGAATCGTAGGAGAACCCGGGTCCGGGGAAATATCCTGAATAGTAGATAGGCTTAAAGTAAATCGAGCGATACTTGGAGGCAACCTACGCGGCGAAATAGACTCACAGTACTCGTGGCAGTTTTGGCGGTGGGTATTGTGGATAGCTCACGTCCCCGTTCTGGGTCAAAGCTCACAGTCGGGTTCAGATACCAGTTCTACCACTGCGAAGAAGTCGAAGAAGAAGACCAAGGCCGCGGACTCGACAACCACCGATCAATCGGCTACCACGGAAAAGAAATCGAAGTCGAAATCAAAGTCGACCAAGACAGAGGAATCAGCCACCAGCACGCCGTCGTCGGAGAAGTCATCGGCCAGCAAGAAGTCAAAGACGACGCAAGCGCAGACGACCGCAAACACGACTACGGATAATGCGAAGAGCAGCAGGACAACGACCGAGAATGCGGCTGCTGGTACGAGCGAAAAGACTACCAAGGCTTCGAAGAGGTCCAAGGTTGCCACTGAGAGCCCCGCCAGCACAGCGGCGGACACAACCGCCGCCGCTGCTGAGAAAACGAAGTCCGCCGCAACCACGACGGCCAGTGGCACGGCTGCCGCGGCGGGAACCGCAGCGTCCAACACTTCCAAGGCGCCGTCCAATACCTCTACGGCTACCAAGACTGCGGCTTCGAAGGCTTCCGAGACCGCTTCTGCTGGTCCGCCGCCCTCACCTGGGATGGTGTGGGTTAATACCGATTCTGGTGTCTACCACATGGCGAACACCAAGTGGTATGGCAAGACCAAGAACGGCGAATACATGACTGAGGCCGACGCCCAGAAAGCAGGCTACAGAGCGGCCAAGGGCGGTCAGTAACTCGGGGCCAATCCTGATCTGGCCCACTGCGACCGGTGGGCCAGTCGGTATCGCAATCAAGCGCGCTGAGCGGTGTCGTGACTGCTGATGCCGCGAATTGATTCGCAGGAACGTGGCAGCTTCTCGGAAGGCACGTGCGGGTCACAGCCCAGTCCTGTCCGCCGCAAGCTAATCGAAGATCCAGCGGGTTACCGCTGTTGCAATCTGTTTCTCGGGGAACCCGAAGACCACGCGCGGCGTGACCTTGAATATCATTGCTCCCGAACGGCTTCTCATTGGCCATCCGTATTTCCTCTTGCTCGCCTGCGATGCTGCCATCGGAAGGTCGGCCGCAGTAACTTGTTTGGCTGTTCCCTCAACGACAACCAGCTCATCCAACCGGTCATTTACCAGGATGCAATTCGCATTGACTGCGAGATTCTTCGCCTTGCGTGTCTCAACAGCGGTACCGAAGTAGAACGCGTCCTTGATCCACAGGCCATGCATGCCCATCGCATGGGGCCGGCCATCCGGTCTCACGGTGATGATCACGTAATTGTGCGAATTGGTGAGTCGCTCGCGTGCCCACTTCCAATCGAGTAATCCCTGCGGTCCAGTGGGAAACCCATACGTGGCAGGCACAATGGGGCGCGTTGCGCGTGGCAACTTCGAGGCTCGCCGAGCGGCAGGCAGTGACTTCTCGCCAGTTTTTCTCTTAACGGATTTGGTAGACATCGGCGCCATTGAAACGCCTTTGCATTAGGTCGTCAAGCAAAAGAAACACCGGCCCAGAACCAGCTGTACCCCAGAAGCTAGTCATAACGGGAGGGAAGCAGCAAGCGGCCATTCCGAAACTCACGGCGAAGCGGATCGCAACAAGGTCATTTCGGGCATGAACCGGTTCTAGCTGTCAAACACTCTTGGGGAAAACCCATTTCGTAACGCCCTTGGGAAACTGCTTCTCCGGCATGGCGAACACGGCCTGGGGTTGCACCCGGTAAATGTTGCCCATCTTCGGATCCAATTCCCACCCGTATTTTGCCTTGTAGTCGGCAAATGCTTGCACCGGAACGTCGGCAACCGACATGATCTGAGCGACACCTTCCAGGATGATCACCTCTTCCGTCTTCTCTGTGCACACGACACAGTTGGGATTCCGCTCCAGATTGCGTGCTTTGCGGGAAGTACCGCTTGTGCTGAAGTAGTACGCTCCGTCGAGCCAGATACCCCAGACCGGCATCACATGAGGCGAACCAGTGGGCTTTACGGTCGAGATCAGATAGTTGTGCGATTGGTTGAAGCGATCTCGTGCCCACGCCCACGGTAACATTCCTTCCGAAGAGTCTGGGACACCATAGCCGGTCATGTGTGGACGCAAAGCCTTGGGTTGCTTTTCCATTCAGGTGGCCTCCGTAACCGATTTTCGCCACGCGGTGGGGCGCGTTAACCCGACCCGGCAAAAAAGATATCAAAGGATTCGCGGAGCCTGTTGGCTCCGCTTAAGCGCACAGTGCGCTCCCTTGGATCAGTGGTGGAATCCCCCACCTCCTCCGTGAAAGCCGCCACCCATCACCCCGAAGTGACCATCGCCAGCCACGGCACGAGGAGGTGCGGTTGCCTTTGGGACAGACCCACCATGCGCCCCTGACTGTACACTGCCGCGGTATGGTCGGTAGCCATAGTAGTAACCCGTATAGAAGCCCGGCGCCCTCCACACCCAAGCGGGCGAGTAAAATCCCCAACCGAAGGGGCTGTAGAACATTCCGTCGCCCGGAATCCAGGTGTACGACCAGAACCACGGATCCCAGTACCAGCCTGGACCATACCAGCCGTTGCCGCCTATATACATCTGCGCTGCATTCACATTAGCCTCGGCCAGGTACTGGGACCGCAGCGAGCTGAATCGGTACAAATC
>Ga0306921_10008061_pt1 | contig 11114 bp, 6 predicted proteins | sample sta12Cox44000080_FD_203760 | JGI IMG/M metagenome (GOLD analysis project Ga0306921, IMG submission 203760) | Lab enrichment of tropical soil microbial communities from Luquillo Experimental Forest, Puerto Rico - statoxic.12C.oxic.44.000.080 (v2)... | ecosystem: Environmental > Terrestrial > Soil... | reverse complement strand
ACGGTAGCGGGCGAGGTTGGCGTAGTCGTTCATCCAAAGCTTGATGAGGCCTTCGCGGTATTGTTCGAGGTTGCGGACGGCTAGGACGGCATCGTCGGAAGAGGATTGGGCGAAGGTGATGGTCGCGAGCAGAGGTGCGACGAGGAGCATGTGAATCATCGGGCGTAGCATTTTGAGAACATATCATCGCACCGTGGCGATGTCAGCGACGATGTACGCAAGGCGGGTGATGGAGAACACGGAGGAGGGTGTCGTGGGTCCTTGCACCTGAATCCACGATGAAGCAAGGTCGCATCAGAACATTTGCCCCGCGAGGGTTGTATGGATATCAACGAGTTTCGTGAATCGTTGAAGGACATGACGCCGCCGGAAAGACTGAGTGCTGCGTTGCAGGGATTGTGGTGGGATGCGAAAGGCGATTGGGATAAGGCGCACGAATCCGCCCAGAAGGACGAGGGGCCGGATGGGGCGTGGGTACACGCGTATCTGCATCGCAAGGAAGGCGACTTGTCGAACGCGAAATATTGGTATCGGAGAGCGGACAGAGCGGCGGCGTATGGTGACCTGGAGAGAGAATGGGCAGCGATTGTGGGGACGCTGCTGCGGGCCCGTAGTCAGTAGCCAGCCGCCAGTTACGAGTTTCCCTGTCAGTTTCAGTTTTTGCGGTCCGAGTACCCAGGTTAGCGCCCAAAAAGAAGGGCGCGAATTCCCGCCGCGGCGGGCTCAGGGCAGGCTCCTTCGACTCGGATCGCTCAGGATTTCGCCTGCTGGCTCCCGCTTCGCTCACGCCAACAAAGCAGCTCAAGTTTCGGCTACGCGGCCGCACGACCCAAAAATTGCGGGGTCGGAAACCCGAAGCCGCCGCTCTGCGCAGATGACGACGATAACAAGGCTAGATTATTCCTCGTCGCGGTTGGAAGTGATGCCCTCCAACAGTTCGAGTGGCTCTCTTATCTGTGGCAGATCTTTGATGCGGAGCTGCGATTTGAGTTGCGGCAGCTCGATCTTCTGCAGTTCCTCCCATTGTTTCAGCAGGTTTTGGGTTGATTGACTGAGCACGGGAACTGCGTTTGCCGTCTGCGGTGTTGGCGCGGCGTCGGCATCTTGCATTACTGAAAAGAGCTCAAAGAGACTGCCGCGGACGCTGGAGAGGGTTGGAGCTTGTTGCGTTCCGCGGCGACGGCGGCCTTCGGCTCCGGCGAAGGCGTCGAGCTTTTGCGTGAACGCATCGAGCTTCGCGGTGTCGGCGTCAGAGAGCGATTGGGCACGCTGAGTTTTGATCCGAGCACGGAGCTTCTCGACCTGATCGTTGACAGGCTGAAGAGCCAACAAGTCCTGATAGACCTCTAGCGAGAGGTCGAATTGCTGCTGCAGGCCCGCCTCAGGTGTCTTTACCCGAGGATCCATCACGATGGTCAGCTCTTGCTTGTACTTCTGACCGTTCGCCGTCAAAACCACCTGGTATTTGCCGGGCATCACCCACGGTGAGGTGGCAGCCGGCGGTGTATTCTCGTAAACCGCAGCGATGGGGTACTCGGGCCGTACGCCGGGTATGGGAGTGTAGCGGAGGTCCCAAACAAAACGGTGAAAGCCGGGCTGGTTGGAGAGGTGCTGGGGAGGACGCAGCCAATACGATGGGATCGACAGTTCGGGATTGGGCGCGGGAAGTGGATCGGAGCTCGAGAAGCGGCGTACGAGCTTACCGGAGCTGTCGAGGATCTCGAACGTCACTTCGCCTGAGGCCGAAGAGCCGAGATAGTAGTTGAGAATTGCGCCGTCAGGCGGATTCTGTCCGGCAGGCGTGTCGGGCGGCAAAGGCGTGTCTGTGTTGGTGTTCCAGCGCACGCGGTAGGCGAGCTCTGGAGCAAACAAGGTAGCGCGGCTCGAGACGACCTTGTCGTCGATCTGGCGAAGGGGCGTGATGTCGTCGAGGATCCAGAAACCGCGGCCATGGGTGCCGATGGCGAGATCGTCGTTCTTGATGATGATGTCGCGAATCGACGTCGCAGGAAGGTTGAGGCGCAGCGATTGCCAGTGGTCGCCGTCGTCGAACGAAACATAAACGGTGCGCTCGGTCCCGGCGAAGAGCAAGCCTTTGCGCTTGGGATCCTCACGAACAGCGTTGACGTTCTCGTTGTCGGGAATGCCGGTGACAATCTCAGTCCAGGTCTTGCCGCCGTCCCGGGTGCGAAAAATATGCGGTCGCAGGTCGTCAAGGCGCAAGGTGTTGATAGCGGCATAAGCGGTATTGGGGTCGCTGTGGCTGGCTTCGAGGATCGAGACTTTCTGCCATGCGCTGAGACTTGGTGGAGTGACATCGTTCCAGTTCGCGCCGCCGTCGGTGGTGAGCCAGATGAGTCCGTCGTCGGTTCCGGCCCAGATGCGGTTGATGTCGAGAGGCGATGGCGCGAGCGCGAAGATGACGCCGCGCTGCGCGGGCGTCACCTCGCTGGCGAAAATGCCGACACTGGCGGGGACGTCCCATGTTTTGCGTGTGAGATCGGGGCTGATCTGCTTCCAGGTTCTGCCACCGTCGTTGGTCGACCAGAGGGTATTGGCGGCGAAGTAGAGCAAGTGCGGATCGACAGGTGAAAACATCACCGGCTCAGTGCGGACGACTCGGAAGTCAGGCGTTCGCAGCGCGAGCGGCATGACGTATTGAGCTTGTCCGGTGCGGCGGTCGTAGCGGGTCAGCTTGCCGCCGTAAACGATGTCGGGATCGAGCGGATCGGGCGCGGCGTAGCCGTACTCTTCGAGAGCGACGGGGTGCCAGTCGCGAAAGGTGATCTCGCCATCGTTGCCGCGACTTGAAATGCAAACCGAGCCGCTTTCCTGCTGGCCGCTGCAGAGGCGGTAGGGGAAGCCGTTGTCGGCGATGACGTGATACATCTGCGCCGTAGGCTGGTTGTACCAGGAACTCCACGACTCGCCACCGTTGACGGTGACGATCGCGCCCTGGTCGCTGGTGATGAGAATGATTTTGGGGTCGTTGGGATTGATCCAGAGGTTCTGGTAGTCGTCGCCACCGGGTGCGCCGCGGAAGCCAATCCAGGTTTTGCCGGCGTCGGTGGATTTCCAAGTGACAGTCGAGGTCATGTAAACGATGTCCGGATTTTTTGGGTCGAGCATAGGGACGGGCAAGTCGCCGCCTCCGATGCGACCTTTAGGACGAGGGTCTTCGGTGACGGTGCGCCACGTCGCACCCGCGTCAGAAGAGGCGTAGAGGTCAACTTTGTCTTTGGTCGCTACTGAGGCGAAGAGGTGCTTGGGATCGCTGACAGAGACGCTGACATAAGCTTGGACGATGCCTTCGGGCAGGCCCCCGGCGAGCTGGTTCCAGGTTGTGCCCCCATCGGTGGATTTGTAGATACCGCCACCGGTGCCGTTCCAGGAGCCGTTCTCCCACGGGCCTTCGCGGGCCTCCCACAATGTGGCATAGACGACACTCGAGTTGGACACATCGATGACGACTCCGGCCGCGCCGATGTTTTCGTTCTTGGAAAGGGCTTTCTCAAAGGTCTTGCCACCATCAGTGGAGCGGTAGATGCCACGCTCGGGATTGGGGCCGTAAGGGTGACCGGCGACCGCCACGAAGAGGCGATTGGGATCACTGGGATCGACGGCCATCTGGGAAATTTGCTGGCCATCGCGCAGACCGAGATGCGTCCAGGTCTTTCCGGCGTCGGTGGACTTGTAAATGCCGTCGCCAACGGAGAGATCAGGGCGATGCAAACCTTCGCCGCTGCCGACGTAGACGATTTGCGGATCGGAGGGCGCGACCGCAATAGCTCCGATCGATCCGGTGGGCTGCTGATCGAAGATCGGATCCCAGGTGCGGCCATAATCGGTGGACTTCCAGACACCACCGTTCACCGCGCCAACGTAGAAGACGTTCGGCTCGCGCGGGACACCGCTGAGAGCGCGGGTGCGTCCACCACGAAACGGGCCGACGTTGCGCCACCGCATTTCGGCGAGCGATTTAGTGTCTAGGTTTTGCGTTTGAGCGAGGTTGATGACGGGAACCGCGAGCAACAGAGAAGAGAGGAGAAACAGTTTCGTACGCATTGGGTTTCGTCGGAAAAGTGTAAAGGATATGTTGGGTTTGAAGTGTAAAGATTATTTGCCCCCTGCAGAAGTTCGCAGGTTAGCGCCCAAAAGAAGGGCGCGAATCCTTCGGCGGGCTCAGGACAGGCTCTGAGACACGCGGCTGACAACCGCAGATCCTTCGACTCTGCACCCGCCCAACCCGCAAAAACGGCGGGCTGGAAGGACTGGGCGGATGCTTCGCTCAGGATGACACTCCGGGGAGTCGAGCGAAGTGTAGTCTAATTGAACATATTCTGCAGGTGCGAGGAAACTTCGAACTGATGCGTTTGATTCTGCGCTGTTCTTTCTCTCTGCTCACTTTTCTTTCTTTTGCCTTCAGCACTCAGGTAGCGGCGCAAACCGTCCCGCCGGAGTTGTTTAACAGCATGCAGTGGCGGTCGATTGGTCCGTACCGGGGAAGTCGCGCAGTTGCGGCTGCCGGGGTGCCGGGGAATAGCAACACGTTTTACTTCGGGGCGGTCGACGGCGGCGTCTGGAAGACGACAAATGCGGGTTTGACATGGGTTCCGATGTTCGACGGTCAGCCGGTGGCGTCGATTGGAGCGCTGGCGGTGGCTCCTTCGAATCCGCTGGTCATTTACGCGGGCACAGGCGAGTCGGATATTCGCAGCGATCTGGCATCGGGAGACGGGGTCTACAAGTCCGTCGACGGCGGAAATACGTGGACGAACGTTGGGCTGCGTGAAACGCGACAGATCAGCCGCATCGTGGTCGATCCTAAGAACCCTGACATCGTCTATGTCGGAGCACTGGGGCACGCATATGGGCCCAATCCTGAGCGGTGCGTGTTCAAGTCGACTGATGGCGGCAAGACATGGACGCATTCGCTCGATCAGGGGCCGGAGGTTGGGGCGAGCGATTTAGCGATGGCGGCGGCGAATCCCGAAATATTGTTTGCCGGGACGTGGCAGGCACATCGTCCGCCGTGGAGTACGTATGCGCCGCTGCAGGGTTCGAAAAGCGGGCTATTCCGGACAACCGACGGCGGAGCGAATTGGACACAGCTCATCGCTAACGGTCTGCCGGACGGCGACTGGGGACGTGTGGGCGTAACAGTTGCGGCGGACGGGCGGCGCGTTTATGCGCTCATCGATGCGGGCAAGGAGTCGGGACTTTATCGCTCCGACGATGGCGGCAACACGTGGACACTGTCCAATGGCGATTCGCGGCTGACGAGCCGGAGCTGGTACTTCAATCAGCCGACGATTGATCCGGACAATCCGGACGTTGTGTACGTGCCGAATGTGGCACTCTACCGGTTGGAGGATGGAGGGAAGTCGCTCGCGATTGTGCGAGGGGCGCCGGGCGGGGACGACTATCACCAGCTTTGGATCGATCCGGCGAATTCCTCGCGGATGGTGCTGGCGACTGACCAGGGCTCGAGCGTAAGCCTGGATCGTGGTGCGACGTGGTCGTCGTGGTTCAACCAGCCGATTGGGCAGTTCTATCACGTGACCACGGACAATAACTTTCCGTATGCCGTGTATGGGGCGCAGCAGGACAGTGGTAGCGCCGCGGTGATGAGCCGGACGGACCATGGGCATATCACCGCGACCGACTGGTTCCTCGTTGGCGGCGGCGAGAGCGGATGGATCGTCGTTGATGCCAATGATCAAAACATTTTGTACGCAACAGGTGCATACGGCGGCGTAGTGCGGTATGACCGGCGCACGTCGTTCAGTCAGGACATCTCGCCATGGCCGATGCAGAACTTTAGCACAGAGATTAATGGGCGGAAATATCGCGCGCCATGGACACCGATGCTGGTGATGTCGGTGAGTGAACCCAACGCGCTCTTTCTGGGAACGCAGTACGTGATGAAGACAACAGATGGCGGGCTGCACTGGGAGAAGATCAGTCCGGACCTGACGGGAGCAAAGAGTGCAGCCACGGAAAAGTCCGAGACGCTGACGACGGCGGAGAACACGATGGAACGCGGATTTGGTGTGGTGTACTCGATTGCGCCGTCGCCGAGGAAGGCGGAAGTGATCTGGGCGGGAAGTGATACAGGACTGATTCATGTGACGACTGACGGCGGAAAGAGCTGGAGCGATGTGACTCCAAAGGGGGTTAGCGCGTGGAGCAAGATCGCGATGATCGAGGCATCGCGTCTTGATCCAGCAGCGGCGTACGTCGCGGTGGATCGGCATCGCCTGGATGATCAGGCTCCGTATCTGTATCGCACCCAGGATTATGGAAAGACATGGCAGCCGATTGCTTCGGGCATCGGGCCGACTGCGTTCGTGAACGCGATACGTCAAGACCTCAAGCAACCCGGCTTGTTATTTGCCGGGACGGAGCGGGGCGTGTACGTGTCGTTCGATGATGGGGACCGCTGGCAGCCACTGCAATTGAACTTGCCGGTAACGTCGGTGCGGGATTTTGCGATCCATAGCGATGATCTGGTGATTGCCACACACGGACGGGCGTTCTGGATCATGGACAACATCACGCCGCTGCGACAGATCGCGGCGGGAGTGAAGGCGGATAAGACGCATCTGTTCGATCCTGCGGTCGCAGTGCGTGTGGATAACGACGTGTTCCTAGGGAGTCCGTTTCCGCCGGAAGAGCCGATGTCGAAGAACCCTTCGGATGGTGCGGTGATCGACTACTACCTGCCGGCGAATGCACAGAAGGTAACGCTGGAAATCTTCGACGCAAAAGGGACGTTGGTGCGGAGGTTCATGAGCGGGGAGATGGGGCCGCAAAAAATCCCTTCGTTGCCGATCGCAGCGCAGTGGCTCCCGAAGCCGGTTGGGTTGGAGAGTAGAGCGGGAATGCATCGCTTCGTGTGGGATTTGCGTTGGAGCAGTTCGGGCACGGGCGAAGAGTTGGAAGATGAAGGATTTCGAGCGCCACGAGGGCCGAAGATCATTCCCGGTACCTATCAGGTGAAGCTGACAGTGGATGACGCGACGTTCGAGGCTCCGCTGCAAGTGCAGATGGATCCGCGATCGAAAGCTGCGGCTATTGAATTGGAGCAGCAACAGAACCTCGGATTGGAAGTCTTCCGGCAGGTGAAAGAGAGCCGGAAGGCGCGGGACGAGATGAATGCGGTCAAGGCGAATCTCGATAAGCTGGCGGAGCAGTTGGACGGCAAGCCGGAGTTGCAAGCTGAAAGCAAGAAGATTGTGGGGGCGATCCAGGCGATTCAGAAGGGGAGCAAGCCGGCGCCGGATGCGATGGGGCTGGAGGCAGCAAGCAGCGGCTTGCAGTCGGTCTTGCGAGTGGTGGAAAGCGGCGATCGGACGACGCCGCAACAGGCGATCGAGCTCTATGGGGTCGCACAGAAAGCTGCGAACGCGCGGATCGGTGAGTGGATTGCGCTGAAGGCTGGGGGCCTGGCGGAATTCAATCATGCCTTAGAGAAGGCGGGACTGCACTCCGTGGATGTTTCGTCGATTGAGGCGGAGACGGAGGAACTACTAGCACAGTAGTTGTGTGCGGCATCAAGGAACGAAATGTCTTGGTGCTGGTTGAGCACGAACGGTACAATCCAAGACACGCCAAGAGCAAGACAGACTGTTTACACGGAGAAATACAAATGGATTCTGCGGTTAGACAGGACAGTGGCCCGGACGCCGTTTTGTCTCAGCGATTGCAACTGGGGCCGCTAGAAGTTGATGTGATGGAAGCAGTTTGGCAGTTCGGGGCGGGCAATGTACGCGACGTAGCCGGCAGGCTGGCACGCAAACTGGCGTACACGACCGTGATGACGACACTCGACCGGTTGTTCAAGAAAGGTCTCCTGGCACGCGAAATGACCGATCGGGCGTTTGTCTATACGCCAAAGGTCACGCGGGAAGATTGGGACCGCCGGCGGGCAGGAGAAATGATGGCGGGATTCCTCACTGGGCCGGAAGAGTCGCGGCAGCTTCTGCTGTCGTGCCTGGTCGATGCGGTAGGTAAGCACGATGCGATGCTGCTGGACGAATTGGAAAAGAAGATTCAGCGGAAGCGCAAGCAATTGTCGAAGGCTGGCGAGTGATCCTTCCGTACACAATGCGGCTGCTGTGCCTCTGCTTCGCCTCGTTCTTCGTGGTGCATGCAGTGAGCTGGCTCGTCGTGCGTGGGCTGTCATCGACAGCGCTGAGAGTGGCCGAGACGATGAAGCCACGAGGTTCGTCGCGCTTATTGTTTGCGCTGCGAATGGCTCCGGTGGCCGTGACGCTATTTCTGGTGCTGGGCTTCTGCGTGCCGAGCTACGTGTGGCTGGAGCCAGACATTACTGGAGAACGGGTTGGTCTCATCTGCCTACTGGCTGCCGCTTTGGGTGTGGCGGGTTGGACGGTTTCGCTCCTGCGTGGGCTGGTGTCGGTGCTGAGGACGCAGCAATATATCCGCCGATGCAAGTCCGGCATCCACGAGAGGGACGCGAGTCACGCAACTCCGGAGCTGGTGGTAGTGAGCCAAACTAACGCTGTGATGGCGGTGGCAGGAGTTTTGCATCCACGGTTACTGGTTTCAGAGAACGTGATGAATGCATTGAGCGAGGAACAGAAGGAAGCGGCATTCCGGCACGAAGCAGCTCATGGCGCTTCGCGCGATAACCTGAAGCGCCTGCTGTTTCTTTTGGCGCCAGATGTGGTGCCGTTTGCCGGCAGCTTTTCGAAACTTGAGGAAGGCTGGGCGCGATTTACCGAATGGGCGGCTGACGATGAGGCTGTCGATGGCGATCAGTCGCGGGCGGTTTCACTGGCTTCCGCATTGGTGCGAGTCGCCAAGCTTGGTGTTACGGCGACGCCTTCGTATCTGTTATCGTCGCTTGTTGATAGCGATCGCGATCTGGCAACGAGGGTTGATCGCTTGCTGCGCGGGCCGGAATATGCCGTCAAGCCTATGGCTCCGCTTGTCGCAATGACACGAAATATAGCCCTAGTTGTTGGCGGCGTCGCTGTTACCGTATTGCTCTGGCCGGAGAGCCTGGGAAGCGTCCACCGCATTCTGGAGCATTTGCTGCAGTAAGTCGCCGCCCTGACGACGAGATTCCGTACCGCAATTTTTCTCCCCAATAGAGGCTCGCGAAGCGGACGTCATACGACCCAGGTCGAGCCGTTAGGTCCGGCGAGAAAGGAGGATCGCGGGCAAAACTGCTGCTGCAAGCTACGTCAATTGCCGCCGTGTATGACTTTTTCGTCATCCCCTTCCAGCTGTGGAAAGAGTCGCTCGATTTTCAGTTCATTCCGGTGATGAAGACACTTTCGGAGCGGGCGCGGATGGTGTTCAGGTTCGATGCGATAGGGTCCATCCTCGGACTGGGCTACCTGATGGGGCCGCGGAGCTCGATGATCCTTTGTGCGGGAGGGCATATTGTCGAATTTCGTGCTGGTGCCGATGATCTGGTTCATCGGCACCCGGCTCGGCAGTACCGTCTATCCGTCGTCGATTCCAATCTCGAATATGTCGGCAGGGCAGATTTTTCGCGATTACGTCCGGTTCGTCGGCGTGGGTGCGATCGCCGCCGCGGGCATATTCGGGATCGCGAAATCGCTCCGAAGCGTGGTTGGGCGTGTGCTGCCCGCCATCTATGGCTGCAACGGGCTGGTGGATATCGAAACTGCGGAGCAGGTTGTGGCAGCAAATTAGAGCGGATTAAAAATTTTGTGAGGCATCGTGGAAGCGCACCGCGCGGACTAAACACATCCCACGAAGCACAAAAACTGCGCTTCGCGAAGAACCCGTTCGTCCGCGCGGTGATTCAAAGAATGCGCCTTTCGGCACGACTAAACTTGTACCCTCATGCGAGGCTATTTGCAGGAACAAGCTTTTGACGGCTTTCCGAGTGGCACTCCAGGCTTACAGTAAAAAATGAAACTGGCCAGAGTGGTGATTGGCATAGCCTTGCCTTTTGCATAGCGATAGGTTAGTTTCGAATATGATCGTTTATGATCGATTCATCGGCACGCGGCGCGGGTGCAAGCCGCAGTAGCTGGAACGGAATGGAAGATTCGCGCAGCGCAACGCGGCGGAACGGATACGGCCCCAACCTGTGGGTGCCGACGCTTTACTTTGCCGAAGGGCTGCCGTTCTATGCCGTCAACATGATGGCGCTGATTTTCTATTCGCGGATGGGCATTTCGAATGCTGTGATTACGGCAACCGTAAGCCTGCTGGCGTTGCCATGGACGCTGAAGCCGCTGTGGAGTCCGTTTCTGGAGATGTTCCGCACCAAAAAGTTTTTCGTGGTGCTGATGGAACTAGCCGGTGGCCTGAGCCTGGGGCTGCTCGCTCTGTGCTTACCTCTACCGGGATACTTCCGATACAGTGCTGCGCTGTTGTCGCTGATTGCATTCTGGTCTTCAACCCACGACATTGCGGCTGACGGGCTCTACATTGCCAGCTTGAGCAGCAAGCAGCAGGCGGAATATGCCGGCTGGCAGGGGGCGTTTTACAACATTGCACGCTTTGTATCCCAGGGCGGTCTGCTGATTCTTGCCGGCTACTTGGAATATCGGATGCCGGTTGTGCGGGCGTGGATGGTGATCTTCGGGTTGGTTGGAGCAGCGCTGGTCGTGCTGAGCCTCTTTCATGCCCGCGTGTTGCCGCAAGGGGGCGCCCAGCGGCATTCGCGGACGTTGCCTGAGGTATTTGCCACGTTCTGGGATGTGGTGGTGGATTTCTGCCGGAAACCTCACATATGGTTTCTTTTGCTCTTCATATTTCTCTTCCGCGCCGGGGAAGGACAAGTCGTCAAAGTAGGGCCGCTGTTTCTGAAGGCAGCGCGGTCAGAGGGCGGCATCGGACTGACCACGGCGCAGTTCGGAGCGATCTACGGCACATTCGGCACGGCAGCATTCATTGTAGGCAGCGTTCTGGGCGGATATTTCGCTGCGTGGCTGGGATTGAAGCGCGCTTTGTTGCCGTTGATTCTGGTGATGAATGTGCCCATGCTGACCTACTTCTATCTCAGTACAGCCATGCCCACCAGCACCGTCGCGATCACGACAGCAATGTCGCTGGAGATGTTCGGTTACGGCTTCGGATATGTCGGGGTGATGCTAGTGATG
>Ga0306921_10008060_pt1 | contig 11115 bp, 12 predicted proteins | sample sta12Cox44000080_FD_203760 | JGI IMG/M metagenome (GOLD analysis project Ga0306921, IMG submission 203760) | Lab enrichment of tropical soil microbial communities from Luquillo Experimental Forest, Puerto Rico - statoxic.12C.oxic.44.000.080 (v2)... | ecosystem: Environmental > Terrestrial >... | reverse complement strand
GGTGTCGGTGAGGCGGCCGATCACGGCGAAGTCGAGCTCCCACTTCTCGAAGATCCGGCGCGCGAGCTCCTCACGGCCGGGCTTGAGCACGATCAGCATGCGCTCCTGGCTTTCGGAGAGCATCAGCTCGTACGGGTTCATGCCGGTCTCGCGCATCGGCACCTTGTCGAGCTCGACCACGACGCCGAGGCCGCCCTTGGCCGCCATCTCGAACGACGAGGAGGTGAGGCCGGCCGCGCCCATGTCCTGGATGGCGACGATCGCGTCGGTCGCCATCAGCTCGAGGCAGGCCTCGAGCAGCAGCTTCTCGACGAACGGATCGCCGACCTGCACGGTCGGGCGCTTCTCCTCGCTGTCCTCGCTGAACTCGGTCGACGCCATGGTGGCGCCGTGGATGCCGTCGCGGCCGGTCTTGGAGCCGACATAGACCAGCGGATTGCCGACGCCGGCGGCGGCTGCGTAGAAGATGCGGTCGGTCGGCGCGATACCCACCGTCATGGCGTTGACCAGGATGTTGCCGTTGTAGGCGGCATGGAAATTGGTCTCGCCGCCCACCGTCGGGATGCCCATGCAGTTGCCGTATCCGCCGATGCCCGCAACCACGCCCGACACCAGGTGCCGGGTCTTGGGGTGCGCAGGCTCGCCGAAGCGCAACGCGTTGAGGTTGGCGATCGGTCGCGCGCCCATGGTGAAGACGTCGCGCAGGATGCCGCCCACGCCGGTCGCCGCGCCCTGGTAGGGCTCGATGTAGGAGGGATGGTTGTGGCTCTCCATCTTGAAGATGGCCGCCTGGCCGTCGCCGATATCGATCACGCCGGCATTCTCGCCCGGGCCCTGGATGACCCACGGCGCCTTGGTCGGCAGCTTCTTCAGCCACACTTTCGAGGATTTGTAGGAGCAGTGCTCGCTCCACATCGCCGAGAAGATGCCGAGCTCGACCATGGTCGGCGTGCGGCCCATGATCTTCAGCAGGCGCTCGTACTCGTCGGGCGCCAGCCCGTGCCCGGCGACGACCTGCGGGGTGATCGTGGGCTCGTTGGGAAGCTTGACCGGCGGATTCTTCTCGACAGCGATCGTCACGACGCGTTGCTCATGAAAGGGCCTCGACCAGTCCTTCGAACAGAGGCTTGCCGTCGACACCGCCGAACATTGCCTCAACCGCGTTCTCGGGATGCGGCATCAGCCCCATCACCGTCTTCGCCTCATTGAACACGCCGGCGATGTTCTTGATCGAGCCATTGGGATTGCCGATGCCATTGACCGTGCCGTCGGGCGCGCAATAGCGGAACGCCACCTGGCCGCGATCCTCGATCCGCTTGAGCGTATCGGCGTCGGCGAAGTAGTTGCCCTCGGCATGCGCCACCGGGACCTTGATCACCTGGCCGGCCTGGTAGCGGTTGGTGAACAGGCTCTGGCTGGTCTCCACTTTCAGGTGCACGTCGGAGCAGACGAACTTGAGGTGCGCGTTGCGCATCAGCACACCGGGCAGCAGGCCCGCCTCGGCGGCGATCTGAAAGCCGTTGCAGATCGCCAGCACCGGCACCCCTTGGGCGGCGCGCTTCTTCACCTCGGCCATGACCGGCGACTGCGCCGCCATGGCGCCGCAGCGCAGGTAGTCGCCATAGGAGAAGCCGCCCGGGATCACGACCAAGTCGGTCTTCTCGAAATCGCCGTCGCCGTGCCACACCATCGTGGGCTTGCGGCCGGTGACCAGCTCGATCGCCTGGGCGACGTCGCCTTCGCGGTTGGACCCGGGGAAGACAAGGACTGCCGCCTTCATCAGCCGACCAGCTCGATCGAGTAGTTCTCGATCACGGTGTTGGCCAGGAGCTTGCGGCACATCTCGTCGAGCCGGGCCTTGGCCTTGGCCTTGTCGGTCTCAGCGAGCTCGAGCTCGATGAACTTGCCCTGCCGCACGTCGCCCACTTCCGGGAAGCCCAGGCGATTGAGCGAATGTCCGATGGCCTTGCCCTGGGGGTCGAGCACGCCGTTCTTGAGGGTCACATGAACTCTGGCTTTCATTGCACCTTCTTCATTGCAGCGTCGTTGGTCCGCGCACGTCGCCCGGGCCCTGGTCGATCAGGATGCCCAGCCGCCGCGCCACTTCCTGGTAGGCTTCCTCGACCTTGCCGAGATCGCGGCGGAAGCGATCCTTGTCCAGCTTCTCGTTGGTCCTGAGATCCCAAAGCCGGCACGAATCGGGGCTGATCTCGTCGGCAAGCACGATGCGGACCATGTCGTCCTCATATAGGCGGCCGAACTCGATCTTGAAGTCGATCAGCTTTATGCCGCAGCCCAGGAACAGGCCGAACAGGAAGTCGTTGACCCGGAGCGTCAGCGCCACGATGTCGTCGAGGTCCTGCGGCGTTGCCCAGCCGAATGCCGTGATGTGCTCCTCGGTCACCATGGGATCGCCGAGCGTATCGTTCTTGTAGAAGAACTCCATGATGGAGCGCGGCAGTTGCGTGCCTTCCTCGATGCCGAAGCGCTTCGCGAACGAGCCGGCGGCGACGTTGCGCACCACGATCTCGAGCGGGATGATCTCGACCTGGCGGATCAGCTGCTCGCGCATGTTCAACCGGCGGATGAAATGGGTCGGCACGCCGATCTCGCCGAGCTTCATCATCAGAAACTCGGAAATGCGGTTGTTGATCACCCCTTTGCCGGTGATCGTGCCCTTCTTCTGGTTGTTGAAGGCAGTGGCGTCGTCCTTGAAGTACTGGACGATCGTCCCTGGCTCTGGTCCCTCGAACAAGGTCTTGGCCTTGCCCTCGTAGATGCGGCGGCGGCGGGACATGATTTACTCCTGTGCGGACGGCCTGGACCGCCCGCCCCCGAGGAGGGGACTATCGGGCCGGAATATGGCGGAAACCCCATGCGACGGGACTGGGGAAAAATCCATTGAAAAAGGTGACGCAGCCGTCATATTCACCCCGATCGGAGGCCCTCACATGGCCCAGCAAATCACCTACGACAAGGCCTATGACGCCGTCGCGCCGGAAGACTTCCCGGCAATGCTGGAAGTGCCGCGCTATGGCCGGCGTAGCAATGCCTTTGACGGCATCATATCGGCTACGCACGACCATTTCTGGGACCCATTCGACAAGAATTACATCGATTTCGACCAGCCGTTCGACATGGCGAACCTGTCGATTATGCCAGCCGAGACCGTGATCGAGCTGCGCAGCGCCGTGTCCGACAGGCTCGACGAGCGCCAGAGGATCCAGCTCGCCAACGACGTCACCCATTGGTCGATCTCCAACCTGCTGCATGGCGAGCAGGGGGCGCTGTCGCTGTCGGCCAGTCTGTGCCACGTCCTGCTCGATCCCGGCGCCCAGGAATACGCCGCCAACCAGGCGCGCGAGGAGGCCCGCCATGTCGCGGGCTTCAGCCGCTATATCGCCGCGCGCTGGGGCGAGCCGCTGCCGGTCGGCAAGACCATCGCCACGGTGCTGGCCGACCTCGTCAGCACGCCCGAGGTCTACAAGAAGATCGTCGGCATGCAGATGCTGGTCGAGGGCCTGGCGATGGGCGCGTTCGCCACGCTCAATGCCAAAACCAACGATTCCGTGTTGCGCCGGCTGGTGCAGCTGGTGATGAGCGACGAGGCCTTCCACCACCGCTTCGGGCGACTGTGGGCGGCCAAGACGATCGGCCATCTCAGCTCCGACGAGCACAAGAAAGTTGAGGACTGGTCGGCGCAGCTCTTCCAGATGCTGCTGTTCAACCTCATCAACACCGAGCAGAAGCAGGTGATCTACGCCAAGTACGGCCTCGACTGGGAGTGGGTGCGCGACGCGGTGCGGGAGACCTTCAGCGACGACGACCGCCGCGAACAGCTCAAGGACAGCACCAACATCTTCCGCGTCCTGATCAAGACGCTGCTGCACGCTGGCATCATCACCCAGCGGACGGCGCCGCTTTATGCCGTGTGGGTCGACATGGACGAGCTCAAGGCCGAGGGCGAGGGCATCCCGGGCGACGTCGTCGCCGAGGAGATGCTGGTCGTGCTGCGCGAGATCAACGCCAAGCGCAAGCGTATCGGCGCAAAGAACGTAGTCGCCGCCTCCTAGGGCTTTCTTGCCAGCACGAAAGCGGACAGTCCGGCCAGGCGATTGACCGGGAACAGCGGCAGCTCAGCGGCACAGATTGCCGCGAGCAGGCCGTTGGTCACGGCGCCGTGCTTCTTGAGGCTGCTCCTGGGCTCGGGCTGGCCGCGCGTGGCGAGGCGCACCGCGGCGGCCAGCGGGAAGACCAGGCCGAAATAGTAGGCGCCCTTGACGATTGAGAGACCGGCATCGCGCAGGGCGCTCTCGATCTCGCCCAGCTGGTAACGCCGCTTGTGCTCGAGGAACACGTCGTGGCCGCTCCACAGGAAGCCGAAGGCGGGCACCGTCACCAGGAAATGCGCGCCCGCCGGCACCCTGGCCGCGTAGTGGCGTACCAGGCCGCGATCGTCGTCAACATGCTCCAGCACGTCCATCATCAGCACCAGGTCGCAATCGGTCATCGCGCAATCGCGGCGGTAGAGCACCGGCTTGGCGCCGACTTGGTCGTCGCGGTCGCGCTCGTAGCCGATGTCGACGCAGAGCGCCGAACGCGCGGCGGTTTCCGCCAGCAGGTGCCGCGAGAAGAAGCCGGAGCCCGCCCCGACATCGAGCAGGCGCTGCGGATGGACGTCGGCGACGATGCGCCGAAGGGCGGCGGCCTTGGAGCGGTAATACCAGTGCTGCGCGATATCGGCGCCGAGGATGTCTTCTTCTTTTAGGTCCATGTCGCTTGATGGGCCGTCAGGCTTGGGGCGGTTTCGCCGCGCCTTCCTCGTAGACGCCCTCGACGACGTAGATCGGCCGGCCTTTGACCTCGAGGAACAGGCGGCCGAGATATTCGCCGATGATGCCGATCGACACGAGCTGGATGGCGCCCATCAGCAGCACAGCGATCAACAGCGAGGCGTAGCCTGGTGTGTCGATGCCGAACAGCAGCACGCGGGTGATGATGAAGACGGCGTAGAGTACCGCGATGCCGGCGATCGCCAGCCCGCCATAGAACGAGGCCCTGAGCGGCACGGTCGAGAAGCTAACCACGCCGTCGAGCGCGAAGTTCCACAGCCGCCAGAGATTGAACTTGCTCGCTCCCGCGGCGCGCTGCGGCCGCTCGTAGGGCACGCCGATCGCGTTGAAGCCCACCCAGGCGAACAGGCCCTTCATGAAGCGGTTGCGCTCGGGCAGGCGGCGCAGCACCTCGGTGGCGCGCCGGTCGACCAGGCGAAAGTCGCCGACATTGGCCGGGATGCGCACCGGCGACATGGTGTTGAAGGCCCAGTAGAACCAGCCGGCCGAGAGGCGCTTGGTCGGCGTGTCCCATGTCCGTGCCGAGCGCACGCCGTAGACGATGTCGTAGCCCTCGCGCCAGCGCTCGATGAACGGGCCGATCAGCTCGGGCGGGTCCTGCAGGTCGATGTCCATCGGGATCAGGATGTCGCCGTTGGCGTGGTCGATGCCTGCGGTGAGGGCAGCCTCCTTGCCGAAATTGCGCGACAGGTTCACCACCTTGACGCGCCGGTCGCGCGCGCTGCGGTCGAGCAGGTGGCCCAGCGAATTGTCGGACGAGCCGTCGTTGACGAACACGATCTCGAAGCGAAGCCCGGCGTTGTCGAGGAAGGGCTCGATCGAGGTCAGGAACAGGTCGATCGACTCTTCCTCATTGAATACCGGCACGACCAGAGACAGCAACGGATCGGCCGGCCGCCGCGCCCGCTGGGCGGCTAGCTGTCGCTCGAGGGCTGATTCGGACTTGGCCGGGACGGGAAGGGACGAATCGGGCACGAGGCCCAGTTTACACCATTGCCTGTCAGGCGACGACCTCGACCATGCCGTTGAGGTCCATGATTCCAGTATCAACGGTAAGGTTGGGCTGCCGCTGGGCGACGCCGGCCCGGAACTGGCGCAGCGCCTCGGACTGCTTGGCAGTCTCGAGCGCCTTGTCGGTGCGCAGGGCCTCGCCGTAGGCCACGAAAGCGGCACCGCAGTCGCGGTGGGTGAGGCCAACGACGCGTTTGATTCGGTGAAGCTGAACAGTGATGGCGAGGTTGTCCCAGAACGCCTTGTGCCAGTCGACGAAGGCCGGCGCGACGCAGCCGATCGGCCCGCCGGCGATCACGAACTGACTGTACTGGTCCTTGTAGCCACGTCCCGCCATGTAGGTGTTGCTGGCGGTGATGATGCGGGGATCGATGCAGTTCACCAGCATCGCCTCGTACTGCTTGTACTGCGCCAGCGCCGGGAATGCGGCCGTCAACGCACCGGCAAAGCCGACGCCGATCAGTCCGCGACGCGAGAGGGCCGGCATGCAAGCACAGCCAGCGTGATGAATATGCTGTTTCATTTGAAAGTGATCTTCCCCTGCTGAGCGAGACCGCCTGTCGGGTTGGCGATCCAAGTCGTGACGGCGCCGTCCAGCTCGCGCCGCGCCCCCACCGTGAATGCTGCTCCGGCGAAGACCGGAGACAGGGCGCGAAACTCGAAAGTCGCCGGCATCTTGCCGGGATTGGACCGGCGCGCCAGCTCGATCTGCAAGGTGCCCAACAGCGGGCCATGCACGATCAGGCCGGGATAGCCCTCGACGCCGGTGACATAGGGGTAGTCGTAATGGATGCGATGGCCGTTGAAGGTCAGCGCCGAATAGCGGAACAGCAGCACCGGATCGGGCATGATCTTCTTCGACCAGGTCGAATCGGTGGGCGCGGGCTTGGGCGGCCGCGCCGTCTCACCGGACTTGGCGGCCTCGCGATAGACGATGTCGTGCTCCTCGACGAAGGCCGTGCCCTGGGAGCCCGACAGGGTGTGCTGCATGGTCACGAACACCATGGCGCCGCTCGAGCCGGTCTTGGGTTCGATCGACTTGATCTCCGACCGGCGTGATGCGGTCTCGCCGATGCGCAACGGCGGCCCGTTGAAGACGAAGCGGCTGCCCGCCCACATGCGGCGCGGCAGCGTGATCGGCGGCAGGAAATCGCCGCGCTCGGCATGGCCGTCCGGTCCGAGCTTGGATTGCAGGGCAGGGTCGTGAAAGTAGAGCCAGTGCCAGAGTGGCGGCAGGGCGTCGCCGGTCTTCGGCTCGGGGTCCTTTTCGTCGAGCGTGGCGCTGAGGCCGCGCACCGGCCAAGGGGCGATCAGATCTTCGGTGGTCTGCGACTTTCCGATCCAGTCGCGCATATTGTCCAGCGGCAACGGCGGATCCTCCCCCAAAGCGCGACTTTGCCACTGCCGACGCGGGGTGGAAAGGCCGGTCGGTGCTGCTATAACCCGCCGCAACATGCCCAACCGGAGCGGCTGAGATGACGACGTTCGACCAACGCGAACAGGCCTTCGAGCACAAGTTCGAGCATGACGAGGAGCTGCGGTTCAAGGCCCGGGCGCGCCGCAACAAGATGCTGGGCCTGTGGGCGGCCGGCCTGATCGGCAAGACCGGCGATGCCGCCGAGGCCTATGCCCGCGACATCGTCATGGCCGACTTCGAGAAGCCGGGCGACCATGACGTGGTCCATACCCTGATGCACGATCTCGCCGCCGCCGGAAAGCCCACCGAGGAGCACACCATTCGCCGCCAGGGCGAGCGCTTCATGGCCGAGGCGATGAAGCAGGTGATGACAGAAGTTAAGAAGTAGCTCGTGTCATGACGGCCACGGGCCGTCAGCCGAACACCCGCTTGAAGATCGTGTCGACGTGCTTGGTGTGATAGCCCATGTCGAACAGCGCCACCAACTCGTCGTCGGACAGGAACTCGCGGATCTCCTTGTCCGAGCGGCACAGCGCCAATAGCGAGGCGTTGCCGCGCCAGGCGTCCATCGCGTTGCGCTGGACGGCCGCGTAGGACGCCTCGCGGCTCATGCCCCTCTGGGTCAGCGCCAGCAGGATGCGCTGCGAGAACACCAGTCCGCCCAGCGAATCGAGATTGGCCTTCATGCGGTCGGCATAGATCACGAGTTGCTCGATCACGCCGGCCATGCGGTTGAGCGCGAAGTCGAGCGTGCCGGTGGCGTCGGGCGCGATGTAGCGCTCGGTCGAGGAGTGGGAAATATCACGCTCGTGCCACAGCGTGACGTTCTCCAGCGCCGGCGTGACGGCGCTGCGCACCACGCGGGCGAGGCCGGTGATGTTTTCGGTCAGCACCGGATTGCGCTTGTGCGGCATCGACGAGGAGCCCTTCTGGCCCTCGGAGAAGAACTCCTCGGCCTCGCGCACCTCGGTGCGCTGCAGATGGCGGATCTCGGTGGCGAGGTTCTCGAGCGACGAGGCGACGACGCCGAGCGCGGCGAAGAACGCCGCGTGCCGGTCGCGCGGGATGACCTGGGTCGACACCGGTTCGATCGCCAGCCCGAGCTTCTTGGCCACGTGTGCCTCGATCCTGGGATCGACGTTGGCGAAGGTGCCGACCGGCCCGGAGATGGCGCAGGTCGCGATCTCGGCGCGCGCCGCCACCAGCCGGGCGCGGTTGCGGGCGAAGGCGGCGTAGTGGCCGGCCAGCTTGACGCCGAAGGTCGTCGGCTCGGCATGGATGGCGTGGCTGCGGCCGATGGTGAGCGTGTCCTTGTGCTCGATGGCGCGCTTCTTCAGCGCCGCCATCAGCCGGTCGACGCCTTCCAGCAGGATGTCGGAGGCCTGCGCGAGCTGGACGGCGAAGGTGGTGTCGAGCACGTCCGACGAGGTCAGGCCCTGATGCACGAACCGCGACGGCGGCCCGATGAACTCGCCCAGCCAGGTCGTGAAGGAGATGACGTCGTGCTTGATCACCCGCTCGAGCGCGTCGATCTTCTCGATCTCGCCCGCCGGGTTGGCCTTGAGCGCCTCCATCGCCTTGGCGCCGCCGGCCCAGATCGCCTTGGCGGCGTCCTTGGGGATCACGCCCAGCTCGGCCATGGCATCGCAGGCATGCGCCTCGATCTCGAACCAGATGCGGAAGCGATTCGCCGGCGCCCAGATGGCGGCCATTTGCGGACGGGAATAGCGCGGGACCATGGCCCGGCTTTTAGCCCCGATGACGCCCGTGCGCCATGTTAAGAAGTGTCCCACCATGAAGCCGCTGGCCTCTTGCCCCCGCTCCGTTTTGGCCAACATCCGCGGCGTTTTCACCGACATCGACGAGACGGTATCCACCGCGGGCCATCTGACGGCCGAGGCCTATGGCGCGCTCGCGGCCCTGCACAAGGCGGGCCTGCTGGTGGTGCCGGTGACCGGCCGCCCGGCCGGCTGGTGCGATCACATCGCCCGGTTCTGGCCGGTCGATGCCGTGGTCGGCGAAAACGGCGCCTTCTGGATGTGGCATGATGGCAAGGTGGGGAGGCTGAGGACGCGCTTCATCCAGTCCGATGCCGAGCGCGCCGAGGGACGCCGCCGGCTCGAAGCGGTGCGTGCCGACGTGCTGCACGAAGTGAAGGGCACGGCGCTCGCTTCCGACCAGCCCTATCGCCTGGTCGATCTGGCGATCGATTTCTGCGAGGACGTACCGGCGCTGCCGCGGTCCGAGGTCGAGCGTATCGTGGCGATCTTCAAGCGGCACGGCGCGGCGGCCAAGATCAGCTCGATCCACGTCAATGGCTGGTTCGGCGACTACGACAAGCTCACCACCACCCGCGCCATGATGGCCGAGCTGTTCGATGTCGACCTCGATGCCCGGCGCGAGGCCTACGTATTCTCGGGCGATTCGCCCAACGATGCGCCGATGTTCGGCTTCTTTCCCAACGGCGTGGGCGTGGCCAACGTCCGCGACTTCGCCGACGCCATGCCGCACCTGCCGAACTGGATCACGGTGGCGCGCTCGGGAGAGGGCTTCGTCGAGCTGGCGCATGCCCTGATCGCAGCGAGATCGTGAGGCCCGCGATGGCGACGACGTTTACGCATACCTTCGCTTACGAGCTGGTAACGCTGTTCGTCATCCTCGATCCGGTGTCGACCATCCCGATCTTCCTCGCCGCCACCCTTGGTCTTGCCCGCAGCGACTCGCTGAAGGTCGGCGCCTATGCCATTTTGATCTCCTTCGTCGTGCTGCTGGTCTTCATCGCCGGCGGCCAGTTGCTGCTGAACGCGCTGCACATTCCGATGGCGTCGTTTCAGCTCGCAGGCTCGCTCGTGCTCCTGTTGTTCGGCCTGAAGCTGGTGCTGGGCAAGGTCACGGAGGAAGCGGCGGCGCTTCACAAGGGCACGTCACTGTTCGATCGGGCGATCTATCCGCTGGCCATCCCCGGCATTGCCGGGCCGGGCGCAATGCTCACCGTGGTGCTGCTCACCGACAACAATACGCGCTCGGTCATGGAGCAGGCGCTCACCACTGCCGAGCTCGCGATCTGCCTCGCGATCCTGCTGGGCATCTACGCGATGGCGAGCTTCCTGTATCGCGTGCTCGGCCGCGGCGGCATCGAGGTCGTCAGCCGCGTGTTCGGCCTGGTCGTGGCCAGTATCGCGGTCAACAACCTGATCATCGCCATCAAGCTCAGCTTTCACTTGGCCGCTTGAGCCGGCGGGCCGAGCAGCAGCGAGTCGAAATAGATCACGCTGTCGGACTGGCTCCACACGCCGACGGCGCCGGGCAACATCAGGCTGCGGTCGGTGGCGCTGAGCACCGCCTTGCCGTCGAGCGAGATCTCGAACTTGTCGCCCACCAGCAGGACTCCGAGCTTGTGCCATTCGCCGCTCGTCACCGGGACTTCCTTGCTGGCGATCAGGCTGCGGCGGCCGCCCTGCATGCGATAGATACGAATGGCATTGTCGCGGGCGCTCGCCACCACGACGTAGTAGTCGGTGGCATTCAGGGCGCGCAGCACCAGGCCGCCCGCCCGGTCGCGCGTGCCCGCCACCGGCTTGAAGCGGACACTGGCGTCAACGTCGCGCACGGCAATCTGTTGTGCGATGCACATCGGAAAATGCAGGTCGGTTGAATCGCCGGTGGTCTCGGCCAGCGCCCAGCCGCCGATGGCGGTCTTGTCGGCGATGGCTTCCCAGCCGCCCGGCGGCCGGCCAATGCCGGTCATGCCCTGGATGCAGGCAATCTTGCCGTCGCCGGTCACCAGTGGGGCCACGAGCTGGGCCAAGGCGGGCAGCGCGAACAGCACCACCA
>Ga0306921_10008058_pt1 | contig 11117 bp, 13 predicted proteins | sample sta12Cox44000080_FD_203760 | JGI IMG/M metagenome (GOLD analysis project Ga0306921, IMG submission 203760) | Lab enrichment of tropical soil microbial communities from Luquillo Experimental Forest, Puerto Rico - statoxic.12C.oxic.44.000.080 (v2)... | ecosystem: Environmental > Terrestrial >... | reverse complement strand
TTTGCTTGCTAAAGCAGCTTTGGTGCAGAGCATCCAAGCCTTGGAAAAATCAGTGCCAATTTCCATATCGGACAGTAGTTGGCGTAATCAGGGTCGAAAATCGACCTGCTCATGTCGGATCCGCTTGAAGTTCGACTCGGTAGCCAAGCTTGCGGAGTGTCCGGATCATTCGGCCAGTGCGGACTCGCTTGGATTGTTCGGACACCGCCGGGCCTCGCTCCTCATAGCGGACGTTTTTATGCAGAATCATCCAGATCAACTGACAGATGCGATGCGCAATCGCCCCGATGGTTTTGTTGTGGCCGAGACGCGGAACCAGACGACGGTAGACGATTTCGAAGATGCTTCCTTTACGTTTCACGGCAGCATTAGCAGCCTGATTGAGAAGGCGACGGATGTTGCGGTTCCCCTTCGGAGAGCGCGGGCTGTAATTTACTCCCGCGCTCTCTTCCTCTCCCGGACATGCCCCCACCCACAAGGATAGATTCTTGGCGGAGGGGAAGGTCGCTGCCTTGGCACCCACCTCAGCAATGATCTGTTGCGCCGAATCCACCCCGAGACCGGGGACTTCGGCGAGCCGCTGGACTGCATCCTGGTGCTGGTGAAGCAGACTGGCAATCTCCTGGTCCAATTGGCCGATCTGCTCTTCTATTAGGCGGGTGAGCGGTAAATCACCGACGTAATGATTGGGCATCCCGCTCAATCAACGAGGGAGTTCGAACATGTAATCATGATCGCAGTGCGTGATCGAAGAGATGGCTGGTCGGACTGAGTTCCTGACCCCAACGGTTAAAGCGAGCCTAGGGTTGGAAAGCGCAAACCATCTACCAGAGCGAAATGGCGCTCTTTGACGAGTGCATGCAGCAGTGCGCGCACAAACTGCTTGACACGGCCGACATTGTTAGAGAGGGATATTACGACAGTTGACGTGGCACCCTTTGCTTGGCCTATGCCAGAGCCGGATTTTCATGTCGACATTAACGAATCGGTCGGTGAGCGTTCGGCTGAATCTCTCGCATAGAACAAGGCTCCTTTCTTGCGTATCACTCACACGACTCGGACCTACCGCAGCGCGATGGAAAATGGACCGTGGAACTGCCCGTTCCCGCCCCCCGGTGAACCAAACTGGCTCAGGTAGTTGCCGTTAGTGTCGAACTTTTCCACCCGGGCGTTGCCTGCGTCGGTGACATAGACATTACCGCTAGCGTCTATGGCAATTCCCGTGGCGCCGTTGAACTGGCCATTGCCAGTGCCTGGACTGCCGAACTGGCTCAGGTAGTTACCTTGCGAGTCGAATTTCTGCACACGGTTGTTGCCGGGATCGGTGACGTAAATGTCGCCATGGGCATCAAACGCTAGTTCGATGCGGGAAGGGACGTTGACGTTGAACTGGCCATTGCCAGAGCCCCACGATCCAATGGTGGTCAGATACTTGCCAGTGCCGTCAAATTTGATGAGGGGAGGCGCGATGCCCGAATTTGGGTTTGACACCCAGATGTTTCCCAAGGTGTCGATCGCAATACCCTGCGGTTGCACGTTGAAGGGCGTAACCATCGGGCAGTTGACGCTAATCCCGCTGACTTGTGCCATGCAGATGATGCTCTGAAAGTTCCCAGAGCTGTCGTACTTCTGCATGTAGAAGAAATCGGCGCTGGGCACCCAGACGTTGCCCGCCGCATCGGTGGCTACCAGACTGGTGTTGTCAAAGACGCCGGGCCCTATGAGACCGTTGTTCACCAGGCATTGCCCGTATTGGAGAAGAAAGTTTGCGTTACTGTCGAACTTGTCTACCCAGCAATTGTTGTTTCCGTCGTGCACGTAAATATTGTGCTGGCAGTCGATGGCGATGCCATTCGGCAAGTCAAAAGAGTGATCGAATTGGCTGATGTAATTTTCGTTATCGTCAAAGACCTGAACGCGGTGATTGTCAATGTCGACGACGTAGATCGGGCTCGCCGGATCCCGGACTGCGAAATTCGCCGGGTTCGATGCTCCACCAGCCGGCGCGGGATTATTGACCGTGACGGCGTAACAGGCCGCGTTCGCCTGGTCGGCGGCCGTCAGGGTCAAGGTAAGTTGCGACGAGTTTACGAGTTTCGCGGCATGCTCCGTGTTATTCAGGGTAACCGTCGAACTTGAATCGAAATTCGTTCCGTTGATGGTCAACGTCTGCGCCGCGGACCCTGCCGCCACGAAGCCAGGGACGATTCCGCCAATCGTAGGCAGCGGCTGGTTTGGAGGCGGCGGTGGCGGTGGCGGCTGCGAACTAGAACCGCCCCCGCACGCACACATCGCAATTAAAGCCAGAAGAGCCGGCGGCAACCACAATCGGGTTTTTCTTCGCGGTTCGCGGCAGCGGTCGATTGACTCGTTGGACACACAGGCTGAGAACGCAATCGTGAGCAGACGTTCAGAGAGCATGGCCTGCCTCCAGTGGGGACGACTAGCCAAACTTTCTATTTACTTAACCTTGGAAACTGCCCCACCTGCACAGCGACGTGGGGAAAGGTAGATCGCTGCAAGAATGAAATGAAGCTGGCCCGTGAAACAGGCGACAGCCGGAACGCCCTATGATGCTGGAATTGTAGCTGTTTGCTAAGGGCTGTCAAGACAGACTGACGAAATCGCATTATGAAAGGGCGCCCCTCTTGGAGTAGGTTGTGATCGTTGACATCATCACCTACGAAAGGAGCACCCTCAGTGAACACTGAAAGGTATATTGGGCTCGACGTACATCAAGCAACGATCTCGGTGGCGGTTGTGGATTCCGGTTTCGCCACAGCTGCTTGCCTGTCGTCATCGGTGGTCTCCTCAACGGAAAATTAGGATCCGATTCGGCCCGGTGACGATAGGTTGAGGAATCTCTCCAACGGGTCAAAGAACGTTCGCACGGACCGCCCTTGCCACCATGCCAGCGATCGCCAGTTCCGGAGCCATGCTTTTAATCCGGGCACAAGAAGCACCAGTAGGAAGTCGGCCTTAGCTTGCCGAATCTGATCCGAGATCAGAATTGCAAATTGCAGGAGCTCGAGACAAGTTTTTGGTACCAGTGACTCCGCCCTTGGCGCAGTCAACTGCTTTTATAGATCAGGCGATTTCACTCATTGACCCGCTGTTTGGCACGATTTCTTAAGCGGCGGAAGCGAAAGCATGTGATGAGCATTAAGACTCCTGCCAGGCGCGTAGCCGGGTCGAACACATCTCAGCCGATCACGGCAACTTTGTACACCACCAGAATGGGAACGGTGGCTAGAGTAATCCAGGCGGACAGCGCATAGCGTCGGAAGAAGTAGAACGTCACTCCAGCCCAGCAGGAGCAAGTCGCGATCAGAGCGCCACCGACATAAAGCGAGGCTAGTGCGATTGAGAAGTTCGTGCCGTGGACGTGTCTGAGGCGAACAAACTCACCTAGAGTCCTGACAGCAATAAGAAATTCAATCGTGATTCCGATCTGAGCCCAACGTTCCTTGGTCACGCGGAAAATTGTAGCTTGAGCGTCGCTCGGCGATAAATCCTGATTACACTCCGGCATGGCCTAATTGCTTTCGACCTATTGAACCTGGCTTACTTTGTGTTCTCCAGTTTTGCTTTTGCGAGTGTTAGCCCGTAGTCGAGCCAGCCCGACTCGATGCGATTGTGTGTGTTCTGCTTCAGGTATTCCATCGCCTTGATCCTGGCTTTCAGCGCAGAGGCGTTCTGCGGATCGGAGGTTAGAACTACGTCGGTCAAGTGGAGCGCCTCCACGGGCTTGCCCGCTTCAATCTGCTCCATGGCCAGCCGGGCCACCGGCTCAGGTCCACCGGCGAGTTTGACCAGGTCGGGATAAACCGAAGATGGAGGAAGTTCGTACATCGATGACGGATTTCCGTCATACCAACCGGCGTACCCCTCATAAATTCCCCGAACCGACCAGCTGACTTTCCCGAAAATCTCCGTTAAGTCCGATTGTGGGGGAAGTTTGATTTCTTGCATCAGCGTAAACACATCCTTGCCTGCGTTCATGCCCTTCACAGTCTCGTCGTGGACGTACTGAATCGCGTCCCGATAGCGGGTCAGGCGACGAGTGATCTCCGCATTACCAACAATCGGATCGCCGTGGCCGTTGAGCACGATTTCCGGCCTCAGGGCTAGAACTGTATCGAGTGACTTTATCCAGTCGAGGGCCCAGCGGGGCTTGGTACCACGAATCGCATAAAGGTTAGGGAATGAGTTCGGCTCTGGAGTGGTGATGCCGAAGTAGTTGTCGCCGATGAATGCTGCCTTGTAGGCAGGGACCCACACCGTCAAGTGGTCCGGTGTTTCTCCGGGAGTGCTAAAAAGGTCAAACTCGACTCCACCCAACTTGAACTTGTAGTTCTCATCAAACAGGATTGTGGGCTCGATTTTTCCGCCAAAGTCTCCTGCCCATGGCCGGACACTGGAGGGAGCGGCGCGGTTGAAGGCCGCGGCATTGCGGGGAATAAAGAAGCCTTCAAGCCGGGCCACGTAGTTTACGAACTCGACGTAATTCCTTTGCGCAATGATCTCAGTTCCGGGCTCTTTCCAAAGCGAAATTCCACCGATGTGATCCGCATGCGCATGCGTAAGAATGATGTATTTGACCTTTCCGTGGGGTTCGCTATCGAAGACCTTCTTAACTTCCCCTGCGATCTCCGCGATGGCGGTGTCAATCACCACGTCCCCAGCAGGAGTGCTGACTAGATAGACGTTGCCGGTAGCCGGAACCATGGAAATTACATCATTGATCTTGACTGGTTTTTCGTCATCTTGACCCATGGCGCAAACAGCCAGAGCCGTCGCGAGAGCGACGTACAACACGACGCAAACGATGCGATTCATGGGTTTCTCCCTCAGGCAGTTAAGTGACGAACGTTTGAGAGCTCTGGATAGCAGCCACTTCACAGTCTGAGCCGTGCTCAAAATGAACCGCATTTTCTGGGACCCGATCGCAACAGAAGCAGACAACTGCTGTTATGGATAGAACAGTGCTAGCTTCATGCTTCGATAATGGCTGTGCAAACTGCGGAAGCGTGGCAGCACCGCGCTCACCGGCAGTTCGGAGATGTCGTTCTCATCGGCATCATAGGCGCAGTTTTGCTCGCACTGTTACTACCAAGACGAGAACAGCCGGCAGTCGTGACGCAGTGATTGGCGAAGTTCCTGATTTCACTCATTGACCACTTCTATGCCCAGCCGAGATCCTTGAGCGCCATGCCAGCGTTCCATATTTTGGTCATATGGGCGATCTTGTCGCCATCGAACTGCATTAGATTAGACATAGTCTGTGCTGATCGCGCGGCCGGTGGGAGGAACCGGCCCACCCTGACCGGTATGCGTTCCAATTGTTCCGCGCGCTGTCCGTCGCGAATGATTTCACTTCGTAGCGCGCGTCCGGAAGTACCGTTAACATTCCTTTCATCCAGTCTATGTACTGCGCGAGCGTCTTTACCTCCAGCAGTGGTTCGGCCTGTGCCGCGAATGTCGCATTTGGGGTGCAGTACGCGCCACAGACCTCCCATCCCTTGCCTGTCTCGCATGCGTCAAAGAACGCTTCTGCTACGTCCGTAAGCGATATTGTTTCTGGCATCACGATAATCTCCTCGTTGTGATCAGGGAGCATATCACGGCTCTTCGAATCAATTGCGGGCAGATGGTCTGTCGCACAGAAGACCGAGAACCGGAATCGGGTTGTCGAAAAATCGCCATCTCACTCAATCCATCCTCGTTCAACCCTGTTTCGGAGTGTGATGACCTTCCTGGCCCCGGATCGTCCAAGTGATGTGTTTTAGAGATGGCCTCTGCCTTTCCCTTCACTATGAATACGCTCCGAACGCTTATGCTCCGAGGTTGGACGATTCTCATGCTGACTGGCTGTCTGTTGGCCGCCCCCTTGTTTGCCGCGCCCATGAGCAAGGAGGACCGCGAACACCTCCTTGTGCACTTCGAAATGACCACGCAAATGGTGGCCGAGCAGGTGCGTGGCTTATCACCGGCACAGCTTGAGTACAAAACCTCTCCGGATCGCTGGAGTATCCGAGAAGTCGTTTCACATCTGGCTGTCGCAGAACCGGACTATTGGCGGGACATTCAGAAGGCCCTCAAGGCCACACCTGACATGAAGGAGAAGAAATCGGTGGCCACTGACGCCGACATCCTTTGGTACGGCATCGATCGTGTGGAGCACACTAAGACCGGCGGTGGGCACGAAAAAGTAGACACGTACAGGGACTTGGGAGAGGCACTTGGAAAGTTTCAGGCGCTACGCGCCACCATGATCGAATACATCAGGACTACCAATGACGACATGCGAGCCCACAGTTTCGGAGACCGAGAAGTGATCGATTGCTGGCAGTGGATGCTAGAGATCTCCACACACGCCGAGCGGCATATCCAGCAAATTCGCGAAATCAAGAACGACCCAAACTTTCCGAGGAAATGAATCACAGTCCGGGGAGCCCCCAAAGTAGTCGGTGAAATCGCCTGCTAACAACAAAGTGCAGACAGCACTCTGCACCTAATCATCATTGTCGTCCGTGGTAGATCGTTAGATTGATTGCACTCGTGCGAAAATCCCTCAACAGTGCTGAATCCTGATCTCGCAATGTGTTGTCCAAGAAAGCCGTGGCGTAACTTCGAATGAGCCTGATCCGCTGCGCGGCCTCGTCTCGCTCTTGCGAAGATGCCGCCTGCAGATAATCCCAGTCCTCAATGCTGCCGTGATTAGCCGGCGTGATTTGCAATTCATAAATTGTTGCTGCTGTCGTATTCAAAAACTTCTCCGGAATTGGACCGGCGCGTTCGAGACGAATCCATAACAGCGGCTGATGCAATCCAATCAAAAGCTCTGGCTTGAAACCTGGCGCATCGACGTTGACGCAGGCCTTGATCCTTCTGTCCTCGCGGCATGCTGTGCTGACAGCGGAGAATCCCGAGGAGTGTCCGATCGCCGCGATGCGCGACAAGTCGAGCTTATTCGCCAACACACTGTCGCGCTCAGAACGATTCAGCCTGGTGATCTGGTCGATTGCGAATTTCAGGTCCTGCCCGTAATACTCCATGATCTCTACCGCGCTTCCGAACTGGTCTTCGGTGGCCGGCGTGATTTGACCGTTCGGAAGCGCCGTCCATCCCATGTACGGATGATCGATGCCGAACACCGCGTATCCCTGGCTGGCCAGCTCTTCAGCAAAGGATGTGTACTCCGAACGGGTGCCTTGCCAACCATGCGACAGTAAGACCACCGGAAATCGGAAAACTGAGACGGGCTCGGCATTCACATAGGAGTGGGTGCGGACCCGGCTAGCCAATTTGATCTGCGCTTTTTCCCAGACCTGTCGATACGCTTCCAACTGCGGCACGTAGGGACTGGTTGGCCCTTGCTCTGATTTGGCTGGATACCAGACTTGCGCGATGAGTTGTCGGAACTCCCCGGGGTTCTTCGACGCCTTCTCATGTCGCGAGGGATCCACCCAGTGGTAACTCTTGGTACCGATCGCGAGATGCCCAGTAGGCGAAAGCAGCTCAATGCTGTTGTTCTTGCCCGAATCCGGCAGACAGTTCACATGTGGTAAATATGCGTGGGCGATCAGAAGCACCGCAAGAACTCTCTGGGTTTTCGGACTCACGGCTCATTAGACGAGGGCTGAACTGGAGCGTCACCGTCACCGGGCTTGGTGCGCCCGAAACCTCGGGGCAGAGTTTCCAGGCATCAGGCGGGTGGATGCAAGTTTGACATGGCAGAGCCCGAGACAATCGGGGAAAACCTCGAGAATTCAAAAATGAAAGGCCGCCGCGACAAACTCGTGGACGGCCTCCCCCCTCACGCAAAGCCCGATGGACTTTACGGATTCGTTCCGCCTAATCTGGCACAGTTCCTTAGCTCACGCAATTGCGGGAGGCGTGAGCAATCTGCCGAACGATGAGTCCAGGGTGAAGTTTGGGTTAATTCGTGTAGCGTAGTCGAGCTGACTAAAAGGCCGCCGACTGGCGGCCCCCGCGAGGCCACGCGATGCTAGGGGAAGGGGCGGCGTCATGGCGAGATATTTATACGTTTACACCCACGTCTCACACTGTGGTGGCAGCCGTGAAGACAGATGCTGGCGCGATGCAAACGCTCATTACGAGCAAAGCCGGTCGGCGCTGCCCGCTCTCGTCTTGGCAATTGCACTGGTGTCATCTGCGCCTGCTTGGGCCCGCCAGGGGCAACTCGCAGCGCGCTTGTGCGAGCCCTCCGGCAAGATGAGCATCGCCCGCTTTCGATCCGTGATGCATACGGTTGCCGAGGGATGGAATCGTGGTGATGCGAAACTTGCGGCTTCATGTTTTGCAGACAATGCAATCTACTCCGGCCCGCCATCCGCCCCGCATCGTGGTCGCAAGGCCTTGTACGAGTACTTCGGCGGAGCAGCCGGGCGCGAGCTAGCTATGGACATGAAGTGGCACAATCTGATCTTTGATCCTGCACGGCAGATCGGCATGGGCGAGTATACCTTTGGCTATCGCAAGCGGACCCACGGAATGGTCGTTGTCAAATTCAAGGACGGGCTCATCCGTAACTGGCGGGAATATGAGGTGGAGTCAGAGCTGCCGTGGGATCAGTTTATTGGAGAAAACCGATTTTGAGATCGCCCTAAATTCGTTGCGAGCGATGAATTACGGCCGACAGTATACCCAACCGTTACAAACTAACGCAGTTCAGCGTGCACGTCATCTGAGCTGGTTCATTCCTGACATTTGTCACTTGATTCGGCGCAAGATCTTGTTTTAGCTGAAGTCTGCAAGAGCAGCTGGCTAGCGTGAAGGCAAAGGGAAATTACGGAGTGGATTCGCCCCTGATCGTTGGAACGTTGTGCATTCTGGGACTGGCGGGGGTGGGCGTTGCATATTTGCTCTCCTCAGCCTGGCGGTGGGTCGGATACGTCGCGGGCGTGTATTTTCTGCTGGGTGCAGCCGGGATGTTGTTTTATAGCAAAGTCGGAAAACTGACCCTACGGGAGCGACTACTCGACCAGATTCAATGGAAAGGCAACGAGCGGGTGCTGGACGTGGGCTGTGGACGTGGACTATTAACTGTCGGTGCTGCGCGCCGCTTGTTGAACGGAAAAGTAGTCGGCATGGATGTGTGGAAACGTGGAGCCATCACTGGCAATCGAGCACACTCGGTTCTGGAGAATGCGCGGATCGAGCAGGTGAGCGATAGGGTTGAGGTCAAAGAGGGCGACGCTCGGGAACTCCCTTTCGGGAATGAAACATTCGACGTTGTGGTATCAAACTTCGTTGTACACGAAATGAACAGCCGCCAGGACAGGGACGCCATGATGAGCGAGGTGGCACGCGTGTTGAAACCAGAAGGGCAAGTAGCTCTGGTCGATTTTGTCTTTACGGGCCAGTGTGTTGTGGAGTTGCGAAAGCATGGAGTGAACGCGACGCGAGTGCGAGACAAGTTCGTATCCTTCTGGATCTCCGCCATCCTGAATTTTGGAGCAGTCAAGACGTATTACGTGGTGGGACGGAAATAGCGAGGCGACCTAGGTTCCGCACTTGCTCCTGGGAGAACTGTTGATAAATCGCTATCCAGTACAAACGAACTGCCAGTCTCCGCGCCATGGCAACTTTGGTTAACGACAGTTGGCGAGATTGTGGAGAATGGCTGGCATGCTCCTGGAACTCACGACAAATCCGTATTTGAGCCTGGCATGACGTCAAAGGGGGGGCTGAATCAAGCCGAACATTTTTTCATGGACAAGGCTTGACCCAAGCTCGGCATGGGCGGATAGTCTGTAGCCAAGGTGGTTTTATGATCTCCGGTCAGGTGCGTTGGTTTTGGGCGCTCGCTGTCGTCACCGTGCTCACGCTCCCTGCTACCTCGCAATCGGTGATTTCCACCCGTTCCGGAATCGTTCACTATCTTGAGGGCGACGTATCCGTGGGCGATCAGCCCTTGGAATCTCACCCAGGAAAGTTCTCAAGCATTCCTCAAGGAAGTGAACTCCGCACTGGAGAGGGACGAGCAGAAGTTTTGCTTACCCCCGGCGTGTTTCTCCGGGTGGGCGGGAGAAGCGCGATTCGCATGGTTGCGAACGGCCTCTCAGACACTCGAGTCGAGCTGTCGGCGGGTTCTGTAATCGTTGATTCAGCGGAGCCAGTCGGTGGCACCTCTGTCACCTTGATATACCAGAAGTGGAAAGTGCACTTTCTTGAACAGGGCAGGTATCGAATTGACTCCAATCCGCCTCGCATGTGGGTAGTCGAGGGTAAAGCCGAAGTATTGAGGAACGATGAGAGAGCGCTTTTGGTGGAAGAAGGCGCGTGCCTGCCATTCGCGGACGTGCTGGTACCGGATCGAACGATTAACCTGCCTATTGATGCATTGAGCAAGTGGCAGGACGGGCGACAACAATCGATTGCTGCGGATAATGCCATCGCGGCGAACATTGAGGATCCGGCTTCGCTGGATAGCGGGGGCACCACAGTATCTACCGTTGGTGGGCTTACGTATTTTCCGCCGCTTTACCTTCCTCCCGCCGGATTAGCGTTGTCCAGCCTCTACGGCTACCAGGATTCATATCAGCCGGGATTCAACGCAGTCTACTTGCCTGGTTATAGATATTTGCCCTTGTTCTTCGGAATTTCACCGGTTGGGTACCCACCGGTTCGTTCGCCGAGGTATATAGGCGGTCATGTGCCTACTTTTCCGCCGGTTCGGACCCCGATTGGCGTGCAACCCGTATCGGTTCAGCCGGGACATGTGCTGCCGCCGCCCGGGCATTCCGTTTCCATGATTCCCGGCTCTGTGCACGCCGCACCATCGGGTGGAGCGCACGTGGCCCCACACCGATAATCGCAAGCGACATCAATGGGCCGGGGCGTAGTACCCAAGCCGCCAGTGCAATTTGAGAGAAGAGCCCAGCCCGGCAGGCTCGGAAACTTTCACCTCGACGTGCCTGTACTTCCCATCGGTCGCTTTATTGGAAGAGTAATATCCGATCACGTATTGATTGCGCAATTCAACCGCGATGCGGCTTGCGACGCTCGGTAGATCGGCTGGCGCCGAGGCTGCGAAAGCGCGCCCACCGGTTTGCGTAGCAATTTCGGAGAGTAGTCGCGGACCGGAAATC
>Ga0306921_10008056_pt1 | contig 11117 bp, 15 predicted proteins | sample sta12Cox44000080_FD_203760 | JGI IMG/M metagenome (GOLD analysis project Ga0306921, IMG submission 203760) | Lab enrichment of tropical soil microbial communities from Luquillo Experimental Forest, Puerto Rico - statoxic.12C.oxic.44.000.080 (v2)... | ecosystem: Environmental > Terrestrial >... | reverse complement strand
TCGGCCAAGGCTTTGTTATCGGAGGCGACTCCAGTCGAACGGAATCGACTCCGCTCCAATGGAATCCAGCAATCGGCGTGTACGGGGAGGTCGAACATGTCACCGACGCAAGATGTACAAACCACAGGAGAGGCGCGACGCGACGATGAGGAGCAGCGCAGGCGGGAGCAGGACGCTCGCGTGTTGAGAGAGCTGGCGGCCCGGGAGAACATCAGCCAGGACGTGGATCGGGTTCGTGACCGGGTTGAGATGGCTCTGCACGAGGCGCAGGGTGCGCGCCAACAGGCACAGCAGTCTAGGGGCCGTGCACAGCAGGCGTACAACGCTGCGCGGCAGGCGCAAAACCAGGCCAACCAGGCCAACCAGCAGGCGCAGCAGGCCCAGAACCAGGCAGCCCAGGCCGCGCAGCAGGCGCAGCAAGCGCAAATCGAGGCCAACCAGGCCAACCAGCGCGCGCAGCAGGCGCAGAACCAGGCCAACCAGGCCAACCAGCAGGCGCAGCAAGCGCAGAACGAGGCCAACCAGGCCAACCAGCGCGCACAGCTAGCCCAGGAAAACTCGGACCAGGCAAACCAGCAGGCGCAGCAGTCCGAAGATCAAGCCACCCGGGCGTTTGAATCGGCGAACGAGGCTGACCAGCTGGCGCAACACGCTCGACAAAACACGCGACTGCTCCATCGCGCGTAGCGTCGGGGAGTAGTGGCCGAGGGGCCGACCACATGAGGCGGCCCCTCGCCGTTGAATCGCACTGGTTGATGGAGAAGCAGGCGCGCGAGGCTCTCGCCGTGGATGTTTCTCGCTAATCAGCCTGTGGTGGCGGCATTCCCAGGGTCTGCGATGTCAACCCTGGGATTGCCGCGTGCCAGTATTTCGATAGGTTGCGGGCCGCACTTCAGCACCAATACGGTTGCACCAGCGACGATTACGTTCGGGCCAAACGTAATCGACAGCAACCCTGGGTGATTGGCCGTTCCGGGTCACGGCTTGGTAAGCCGCACGCCGACCCGATCGCCCGTCCTGGCCATGAACGCCATCGGCGCCACGAGTGAGCTGATCGCGCGGGCGCGCAGCGTGCTCTTCTGGCGACCCAGACCCTCGCCGATGCGGCGCATCGCCGCGGCGGTCGCCGGCAGCGGCCGGAAGAAGACGGTCATTTCCTGAATCAGCCCGTCGTCGCGCAGCTTCAGGTGATCGCTGAATTGCAGTGCCAGTCCATCGACGGTCGCGCGTCCGACCAGTACCGCGGTGCCGTCGCCATGCAGCTCCTCGGTGTAGGTGAGGTCGTCCAGCACGTCGAGAATCACCGCGATGAGCGCGCCAAGCTGTTCGCGACCCTCGAATGCGAGGTTGTCGGTGAACGGGGAGCGCAGCAGCGCGTTCTCGGCGAACGTCTCCACCACCGCGCGCCAGTCGCGCGCCTCCATGGCGGCTCTGAGCGGGAGCTTGGTGTCTGCGGCGGGCGCGTGTGTTTGGGAAGGCGAATCAGTCATTCTGACATGTTAGTCTGACATATATGCACGCTGCAAGGCTGTCCACCCCGGACTATGTGGTGCTCGGCATGGTCGGCCTCGGCGCCCGCTCCGGCTACGAAATCAAGCGGACCGTCGAGCTCTCGATTCGCTACTTCTGGACGATCTCACCCGCGCAGGTCTACCCCAGCCTGGCCAAGCTCGAGCGCGACGGTCTGCTGACCGGCCGCGACGAGCCACAAGGCAACCGCCGCCGGCGCACATACGAGCACACCGCCGCCGGTTCGGAGGCGCTACGCACGTGGCTGCGAAACCAGGAGCCGATGCCCTTCGAGCTGCGTGACATCGCAATGGTCAAAATGTTCTTCGCCGATGCCCTCACGCCGGCCGACGCACAGGAGCTGCTGACGAACGCCAAGGCGCGCAGCGAGGAACTTGCCGCGACGCTCGAAGCAATCCGGCCGGAGGCAGACGTCGAGGCTCAAGAGGGTAACCCCCATCCGCTGCTGACGCTCGAGCTCGGGATTGCCGTCCACAAGGCGATGATCGACGTCTTGGACCGATTCGCCCGGGCGGGCCACCGAAGGTAATCATGACGAGCCGTCGTCGAACAGTCCGCGCTCGATAAGTTCCAGCACCTGCCGCCGGGCGAATTCGATGCCGGCCGAGGTCCTGGGCAACGGCCCGTCCAGCAGCAGGCTCGCCAGGCCGTGCACCGCCGACCAGACCCCAATCTCGGCCCCGGGCCTGTGGTTTGGGTTCAGCAGACCGGCGGCTGCGCACTCGTCGAGCACTCCACCGAGAATGTCGAACGGGTCGGCACCTTCGCCGGGTAACCCGGCATCCGCCCGATCCCGTTCCGCGACAGGGGAAGTCGCTGGATGCGAGGTAAACGCGGTGTGAAACAGCCCGGGCTCTTTCAACGCGTAGTCGATGTAGGCGGTGCCGATCGCCCGCAGCCGCTGGCGGGGACCTTTGGCGCGGGCAACGCGTCGGCGCATCTCGGCGGCGAGCTCGCCGCGCGCCTGGCTCGACACCTCGGCCAGCAGCGCCTCGCGGTCGGCGAAATGGCGGTAGGCGGCCGAGTGTGACACCCCGGCCGCCCGGGCGGCCTCGCGCAGGATCACCCGATCGGGTCCGCCCTCGCGGGCCAGCGCGATGCTCGCCTCGACCAACGCCGAGTGCAGCGCACCGTGGTGGTAGGACTTTCGCCGCCCGGGTTCGGCGCTGGCGGAGCTCATGCTCGCCAGAATCCCATGCGAACCCCGATGTTGACAACGGTCACATCAAAGCGCATTATGCGAAGTAACCAGTGGTCACATTGCCGCTGGTTCGAGTACCCGACTAGGGAAGGAAAATCCGATGACAAACTCACGCGTGTTGGTGACCGCCGCCGCGGGCAAGATCAGCAGTGCGGTAACCACCCAATTGTTGGAAAAGGGCGTGCCGACAAGGGCTTTGGTGCATCGCAACGATGCCCGCAGCGACCGGTTGCAGGCCTTGGGCGCCGAAGTGGTCGTCGCCGACATGTTTGACATCCAGCAGGTTGCGGCCGCGGTCGACGGGGTGGACCGCGTGTTTTTCAACCCGCCGTATCACCCGCACGTCCTCGACAGCGCCGTCGCCTTCGCGGTGGCGGCGCGGCGTTCAGGAGTGGAGGCGGTGGTGGCGCTCGGGCAGTGGCTGGCCAGCCCCGAGTATCCCTCGCTGATGACCCGCCAGGCGTGGTTGACCGACCAGTTGTTTGAGCTGCTGCCCGACACCGCTCACGTCGCCGTCGATCCCGGCTACTTCGCCGACAACTATCTCAAGCTGCTCCCGATGGCCTCCCAGCTGGGCGTATTGCCGCTGCCGACCGGCGGAGGTCGCAATGCCCCGCCGTCCAACGAGGACATTGCACGCGTCGCGGTCGGTGCGCTGCTTGACCCGCACCGCCACGACGGCCGCGCATACCGCCCCACCGGGCCGGCCCTGTTGTCCGGGGCCGAGATCGCAGACGCGATGGGTGAGGCGTTGGGCCGGCGGGTCCGCCACATCGAGATTCCCAACTGGATGTTCATGAAGGCCGTACGGGTGAACGCCAAACGACTCGGTTTCGACGTGTTCGTCCAGTCCGGCTTGCGCCACTATCTGCGCGAGTCCGCGCTGGGAACCTGGGAGGTGGGCGGGCCGACGACCCACGTGCGGGATGTCGCCGGTGTCGAACCCGAGGACTTCCTGACCATCGCGCGTCGCTATGTCGGCGGCCCGGAAACACGGCGCACCGCAGGCAATTTCATGCGCCAACTCTGGAACTTCACGTTGACGGGGATTGTGCCGATGCACCGGCTGGACAAGTTTGACCGACTCCAGCAGCATCCCCAGCCCGCCCAACCGCGGTTGGCTGCGCAATCCGCGATCTGGCGACACGAACACGGATCGGCCGGTCGGTATGGAGTACTCCGGACCCACCCCGCATCGCCATCGCAGCACGTCGCGTAATCCGGCAGCTGGCGTCCGAGCGGCACATGTCGCTCGGGCGCCGGCGGTCTATGCCGACGCGAGAATTCGTCGGTGTCTCAGCAGGTTTTCAAGGTCGGGGTAAGCGCTGCGCGCAGCATGTCCGCATCGCTTGTTGCCAAGGTGAGGTTTCGCCGAGCGGCCTGGGCGACAAGCATCCGGTCAAAAGGGTCCCTGTGTTCCCAAGGCAATCGGCCGGCCAGGATGGCATCGCCCGCGTCGATCGCCAAGTCGGTAGCGGCCATGTCGGCAATGATGTCCGACCACGCCGACAGCAGCGGCTCCCCATCCAGGCGACCCAGCCGGGTCTTGATCGCGATCTCCCACGCCGACGCCGCCGAAACCATGATCTCGGTCTCCGGATCGCCGAGCAGCTGACGCGCCGAATCAGAAACCTTGTCCGGCGCACCGACCAGCCAGAGCAGGACATTTGTGTCCAGGAGAACCGTCAGCGGCGTGGATGTAGGCCGCTGTGCAGTCATGAATTCCCTTCCCACGCAGCGATTTCGGCTTCGGGAAGCGCTTCGTCGAAATTGTCGGGCACGACGAGCGCCGGCAGTTGACCGAATTTCCGCGGCCGGGGACTTGCCGGCGAGAGCACGGCCACCGCACGTCCATGGTTGGTGATAGTCACCGGCACCCCGGTCCGTTCGACCTCCGCCAGGAGGGCGTTGAGCTTTGCCTTGGCCTCAGTGCTCGTGATCGCTTTCACGGATCCAGCATAGCGAAATACACCAGTCAAACTAGTGCGACTAGTCCGAAAGGTGTTTACCACGCGACAACGCGTTGTCGCTGCGAGGCGGACAGAAACCCGTCACCAACCATCGCCGTGACTCGTGTGGCGGGCGAGGCCACAGTGTCGTGGGTGAATTGGGCGCCGCCTCGGACGAGTGTTACACCTGCATGGACGGTGTTACACTTTGGAGATGCCGACCAACCACCGGCGCCACGCCATCACAGAGACCGACGACATCAGAAGCGCGCTGGAGATCGCCCGCCGCACGTGGCCCGACCTCGCGCACAAGCCGGGCGCACTTTTGCGTCAACTCATCCTCGTGGGCCGGAACGCCCTCGCGCACGAGCACGCGGCAGCCACCCGCAAACGCCAGCAAGCGGTTGAAAAGACCAGTGGCGCACTGGCCGGTGTCTTCGGAGCTGACTACCTCAGGGAGCTCCGCGAGGACTGGCCCGAGTGATCATCCTCGACGCCAGCGTTTTGATCGGACATTTCGAGTTGGCCGACGCTCACCACACTGGCGCGACCGCTCTGCTCAGGACACACGCATCAGAGTCGTTCGCTGCCAGCGTTATCACCCTCGCCGAGGTCTATGTCGGTGCCGCCCGAGCCGGTCAAGCCGACCAGCTTCACCAGCTGGTGACCCAGTTGGAGATCGAAAGCCTAGACCTTCCGGCCGGCGCTGCTCGCCGCCTCGGAGAGCTGCGCGCTACTACCAAGCTGAAAATGCCGGACTGCTGCGTGCTATACAGCGCGGAGCAGCACAGCGCTACTATCGCCACCTTCGACGATCAACTCGCCGCTCGAGCAGCCGACCTCGGGTTGAGTGTCGCGACCAGGCCGTCGTAGCCACCACCCGATCGAAGATCGATTTCTTCGCCGATCAGTCGCCTTCTCCCCCTTGTTGGTGTTTCCCCCGGCCCGGGCCCCGGTGAGGGGGCGGTGGCGGCTCGGCGATGCTGCTGGGAGTCGTGGTGAGGGTGGTCGTCGGTGGCGGCAACGGCGTGGTGGTGGTGGTGTTGGTGTCGACGGGCTTTGGCGGCGGCGCCGAGAACGGGGAATCAAGCATCAACAGCATGAACCCCAAGACCAATAGCGCGACGATCGCCGCCACCCACAGGTTGCGCCGGGTTTTGTCCAGCCCTGGTCCCGCGCCCACGCCCGTGTAGCTCATCAGCGCGGGCGGCGGCGCCTCCATCACCCGAGTGGGCGGGCGGACGGGCACTGGCGGGGGGGAAGGGCCGACCATCGCAGCTCGCATCTCGTTGGCGTCGCCGAACCGCCATCCCGGGTCGCGCGCCATCGCACGTTCGATCGGGGTGGCTAGGCCCGGCGGCACATCGGGGCGCTGCGCGGCAAGGGGCTGCGGTGACTCGTGGAGAATCGCGTGGGCCAGCGGACCCAGGTCCTCCTGCGGGAACGGCCGCCGCCCCGTCAGCGCCTCGTAACCCACCACGCCGACCGCATACAGGTCATCGGCCACCGTGGCCGGCTTGGAAGCTAGCCGGTCGGGGCTCAGATAGGCCATGCTGCCGATGATTTCGCCGGCCTTGGTGTAGGCGGCCCCACCTGTCTTGGCGATGCCGAAATCGGCGAGCTTGGGTTCGCCCGTGGCGGTGAACAAGATGTTGCCCGGCTTGACGTCGCGGTGCAGGATGCCGACGTTGTGGGCCTCGGCAAGGGCTTCCAGGACGCCGTCGAGAACGGCGTACACGAATGGCGCCGGCAGCGGCCCGCGCGCGATGTGGTCGACCAGCGACACTCCCGGTAGCCGCTCCATGACGATGAACGGCAACCCGTCGTGCTCGCCGACGTCGTGGACAACAACGACGTGCCGACCGGTCAGCTGCGCGGCCGCCCGCGCTTCCGACTCAAACCGCGGGCGGCTGTCCGGCCGGACACTCGCGCCGGGATAGAGCAGCTTGATCGCGACGGGGCGGCTCAGCTTCAAGTCCCACCCGTCACGCACCTCGGCCATCCCACCGCGGCCGAGAACACCCCGCACTTCGTAGCGACCGTCGCCAAGGACCCCGCCCTGCGGTAAGAGCACCCCGCTAGTGCCCCGGGCGCGGTATTGCTGAGTTCCTTGGAGCTCCGTGTCGATCCCGCCTGTCGAAGATTGTCAATCACTTTCGATTGCCGCTACGAACAGCAGTTTCCTGCAGGTCGGGGATAGCCAGAGATCCCCAAACTGAAACGTAGTTTCACCTAGGTGGCCGCGTCGCGCACGGCCAGCACCGGCCAGGGGTCGCGCACGCCCTTGAGCGCGTGGCTGCCGCGGTCGTCGAATGCGATCCTCGAGCCGAGGACCAGCGGTGGGATCGCGCCCGACACCAGTACCTCGCCCGGCCCCGCGAGCGCCATGATGCGCGCGGCGATGTGGACCGCGATCCCGTGCACGTCGCGGCCGATCATCTCCACCTCGCCGGTGTGCAGGCCGGCGCGGATGTCGAGCCCGAGGTCTTGCACCGCGTCCCGGATCGCGCACGCGCAGGTGATCGCCCTGGCCGGGCCGTCGAACGTCGCGAGCGCGCCGTCGCCGGTGAACTTGATGACGTCGCCCCGCGCGCTGGCCACATGCCTCTCCACGACGCCGTTGTGCGCGTCGAGGGCGGCGGTCCAGGCCTCGTCGCCGAGGGCCTCGGCGCGTTCGGTTGATCCGACGATGTCGGTGAACAACACGGTCGACAGCACGCGGTTCGTGGGCGAGGCGGCGCGCGCGCCGGTGACGAACGATTCGATCTCGTCGAGCACGCGGTCGGTGTCGCCGGCAAACCACACGTGATCGTCCCCGTCGAACTCCACCAACCGCGCCTTGGGGATGCGTTCGGCGAGGTAGCGAACGTGAGCGGCGCTCACGTGGCGGTCGTCGCGGCGGTGTAGCAGCAGCGTCGGCGCCTGGATGCTGTCGAGCGCCGGCCGAACGTCGGTGCGCAGGTAGAGGTCGAAAATGGCTTTGAAGTAGCCGGGGCCGCCGGCCAGGCGCTCGCCGCGGGCCCACCAGCGCCGCTTCCCGGCATCGCCGGCCCAACTCGGAGCCAACTTGTCGACGACGGCACCGGTCCCGACGCCTTCGCCGAAGGCGTCGACGTACCGCGTGAACGTCGGCTCGGGCATTCCGCACGGATAGTCGTCGGCTCGAAGGAAGCGCGCGTACGGGCTCCACAGCACCAGCGAGCGCACGCGCTGGGGATGGCTTGCGGCCAGCAACATGGCCGGAAGCGCCGACTCCCCCATCGCGAAGACCGACGCACACTCGGTCCCAACCGCATCGAGCACCGCGACCAGCCCGTCTCTCCACGCCTGCATCGCCGGAAGGTTCTGGATCGGCACCGCATCGGAGCTGCCCATGCCGAGCAGGTCGGTCATGATCAGGCGGCTGAACGACGCCAGCCGGCGCAGGTGGCCTGCGACGGTGGGGTCGTCCCACAGCAAGTCGATGGGGAACGTGGCGGTGGGGACGAAAAGGAGATCGGATCCGCGGTCAGCTCCGACCTGGTACGCGAGGTGGACGTCGCCATCTCGCGCGTAGACGGTTTGGGGGACGGCCGCCATGGAAAAAGCATGCCACTCTGCAGTGGCTGCCCCGATCTAATCCACGGCCTGAACGACCACGCCCCACGGAGCCCTGACGAACAATTCACCGAGGTTCTCTTGGACAGCGTCGGGGGTCGGTTCAATAGGCTCGTCGAGTGTGACGCTGTACACAGCGAAATCGTCGTGCTTGGCGGCAATCCCACGCGCAATGTCGAGCCGTGTTGTCGCGTATGTGTACTCCTTACCCTCGCTGAGGTCGAGCGTTCGGGTCGTCGCGTCTCCGGGATTAAGGCCCTGCACATCCGCCCGGTAGTAGCTCGCGTCGTCGCTCATATCGTCGGTCCTCCGTTCGCCTTATGAGCCCCAGCCATTACCTTTGCCGAAGTTGCCCGGATTAAGCAATGGGCTTAGGTATGGCTGCGGCCATTGTGATCTCGTGCACTTAACGTCTCAGCTCGGCCATCTATTAGTTATGCTCTGGCAACTCGATCTTTCGATCAGTGAACCGCTACGGCAATGTCGCCGTGGCCAATGTGAGACCCGTTTTCGCTTGGCCACGAACGTCGTTGCTTGCCTGGGTTTCATCTCCGACGTGAGGCGTCGATAGATCAGTTGGCCTACCCGTCAACGGCGACACCCAAAGACCCCGGAGTACCTCATGTCTGAAATGCCTGGCGATTTCGCGTTTGCGTATGACCTGACCCTCGACGAAGCGCGTCGGCGCTCCGCCGTTCTCGAGGCAATTGGAGACGACTGGGATCCCGTTGAGGTGCTCGCTGAGGAAGAGCGCGCCTGGGACCTGCTGTACAGCGAACTGGACGACGACCAGCAGCGGATCTACGACGAGCTGGTCGCTGCGGGAGTACTCCCTGACCGGGAGGTGGACCGTGTTACCGATTGATCCCCACGCCGACCGCGGCCGTCGCGCCTGGCTGCCCTGCCCGCTATGCGACCACGGCAGGAACTGCGCCGAATGCCACAGCCCACGCAACTGCTCGGACCACTGGCAGTACCTGCTGAGCAACCAGGCCTGGGTGGTGCACCTGCAGTGCCCGACCTGCGGTTATTTATGGTCCACCGATACCCGGTGCCCCCGCCGTCACCATCGCGGCAAGGTGGCCTGACCCAGCTATAAAGTGAATCGCGTGAGCGACATCACAGCGCGGTTTGCGGAAATCGTCGGGACGCCCAACTTGCTGACGGGCGACGCCATCCCCGAGGACTACTGGCACGACGAGGTATTGACGACGGCACCGCAGAAGCCCGCGTATGTCGCCAAACCGGCTAGCGCGGAAGAGGTTTCGCAGCTGCTGACTGCCGCCTCGGAACACGGCGTCCCGGTGACGGCCCGCGGATCCGGGAGCGGCTTGTCGGGCGCCGCGATTCCGCGCAAGGACGGGCTGCTGATCTCCTTCGAACGGATGAACGCGGTCCTCGAGGTCGATACCACCAACCAGGTCGCCGTCGTCCAACCCGGGGTGACGCTGACCGAGCTGGACGCAGCGACCGTCGATAGCGGGCTGAGCTACATGGTCCAACCCGGCGAGAGGTCCTCCAGCGTCGGCGGCAACGTCGGAACCAACGCCGGCGGGATGCGCGCGGTCAAATACGGGATCGCCCGCCACAACGTGCTCGGGCTGCAGGCGGTGCTGCCGACCGGCGAGATCATCCGCACCGGCGGCAAGATCGCCAAGGTGTCCACCGGCTACGACCTGACCCAGCTCATCGTCGGCTCCGAAGGCACCCTGGCCCTGGCCACCGAGGTGATCGTCAAGCTGTATCCGCGGCTCGACCACGCCGCCACCGTGCTCGCCCCGTTCGCCGACTTCGAGCAGGTCATGGAGGCGGTGCCCATGATGCTGGCCAGCGGGCTCGGGCCCTACATCCTCGAATACATCGACAACATGACGATGGCCGCCCTCACCCACACCCAGAACCTCGAGCTGGGCATCCCCGACAAGATCCGCGACAGCTGCCAGGCGTATCTCGTTGTGGCGCTTGAGAACCGGACCGCCGACCGCCTGGACGAGGACGTCGAAGCGGCCGGCGAGCTGCTCGCCGAGGCGGGCGCCGTCGACGCCTACGTGCTCGAGGGAGCCTCGGCGCGCAAGCTGATCGAGGCGCGCGAGAAGGCGTTCTGGACCGCAAAGGCGATCGGCGCGGACGACATCATCGACACCGTGGTGCCGCGCAGCGCGATGCCGAAATTTCTTGCCGCCTCTCGCGATTTGGCGGCGACCGCCGGCGGTGCCGCGCCCGGCTGCGGACACGCAGGCGACGGCAACGTGCACCTGGCCATCATCTGCAAGGACCCGGCCAAAAAGAAGAAGCTGATGACCGACATCTTGGCGCTGGCAATGGAATTGGGCGGTGCGATCTCCGGCGAACACGGCCTCGGCCGCGCCAAGACCCCGTACTTCCTGCACCTCGAAGACCCGGTCAAGATCGACCTCATGCGCCGGATCAAACAGAGCTTCGACCCGGCGGGCATCCTCAATCCCGACGTTCTCTTTGCAGCGGAAGGGTCGTGAGCAATCGCGCATCAACGACGATCGCGTTCTGCCCGAACGTGCTCAGCGGCAGCCTTGAAGGAAACGTGGCTGCCGCGGCGCGCGGCGACGCGACCGAAAACCTCATCCAGCGTGGGCTGATTAGCGTCAGCGATCAGACGGCTTCGCAGGTATTCCTGTAAGGACTGATGCGCACGGGCGGCCCGCTCCCGTAGCACTCGGTGGGTGTCCTCGGGAATGTCGTTGATCCGCACACTGGGCATGGCGCAATTCTCGCGTTGATAGCGCCTAACGCAAGTAAAGGATTTTGAGGCCTCGGAATCCCTCGCGTCACAAGAAGTTAGGGATATGCCGATGTGTCCCCTT
>Ga0306921_10008055_pt1 | contig 11118 bp, 11 predicted proteins | sample sta12Cox44000080_FD_203760 | JGI IMG/M metagenome (GOLD analysis project Ga0306921, IMG submission 203760) | Lab enrichment of tropical soil microbial communities from Luquillo Experimental Forest, Puerto Rico - statoxic.12C.oxic.44.000.080 (v2)... | ecosystem: Environmental > Terrestrial >... | reverse complement strand
GCAAAAAGGCGTTCGATGCTTGCGCGCACCTCGGTCATGCGCAGCGGCTGCCCGCGCTTGAGCGGGAGAAGCTGAAACAATTCGGCGGGATCGACGGGTTGTTCGACCGGCACGAATTGAATGTTGACGATATCCTGGCCTTCGTATTTTGGAGATTGCGCCCGGAGCGCTGCCGGTTCCGACAGGGCCGAAACGAGAACCAAGCAAGCGGAAAGGGCGAGCCGCGTCCGCACCATCCCCATGATACCGTAAGTCGTTCATAGTAACTTTGTTACCGTCGAGTGGAGCCCGATCCGGTCGGTAAGCGATTACAGAGCGCCCGGAAGGCCGGTCTGGCGTGGGGCGGGATTTTCGAAAGGCCAAGAATTGGTGACGTACGATACGGACGGTTGCGGCAAAGGGCCGAAGGCGTAAATGACCGAAATGGCCGTCGGTCTATGACCCAGACGGACTTCAAGCGATCCTGGGGCTAGGGTTGGCTGGCTAGGGTTGGCTGGCTAGGGTTGGCTGGCTAGGGTTGGCTGGCTAGGGTTGGCTGGCATCGGCAGCACGGAAATGATAGCCTATCCCCCATGCGTTGGCTCTGTCTGCTGGCGGCCTCTGCCGCCTCGCTAAATGCACAACTCGCCGCGCCCAATGAGGCCGGGCTGTCTATGGGACACATACACCTGGTGGTGGCCGATCCAGAAGCCCAAAAGAAGCTGTGGGTCGATGTTTTGGGCGCCCAGACTGCAAAGGCAGGACCGCTCGATCTGCTGAAGCTGCCGGGAATTTTCATCATCGTGAGCAAGGGGATGCCGAACGGCGGCTCGAACGGCTCTTCGGTCAACCACATCGGCGTGGCGGTGAAGGATTACGCTGCTATCAAAGAAAAGCTTACGGCTGCCAACGTGAAAATGCAGGAACTGACGCCCAACCAACAGATGTTCGCAACGTTTCCGGAGGACGTGCGGGTCGAGATCATGGAAGTCAAAGATCTGGCGACGCCGGTGGCCTTTCATCACATCCACATGTCTGTGGTCGACGGGGAAGCTACGCGCAACTGGTATGTGAAAACGTTCGGCGCCACGGCAGGAAGCCGGCGCAACCTGCCTGCCGCGATGATTCCGAGCGGCGAGGTCGACTTTTTGCGGGCGCAAATGCCGCAGGCGCCAACCAAGGGCCGCTCGCTCGACCACATCGGCTTCGAAGTGAAAGATCTTCATGCTTTCGTTAAAAAGCTGCAGGCCGAGGGTATCGCCATGGACATGCCGTTCACGGACATGACGCAGCGGATCGGCTTGAAGATCGCCTTCCTGACCGACCCGGTTGGGACCCGCATCGAGCTGACCGAAGGGCTGGTGGCAAAGTAAACGTCGCGATCTTGGTCGCCACTCCCCCGCCGCTATTATAGACTCGCTCAGAGGTTCCGGCTCAGAATGGTAGAGCCTTGTTTGCAGGAGACGGGAGGTTCGGCAGCGTTTAGCCGGTGCCAGAGCCACATACGCGCCAGCCTCATAACGTACTGCACACGGGTTCCTAATTCCAAGCAGGGTGATCTCGCTAGGCGACACGCCAGGCGTCACGCGTGATGCTGTCCAGGTGCCTTCGAAGCTCGCGCACGCCGGATTCAAGAGAGGCGAATTCCGTAGGCGGAAACCCTTTGAGCAAGGGCAGCAGTCGTTCAGCCCGGGCGTAGGCTGCCTCCGCGTCGGCAAACCTTGACAAACTCGCGGCGTAGAATGCACGTTCCAGCATCCGGCCGAGCAGGACCTCGAGGTCCCGATCGGTCTTGGCTCGGAGATCCGCCAGTTTTCCCACGGCGGCCGGTTTCATTTCGGTTGCGGTGCGCCTCAGCATAGCGTCTCCTCACCTAAGACGTACGAGGGACGATTTTGTTAGTTCGCTGACCCATTTTGAAAATGAGGGGGCAGGTGTCGGTTAGCGGGGCTCACCGGGCGCCAGTTTAACCCGCAGCAGATCGTCGAGATCACCCAGTTTGTCTCCCAGGAGGTTCAACTTGCGCGCAAGGCCTTGAATTTCCGACTCGGCGCGGCGATTCACTTGATAATCCAACTCGCCGCGCACGCGATCCTTGGCGTCCTGGCGGTTCTGGCTCATCATGATGACGGGAGCCTGAATAGCCGCCAGCATGGAAAGAAACAGGTTGAGCAGGATGAACGGATAAGGGTCCCACGCGGATTTGCCCAACGTTACGTTGAACCCGGTGTAGACACTCAAGACTACGGCGAAAGCCGTGATGAACGACCAGGACCCGCCAAAGCGAGCGACCGCGTCGGCGATGCGGTCGCCATGCGTGGTTTTTTCTTCGATCACTTCGTTGGGGTTGCGGGTGGCGCGGAGACGGACCAGTTGCTGGGATGCATGGTACTGGCGGCCGAGAACGGCCAGCATGTCCATTCCCGCGAGGGGCTTCCGCTCGAGCAATACCGAGATATCGTGGCGATCGACTTCGATACACAAGGCCGCCTCAACGGCGTTGGCGCTGGTTTGATGCGGCGTCTGTTCGAGCATGGAAGCAAAGCCGAAGAAACCACCCGGCGGGGGCTCGTCGACTATAATTTCCTGCTGATCTTCATCCACGGTCGTGACCTGAACCGCCCCAGAGACCAGAATATAGGCGCGGCCTCCGGGGTCGCCCATCTTGTAAATGCGCTGGCGCGCGGCGAAGGTTCTTACTTCGACCTGTGCGGCCAGGACAGCCATCTCCTCGTCATCGAATAGAGCGAAGAGTGGAACCTGCTGGAGCACTTCCGGGTTACACGGCATGCGGTCACCTCATGAGGTCGGATGGATCTGGTGCAATCTACCAGAATTCCATAGACGGCGAGGAAGCGACAAGCCGGGCCTGGAGCTTGTGACACGGCCGCCGTGCCCGCGGATAACATTCACGGACTCAAGCTGATCGCCCCTCAATGCCCTACTGGAGCGGCGGCCGGTATACGGCACTATTAGGACGCTATTAGGAGCCGCGCTGTCACTCGCCCCGCGTTCGCGAATTTTTTGGGTGGGTGCGCCGCCGGAACCATCTGCCTTCCTGTTTCCCCCAAAGCGTTGCTGCAACCGATCGCGGCCGACGCACGCGGCCGAAGATCCCTCAGTTTGCCGGCGACAGGACCGATTGTTCTAGTAGCGAACGAGCCCGATGAGCTGTGGACACGTCTCTGACGGGTGGCGGCGGATGAACTATCCGAGCGCCCCCTCCTTCGGGATTTTGGGCCGTCCCGAGTCCTGTTTGTAATCTGTTGATCTAAAAATACTTAAGTGTCTTGTAGAGAAGCGCGATGGGTAGGCCCACGACATTGAAATAGCAGCCGTCGACCCGCTCGATGAACTTGGAGGCGAGGCCTTGGATGGCGTAAGCACCGGCTTTGTCCATGGGCTCACCGCTGGCGACGTACTCGTCGATTTCCGGGGCGGTCATAGCCGCAAACCAGACTTGGGTTCGGGCACAATCGCAGATCCGCTGATTTCCCCGGCGGAGGCAGATACCCGTAAGAACCTGGTGGCAGCGTCCGGAGAGGGTTTCGAGCATGAGGCGAGCGTCGGCGGCATGGTCGGGCTTGAAGAGCATCCGGCCATCGATGACGACGGTCGTGTCCGCTCCGAGCACGGTCTCATGCGGAGCGGCCTGGACGGCCCACGCCTTGAGTTCGGCGAGCCTTCGGACATATTCCTCAGGCTTTTCCTGGGGCAGGGGAGTCTCATCGACCGAAGCGGCGCGGATGGTAAAGGAGACTCCGGCCTGACGCAGGATTTCCGCGCGGCGTGGTGACTGCGACGCGAGTACGAGCACCATTCCAGTGTAGTGGCTGCGATCGATCGCGCGCCGTGCATGTTAGAATGATGCTTCCACGAAGATGGAACGCGCCAGCAAGGTCATTTCAGGATTGAGGCTGCCAGGCGACACGATCAATGCCGAGGAGTTGGCGCGCGCGGCGTGGGCGGAGGCCGTGGGTAAGAAGATCGCCGGCCACACCCGTGCGGCCCGCATGGTGCGGAGCCGGCTGGTCGTGGAAGTCGAAGACCAGACCTGGCAGCGGCAGTTGTTCGCACTGACGCCGCATATTCTCGGCAATCTGGCTAAGAACCTGGGGCCTGGCGTAGTGGAAGACCTGGAGTTTCGGGTCAGGCCAAGACGGCGGGAGCCAGGGCGCGCCGAGCAAGCCGTGCCGCGTTCCGGGGACGAGGCGGCGGACATCGCTGATCCGGTCCTGCGCGGCATCTATCGCGCATCGAAAAAGAAGGCGCTGGCGTGAAGATCACGGAAGCCGAAGTCCGGTACGTGGCCGGGCTGGCGAACCTGAAGCTCACTGACGCCGAAGTGCATAAATTCCAGACGGATCTGAACGATATCCTCGAGCACATGGCTAAGCTGGACGAAATCGACACCAGCGGCATCGAGCCGATGGCTCAGGTGTTGTCCGACGATGAGGAAACGGCTACTTTGCGCGCGGACGTTGCGACGCCGCCGTTGACAAATCCCCTGGCGCTAGCCAACGCTCCTCAACCGGGCGGCGGCTACTTCAAGGTTCCCAAGGTCATCGAACGCTGACCATGGATTTTCCGTCACTGACAATCGAACGAGTGAGGAAGGGCTTACTCGGCCGTGAGTTCAGCGCCCGCGAACTGACTGCCGAGGCGCTGCGCTTCGTGGAGGTGGAAAACCCCAAGACCAACGCCTATCTCCGCCTGGCACCGGAACGGGCGCTGGCCGCGGCTGCGCATGTGGACGAACAGATCGCCCGCGGGGAAGAACTAGGCCCGCTGGCGGGCGTGACCGTGGCGGTCAAGGACGTCATCCTCACCAAGGGCCTAATCACGACATGCGGCTCGAAGCTGCTGGAACGCTATGTTCCGCCTTATGATGGAACGGCGGTGGTGCGGCTTGAGCGTGCGGGCGCGATCGTTCTGGGCAAGACCAACTGCGACGAATTCGCCATGGGCTCGTCGAATGAGAATTCAGCTTTCGGGCCGGTGCGGAACCCGGCGGCGCCGGACCGCGTACCCGGAGGATCGAGCGGTGGTTCGGCCGCGGCCGTAGCGCAAGGCACGGCGGTGGTCGCGCTTGGCTCCGACACCGGCGGCTCGATCCGCCAGCCGGCCTCGTTTTGCGGAGTGGTGGGCGTAACGCCCACGTACGGGCGGGTTTCTCGGTATGGCTTGACAGCTTTCGCCAGTTCGCTCGATCACGTCGGTCCGCTTGGTAGGACTGTGCGGGACACGGCGAGGGTGCTGGGTGTGATCGCGGGCCGTGACCCCGCGGACTCGACCTCGGCCGATGCACCCGTACCGGATTATACGGCTGAGCTCGACGGCCAGGTCAAAGGATTGAAGCTCGGGCTGCCGCGCGAGTATCTAAAGGATTTGACGAGTGAATCCGGCGATTTGATGGCCCGGGGTGTGGAGGTTCTGAAGAAACTCGGCTGCCAAGTGCGCGAGATCAGTCTGCCATCCACCGATTCCGCGGTCGCGTGCTATTACGTTCTTGCTACTGCCGAGGCCAGTTCCAACCTCGCGCGCTACGATGGGGTACGGTACACGTTCCGGTCGGCCAGCTCGGACACGCTCTCGGATATGTACCGAAACACACGCGGCGAGGGGTTCGGAGCCGAATGCAAGCGTCGGATCATGCTCGGCACATATGTTCTGAGCGCGGGCTACTATGACGCCTACTATCTCAAAGCACAGAAGGTTCGCGCTTTGATCGCGCGTGATTTCGCGAAGTCTTTCCAGCAAGTGGATGCAATCGTCGCGCCGGTCTCGCCGTATCCGGCCTTCAAGCTGGGCGAGAAAGTGAATGATCCGCTAGCCATGTATCTTTCCGACATTTATACGATCACCGGCGACCTGGCGGGCATCCCGTGCATGAGCGTCCCGTGCGGAAAAACCGCGGCGGGATTGCCGGTCGGGATGCAGATTTTGACCAGGCATTTCGACGAGACCACGATGTTCCGGCTCGCCGATGCGTTTGAGAACTCAGAAGCCGCTTAGCCTGTGCGGCTTCTTTTTTCACAGGAGACGAGGAGGACGATATGCCATTCACACTTCCACCGCTGCCGTACGCACCTGAGAGCTTGGAGCCTCACATCGACAAAATGACGATGGAGATCCATCATGGCAAACACCATGCTGCCTATGTGACGAACCTCAACAAGGCGCTGGAGTCGGCGCCGGAGCTCGCAAACAAAACGGTCGAGGACCTGCTCGGGAACAATTGCGCGATGATTCCTGAGGGAATCCGCACCGCGGTGCGCAATAACGGCGGCGGCCACATCAACCACGAGATGTTTTGGAAAATCATGAAGGCGGGCGGCGGAGGAAAGCCGGTGGGCAACGTGGCGCAGGCCATCAATAGCACGTTTGGCGGATTTGAGGCGTTCAAGGAAAAGTTCAACCAGGCGGCGACGACCCGCTTTGGCTCCGGCTGGGCGTGGCTGCTGAAATCGGGAGCAAAGCTCGATATCTACTCCACCGCTAACCAGGACAGCCCGGTGATGGAGGGCAAGTATCCGGTGATGGGTCTGGATGTCTGGGAGCACGCGTACTACCTGAAGTATCAAAACCGCCGGCCGGACTACATCAACGCCTGGTGGAATGTCGTGAACTGGCCGGAGATCGAGAGCCGCTTCAACGCGGGCAAGTGATCTGAGCGGGCTGGACGGAAACCGCGCCTAGCCCGCCGCCCATTGTTTGGGCTTGGGCTTGTTCGCAGGCGGCGGGAGTGGCCCGCGTAACGGGTGTCCGCTTCGACCGCCATAACCAGCCCATCAGGCTCGAAGACACCAGCGCACCAAGCTCGGCTTGGTTATGCGTGCTGTGGGACTCTGGGGGCTCATCGCGGCGTTTAGGCAAGACGCTCGAAGAGCCATTGGCGCTGGTGCAGAAGATGGAAGCGGCGGAACCGTGTGGCGTGGCCAATGACTTCGACAGCCGACCGGATGATTCGCGATGAACTGTCATCGCTAGACCCGCTGCGCGGGCTTTCAAGACATGGGCCTTATCGTCGATAAGGACGATCGGATTCTGTCGCGATAGCGATCGCTGGCAGAGTCGGGTAGAATTTCAGGGAACGCCGCACTCACGAGGGGCCAATGCGTCTAGTCGCCAGCATCTTTTTGATTACCTTTTCCCTAACGGCACAAGTGGATCCAGGCTATGTGGTTCCCAAGGAAAACCCGTTCACCACACCCTCGGACTTGAAACGCGGCGAACAGCTGTTTTTGGGCCAGTGTGGGCGCTGCCACGGCCCCAAAGGAGAAGGCGGCCTGGGCGCTATCCTGGCAGAGCCGCAATTACGCCGTGCACCCGATGAGGAATCCCTGTTTCGGGTGATCCGCGATGGCATTCGAGGCACGGAAATGCCGGCGGCTTCGACGCTCAGCAGCCGCGAGGTCTGGCAGCTCGCCGCATTTGTCCGCGGTCTTGGCCGGGTTCCGGCCGAGAGTGTCGTCGGCAGCCCGCAACGCGGGCGCGAGCTCTACCAGGCCAAAGGAAAGTGCGGTCAGTGTCATATTGTGAACGGCCAGGGTATCAGCGTGGGACCTGAACTGACCGACATCGGTGCCCGGCGCAGCGCCTCATATCTTCGCGCCTCTTTGGCGACGCCGGAGGCCGCCGTGCCGGACGGATTCGTGCAGGTGCGAATCGCGACCAAGGATGGCCGCCGCATTACCGGAGTGCGGATTGCCGAAGACACGTTCACTATCCAAATTGTGGACCTCGGCGGTCGCACCTACTCGTTCTTCAAGCAAGAGCTGACCGATTTACAGAAGGATTTCGGCAAGTCGCCTATGCCGAGTTATCAGGATGTGTTGACCGCTTCCGAGCTGGACGATCTTGTTGCGTACCTGGTTTCACTGCGAGGCAATCTATGAAACGCGCGCAATTGTTTCTGGTGTTTTCGCTCACGATGTCTGGCCAGGTGGCCTTCGACCGGCTTCGACAGGCCGACCTAGAACCCGGCAACTGGCTCACGTACTCGGGCAACTACAGCGCGCACCGCTACTCGCGTCTGAATCAGGTAACGGCGGCGAATGTCGGGCGGCTGAAACTTGCCTGGGCGTATCAGGTTAAAACTACCGAAAAGATCGAAACGACGCCGCTGGTGGTCGACGGCGTCATGTATGTGAGCGAGCCTGGCGGCAGCGTCACGGCGCTCGATACGCGAACGGCGCGGCCGCTCTGGCGGTATTCGCGCACTCTGCCCAAAGAAGTGCGGGGGTGCTGTGGAACAGTGAACCGGGGTGTCGCGATCCTTGACGACAAGGTCTACGTAGGGACGTTTGACGCGCATCTGGTGGCCCTCGATATCAAATCCGGGAAGGTACGATGGGATGTTCCGGTAGCAGATCCCACCCTCGGTCACTCCATCACGGGCGCGCCGCTGGCGATCAAGGACAAGATCGTGGTGGGTATGGCCGGCGGCGAGTATGGAGTGCGCGGTTTTATCGACGCATACGATGCCCGCACCGGCGAGCGTGCCTGGCGGTTTTGGACGGTGCCAGCGGCGGGTGAGCCCGGCAGCCAGAGCTGGTCCGGCGATAGCGCCAAAAACGGCTCTGCCACGACTTGGGTGACCGGCTCTTATGACCCTGAGCAGAATCTAGTGCTCTGGGGAACTGGCAATCCTGGGCCAGATTGGAACGGGGATAATCGCAAGGGCGATAACTTATATTCCGATTGCCTCGTGGCGCTCGACGGCGACACGGGCAGACTGAAGTGGTATTTTCAGTTCACTCCCCACGACCTTCACGACTGGGATTCGACGGAGGTGCCCGTGCTGGCCGATGCAATCGTGCGCGGGGAGAAACATAAAGCGGTCCTGTTTGGCAATCGCAACGCGTTCTACTATGTTCTGGACCGGGTGAGCGGCAAGTTCCTTGCGGGCCGCGAATTCGCGAAACAGACCTGGGCCCGCGGGCTCGACGACTCCGGGCGGCCCATTCTCCAGGGCGATACGACTCCTACCGAGGAGGGGACCAGACTGTACCCGGACCTGGGCGGCGGCACTAACTGGTTCAGCCCTTCTTTGAACCCCCAGCAGAACCTTTTCTACGTGGCCGCGCGCGATGTGCCGGGCATTTACTACAAGGGCGACCTGGAATACACCGCAGGCGCTCAATTTAATGGCGGCGGATTCGGACGGGTACCGGGTCAGGACCCGAGCGGCGCCATCCGGGCTCTCAATCCATCGACCGGAGAACTCAGGTGGGAATTCAAGCTATTTTCCCCATCTGCGACAGGCGTGCTGTCAACCGCCGGGAACCTGGTGTTCGGCGGCAGCAATGAGGGCGACTTTTACGCGCTCGACGCATCCACGGGACGGCTTGCGTGGCGCATCCAGGTGGGTGCCGGAGTCAGTTCCAACCCTATCAGTTATTTGAGCGCAGGCAAGCAGCAAGTGGCCGTTGCCGCCGGTAACGTGCTTTTCGCATTCGGCCTGGAGAACTAGCCTGCCGAGCTCCCGTCGTCGTTCGGGGCCACGCGAAAACAATGAGGAGCCAACATCGTCCCAGTCCACGTGACACAATAGCCGCATGCGTGTCGGCATCATCGGGACCGGGTCAGTCTCCCACAAACACCTCCAAGCCTACAGGAATCTCGGCTACGAAGTGATTGCATGCGCCGGGCTCGATCCCGTGCGCGGCAAGAGCTTCGCGGATCAGTACGGTTTGGACGCGTTGGATCGATGGCAGGAGGTCTGTTGCCACCCCAAAGTCGACTTCGTGGATCTTTGCACTTTCCCTGATTTTCGTCTCGAACCTGTAGAGTTGTGCGCACAGCAGAAAAAGCACATACAAGTTCAAAAGCCGATCGCCACGAACCTCGAAATTGCCCGAAGCATGCTTAAAGTTGCCAATGACGCGGACATCCTGTTGGGCGTAGTGAGCCAGCATCGATTCGATGAATCGATCCAGTTCCTGAAACGGGCGCTTGTTGGCGGCCGGCTGGGAAGAGTTCTTCAGGCGGATGCCTACGTGAAGTGGTACCGAACACAGGAATACTATGGGCGCACGGTGAAGGGAAGCTGGCGAACAGAGGGTGGCGGCGCCCTCATCAACCAGGCCATTCATCAAATCGATCTGCTCCTTTGGCTCGTAGGCCCGATTCGGAATGTGTACGGACAGTGGCAGATCGGGGCCGTACACGCGATTGAATCCGAGGATATCGTAAATGCAATGGTCCGGTATTCTTCTGGCGCAACCGGGGTAATCGAGGCTAGCACAGCATTTCACCCCGGGTACCCGGAGCGGCTCGAAATCCACGGGACGCGCGGAACAGCAGTGATCAGCGGTGACAAACTGACATCCTGGGACGTCGACGGCGATACGGGAGAGGAACCGCCGCTTTCCCGTGCGGTCGCGTCCGGCGCTTCGGACCCCATGGCGATTTCACTGGCGTCGTTTGAACGCCAATTTGTCGATTTCGGCGAAGCGATCCAATTCAAGCGCAAACCGCTCGTGGCAGGTGAAGAAGGGTATCGTGCGCTTGAAGTGGTAGTCTCAGTCTACCGTTCCTGCAGGGAAGGCCGAAGCATTCCGCTCGTCGACTAGAATGCAAATCATCAAAGTTCTAACTCTATGCCCTGGCTCGGAACGATCCGTTTATGTTCGTTGATCTTATGGGCCTTAGACCCGTACGGACAACGGCGGGAATGTCGTGGCGGCATAACGATGACAATGATCCGGTGTGTACCAACACGGACGACCTAAAGAAGTGGCATCGGAAGGACGTGCTCGCAAATTCGGGCGACGGGACCTTCCGGATGGGCGAAACGCATTACTTCGGAGGAGCTTCGAAACCAAGATGTCCGGGGGAATTTTGCACAGCACTGCACGTTCCTGACTTGACTCCTTGCGATCGCTCGGGAACAGGCGGAATGTGGATCGTTCCGATGGCCCGCTCCGGCCAGGACGCTAGTCTTAGTCTAAGAGTGTGCAATGTGGCCTTCTAAGTTAAGGCGGTCGTCATCGAGATACCCGAACTCCAAAGCTCCGTCGGCGGTCTAGCGGGAGTTTACTGAAAACCCGACCGTAGCCCGCCGGTCATTCTGCGCAACCCCTTCTTTGTCAGCCGAATAGTGCGCCCTGCTCGATTAATTTTTGTATTACCCTA
>Ga0306921_10008052_pt1 | contig 11119 bp, 12 predicted proteins | sample sta12Cox44000080_FD_203760 | JGI IMG/M metagenome (GOLD analysis project Ga0306921, IMG submission 203760) | Lab enrichment of tropical soil microbial communities from Luquillo Experimental Forest, Puerto Rico - statoxic.12C.oxic.44.000.080 (v2)... | ecosystem: Environmental > Terrestrial >... | reverse complement strand
GGCGCCCTGCCCGCGGATTTCTTCTCGCGAAAATAGCTGCGCTTGGCTCGCCACTGGAGAACACCTCCCCAGCCCCGCCCAATCTAGCTCACTTTGTGAGCGTCCTTCCAGAGTTACGAAGTGCTTGAGGTTCGCCCGTCGCTATTCATTTGCTGCCCTCTCAGTGCTAGACTTGCGCTGCCCAGGGCCTCGCCGCCCCCCACGGCAGGTAAACATGACAAAGAAATCGAAAGAGTCCGAAAACGGTTACACTCCGCCCGTCCGCCGTCTCAAAAAAGGCAAATACGCCGACAGTAGTCCTCTCGACGAGGTCAAATACCTGGAGTGCAAGCTCATCCTCAAAGGGGACCGCTTCACCACTGAGTCCAACTTCGACGATTTCGGCAAAATCGTGAAGCGCGCCGCCGAGGCCGCCGACATCGGCTACTCCCGAAAGCCCTTTAAAGATGTCCGGCCCCAGATTCGCGAAGTCCTCTTTCTCGACACCGCCGACTTCAAGCTCTACAACAATGCCTTCATCCTCCGCCGCCGCGTCAACTACGAAAACGGCTTCGCTGTGAGCGATCCCGAAATTGTCTTTAAGTACCGTCATCCCGACATGCAGAAAGCGGCAGAAGTGGATGTTCGCCCCAAAATCTTTGGCGACTACAAAATCAAATTTAAAGCAGAGGCGCTACCGCTCAAGGACCAAGTCGGTGGCTACCGCCTCCTTTTCTCCCACAACGTCGAATTTCCGCAGAGCGCCGTCCATGAACCGAACCGCTCCTCCGCGGCCACTCTCGTGCGGGTGCTCCCCGCGTTGAAAAGGCTCAAGCTTCCCCGAACCGAAAGTATCGCTCTCGTCAACACCACCGCTGTCGAAGAAGTCCTGAAAGACATTGCCATGCTCGACTTCGGCAAAGGCATCGAGGCCAAGGCCAACGTCGCCGTTTGGCGCACCCGCGGCGACCAGAAACAACTGGTCGGCGAGTTCGCCTACCAGATCAAAGTCGACAAGCGCGACGACCTTCACCACATCGTCCGCCGCCGCTGCGAGCAGTTCTTCATCAATCTGCAATACGCTGCCCAGGAATGGCTCGCCCTCGGCACGACCAAGACCGGCGCGGTCTATCGCTTAAAGGGCAATCCGCCAAACGCCCACGAGTGAATTTGCCCGAGCAGGCTCCCATGTCGGACTCGGCCACCGGGGTCGCTACCCCCGTACTGGATACTTCACTATTCTCGAAGGTGAAAGCCCGTCTGGATCGCTTTTTTCAGGGCGACTGGGCGGGACTACATTTCTCTGCAAACATTTTCATCGCGACCACCGTACTTTGGATCATCCTCCGCAAATTCGCTGGCCTCAATCCCATCTGGGCCATCAGCTCCATGATTGCCGCAAGCGATCCGGTGGTGAAGACGGCCATGAAAACGTTTCACGGCCGCATGGTCAATTCGCTGCTCGGCTGTGCTGTCGGCATGCTCGTCCTCGTCGTTGGCGGCCCCAACGAATGGAAACTGCCAATCGCACTCGCGGCCGCAGCGTTCGTGTCCGCCTATGTCGTGCGCGTGCAGGTTATGTTCCGCCAGGCGCCGATCACCGCCGCCATTGTCATCGCTTCAGGTTTGGAAAAGCATACCAAGCTCTCCGGAGTGGAGCTCGGTGCACGCCGCGTCGCTGAAGTATTGCTCGGCTGCATCGTCGGCGTAGCCGTCAGCTGGATCATGTCCAAACTCTGGCCGTACTCTGACCCTAAGTCGGGAAATCGAAAATCTGGAGGCTAGTACGAACTTCGACGATTTGCACGTTTATCGAGGGAAATTCTGTCAGGCTGTGATAAGTCCGGTAATCGGAAAAGGACCGTAACCATGATGCATGAAGGAAAAGCTGGCTGGAAAAAGCGCGCTTTCGACGAACTGCGAAAGCTCTCCATAACCGTCATCTACATCTGGGTACTATTGATCGTCTTTGCGCTCCATCGCGAAATCATCCTTAGGAACTACCACATCGATTACTCTACGAAGTTTGGTTTTGCCTTTATCAATGCGGTGATCCTGGCGAAATTCATGTGGTTGGGAGAAATCTTGCATGCCGGAAAGAAGGCTGCCGGGAAAGTCCTGTTGCACTCGATGCTTTGGAACGCTGCCCTTTTCGCCCTCATCCTAATGGTCTGCCACCTTCTGGAGGAACAGCTCGTTAAGGTCTGGCACGGCAACTCTTTCGCCGCGAGCTTTTCGCAAGCTCTTGCAGACCCGATGGATATCTTCGGTACTATGCTGCTTATGTTCGTGGTGTTGATTCCTTTCTTTTTAGCAAAGGGCCTGATTGAGATTTTGGGCAAGGATGAAATAAAAAGACTGTTGTTGAAGGCTCGTACGGAGGGGTAGCCCGCAAACCGATTCGACCGTCAGAGTGGACACCGACTATTCCGACAGAAAGCACCGCCTGCAGCCCGTTCTGAGAGCCTGGCCTCGACGAAGCGCCGGTTCAACGCGGATTGAGCTCTGCAAACGCAACGCGCGCCTATCTGCAAGACAAGTTCCAAAAGAATGCCGGCACCGTGATGGCCTGCTAAGCCGTGGCCACAACGACTTCATACTCGGCCATCCGAAGGTTTGCGAGATGGTTCAGTTTCTCCTGCACGAAAAGGCGCCTGGCGACCGGGGATTGAATCTCCGGTACTTCCTTGCGGAAATCCCCTCCAGAAAAGCTTCTGTAGCCGTCTCGTGGCGTCTGAGCCGGCACCATACGGCAGGACCTACTGAGAAGATGAACCATGACTACAGTGGAACCGCAGCCTTTGAGACGGAGAGGGCGTGGATATCAGGACAACGCGATAGGTGCCGTTTGAAGGATTTATCGGCTTTCCTGACGATTTGCGCTAATGTGTCACCTGCTGGAAGGCTGACCAGAGCGTCCTCGTCGTGCTCGGTTGCCTGTAGTGTAGTTTGAAACATTAAAGCGTTCTAGGAGGTGGACGATGACGACAACTACGCGCGATGTGGACGGTGTCACCATTGTCGACATCAAAGGCCGGGTTGTGCTTGGTGAAGAGAGCGCTGCACTACGGGCACTTGTGGGTGACTTGGTCGGCAAGGGACGAAGGAAGATTCTGTTGAATTTTGTCGATGTCAATTACATCGACAGCTCGGGGTTGGGCAATCTGGTCAGTTCCTTCGTCAGGGTGCGGATGTACGATGGAGAGTTAAAGCTGCTCAACCTCACGAAGAGGGTTCACGATGTGATGCAAGTTACAAAACTGAATACCGTTTTCGAAATCATGGACGATGAGGCGGTGGCGGTTAAGTCCTTCCGTCAATCGGCCGGGACAACTGGATGATTAGCGGCTCGATTCGTCGGAAGTTTTGGATCACTGACCGTCCTGAATGAGACCGGTCCCCTCTGCTTATTCTGACTACGTAGGCTACAAAGTACCGATGGCCTGAGTGCAGGCTGCATATCTCATCCACACCACGCACAAACATCGCTTGGCTCCGACTTTTGGCAACGAGGATGAGCTAAGGCGAAAGTGGAACTAGGAGTAGGAGCCGGATTATTGGATAGTAAGGGTTCCTGTTCCCTGGTCTCCAGCGCACGCTGGCCCAGATGAGCCCACCCGATACCCGATGCTCAAGGTCTTAGCTCCAGATGGTACGCCGATAATAACAACGCTGTTGGTACTGTCGGTGAGGGTGAAAGCTCCTCCAATTGCTAAACCAGCCGAAAAATCCAAGGATGTGAAACACGACCAGTTTGAAATCGTCGCGGTACCGGTCAAGGTGAAGTTCTGTCCCTCCGTGATCACTGCCGTCATGGTAGGCGGAATTGTGAGTGGGTTAGAAGTTGAATTTATGGTCCCCGAAAGGGTTCCTGCGGGGGAGCCGCTTTGAGTCGCCGTCCACGTCCCTGTATCACCTTGCGAATCCGTATACGTGCCGCTGATGCTGGTGCCGCTCACCGTTCCAGTCAATGTGATGGTATCGGTTCCCTGAGTATTAACATAGGAAATGTTGATTTGCACGTTGTTGCCACTCACCGTTCCGATGAATGTAACGGCGGAGACAGGCGGGTCGTTCCCAACGCAATTCGCAACAATATTCCCTTGGCAAACTAGAGTGCTTGGCGTACCGGCGAGAGAGGTGCCGGATGGCATGGCTATATCGACATAGATACTGCTCATGCTGTTGTTTCTTGTCGAGGTGACGACAACCGTGTAGGGCCCGGACACAGTTGCATTCTTCGGAGTCCCGCCACCACCGCCGCCAAGGCCAAGCGCCTTGTCCAGGTTGTTACACCCGGCCAGCAACAAAACGGCCAAAAGGAACGTGCTTCTCACAAAACCCCCACCAGCTCTCAGCAGAATTTCATCAACCTGCTTCCCGGGCTACATCCTACAGGAGTTCACCTCGTTCCTGTAACTTTCTCGCTCCGGTCGTCGCGAACTCAGCAACCTACATGCATCCGGAACGGCGGGCGGTCAGAGAATCAGCCGACGAACAAAGTGCGGCGCCAACGTATCCGCCTTCCGCCCGGCCGAAAGCCTGGGTTTTTGGCGAACCCTTCAGAGTATCTTGTTGATATTGAAATCAGACGAAGTTTTCGCGAACCAGAGGTTGGGTAGACGCGCTGGAGGCTCTTAAGTTCGAGATAGTCTGGCGAAGACTCCGCAAATCGCTCAGCTGAGCATCCCTATTTATTCTCATACGCCCGGTGTTGCCATTGTCATTCGATTTGCTTCCACGCCAAACACCGCAACTCATGGCCGATATGTGCCCTTCTGCCTTCCGCTGTCGTCACCCAATGGCGCTGACGGTCTGTCACTTTCAGCCGCTGTGCTGCCTCCGGCTGCTTCAAATGCTCTAGCTTTATCTCGTGCAGCACCTTCAGTCGCTCCCGTTCTCGCTGGCTCAAGGCGATACGCTCCGTCTCCATGGACCCCCAGCCATCCGTGAAAGCGGACATTTCTACTTTGCTCAAACCGGACATTCTCATTTTGCGGCGACAAAATACTCATGCCTCGATTCGCCTCGATTCGCCTCGATTCGTTGACTTGCTTCAACTGGCAACCTAAGATGCTCGCCAAATGCCAGACTCCCAGTCGCTCATGGGTCAGATCATCTCGCATTACCGCATCCTTGAAAAGCTCGGCAGCGGTGGCATGGGTGTGGTGTATAAGGCGGAAGACCTCACCCTAGGACGCCACGTTGCTCTGAAGTTCCTATCCGCAGATCTAGCGCACGACCAGCCAGCACTGGAGCGGTTTTATCGTGAAGCGCGCGCGGCTTCGGCCTTGAATCATGCCAACATCTGTACGGTGTACGAATTTGGGGAGCACAACGGGCATGTTTTCATAGCCATGGAGCTGATCGAGGGCGAGCCGCTGAAGCACTGTATCGGGCGCACGCCGATGCCCGTGAATGCCGTGTTGGAGCTGGGCGTGCAGATTGCCGACGCGCTGGACACCGCGCACGCAAAGGGCATTGTGCATCGTGACATCAAGGCGGCGAACATCTTTGTCACCGAGCGCGGCCAGGCGAAGGTGATGGACTTTGGCCTGGCGAAAACGCTGAAAGCGGAAGCTCCTGGCGTCGCCGATGCCACGACGGCGGAAGACCTGACCCTCCCCGGCTCACTGATAGGAACCGTGAGCTACATGTCGCCGGAACAGGTCCTGGGGAAAGAACTTGACGTGCGCGCCGACCTGTTCAGCTTTGGCGTGGTGCTGTACGAGATGGCGACCGGCACGCTGCCGTTCACCGGCGAAACACACGGGGCGATCTTGGGCGCGACCCTGCACGTCACGCCACCGCCCGCATCGCAAGTGAACCCGAAGTGGCCGCCGAAGCTGGATGATGTGATCTCGAAGGCGCTGGAAAAGAATCCCAACGAGCGCTACCAGAGCGCGGCGGCGATGCGGCTGGACTTGAAGCACCTGTTACGAGAGACGCAACAGGTGTTTCAATCAGGCGCGAGCAAAACAGCAGCACAACCGAGGGCGCCCCTGCCCGACGTGCCGCGCAGCAGAAAGGCCCTGCTCGCAGTCGTAGCGGCAGTTGCTGTTTTGGCGATCGCGGCCGGAGCCTGGCTGATCGGAAGCCGTGCAAAATACGCTCCATCATGGGGTTCGGCGAGGATACCTTCAATCGCCGTGATGCCCTTCGTGAACATTAGCTCAGACAAGGAGCAGGAATATTTTTCCGACGGCCTGGCGGAGGAGCTGTTGAACCATCTGGTGAGAATTCACGGGCTACGTGTTGCCGCGCGAACATCATCGTTCCAGTTCAAAGGCAAAAACGAAGATCTTCGGGGGGTCGCCGAGAAGCTACACGTCAGCAATATCCTGGAAGGCAGCGTGCGCAAGGAAGGCAATAAAGTGCGCATCACGGCACAGCTCATCAATGCCAGCGATGGATTTCACATGTGGTCGGAAACGTACGACCGCGACCTGAACGATGTCTTTGCGGTGCAGGAAGACATTGCGCGCTCGGTGGCAAATTCACTCAAGGTGACCCTACTCGGAGGAACCCCGGCAGCACCTTCCGCCGAAACCAAAAATTCCGAAGCCTACAACGCCTACCTGCAGGGCCGATATTTCTTTGAGCGGCGGGATAGCGAGAGCCTGGAAAAGGCCCTCGGCTATTACGAGCAGGCGATCAAGCTCGATCCGAGCTATGCCCTCGTCTGGGCGCAGATCGCGTGGCTAAGAGCCAATCAGGCCGATCGTGGCTATCTGCCGAGCAAAGATGCCTATCAGAAGGCGCGAGTGGCGGCTGAGAAAGCGCTGGCGCTCGATTCCAACCTGGCAGATGCGAATGCCGCGTTAGGCTGGATCAAGGCCACCTACGACTGGGACTGGGCGGGGGCTGATGCTTGTTACCAGCGCGCGCTGGCCTTGGAGCCCGGTAATGCCAGGGTGGTTCGCGGCGCCGGCGGGCTGGCCGCCACCTTGGGCCGATTGGACGAAGCCCTAGCCCTGCATCGCCGAGCAGTAGAATTGGATCCGCTCAGCGCGGCCGCGCGCATGAACTTGGGAACCTACGCTTACTATGCGGGCCAGTACGACGAAGCAGTGGCTGCATTTAGAAAGTCGTTGGAACTGAGTCCGGCAATTCCGGTCATACATCACGATCTCGCGCGAGTTTACCTGGCACAAGGGCGGCCACTTGAGGCGCTTACAGAAATACAGCAAGAACCCGAGCCCGTATGGCGGCTGTTCGGGCAGGCGCTCGTATATCACGATCTGGGCAAGAAACTGGAAGCAGACGCGGCATTAGGAGAATTCATCGCGAAATATAGCGACGACAGTGCTTATCAAGTCGCCACCGCGTACGCGTACCGCGGTGAAACCGATAATGCCTTCGAATGGCTGAACAAGGCTTACGCGCGACGCGACACCGGCCTTTCCGATGTGAAAGTCGACCCGTTGCTGAAGAGCATCCGAAGCGACGGGCGCTATGCGGCCTTCCTGAACCGGATGCGGCTACCACTCTAAAACTCGCGCGCCCCTCCCATTGCGGAACCGGAATGTCTTGCGAGCGTTGCATGCTACAGGAAGGAAAGTCGGTATGCATGTCTTCAGGCGATTCGGTTTGACACGGGTTAGAAAAAATGCCGCTCCAAAAGACCTTGAACGCTTTTGGACGGGGCCACGCACCGGAGGAGATTGGAGACATCTACTCAAAGCTCAAGGGCAATTGTGGCTGCTAGAAACCTCGAAATGTTTGAGCGCATGAGTTCATTCTTCCTTCATGATCTCGATCTAAGGTGAGTTTTGATTCATGGGGTTAGCTCTGTGCGGAACGTTCGTCGTGAACTTCGTCAGCACAAATTCCTTCAGCAGATTGAGAATCGCAGTGCTTCCGATGCCAATCGCGGTGTTCTCAAAGGTTAATGCGGCGCCGCGATCGCTCGGCGGATAGTACAGATTGGAGATGCCGCCCGCGGCAAGGCTTCCGAGGATACTTGAATAATTCGCCTGCCAGTGACCGTTGTCGCCTTTGCAAATTACTGCATTTGCCAGCGCGTATTGGATTCGCGATTTTGTAGTACCCGTGCCCTTATAAAAATAACGAGGGTCCTGCTTGAAAATGGAGGGCAGCACAGCGTTTCCTAGGAAGTTGCTTATAGTGAAGTCCGCGAACGTCGCGCCATAGCGTTTTGCATAACCTTGCGCACCTTGCCCGTAGCCACTAAATTCATTTCGCGCCTGCTGAATCCCCGCAACCGCTCCAGCCGCCACGAAATAGGCGGGATCGATAGTCAATTTCCAGGCCAGATAGTATTTTTGTTTGGGCGTGAGCGGCGCTGCGTTGGGGACGTAAGTAACATAAAAATTCGGAATGACGCCCAGCACACGCTGCTTCATTTCATCGTTCATCTGTTCTTGCGCGATTTCGATGGGTGATAGTTCGACACGCACTTTAGTAACATTTGTGGCAAGAACCATCGATATCGGCGGAACGGCCAAATTTTCTCCAGAGTGGAGCATGCCTGTCGAGGTATACACGGAGAAGCCCTCCGAGGCGATAGTCAGCTGAAAGGATCCGGGCGCTACGTTTGTAAACGTGAATTGCCCATCCTCATTGGTCATAACGTCCTGACTTACCGATTGACCTTCCAGGGTAAGTTTCACCTCGGCTCTGGCCACAGCGACGCCATCCTGGCCAACCACGATTCCCGAAACGGTTCCGGGTACTTTCTGCGGGTCTTGTGCCTTGCTGATGGGCGCTTCGGGCGCGGGACTCTCTAGAGCGCTTTCCGCACCGAGGCGAGGTGATCGTTGCATCTGCGCTAGACTGGAAACAGTACAGATCAGGAGCATCAGGCTAAGCCGAACCCAACGTGCTAGGAGAGAGACAAAAAATGAGCTGGCAATACGGCTCGAATATTTCGTACGGGACATAGATCTCCTAAACCCCACACATATATATTGCATGTGCGTAGAGCTCCTAGCGCAGACTTTTTCGATTGCGGCACGACGATTCAGCGTGGACAATGCTTCTCAATTTTTGGGGTTAGCTGGATTAATCGTCGTGCGTGCCATAATCCGGATGGGATCTAACCGCGGCCTGCCATAAGCGAAACTCGGTTGAGGAAACAGGTACAATTTCGCGACACGGACCCGGGAGCCGCTTCAGAGTTTTCTTAATTTCCCGAAGGCGCCTGGTGTCTGAGGTTGTCGCTGCGAAGATATCGGTCATAAGGTTTCCCGCCCTTCCATTTGTTTTCGCCGAACGGTCAAAAAGCTCCGCAAATGCTTGTGGCGAAAACCCGGCGGCGGCCGAAGCGTAGAGCGCAACGCGATCCGCCTCATACTGATGAATCGCTTCCTGCGTCTCAATTATCTGAGCGGACTTCCGCAAGAGCCTTCTATCACGGTCGATGCTAGCGAACAGTCGGTTCACCGTCTGCGAAATGTCCTTCCTATCACTGATGGTGTTGACGCCCAGAATTCCGCGAAATAACTGACTCATAATAACGGCGTTCTGATGCGCCAGGATGTGGCCCAGTTCATGGCCCAGTAAACCCGCGAGTTCGTCATCGTTCTTGAGCAAGGTAATCATTTGTCGTGTGATATAGATTCGTTCGGGGCCGATGCTGAACGACTCCGCTCCAGGCGTGTCGATCAGGATGATGCGAACCCGCGGCGCTTGATCGGGTGGGAACTGAGACAGAATTCGACCGGCGACAGTGTTGAGGTGAGCAGCGAGCTCCACCTCGTGGACGGGATGGTAACTGCTTTCCACCCATTCCGCTTCGATATCACCGAGTGTCCGTTCCTGCTGAACATTGAAAATGTTAGTCGCCGTCCGAATTCCCAGCGCCGGAGTAATTGAGCAAGGTTGCTGGGCTCGGACCACGCTTCCAACAGCGACGACGATAAACAAGCAGGCGATTGAGAGGAGAGGTACTCGGCAATGAACTGTCACATGGATCTCGGTCTGGCGGAGCATAAGCTTATACATTTATTGAAAATACTTCAATGCTGGGAAAGAGACCCGGGTCTGAGATCCTGCGACCTCCTGATTTTGCAAAGGTACCCTTCTACAGCCGCTTGACTCCCGACGCAAGCCGACACGAATTTGAAGCGTAAAACGGAACCGACGTATCGTCGCCTTCCAACCATCAGAAGTGGTCGTTCCCTTGCTTACCCTAATTCGGTGAGAGCTACTCTCGCTCTGCAGCCAGACGGTTGGCTTTGAGATTAATTCGGTTTCGCAGCCCTTAGCAGGTTGGACTAGACGGGCCAGCAGGCGGATCGTTATCGGGCATACAACGGAGAATCCCGGTGTAGTCAATCCGATAGGTTGCCTGCCCTGAGAATGATTGGCTAACTGGAGCAGCGGTCATAAACCATAATCCAGAATTGTTTGAATACTGGAACAGATATCCGCTTTGGGCGATGTTACTCCCGTCAGGCGGGATGATCGCGGCGAGTCCGACACTTGGAACGCAGCCACTTGTTTGCGCACAGATGGCGAGGGCAGCTTGTGCTTGTGCCACTTGTCGAAGGCGCTGCTGTGCGGCGATTTCGTTTTGCGCAGCCTGAACCCTAAAAATAGCGACAGTTGATCCAGCGAGGAGAATGGTTGAAATCGCCATTGCGACTAATAACTCAAGCAAAATCCCGAATCCCGCCTCTGACCTTTTATTGCTGCGCATGATCGTCCTCACGGGGAGTGACATAGTAGTACAGCGTCCGTGCGGGATTGGGGCGGGACAATCCCAACGTCGGAGAGTATGGCGATTCTTTATAGTGAGGTCAATAGCACTGGAGATTGTCATTTCCGTTTGCTAACCCTGCAAACAATTGGTTCAGAGGGCGGTCAGTAACGTCCACATGCGTTGACGCTTAGAAAGTAGGGATGGCGAGAATCGCGGAATGTCAGAAATCTGGGTCAGCGGCGAAGCACTAGGAGGGTTGCATTCAATTGCCTGGTGTGTAATCGGAAACTGCAAATCCAAGTGGAAGGTTAGCTCGTTTAATGGGACTTAGCCGCCTTTTCTCACCAAGGGCAAGATTGACACATCGATTCGGGCGTTTTGGGGTCGTTTTTTCTCGTATGAGCAATGTTGATGACCTCCTTCCCTGGGATCGGAATTTCTACTCGGACAAAGTTGGGGGAGGAACGCTCCCGA
>Ga0306921_10008050_pt1 | contig 11120 bp, 9 predicted proteins | sample sta12Cox44000080_FD_203760 | JGI IMG/M metagenome (GOLD analysis project Ga0306921, IMG submission 203760) | Lab enrichment of tropical soil microbial communities from Luquillo Experimental Forest, Puerto Rico - statoxic.12C.oxic.44.000.080 (v2)... | ecosystem: Environmental > Terrestrial > Soil... | reverse complement strand
ACCCGTTACCCCGGCCAATCCTCGCACACACTTCCTGTATGGCCGACATTAAAGGTACGTAAGCCCTGTCGCCGGAATCTTGTACCCCACGGGAACCACCCGCGATGAGGATCGCGTGCAATTGCCGCGCGCTCATACCAAACGGCAGGGCCCGGGAGGTGAGGAAAACGGCAGCTTTGAGTAAGGCATTCTCCTGATGGCGCCACGCTTGGCGAAACCATACTCTCGGCACAAGCGGAAGGCTATCGGAATGGCAACAACAAGAAATCACAACTTGGACTTTATGGGAACGAACTGCGCGACATTTTTGCGGAGCCGCAACATCAGCGTTTCCGCCCTTGCAGCCCGAGACTCGTAACAGTCTCCCTAGTGAAAGCAGCGTGACACCTGCCCCCGAACAGCTCGCAATACCAGAACGTGAAAATGGTCAGGAATCTTCCCACACCTCGAAGCAGCCTGACGGGGGTGCTGGCCCGCCAAATCCTATAACTCCAGCTGCCAGGGTAAAAAACGCCCTCCGAATCCTCGGTCCGGGGCTGGTTACGGGTTCATCGGATGACGATCCCAGCGGAATTGCGGCGTACTCGCAGGTAGGCGCGCAGTTCGGCTACACCATGCTGTGGACTATGGTTGTCTCCTATCCTTTAATGTCGGCCATACAGGAAGTGTGTGCGAGGATTGGCCGGGTAACGGGTTGCGGGATCTCTGCCAACTTGCGTCGACACTATCCACGGTGGCTATTGTACGTCGTTATCGTCCTTGTACTCGCCGCCAACATATTCAATCTGGGCGCAGATATTGGAGCAATGGCCGCTGCTGCGCAGTTACTGCTACCTGCAAGGACTTGGATTTACATAGTCGGCTACCTGCTTGCTTCTCCAAGTTTTTGTGCCTTACACGAAATATTCCGGCTATCTCAAATGGCTGACGCTGTCGCTGTTCGCGTATATCGCAACGGCTTTCTTTGTCAGTATCGACTGGCATGCAGCTTTGTATGCAAGCCTGGTTCCAAGGTTAACCGTCAATAGGAGTTACTTAACCGGAATTATTGCGGTTTTCGGAACCACGATTAGCCCTTATCTCTTTTTTTGGCAAGCTTCCCAGGAAGTTGAGGAGGTAAAAACGACGCGAGGCGAGAAGGCGCTCACGAGGGCCCCTCGGCAGGCGCCCGCGCAATTGGAACGAATCCGCATAGACACGTACATTGGCATGGCGTTGTCCAACATTGTGGCATTCTTTATTATCCTTACGACTGCGGCGACTCTGCACGCGCACGCTGAACGCGACGTCAGTACCGCCGCCCAAGCCGCCAGGGCATTGACCCCTCTGGCAGGACGGTGGGCTGGCGGTCTGTTTGCATGCGGCATTATTGGAACCGGGATGCTGGCTGTACCGGTACTTGCCGGCTCGGCGGCCTATGCTATCGCAGAAGCCCGGAAATGGCCAGTCAGCCTGGAACGCAAGCCCCAACGCGCAACGCGATTCTATTTGGCGATCGCGGCCGCAAGCCTGGCCGGTATCGGCCTCAACTTTCTACAAATCAACCCCATACGGGCCCTGTATTGGGCAGCCGTATTGAATGGAGTTCTTGCTGCTCCCCTGATGGCTGTCATCATGCACATCGCTTCCAGCAGGAAAGTGATGGACAAATTCGCAGTTCCCACGTACTTGAGAGTTGTAGGCTGGCTCGCTACCCTGACCATGTTCATGGCCTCCATCGGAATGTTCATCACCTGGAACCAGCATTGAGGTCCAGGAGGAGGATCAGGTCGCGAGAATTTCTACCCCACCTTGTCACGTGTTCCGGAATCGATTATCTGGCCGGTGGTCGGGTGCCGGCCGCAGGTTGTGACCGCAGTTGTCCCGAGTTGTCAGGCACATAGTATTTGGGCAATCTGCCGGCCAAGCGGGGTGGCCACGGCTCCCAGTTTTTTTCATCGAAGCCTGCCAAGTGCGACAGGTGTTAAGATCGGAAGGTTTATCCATCGAACAGCCATGGACCCATTGGTCTACAACATTGATCCACACAGCAATGCCTCTAAACGAATACCGCAAAAAGCGCGATTTTAAGGTAACACCCGAGCCTTCCGGCAGCGATAACGCCACGAAGAAGAAGTCTTCTTCTCTCATCTACGTCGTCCAGAAGCACCGTGCAACTCAACTGCACTATGACTTTCGACTGGAGTGGCGTGGCACCCTCTTGTCGTGGGCTGTCCCTAAGGGACCATCGCTCGATCCCGCGATTAAGCGCCTCGCCATGCAGGTCGAAGACCACCCCGTGGAATACGCGAAATTTGAAGGCGTGATCCCTGCCAATGAATACGGAGGCGGAACGGTGATGATCTGGGATAAGGGGACCTGGCAACCTGAGAGTCCGAACGTGGACGAAGCGCTTGCTAAGGGCGATTTGAAGTTCATCCTTCATGGCAAGAAGTTACGGGGCTCTTGGGTGCTGGTTCGCACTCATGGATATGGCTCCAGCCGGGGCCGGTCATCATGGCTGCTCATCAAGCATCACGACGCATTCAGTTCCCAGGCTGACATCACTGCCGAAAAGCCCTATTCCGTCGTGTCACGTCGACTGCTCGCCGGCATCGCTCGCGACAATGGAGGAAACATCGCGCAAGCGGCAACCGGCGATCCCCAATCGCCAAGAAAGACTCTGGAGTCCTCGGTTGCTACGGCCACCAGGCGGCGTCCGGTGAGGCGGGCCAGCAAAACTTCCATGAAAAGAGCGGGGCGCTAGTAGAGAGGCATCGCATACCACGGCTTTGAACAACCGCATTCCATTCCGCGTTGGGCCCATGCTTGCCACACTGGTAGCCGCTCCGTTCCACAAACCTGGCTGGATATATGAAGAAAAATATGACGGCATCCGCGTACTGGCCTACAAAGAGGGCAAACACGTGTTACTGCTATCGCGCAACGACATAGACCGTACCCGGCACTTCCCCGAAATCGCGGAAACCATAGCAAGGCTCCGGCCGGCTACATTGCTCCTGGACGGAGAAGTGGTCGTCTTTGACCGTAAAAAGATCTCTCACTTCCAGTTGCTCCAGCAGAGCAAGGGAAAGCCGGTTTATGTCCTGTTCGATTGCCTCTATGCCGATACGAAAGACCTTCGGCAGGAGCCCCTGTCAGCTCGTCGCAAGGTTCTCGAAGAGTGGGCGCCGGTCAGTGGCGTTATGCTTCTTTCCCGCCGTCTTGCGGCGAATGGTCTAGCAGCCTACAAGCAGGCAAAACAGCGCGGTTTCGAGGGCTTGGTAGCAAAGGATCTAGCCTCTCCCTATGTTGAGCGGCGTTCAAGTTACTGGCTGAAAGTCAAGGTGCAGCAGGAGGATGAGTTCATCATTGCGGGATTCACCGCTCCGCGGGGCTCTCGGTTGCACTTCGGCGCCCTGCTCCTGGGGGCATATGAAAATGCTAAGCTGCGCTATTTGGGTAAGGTGGGTACGGGCTTCGATGAACAAACCTTATCCTCCCTATATCGCAAGTTCCAGCCCTTGATCACCAATAAGCCGGCGCTTGCCGATCCTCCCCGCGATCGCAACGTGACGTATCTCGAGCCTCGCTTGGTTGCACAGATCTCCTACCAGGAAATTACGGCCGACAAGAAGCTGCGCCAGCCAGTTTTTCTGGGATTGCGCGATGATAAGCGACCTAAAGAAGTCGTTCTGCCCGAGGTAACAACATGAGAGCCAGTGCCAGCGGGAAGCAGCTACCATCCAGCTTGCCGGTGAAAATATCGAATCCCGGCAAGATCTTCTGGCCGGACGACGGCTACACCAAACTCGACCTGGTGGAGTTTTATGCGTCAGTCTTTCCTCTGTTGCAGCCCTACCTCGACGACCGCATCCTGACTTTGGAACGCTGTCCCGACGGCATGCTGGGTCAATGCTTTTATCAGAAAGAAAAGCCATTCGGCTTGCCGCCCGACACCCCCACTGTGCGTATCGACCGCTCCGACGGCAAACGAAAATCCATTAATTACGTGGTTGGCGGCTCTCTTGCGACCCAGTTGGCGCTCGCCAATCTCGGCTGCATACCGATCCATGTGATGGGTGGCCGGGCTCGTGCCCCTCGTAGACCGGATTGGATATGCTTCGATTGCGACCCGGAATCGGGAAAGTTCTCCGACGCTGCCCGCGCCGGGCTGTGGGTGAAGGAAGTGCTCGAGGCGCTGAAGCTAGCTTCCTTTCCCAAGACTTCAGGCAGTCGCGGGCTTCACGTGTTCGTACCCCTTCGCCCCGGTCCCGACGTCTCCGATGTTCTCGACTTCGCGCAGAAAGTGGTGCGAATTATTGCCGCAGACCATCCCCAGGAATTGACCGTAGAGCACGTCATCGCCGCGCGACGGGGGCGTGTCTATCTCGATCCCTTTCGCAATGGCTTTGGCCAGACCGTGGTTGCGCCCTATTCCGTGCGTCGTCGTCCGCATGCCCCGGTCTCCACGCCCCTTCAGTGGCGCGAAGTTAAGCCCGGGCTTGACCCGGCCTCCTTCAACATCAGCAATTTTGCTCGACGGATGAAGATGAAGGATCCTTGGGCCGACTTCTTCGCCGCTCGCCAGTCACTGAAAACTGCCGTACGGCTGCTGCAGAAACTCTAGCCTGCTCAAGCCCGAAGCCAGGTGAAATGGTGAGGTGCCGTATGGAAGCCGCCAACGATGGAGCGACCATCAGGGATGCGACCGACTACAACATTGCCAAAGTGTCCTGCGCCTGCTTGGCATCGGCCTGGCTCAAGGGTGGAGCCATTTGCAGCGCCTTCCGTAGTTCCTCCTTAGCACGGTCCCTCTGCCCGGCACCCTGGAGCGCCATGCCCAGATGATACCGGTATTCGGCACTCTGCGGCACCTTGCCCACCACCTCGGTCAGCAATCCAACCGCAACCGGATAGTTGCCCTTTTTGTATTGGATCCAACCTAGCGTGTCATTGATCGATACCAGATCCGGTGCTTGCTGCTTGGCCTGGGTCGCCAGTGAAAGCGCCACATCCAGGTTTTGTCCCTGTAGGGCATACACCCATGCCAGGTTGTTCTGAATCAAAGGGTCGTGCGGCGCCAGTGAGTTCGCCTTCTCGAAGTATTGCTGCGCCGTTTTCACATCGTTCTTGGCCAGGTAAACATTGCCGATCGAGCCAACGATGGTGGGATTGTTGGGGGCGACCGTAAGCGCTTTCTGATACATCGCCAGGGCATCATCCGGCTTTCCCTGCATTTCATACACGCGCGCCAGTTGCAGGTACCCGATTATCGATTTCGGCTGAAGTTCTATGGCTTTTTGGTATTGCGGAATCGCCTCATCGAACTTCTTGGAATTTGCCAAGGCCGAGGCCAGCACAAAATGCGCGCCCGCCTGGTTGGGATTGGCGGCAAGGTACTGGTTGGCAACCTGCAAACCTCGCGGTCCCTGGTTCAGCGCGTACAGCATGCCCACGTACTCGGCCGCCGCCGCATCGTACTGCGGATTTATCTTGAGGGCGGTCTGAAACTCGCGCTCGGCTTCGGGGTATTTCTTGAGTCCGGCGTAGGCGAACGCCATGTTCAGATGGACGCTCGGCTCGTTCGGCGCCAACTGGGCCGCGCGCGTCAGCTCGTCCAGCGCTGCCTGATAGTCCGCGGCGCCGAGGTCGATGCTGGCCAGCAGGAAGTGCGCCTGCGGGTTATTCTCATTCAGCCTGAGCAGCCGGTTGGCAAATTCCTTTGCCGTAGCGTAGTCCTTGGAGTCGCGATAAGCCTCAGCCTGCGCCTGGAGATAGACCGGATTGTCGGGCTTGCGCTTGATTGCTTCCTGAAATTCCGTCTTTGCCCCGGGCAAATCGCCGGACTTAGCCAGGACTTGGCCCAGCAGGAAGTGCGCTTGCGGATTCTCCGGCGCGTCCTTGACCACTCCGCGGAAAGTCGTAATAGCGGTCGCGTAATCTCCCTTCACGGCCTGGACACGCCCCTGGATCATTCTGGCCGCCAGGTCGTTGGGTTTGCCCTTGAGCATCTGATTGTCGAGTTTGGCCGCGTCTTCGGTGCGGCCCGCCAGCAAGTATGTTTCCGCCAGCGCTACCTGCAAATCGGTATTCTTGGGATCAATGGACAATCCGCGTTCATATTCTTTGATGGCCGCAGCGGGGTTTCTTGCTGCCAGATAGAATTCCGCTATGGCGCCCGCCACCTGCGCATTCTTGGGAAGTTGATTGCGCAGGTTCTGTATCACCGTTTCGGCATCAGCCGGGCGCTGTTCCTGCATCAGCAAGCCCGCGAGCAGCAGGTAGTTCGCGGGCGCGTCCGGATTCGCCTTGATTCCCTCCCGCAGCGCCTGTTCGGCTTTGGGCAAGTCCTGCTTGTACTGGTAGTACCGCGAAAGGTTGGCATAGGCCTCCGCGTTTTTCGGGTCCAGGCTGATGCCCTTGTTGAAGTCGGCTTCCGCCTCCGCATCCTTCTTTAGACTGGCATACAGTACTGCGCGATTCAGGTAACCGGCGGCACCACCCGGCTTGAGTTCGATTACCTTGTTGTAGGCTTCCAAGGCTTCGTTGGCTTCCTTCTGAGCAAACAGCGATGTGCCCAGAAGAGTGTAGGCGTCCGCATTGTTGGGATCTTGTTCCAGTACCTTTCGCGCCTGGTCCTCGGCTTGCTTGAATTGCTGACTCGCCCAAAGCACATTGCCCATTTCCAGTCGGGCGTGTACGTTCTTGGGGTCGAGGTTGGCGGCCTGATTCAGTTGGGCGTATCCCTCTCTTATCCTTTGCTGGCGCAGGTACACCAGTCCCAACTGGTAGTGCGCCTCGGCGAACTTGGGATCCACCTGGAGTGCCTTCTTGAACTGAATCTCTGCGGCGTCATACTGCTTCTTGTCGAGGTAGCTCAGTCCGCTTTGCAAATAGTTGTTCTTGGCCTTTTCGGGGTTTCCTTTACATCCGGTTGCAGCCAAGAGGGCGACCGCCATCAGCGCCATTGCAACCCTTACGACATTAAAATTCCGCATGAAATCTCCTCGGTCAGCGGGGAATGATCTGTTCCACATCGACCGCTACCTGCTTTGCGAACGCAATCGCCTGTTGTCGCGCCGCCTCGGTGTCGCCATTTCGCACCGGTGCCGTGATGCGTACCAGGGCGGCGTCAGTCCGGTTTAGACGCATCGCGTCATAGATTAAGTAAAGTTTTCCCCAATACTCACTGGCTACCATTCGCCCGTGAGATTGGTACCAGTAAATAACGATCTGCTGGTCCAGATCCTTTCGAATTACATAGAGATTCACCGGGACCTTACGGCCATCATCGAGTTGCAATTCGTAGATTTGGGAAACCGTGGGTTGCCATCCCGCGCCCGGCAAACAATTCTTCGGCGAGTGGATGGATGCGCCTGTCCGTTGCGTACGGAAGTACCCTACGTACAAGCCCACCTCGCCGTTGACGGGAGAGAAATAAACGCGATTCACGTAGTCCGTAACCCCCAACACCTTGAGGGTGTCCTGGTCAAAGGGAATATCGGCAGCGTCGCGGTAACTCTCTATCTGCTTGGGAAATTCGGACAAGGGGCGAGCCGGGGGTGTGGCTTCCCCGTGCGACAGGAATCCCATGCCGGCAGTGGCCGCCAGCAGCAGGGCAACCATCGACCAATAACGCACACGATTACTCATCCCGCCACCTGCACCTTCGTCGTTCCATCGCCGTCTTTTGACATCCATCCCATTTTCTTACGCAGCCATAGGGTTAAGCTGTGCAATCCCAGGAACAAGGCGGTAGCCACCAGAAAAATCACCCAGCCAGAAAACTCATGCATGAAGCCCTCGGCAGCCTTGGGGCCGATGTAGTTTGTCATCAGCGCGGTGACCATCACCCTCGTACCGTTGCTGACGATGGCCAGGGGAATCATGGCAAGGAAGAGGAACCAGCGCACCGGGATACTCTTCTCCGCCAGGTAACCGTAGCCCGCTGCCAAAGCCAGCAGGGACATCAGCGATCGGATCCCACTGCAGGCCTCGACCACTTCGAGTCGCATTCCTGGCATGATAAGAACGTTGCCCTCCCGCATGATCGGGAACAGGTTCAACATTTCGAGGACTCTGGTAGCGAATTTCGATGCGATGAACTGCAGGGGAAAAACGATTTCGTTATAGACAATTACCGGGATCGGTATGGCAAACATGAGAAATGCCAGGGGAAACGCCATGGCCCGCAGCAAGGCCCATCCTGAGAAGTAAACGATAAGGCCGCAGATGGTGCCGACGAGCGAGATCCGGGTCAGAAAAAGCTCAGCGCCCAGGCTCCCAAGGAACAACAATCCCAAGGAACCAATGACCAGCAGCAAACCCGCGTTCGAGGGCCGTCGCACCACTTCAGCCAGTTTGTCACGCCGCTGCCAGAGCAAATAAGCCGACAGGAACGGCACCAGGAACCCATGCGAGTAGTCGGGGTCCGTATACCACTGCCGTACCAGTCGCGAAAGAACCGGGGCATACAACCCCAGGACGACCGCAGTCAGCAAAGCTCCCTGCCATCCAAACTTCCTGAGCAGCTCCGGCATCGAAAGCGACCCCGGGCCGCGTTCTTCGAGGACCTTGTTTCCCGTGGCTTGTGGGGCAGCGGTCTCGGTCGAGTTCGTCGGTAGGAAGGTCACTTTGCTCGGGCACTCCATTGGGCCGATCTTTGACGAGGCTGCGCCAAAGTTGCTTGGCACATGCCGTTCGTCAGTCGCGCTACTGGACCGGTCCGCTTGAAATTCGGCGTCCCATTGGGCATTGTAGGTAGGGACATTAATTTGTCTCGCGCCGGTGGCTTGCGTGGGCAGCGACTTCGAGGCCACACCGTAACCGTATCTAGAACTATCATCAACTACTTGCCCGGTGTTTAACAAGCCAACGACGTGCCACGAAAGTGCTAGTCTGAAAGAGAGAGCAGTCTCTTCCACAATCCTGGCAAAGGGACGGCCGGCAAGGTCTCGGGCCGCGGTTCAGGAGCCCTGCCGCATGCGAAAGGGAGTCCGCGGTACGCATCTTAGTGACCGTACAATAAGTCAGCAGGAACGAAAGCGCTCATGAAAAAGTACATCATAACAGGGGGGGCCGGTTTCATCGGCTCCGCCCTGGCGCGCGGATTACTCGCCTTGAATGACGGCCCCGTCGAAGTCATCGATAACCTTTCCACTGGCCGGCGCGAGAATCTGAAGGACTTGGAAGGTCAAATTACTTTCCACCCGGCCGATATTCGTGACTACGACAGGATTTGTCCGATCATGGCCGAGGCTGATACCCTCTTTCACCTAGCGGCTATCCCCTCCGTTCCCAGGTCGATTACTGATCCGGTGCCGTCGCACGAATGCAATATTGATGGCACCTTCAACGTCCTGCGCGCCAGCGTGGAGGGCAACGTTCGCAAGGTCGTCTACGCCGCTTCCTCGTCGGCTTATGGCGACACCCTTGAGCTGCCCAAAGCAGAGCATATGCGGCCGAATCCCAAGTCTCCCTACGCCGCCCAGAAACTAATGGGCGAATATTATTGCAGCGTGTTTTCCTCGTGCTACGGGTTGGACGCCACCTCTCTTCGCTTCTTCAACGTCTACGGTCCGAGGCAAGATCCCAGCAGTCCCTATTCCGGCGTCATCTCAGTCTTTATGACCTGCCTGTTGCAGGGAACCGCACCTACCATTTATGGCGATGGCGAACAAACTCGCGACTTCACCTACATCGACGACATCGTCGATCTGGTGATCAAGGCTTCGAAAGCTCCGGCCGTTGCCGGCAAGGTATTCAACGCGGGCAACGGAAACCGTTACTCGCTGAACCAGGTTTGGTCCCTGTTGCAAAAAGTCGAAGGTGTCGAGATACCGGCCACATATGGCCCTCCCCGTGCCGGAGACGTTCGCGACTCGCAAGCGGACACAACCGCAGCCAGGAGGGCACTGGACCACGCACCTCGCTTCGATATCGAGGAAGGCCTGCGTCGAACTCTGCAGTGGTATCGCGAGAGTTTGGTCACAACCCTGCAACGTTAGCCCGCTCGATGCGGTCGACAGCCAATTCTGTCCCGGTTATCTCGATGGAATCTATTTCCCATGCCGCGTGATGTGCGCAGCGTTCGGGCATGGACGTGTCTTGCGGCGGCGACCGCTTGTGTGCTCCTGGCTTTCGCCGCGGCGCTGGCTGCCCAGACCGGCTATCAACCTTCTCCCGAAAATCTCAAATCGCGGGCATGGTTCGAGCAGGCGCGCTTTGGCTTGTTTGTTCACTGGGGTATTTACAGTGAGCTGGGTGCTGGCGAATGGGTGATGCAGACGCATCACCTCAGCGGCCCGCAGTACGAACAACTCGCGGCGCAATTTTACCCCGTGAAGTTCGATGCCGTGCAGTGGGTCGCCCTGGCCAAGCAGGCCGGCGTGCGTTACATCGTGGTGACCTCGCGCCATCACGACGGCTTCTCCATGTTTGCCACGAAACAAAGCAAGTACAACGTGGCGGATGCGACGCCATACGGCAAAGATGTTATCCGGCAACTCGCCGATGAGTGCCATCGCCAGGACATCAAGCTCTTCGTTTACTACTCGCAGCTCGACTGGCATCATCCCGACTACTACCCACTGGGTAGCACCGGCCAGTGGGAGGGCCGTCCGCGCAACGGTCAATGGTCCCGGTACCTGGATTTCATGAATGCGCAACTGAGCGAACCGTTCACCAATTATGGCGAGCTCGGCGGGGTATGGCTCGATGGCATGTGGGACAAGCCCGACGCCGACTGGCAGCTCCCCACCACTTACGCGCTCATACACCGACTTCAGCCCGGCGCCCTTATCGTCTCCAACCACCACAAGCAGCCAAACCCGGGTGAAGACGTGCAGACGTTCGAAAAGGACTTGCCCGGCGAGAACGCCACCGGATGGGGCGGCGCCGCCGTCAGCCAGCTTCCGCTCGAAGTTGCCGAGACCATGTACGGTGGGGGAACGTGGGGCTTCGACTTGCGCGACATGGAACCGAAAAGCCTGCCCGATCTGGTTCAGTACTTGGTTCGGGCCGCCGGCAATAATGCCAACTTGTTGCTCAACGTCGGTCCCACACTCCACGTACACAATCGATAATTTTCGAATTTGACAGAAAGATCCGGTTTGAGCGCCCCAGCCGGTATCTGAAGA
>Ga0306921_10008045_pt1 | contig 11123 bp, 11 predicted proteins | sample sta12Cox44000080_FD_203760 | JGI IMG/M metagenome (GOLD analysis project Ga0306921, IMG submission 203760) | Lab enrichment of tropical soil microbial communities from Luquillo Experimental Forest, Puerto Rico - statoxic.12C.oxic.44.000.080 (v2)... | ecosystem: Environmental > Terrestrial >... | reverse complement strand
CCGCCGGTCAGTTGGCTGTTTTTCAAGGCGCGAGCGACGAGCATATCTAAATCGATACGTGAGGAGCGAGCAACGCGGAAAAACAGCCAACTGGCCGCGGCCCAGAGGGTTGCGATGAAAATGGGCCAGCGGCTGCGTCGCTCCTCGGTTGCGTATCAATTTAGATATGCGCCCTCCTCGCGCCTTGCCGGCGGCCCATTTTGATCGCAACGAAAGTTATGCTTATTTCGGGGACAGGACATTAGTTCCGGTTACTGACTGGATTCTTTGAAGAAATCTGCAGAGGTCGTGTAAGGCTTCCCCCGACGGTTCGTTCGAGCTCGGACCTGGTTACCCAATATTCCTGCTTCGCCGCCACATAGCCGCGTTCGGCTGCAATTTCCTGCTGCCGCGCCGTAAACAGTTCGATCGGACCAACGGTCATGGCGTTGTACTGGAGTTGCATTTGGTCGCGCGTTTGTGTCCGAACCGGGATCAAGGCGTCTCGATAAAACTCAGCGATGTCGCGGCTGGAAATCAGTTTGTCCCGCAGTTCGCGAACCTCCGAACGAATATCGACCGCTTCCTGTTCAAATTTATCGTAGGCCCGGCGCAGTGCGGCTTCGCCGCGAGCGACGCGCGCCTGGCCCTGATTGAAAATCGGCAATTCGAGTCGTAAAGTCGGGCCGGTAATGGTCTGCGAATCGGTATCGCGCTCACTGTCGATGCCAAAGTCTAATGCTCCGATCCATCGAAAAGCCTTTTCCAAGCCTAACGCTCTCAAGGCGCTTTCAAGCTCCGCTTTGGATGCCGCTAAATCATAGCGCTGGGTTATCGCAAGAGTCTCCAAGCCGCCAATACTGAAGTCTGTCCGAGGAACGTCAGGCAGCTTCGGTTCTACTTTCCAGTCGGTGTCCGTTCCCCAAAGTCCCATCAGCCGATTCAACTTTTCCCTTCGTTCACGGATATCCGCCTCGGTCTGCGCAATCTGCAAACGAGATTGGCTGTATTCGCCCTGTTGCTGAAGCAACTGCAGATCAGTGATATTACCCGCTTCATGCAATTTCTGAATCAAGTCTAAGGATGTGGCCTGCGCCGCTTGTTCCACTTTAAGACGCGCAAGAATCTCCTCGGCAGCTTTCAGCTGGTAAATCGCGCTTTTGGTTTCCGCAACAAGTCTGGTAATCGCATCAGAAACACGGAACTGGGCCGCCAGAAGTTGATCCTTGGCCACTTTGGCCTTCAAAGGAATCATCAGAATGTTGAGAAAATTCTGCGCAATTGACCATTCCACGTCGGTTCCCGACGGCGGCTTATCCGGAAAACGGGCCGAGACATTTAGCTCAGGATTGGGAAACGTCCGCGCCTCAATCAGATCTGCCTGGGCAAGGCCGATCTCCTCGAACGTCGATTGCAGGCCGCGATTATTCAGTAGAGCGATCTGGGCTGCGGCATTTGGAGTAAGTGGGGCTCGCAACAGTCTGCGCACCTCCGCAACAGTTTGCTCCCGCGCCTTTTGCTCCCGTTGCCAGGTAACAGCGCTCCGGCTACGTTGCCGGGCAGCTTGTTCCACAGGTGCAAAGGAATCTTCGTCTCGAGCCGCGAGCGTCGAGATAGCAGCGAAGAACGCCAAAAGCAGGGAGACCAAGATTTTAGCGATCTTCATGATCGCCCTCCTTGTCATGCTTCATGCCGGGCCTGCTCTGCATACCTGGCATGTTCTGGAAATTTTGTTCCGGTTGCCGTTGTGACTGCCCCTGGCTTTCTTGCTCAGCATGCGCAGCAATCAGCTGATTGGTTCGCTGGGTGGCCCGATCGATCCCCAGTAGTGGTCGTGCTGGAGGCGTGACGGCTTCGCGAGCATCCGCGCTGGCCGGATTGTTTGCCCCCAGGGGTGGGAGCGCAGTGGTTGAGCAGCCGCCAAAAAGGCTCAAAACCAACATCGAAAGAAAACTAAACCGAGACATTTATTTGTCGGAGTGACTGGTTTCAGAAGATGGGGTTGGATTTTCATCCGGCCGGAATTCGGGATGCCTTACTTGACCGCCCGGCTGCGCGATATAGGCCGCAAGCCAGGAGCAGAGAACGGCTACCAGGAGAGTTATGGCCGTCAAAGGGACGGCAGATTTCGGCCATTTAATCGGCAAGAGAAGACCGGCTGCGGCAAATGCTGCCAAAACATAGAAGACAAAAACCGTCTTTTCAGCGCGATCCATGTGCTCGTCGAGCACGTCGGCGCCTGTCTCATCGGCCATGCCGCGGACTGTCTTGTATGCCCTCTGTCCGGTCAGGAAGACTGGATAGGCTGACGCGCCAGCAATCATCGTAAGGATCAATGCCGTGATCTGGGCGGCTCGGCTTCTGAGAACTAATGAAATGGCCAGCGCCAGGGCTCCCAAGATCGTACCGTAAATTGGTAGATGATTTAGTAGGACGTGCAGGTATTCAGGTTTCCTGAGAAGGTCAAATTCGGTCATAGCGAAAGTTGAAGTTTCTTGATCAGCCGTCAGCCTGGATTGATCACAACTTTCAAGGGGCTCGTGCTCAATGCAGGCTCTGGCAGCGGAATGGCCCGGCTTGGCCAGACCATTCCACTGCCTTTTCTTAAGGGAAAATTTTAAGAGACACTGTCTTTGCAGTCCTCCTTTGAATGAGTCCCTAAACAGGCGCGGACGCGCCTGTTTAGGGACCTCTAACCCGCAATGTGCGCGCCGCTTCTCACGGCGCGCGATTTTTGCGGGTTAGCCCGAAAAGCATTGGGGCTAACCGTCCTTTAAGATACCAGCGGAGGCCCGTTCTCGCGGAGAGCGCGCCGTAACACAGTTCCAACGAAGAAGCCGGCAGACGGAGGTCCGGTATCGTACTCCCTGTTCGGCAGAATGCCTTTTGGGGCATCAGTTAAAAATACTCCTCCGACAGCGAAAAGTCCGATCGCAACCAAGCTGGGACAAAAGGCAGTCTTCGCTTTCGCCACCTCAAAATTGGGGCTCTGAAGTCCCTGACAACAAGCCAGCATCGCCGATGGGCCACGATCAGTCTCGGTAGATTTTTTGGAGTGTTCCGGGCAGTGTGCCACCGAATGAGCCGCGGTCTGAGTATGGTCCAGGAAAGTTAGCAAGCAATGATTGGTACCTGCAAACCATGCTAGAACCGCCACAATGGCGACCGTTGCATTTAAAATGCTGGCCCTTCCGACCGACGTCATGAAAAACCTTTCTTCGCTGACGTCCTCTTTGCAATCAAAAATCGCGCCAAAGGAGCGCTTCGATACCGTCTGGCCCTGCAGGAACCTGTGGTGGAAGCTCTGGAGCCGCGCGAGAGCGTTGCTCGCAAGTGATGGTGACGGTGAACTGTAATACCGTTTGGTCCGATAACGACTTCCTGCGCCTTAAGGACCGGAGGGAAGGCCATAATAAAAGCGGCACCACTTAAAATTAGCGGTAAAACTCGTTTTCATAAGCCTAAGCCTTTATAGAAATAACCCATGACGATTTTAAGGACGGTTTTATTCGGGTGCGGCTTTAGCCCACCCAATCCCCCTCACCGTAAAAACCGGTCGCCTCGGAGATGCGACCCTACCAGTCCCAATCGATTTTGCGGGCTCTCTCAAATCAATGCACCTCTTTGAAAGCACCTTCAGGATCTTGGGCCTTGAGCTGATCAAGAGCGCTTTCAACGGTTTTCAAAGCTTTTTCGGAATCCGCTTGGTTGCCATCATCCGCTGCGCTGTGCAGGTCGGTTACCGAACTGTCTAATTGCCTCAAGGCCACACCCATCTTTTGACCTTTGTCTCCGCTCAACATGCTACTGAGATGTTTCAGCGCTTTGATCGGGGCCCTGATCTTCATGGTCGGATCGTGTATCCCATGAAGGTTCCTGGATTGAACGGCAATCTCCATGTCCTTTACCAACTGCTGAATACTGCTCCATGCGGATTGGGGTGATTCAGACCCGCCTTTGCTTTGCTGAGCCCATAACGACGGCAGCAGGACGGCTAATCCAAACGCGACCAGCATTCCAAGAGCAAATTCCCTACCTGGGCAAAACTTTTTTCGCATGATTAATGTAGATGGCGCTTTGCCTCCGAATCGTAGACGGTTTGTTTATGCGCGGCATTCGACAATCTAAAGTTATTCTATGGACAACAGCTTGAGGTCTCCTCGCAGTCTGCACGGTCGAACGGGTTCTGGATTCCGTGCGCCCGCACCCCAGCTGTTCTTTCCGGCCCGATATACTTCTCGTAAACGTCGGGTACGGCCTGCTGAAACTTGCCACCCGCGTCTTGCAACAACTCTTGTTTAGTTCGGAGCTTGACGAGCTCTTCTCGAAAATATGCTTCAATGTCGGATTTGATCCGTGCTGCCTCCTCCACCGAGACCAGCCTTCCCCTCTCTGCAGCGGACACCGAAGTTTCGGCAATTTCTCGAGCCTCTTCCAGGCTTAAACGATCCACTTCGGCTCCGCGATACCAGCTCCCCTCTTTTCGGAAAGAAGCCGGCCTGTCATCGTGCCGCTCCTCGTGCTGGACCTCATGTTTTTCAAAGATCGGCTTCGCGACCTCGGCGGTGTGCGCCGGTCCCGACCACACGATCGCTACGATCGTTCCCGCTCGGTTCAGCCAAGCCTCTTTGATTGCGGACTGCCGCTCCAAATCTATCAAGAGCGGCTTGGCCCGGCTGCCGCACCCGATCGCCGGTGCAGCACCGCACACCAAGGGAACGTCATAGAAAGTGATGATTTCGTTGTCGGCAGATTTGTTCATGATTGAACTCACCGGTTGTCGATACAGAAGGACTTTTACCACAGATGCGATTGTCATCCTGCATCGGAGGACATTTTACCGAGCCGTAAGAACAAAAGACACAGCAGTCGCCAGGCTTAGGGCGCAACAGGGTCTTGCAGTTAGAACATTCGTAGAAAAATTGGCACGCGTTGGTCGGCATCGTTTCTCGTTTCACGAAGCCGCAAACGGGACACACCAGCACGGATTCAAGAAGGATTTCGCTCATACGCCCGATTCACTTGCGTCTCCAGTAAAGATTTCTTCGGATCGGACATATCGCTTTTGAAGCGAATCTACGCTCCGTACCATAGTACGGGGTCAAAGAGAAAATCTGAAACGGGTCTGTCAGACGACGTTAAGCCGCCTGCGAAAGTCGAGCTCGCCGCGGAGTTGTTCTACCTCCCGCGCCAGATCCATAATAAGTCTGATGCCGACCAGGTTGAGCCCGCAAGTGTTTCGCAGATATTCAATGCGGCGCATTATCCGTATGGCCTCATCATTGAAATACCAGCCGCTGCATGCCGGATCCATTACCGGCGACACAAGTCCGTATTTGCAATAGACGGCGATGAGCCGGCGGGGTAAGTGGCTCAGGTTCGCAGCTGCCTCGAGCGTGTATACGGCGCGCGCATCCGGCTCGAACAGTTGCAGCGCCGTCGTGGACTTTTCCATCGAATTGGCGAACATATTCATGGTTTTCCGGGAATGACGATTACCGATCTTCTGCTCCAGCACCCTTGTCTTTCCGAAGTGGTACGGCCTCGAACGTCAATTGGCCTTTCTTGAAATCCACGGTTACGCGGTTGTTCTCCGGGATCGAGCCGGCCAGGATTTGTCGTGACAATGCGGTTTCCAGATGACGCTGGAGAAATCGCTTCAGCGGCCGAGCGCCGTAGACGGGATCATACCCCTCACGGGCGATATACTCCTTTGCTGCTTCCGTCAGCTCCAGTTCGAGGTGCCGCTCGCTGAGCCGGACACGCAGCAGTTCGAGCTGGAGGTCAATGATTCGTTTGATCTCCGACAGCGTAAGCGGCTTGAACAAAACGATATCGTCGACCCGATTGAGAAACTCCGGCCGGAAGTGTAACCGCAGTTCACCCATAACCCTTTTGCGTACCGACTCGGCAATTTCACCCGTCTCACTCGCGTTTTCGATGAGGAGCGGGCTGCCGATGTTGGACGTCATAATGATGATGGTGTTCTTGAAATCCACCGTGCGGCCATGGCTGTCAGTAAGCCGGCCGTCATCGAGAATTTGCAGGAGGACATTGAATACGTCGTGATGTGCCTTTTCGATTTCATCGAAGAGCACGACACAATAGGGTTTGCGGCGAACCGATTCAGTGAGTTGCCCCCCTTCTTCAAAGCCCACGTAACCCGGCGGCGCACCGATGAGACGAGCCACGGCGTGCTTTTCCATGTATTCGCTCATATCGATGCGCACTATGTTGTCTTCGCTGTCAAACAAACTCTCGGCCAGCGCTCGCGCCAGTTCAGTCTTACCGACGCCAGTCGGACCCAGGAAGATGAACGAACCGATCGGACGCTTGGGGTCTTTCAAACCGGACCGAGCACGGATAACGGCGTCCGCAACCGCCCGGACCGCTTCATCCTGTCCCACAACGCGTTCGTGAAGGATCTGATCCAGCCGAAGCAGTTTTTCCTTTTCGCCTTCCAACAGGCGCGCCACAGGAATCCCTGTCCAACGCGCGACCACCTCGGCGATCTCATCGGCTGTGACCTCTTCCTGCAGAAGACGCCGCTTAGGGCGACCCCCGGCAACTTTGGCTTCCTGTTCCTTCAGCTGTTGCTCAAGCTGCGGAATTTTGCCGTACTTATATTCGGCGACGCGGGTCAGATCACCCTTGCGTTGGGCCTGCTCCATTTCGTTCCGGGCCAGCTCCAAGGCAGCGCGGAGCTTTTGAATATCGTCGATGACCTGTTTTTCACCGTCCCACTGCGCCTTGAGCGCGTCCCGTTCGCTCTTTAGATCCGCCAGCTCTTTTTCCAGGGTGGTCAGGCGTTCCTTGGAGGCCCGGTCTTTCTCCTTGCGCAAAGCTTCACGTTCAATTTCGAGCTGGAGTATACGCCGTTCGAGTGACTCGAGCTCCTCGGGCATAGACTCCATTTCGGTTCGCAACTTGGCAGCGGCTTCGTCAATAAGATCAATGGCTTTGTCCGGTAGAAACCGATCGGAAATATACCGGTGGGAAAGCTGAGCCGCCGCTACCAGCGCGCTATCCTGAATGCGAACGCCATGATGCAGTTCGTAACGCTCACGCAGACCGCGCAGAATTGAGATCGTGTCTTCAACGCTCGGCTCGTCGACCATCACCGGTTGAAAACGCCGTTCCAGCGCGGCGTCTTTCTCGATATACTTGCGATATTCATCCAGTGTAGTGGCGCCGATGCAATGAAGTTCACCTCTGGCCAGCATCGGTTTGAGCATGTTGCCGGCGTCCATCGCACCCTCGGCCTTCCCGGCACCGACCATGGTGTGCAGCTCGTCAATGAATAGGATGATCTGACCTTGGGCCTTGGTGACCTCCTGGAGTACGGCCTTGAGGCGTTCCTCAAACTCACCCCGATACTTCGCTCCGGCGATAAGTGCCCCGAGATCGAGCGCAACGATACGTTTATCCTTGAGACTGTCAGGCACATCGCCAGATACAATCCGGCGAGCCAGACCTTCGACAATCGCGGTTTTGCCCACGCCCGGCTCGCCGATCAAAGCGGGGTTGTTCTTGGTACGCCGGGACAGGACCTGGATGCAACGCCGGATCTCTGCATCGCGCCCGATCACCGGGTCCAGTTTGTTCTGCGCAGCGAGACGGGTAAGATCTCGCCCGTACTTTTCGAGCGCTTCATAAGTTGCTTCGGGATTAGCGCTGGTAACCCGTTGGTTGCCCCGAACCTCGGTAAGCGCTTTCAAAAAATTCTCGCGCCGGATGTTGAGGGTCTTGAAAATCTTTCCGATGCCGGTCGTGGCCGGCTCGTCAAACATGGCCAGGACCAGGTGTTCGACGCTGACATATTCGTCCTTGAGCTTTTTAGCCTCGTCCTGAGCGGTGACGAGGAGCTTGTTGAGGCGCTGAGTGAGATAGAGACCCTGGCCGGTCATGGTGTCGCCAGAAACTCGGGGGATATGATCCAATGCCTCTTGAACCCTCTCCCGCAGCAGATCGGCGGAAACTCCCGTTTTTTCAAAAAGGCGCGGTACAAGGCCGTCTTCCTGTTCGAGCAGAGCCATGGCGAGATGTTCCACGTCTACGGCCTGATGGTGGTTTCGCGTGGCAATGGCCTGAGCCTCCATCAGTGCGGCTTGGGATTTTTCAGTAAATTTGTTGAGGTCCATATCCTATCGAAACGGTGATGATTGTTTGCTGGAGTTACAAACCGATTGCAGTTTTATCCCACACAAGAGTAGCGGTATCAGCCATTTTCCAGCGTTCCCGGCGTCTCTGCTTGGCGATTCTTGGCCTAGGATAGGCTTTTCTTGCCGCCTTCTCAACCGCAGATGGGAGCGAGCCGAAACCGGCCTTCGCTTTTTGATAGCGCGCCTTCGGCGCTGAATCCCGAATGACAATAAATGGCCAAACTCCAATCACGCCTTCGGCGTGTTGAGTGAGATTTTCGCGCTGGTTACTTTTCGGAAGGCGCGAGCACCACGGCAGCCTCCGCTGTCAGCAGCAGGAAGGTGAAGGTCTCCTGCAGGTACAATCGGATAGTGCTTTCAGAATGGCTCAGGTAACCGATCGAGATATCCTGACCGATGTGTAACTCAAAATCACCACCACGGGTGGTAAGTACCAAGCCTCCTTTGATGGCTGGAGCCCAAACGATCTCTCCGTCCACAAGACGCTGGATGTGCTCCAGGACCGGATACCCATTGTCGCTAACACCGCCGACTGCAGTGTATGCCTCCGCGCTCAACAAGAGCGCATAGGGGCCATTGACACCGGCGAGGCGCAATTGGCTCACCGCTTGTGCAACCGTATCTGGATACCTCTTCACATCGGCAGGGAGCGTCAGCGCCGGGTTGCTGCTGCCTTGACAGACACCCTGAATCTGAGCGGGAGCGTACCCTTCGAAGACAGCGTGATCCTCGGCGAAGGCGATTTTGCGCGCTGCGTCCTTCAGTGGTGACCAGTCTGAATCCTTTGCGCCGCGTTCTACATCGTCAATCGCCTGGCGCGTCAGTTCGAACGGAATGCGCAATTCCACGAGCGCCTTCGTCTCGCGTACCGCAGCTTGGATCCCATCGCCCGGCGTCGTGATCTGACCGAGATGACCGGTGCCGACCGCCGAGAATTCCAGGCCCTTCGGGCCCTGCACGTCCACGACACGCCGCGCCGCCAAGTGGCGCTTGAGGGTGCGAGACGCCTCCGCCTCGATTTGATCCCAAGCCATGTTAGAGATTGGGGCGAGTTCCCGATGCAGATTATTCATGTCCTACCTCCTTCTTCAGCGAACCGATACCGAGTGAACCATCACGTGGAGACAGTTGCGATTTGGATTGGGCCTCATCCTCACGTCCATTCGAGGTCGGATCAGCGATCGATCCAGCCGCTACCTCGTCCGCAACATCCTCCAAAAACGTCGCTGACGGCACAAAAAACAGTGTGCCGGTGACGGCGCGGCTGAAATCTAACAGCCGGTCATAGTTGCCAGGTGGCTGCCCGACAAACATGTTGACGAGCATTTGCTCGATCCTGTACGGGGACCGGGCATAGCCGATGAAATAGGTGCCGAACTCCCCTTTCCCCACGTCCCCGAACGGCATGTTGTCGCGCACGATCTCCAGCTGTTTTCCGTCTTCCATAATCGTCGTCAAGACATTGTGTGCTGAGGGTGGTTTCACAGCATCGTCCAGTTCGATGTTGGACAGTTTGGTTCTACCGATAATTCTCTCTTGTTCCTCAGTGGGCAGCGCGTTCCATCTCGTCAGGTCATGAAGATACTTCTGTACGATCACGTAGCTCCCGCCGGCAAACGCCGCGTCCTCCTCGCCGATAATGGCGGCGTCGACAGCAGCCTGTTCCACGGGGTTCTCCGTCCCGTCGACGAACCCGATCAGGTCGCGATCATCGAAGTAGCTGAAGCCGTGCACTTCGTCCACCGTGGAGACTGCGCCGCTGAGCCGCGACATAATCTGTGTCGCCAGTTCGAAGCACAGATCCATACGGGTGGAGCGGATATGAAAGAGAATGTCACCTGGCGTTGCGACGGCATGATGGCGGCCGCGGATCTCACGGAAAGGATGCAATTCTTTCGGCTTTGGCACTCCGAAGAGCCGGTCCCATGCGTCGGAGCCAAACGCCATGACACATGACAGCCGACCCTCAAGGTCTCGGAAACCCACGGCGCGCAGAAGAGCAGCCAGATCACCACAGAGGGCCCGCGCGGCCGCACTACAGTCCGGTCCCGCGTTCACCGTAAGGACGAGAAAGATGGCGGCGCGCGTGAGCTCCGCAACGACCGGCTGTGGAGTAGGTGATGGCACCCGACACTCCTTATCGATCTAGACCTACTGCTGTCGAGTCCAAAGATTAAATGCTCGCGGACGATCATGAAGGAGACAAGACCCAAACCTTTGTTGTCAATCTCTTGATCTTGATTAGGTCGCGATTAGAGCTATCTGGTTAGTATCGAATCTGAAAAGGGAGACGTCTCAATGCAGGAATACGATCTTTACATTAATCCGCAAAAGCCGGCAGTGGGCCTCTACGTGCGTAAAGGGGCGGGTCTCCCCGATCTGGCCAACCCTGGGGAATGGGTATTTGACGGCACTGCAGCGCAAGTCGATTTGCCGCCCGACCTTGTGCAGAGCATCGATACTAGGGGGCACGCCTTTCGGGACATGGATTGAGTTTTGCCTTGAGCCGCCGCTCCCGCCGGTCGGTGCATGCTCTGGCAGGTTTGTCTAAGTTTGAGCCGTTTGGATAAGGCTAGTGCATCGAGTCATAAGTAGGAGGCATGATTCACGATTTCTCGTTGAGCCGGAAAATATGAAAACCGATCCAGATTCCACTTCGCCCGAAACCACATCAGCCGATAAAGAGATTGGCGCATTGCAAGCCGAGGTGGCTACGCAAAAAGACCGATATCTGCGACTTGCCGCGGACTTTGATAGTTTCCGGAAGCGAACCGCGCAGGAAACCGAGCGTCGCGCGGCGGCGCAAAAGGAAGCCCTTATACATGAATTGCTGCCGGTGATCGACAATCTGGAACGGGCTCTTGGCGCTGGGGCTTCCACTTCTACCGAACAGCTTCGCCAAGGCGTTCAGATTACGCTCCAACAACTTTACCAATTGCTCCGTCGGCACAACATCGAACCGGAAGAGAGTCTCGACCGAAT
>Ga0306921_10008044_pt1 | contig 11124 bp, 13 predicted proteins | sample sta12Cox44000080_FD_203760 | JGI IMG/M metagenome (GOLD analysis project Ga0306921, IMG submission 203760) | Lab enrichment of tropical soil microbial communities from Luquillo Experimental Forest, Puerto Rico - statoxic.12C.oxic.44.000.080 (v2)... | ecosystem: Environmental > Terrestrial >... | reverse complement strand
CGACGGGCACAACCTTTTCTTCAAGGAAGAAGCATTTGTTGGGAACACGTGGAGGACGAACGAAGTGCTTGAGATGCTCGATAAGATGAGCGCGATTGAGGAGGTGATCGTCGTTGGCATTCATCCTAATGATCGCATGAATGAGTACACGCGGCCCGGTTACGAGAACTATGGCCGATTCCTCGTCGAAACACTCAAGCCGCTGATCGACAAAAAATATCGCACTCTCGCCGGCGCAACAAACACTGCGGTCATGGGATCGTCTCTGGGCGGCGTTGTCTCATTTTATCTTGGCTGGCAGTGGCCGGAGGTCTTCGGCAAAATCGCCTGCCTCTCAAGCACGTTTGCGTATCGGGATGACCTACTCGAGCGCATAGCCGCAGAGCCAAAGAGAAGAATCCGGATTTACCTCGACAGCGGCTGGCCCGGCGACAACTACGAAGCCACTCGCAGCATGCGAGACCGCCTGATTTGGAAGGGGTACCGCCCGGGATTGGAACTTTTCTATCTCGCCTTTCCGGAAGCGAGACATGATGAAACCGCCTGGGCCACACGCAGTCCAATACCGTTCCAGTTCCTTTTCGGAAAGCTACCGGTGTTCAAACCAAAGCGGGAGCTGAATCCTTCACTTGAAATCGAATGTCCGCAGTTAGGATAGTTTTTGTCGAGTTACACAGCTGGGCCTGGGTGGGAATTCTCTTGGCACGGGTGGTAGTCGGTTCGGCGTTCTTTCTTTCCGGCCGCGGCAAGCTATTTGTGAATGCACGCCGCGAGCAGATGCGCCAAACCCTCCGTGAAGCGCATATACCTTTTCCAGAGTTAAACGCGGTTTTTGTCTCAGCGGTAGAGTTCGTCTTCGGTTTACTTCTTGTCGCAGGAGTGGCGACGCCCCTTGCTTGCGTCATGCTGGGCAGCTTGATGATTGTAGCCATCGCAACGACCGCAGTTCGAACGATTAAAGCGGTGTCCCCGCTCGACTGGCTCTCAGAATTTCTATATCTGCCGGAGGTACTTTATCTCGTCATCCTCGTGTGGCTTTTTTTTTCGGGGCCAGGCTGGTTCAGCGTGGATCACTCGATTCTATCGAAGATCGCCCCTGCAGGCGGCCGATTTCAAAGAGTGGTGAGTTTTTCCTCGCATCAAGTCGCAGTTCCCGCTAAAACGCTTTTCCGCGATTCCGCTTTCATCGAGCGATCAACGAGGGCGATGCTGAAGTGCACTAGGTGAGCTGAATTGCCAAAGAAAGGAGAACACATGACTGAATCCGACCGCATTAAATATCTACGCGTCGCTTTGTTTATCGTAGGATTAATATTCACCTTTGGCATATGGCCGCTCACGATTGTCTGGCAATCTGGTTGGGCGTGGCACGCCGGAGGTCGTGCGGAGTATCTTGAGATGATTTTAGGTGTCTATGCTACGCTCGGCGTGTTCTTGATGATTGCCTCACGAAATCCAATGGCGAACAAGAGCCTCATCTGGTTCACGATCTGGTCCAGTTTCGTGCATGGGGCGATCATGGCTGTTCAATCCATCGCCGACATTCGGCACATCCGACATTTATGGGGAGATGCCCCGGCTTTAATTATCATAGGAGCTGTCTTGGCAGCCTTGATGCCTAGACGGGTTACTGCAGTCTCATCCCCGGCCGCGGCCTGACTTATTGTCGTGCCAGCCGAAAGACCTGCATGGCAAATCTAAAGAAACTTGAACCAGTTGCCTTTGTGCTTCTCTTCATTGTTCTTTACTACGCACTGGTCGTTCTCGCACCGCATTCAGCGCTATACGATTCCATGGCCGAAACCCTGGCAGGAGGGGCGACGGTCGCTGTTGCTGTTGCTTTGCTAATACTCCGGCGGCTGCCCAGGCGCCGTTGGAGCTTGGAGCGGTCAATCTACGCTGTCTTTCTAGCCGCGATGCCCTTCATTTATGTCGCCGCTGCGTTGAAGCGGGGGTCGAGTTCCGACATTGCGATTGAGCTTGTTGGAGTGCCTGTTTTCGTGGGTCTCGCGGTGTTCGGTTACTACAAATCGTTTCTGGTCCTTGGGCTCGGCATCGCCGCTCATGGCCTCGGATGGGACCTCTGGCATCACGGCTCCGCTTCCTACATCGCCAGTTGGTATCCTTTCGCATGTTTACTGGTAGATCTGGCTTTGGGCTTCCTGCTGCTCACCCAAGTCAGTGTGCATCAGATGCCCAACAAAGCAGCTCTAGCCAATCGCTAGCTGGCCCTGATGACGGTAATTGAAATCAGACCGCACCGTTGGGGCTGGAAAGCAACAAGTCGAAATAGCAACTTTCGGTAAACACCGATACTTTGCGTAAAGTAGAATCGAAGGACCGTTTTATCTAGCAGAATGCGGTTTCAGAGGCATTGCGCCCGGCGGGGATCGAACCCACAACCTTTAGCTCCGGAGGCCAACGCTCTATCCAGTTGAGCTACGGGCGCGAGTGGAACCGGAAAATAACCCAATTCAGTGATTTAGCGATTCATTGACTTAACGCTTTCGACATTCCGGACTTTCACTGATTAAATCGCTGAATCTCTAAATCGTTGAGTCGGTAAATCAACCTACTCGCTGTTTGCAAATGTGGTTTTTCTGCTGGAAAATGTCGCCCGCCAAAGCCGGCGAGATTGTTTATGAATCGTGTCATCGATACCATTGAGAAGGAACAGCAGAAAAGCGATGCCACAGTATTTTCTGTTGGCGATAGTGTGCGCGTGCACACGCGTGTCGTGGAAGGAGACAAGGAACGAATTCAGATTTTTGCCGGCGTAGTGATCGGCCGGAAGGGTCGCGGGCTCAACGAAACTTTCACTGTGCGCCGCATCTCGTACGGCGAGGGCGTCGAGCGGGTATTTCCGTTGCATTCGCCGCGTGTAGCAAAAGTGGAAGTGGAACAGCATGGCCGTGCTCGCCGCGCCAAACTAAATTATCTTCGTACCCGCAAGGGGAAGGAAGCGACGGCGGTTCGCGAATAAAGCAGGGATTATTTTCTCCACAGATTTCGCAGATTTACACAGATTTCCAGAAGGAAGGTTACTCTCAAAAAAAATCTGTGAAAATCTGCGCAATCTGCGCATAACTTCTGCCGATGGCTTACCGGCGGTGCGGATTTCGCTACGAAAAGAAACTCCGCATCACAGGGGTTTCGAGCATCGCCGGAATAGACGAAGCCGGGCGTGGCGCGCTAGCCGGACCGGTCGTTGCCGCTGCGGCGATTCTTCCGGAAAAGTTTAGGCATCGTCGTCTGAACGATTCCAAACAGCTCGCGTCGGAATTACGCGAGGAGATCTATTGCGAGCTGATTTCTAATCGCGAAATCAGATGGACGGTCGGCATTGTCGATTCTGGTGAGATCGACCGGATTAACATCCTGCGCGCGAGCCACCGTGCGATGCGTCTCGCGATTGAAGCGTTACTGGAACCGCCGGACCACGTTTTGATTGACGGTTTGCCAGTCATACCGTTTCCACTTCCGCAGACGGCAATTATCGATGGCGATTGCATCAGCTTGAGCATCGCTGCAGCAAGCGTCATCGCGAAGGTCACGCGCGACCGGATCATGCGTGACTTTTGCGCGCAGTTCCCTCAGTATTGTTTCAGTCAGCACAAAGGTTACGGAACAGAACTGCATCTTTTAAAGCTTCATGAATTCGGCCCTTGCCCGATCCATCGCCGATCTTTCGAGCCAGTGGCGCAACCGCTTCTTGCCTTGGAAGAAATCTTCCAAATCCGGTCATCTCCGCCGCGGCGCGCGCGGCGAGAAATTAGCGTGCCGATTCCTGAAGCGTAGCGGTTACAAAATTCTGTTCCGCAATTTCCGCGGACGCAGCGGCGGTGAAATCGACGTTGTATGCCGTGACAACGACACACTCGTGTTTGTCGAAGTAAAAACGCGGACCCGCGAAGATTTCGGCCGGCCACTGGAAGCAGTCGACCGCGCAAAACGGAAGCGAATTTCACGCGGCGCGCTGGCGTGGCTTCGTATGCTAGAGAACCCGGACATTCTTTTCCGCTTCGACGTAGTGGAAGTTATTGTCGCTGAGGACACGGAACCGCGGGTAGAATTGATCAAGAACGCCTTTCCACTATCCAAGCCGTATCTGTACTGAACCACAAGAATTGAAAACACGGCGGCCAGAGGACTGCCCGCCCTACCATTCAGTCTCCGTTCTCTTTTACTGGTAGGGCGCGTCACTCCGTGCGCGCCGTTCACCATGCGGCTGGACAATCGCGGTGCTCTAGACAAAATCGTAACTTAGATTTATGGCGGAGCGCCTCCTGGTCGCACAATCGAACGAACCGATTTTTTTGTTGCCTAAGATGGCGAACCGCCACGGCTTGATTGCAGGCGCCACCGGGACCGGAAAAACGGTCACGCTGCAAACTCTCGCGGAAAACTTTAGCGCGCGTGGCGTGGCGGTTTTCATGGCCGACGTCAAAGGCGATCTCGCCGGGTTGAGCCAGCCGGGCGCAAATAGTCCAAAAATCATTGAGCGGGCCAAAGAGCTTAAGATCGACAATTTCACTGGCGAAGCTTGTCCGGTCGTGTTCTGGGATGTGTTCGGCGAGCAGGGACATCCTGTGCGCGCGACTATCTCGGAAATGGGCCCGTTGTTGCTCGGCCGGTTACTCGATCTAAACAACACGCAGGCCGGCGTGCTCAACATGGTTTTCAAAATCGCCGATGACAATGGTTTGCTCCTTCTCGATCTCAAGGACCTGCGCGCGATGCTGCAATACGTCGCGGATAACGCCGACCAATTTAAAACTCAGTATGGAAATATTTCCGCCACCAGCGCCGGAGCGATCCAGCGCAACCTGCTCGCGCTGGAATCGCAGGGAGCAGACAAATTTTTCGGTGAGCCAGCGCTTAACCTTCAAGATTTAATCCAGACGCAAAATGGGCGCGGCGTCGTTAACATTCTCGCCGCGGACAAGCTGATGCAAAAGGCGCCGAAAGTTTATGCGACTTTTCTGCTCTGGATGTTGTCGGAGTTATTCGAAAATCTTCCCGAAATTGGGGATCCAGAAAAACCGAAGCTGGTCTTCTTTTTTGATGAAGCACATCTGCTGTTCACGGACATCGAGCCAGCAGTTGAACAGAAAATTGAGCAGATGGTGCGACTGATCCGTTCCAAAGGCGTCGGTGTTTACTTCGTCAGCCAGAATCCTCTAGACATTCCAGAAGTTGTTCTTGGACAACTCGGCAATCGCGTGCAACACGCTTTACGCGCCTTTACTCCGCGCGATCAGAAAGCGGTGAAAGCCGCCGCCCTAACGTTTCGTCAAAACCCCAAATTGAATACTGAGACCGTGCTCACCGAGCTCGCTGTAGGTGAAGCGCTTGTATCGATGTTGGATGAAAATGGCAGCCCGGAAATTGTCGAGCGTGCCAGAATTGTTCCGCCACGTAGTCAGGTCGGCGCAATCACACCTGATCAGCGGAAGCAAATCATCGATTCATCGGCGCTCGCGGGTCATTACGAAAAGGCTATCGATCGAGAATCAGCTTACGAAAAATTGCAGGCGCGGGCAGGGGACAAAATCCAAAGCGCGGGTGCACCGCCAGTGACAGGAGTGGAGCCGACAACCGCACGGCCGCAATCCTCGGTTCTTGCGGAAGCATTGGGAACTGTGACTGCTGCGTTTCAGCCAACAATTGGGCCGCGTGGCGGGGTTCACGATTCGTTTGCTACTTCAATGGCCAAGAGCGCGATGCGCGCGGCGAGCAATCAACTGGGCCGGCAAATCGCTCGCGGCCTGCTTGGAGGAATCCTCGGCGGCAGCGGGCGACGGAGATAATTGTAGCGGCGCGCGGCGCGCGACTCTACAAAAAACATCGCCGGACGATTTACACGCCCGGCGATCTCAATTGGGCCGCGATTACTTCTTCGGTGACGCAGCAGGGCCGGCACCTTCTTTTTTGCCGCCTTTGCCCGCTTTCACTTCGACGTCCTTTGCCGTCATTGTGTAGGTGATGTGAACCTTGTCGCCAACTTTCACATCGCCGGTGACTTTAGTGTTTGAATCACGATCCAATTCCCAACGATCGTTACCCTTCTTGACTACGATCATGGAATCGTTGACTTCAAGCACCGGTCCGGTGACCTCATATGTTTTCGCTCCGGCAAAAGCCACGCTGGTAAAAGCGAGACTCGCTGCGGCTAACAAACTAAATGCTGCTTTCATATTCATAGTGATCGATTAGACCGCCGTGACACCGTTCTATTCAAGCGTTTTTGCGCGACGGCTGATCTTTTGTGACCGGCGGACTGTCGACCGCCGCTCCTCGGTTTACGGCCGACGCGCATTATTAGTGGCCAGGTGATGCTTCGTGTTTGCCCGGGCTTACCCCATGTGCTGCGAAGGTCATCGGTTATTTGTTCCACGGGATCTCTTCCTTTCGCGGCGATGAACCGCTGAGTCGAAGACCACGTTCGGAGATAACCTAAAAGATGATCGAGATTCCAATGCGCTGTCATCTTGAATTTCGGTGCGTTAATCTCATAAAACGGAAAGAAAAGATTAGCGAACTGCTCGACGAGCTCGCGCTCCGGCGGCCAGAAAGGCCCAACCACCTCGTGATAATATCGGTTCACAACCTGATCGATTGCCTCCTCGATGTGCAAGAGGTTGTAAGCTGATGCAGCGAGGATGCCGTCGGGTTTTAATACTCGCCGCGCTTCTGCGTAAAAGCGGTCCAGATCGAACCAGTGCAATGCTTGTGCGACCATGATCAGATCAACCGTTTCTGATGCGATGCCGCTGTTCTCGGCGGGCGCGACACGATACTCGACTATTTCATGTGATTGGGCGCTCGAGACCTGCTTCTCACTCGCATCGGTCGCAATGACGTGATCGAATATTGCTGCCAATCCAACTGCCGCTTGTCCATTCCCCGTACCGCAATCCCAGGCGAGTTGACGACTCGGTGCAATGCTACCCAGATAGTCGAATAATTCTTGCGGATACCGCGGCCGAAACTTCGCGTAATCCGCCGCCTGCTTCGAAAAATGGTCCTTGAACGTCGGCAAAGAATTCTAGGTCCGTGAGCAGGATTTCTGATCAGTGTTGTAGGGTAAGCGCGTCGCTTGCCGATTATCGAGCCTGGCAGCCGAAGCGGCCGCCCTACAAGCCAGATGCAATCTTACTCCTTCGGCGGCTCCGGCATCGCCCTTATCCCGACGCGAGCCAGGTACTCATCGGCCTGCAAGAGATCTTCTCCTGCGCGGTCCACGATTTTCAGCAGATTATCCATCGACGAGACCTCCTCGAGTTGTTCGGTCAAAAACCACTGTAAAAAATTGATCGTGATGTAGTCGTTCTCCTTTCGCGCGAGTTCGACCAAACCGTTGATTTGATTGGTGACGTGAATCTCCTGGTCGAGCGACAGTTTCACCGCGTCGCGTGGTGTTTTAAATTTCGATTCCGGCGCGTCAATCGCAGGGATCACCACGCATCCGCCGGCATCTACGACGTATTTGATGAAGCGCAGGGCGTGGCCCTTTTCTTCCTCTGCCTGTCGGAAAAAATGCTGCGAAAGTTGCGGCAGCGCGTCCGCCGCAAAGTGCGCGCCAATGGCATAATACTGCAGCGAAGCGCTAAATTCGTATCCGATTTGCTCGTTAATTGCGTCAATTACCTTCTGACTCGTTAGCATACCGAGGACATTAACGCGGATTACCCGCCCTCGTCTAGCGACTACGGCGCGGCAGGCATGGTTGCAAACGGATCAATTCCGGGGAGGGCCTGTCGCATTCGACACGTGGCCGAACGTCTTCGTCGAAAAGAGATCAAACTTGGTCCGTGAAAAGATTGCGTGTGCACTTACGTTACGTCGTATGAATAATCCAGCTTTTGAAACAAGCAGTGGCCGAGTTTCCAGCGGCATGAGCCGTCGACTGTTTCTACGTGCAACACTCGCAGGCGGGGCGTCGCTTTTCGCCGGCACAGCGGCGACGCTCTTCGCCGCTGTATCGGCGAACGATAATTCCAGTTTCAGCGTCGGCGGAGATTTGCCAGTTAATCGACTTGGATTTGGCGCGATGCGTCTAACGGGCGAGGGGATCTGGGGTTGGCCGCCCGACCGCGAGAACGCGCGCAAAGTTTTGCGGCGCGCCATCGAGCTTGGCGCGAACTTGATCGACACGGCCGATGCTTACGGACCCGAAACTGATGAATTGCTTATCGCGGAAGCGCTTTATCCTTATCCGAAAGGAGTTGTCATCGCGACGAAAGGCGGCAATACCCGGCCTGGTCCTAACCAATGGGTGCCGGACGGACGGCCTGAATATCTCAAGCAGTGCGTCGACAAAAGTCTGAAGCGTCTAAAGCTTGAGCGGATCGATCTGTATCAACTTCATCGTGTTGATCCCAAGGTGCCGATGGAAGATTCGTTAGGCGCTTTGAAGGAAATGCAGAGTGCAGGAAAGATTCGCTACATCGGATTATCCGAAGTATCACCCGAGCAGGTGGAACGCGCGCGCAAGATTGTGCCGATCGTGACCGTGCAGAACCGCTACAACATCACTGACCGAAAATGGGACAATACCCTTGCATATTGCGAAAAGGAGCAGATGGGCTTCATGCCGTGGGCGCCGGTTGGTGGCACCAGAGGAATGACGAGCGCCGCCTTGGAAAAGGTTGCAAACGATCGCGGCATAACCATCTATCAGCTAGGGCTGGCGTGGCTGCTGCGTCGATCCCCGGTAATGCTGCCGATTCCGGGCACGTCATCGCTCGCCCACCTGGAGGAAAACATGGCGGCACGAAAAGTACAGCTTACCGCAGAAGAGTGGAAGACAATTGACGCGCTGGCGAGCCAAACGTGATTTGATCGAGCCTCGGATGTAGCGCGCGCGACTGATCGTGTAACGACGTTACTTGTCGCTCCGGAAACTCGCGGTGACTTCGCGTAGCAGTTGATTCTGCTTTTGCCACCGCGATTTCAGTGTCCACGCGAGGATTTGGTAATCGGAAGAAAGTCGATGGTTGCGAGATGGTTGAGGGAGAGCGGCAAGAACATTGCTCATTTTCAGATTTGACGCTGGTGGGAAATCCCACCAGACTAAAGTATGTTAGCGAGCAAATTTGAAAAGCGGAGCCGTCCGACGGTCGTCGAAAGTTACGATGTCGCGGCGGATGCGAAGAAGCGAATTAATCTGCGCAACGCCAAAACGAAATATTTTCACGTGAAAGCGTTCTCGAATGGGGCGTATCTGCTCGAGCCGCGCGTGCTGGTGCCGCCGGAGGCGATTTCAAAGCGCGCAATGAAGATGATTGACAAATCGGTCGCCAATTTGAAGAAAGGCCTGGCTTCCAGGCCGATCGATCTCACGCCGTTTCTCAAAGCCTAGGGCTCGCCAATGCCGTTCAGGATCCGCATGGGAGCGCCGGAGATGGAGGCGCTCTGGAACGATCTCGCCGGGCGCAAACAAAAAGCTGAGCTGGACAAGAACGAGGAAAGGTTCTTCAAGAAATTTGTCAAAGCGCTCGGCTACCTTTCTGAGAATCCGAGACATAACAGCCTGGTGTCGCATGAAATCGACGATTTGACGCGAAAATACCGAATCAAAATTTTCCAATCGTACCTCGAGAGCAAAACGCCAGCGGCAGGACGGATGTTTTGGGCGTATGGACCGGACAGGGGAGACATCACGATCCTAGCGATCGAGCCGCATCCCGAGGATCAAAAGCGCGGTGCTTATCAGCGAATAAAGCTTGCGTCGATGCTTGGCACAAAGGCGTAATCCGAGGTACACGTTCTCGCCCATGTCTGCATTTGGTTCTCCGCACGAGGATGAAGGCGAGGTCGATCGCGAGATTCGCATCGAGAAGATGAGGCGCGAGCTAGAGAAGCTGAGCGGCGACTCATTCATCAGTGGCGCGTTTGGGAAATCGTCGCTGGAGCTCGAGGAGATTTTTCTGGAACGGGTGTGCGAATTCGAAAAGGCTGAGCTGGATACGAATTTCAATAGACTAGTTCAGCGTGGGGTTGAGATGGTTCCACCGGCGGAATTGGACGATTCCGACTTGCACGCAAAATTCGAGGAGGTCCTGCAGACACTTGGGGAGATGCGGTGTTTTCTACATGACACAGATCACTTGAGTGATCGCGAGCTTTATACATGGCTGTGGACTGATGGCCTGCGGGAGGAAACGCCGGACATGACGAAGCTAGATGGTGCCTGGCATACTAGTCCCGTCGGCAGTTGCACTGACGAAGACATCGCCGTCCACTTGAAGTACTATGCGAACAAGAAAGAACGGCTTCGTTGGAAGAAAGAATTTCCAAACGATCCTTTGCCGCTGCATTGTCCGTTGCCCTACAACCGGGACAAGAATTTGCCGCGTCCGCAGTAATCGATAACGGTTTGCTTTCTCATCGTGCGGGAGGCAAAAAAAGTGCGCGACGGCTGGCAACCGTCGCCAACAGGCTCCCGCGGTCGCGGGATGCTCCCCAGAAAAAGAAAAACCCAGCACTTTGACTAGCAAAGTGCTGGGTTCTGGCGACGTCCTACTCTCGCACGGCCTATCGCCGCACTACCATCGGGGCTGCAGCGTTTCACTTCCGTGTTCGGAATGGGAACGGGTGGTGCCACTACGCTACGGTCACCAGACCCCGCTACTCGAATCCAAGTAGCGAGGTCCGGTGCGTGATTCGAGATTCGTTACATCGTTACATCGGCAGAGGGCCCAGAGGACCTTGGCTACAACCGATTCACGATTCTCGGTTCACGATTGAATTTTTCAAAGAGCTGCTGACTCGCTGACATCTACACACAGGAAGAAGAATGTGATTCGAGATTCGTTACATTCGTTACATCGGTTTTTCCGATTCACGCTTCACGTTTCAACGATTCACGGAACTTAATGAGCTTCGTTTTTGTTTTGAGATCTTTCGTCTCCTCTGTTTGCTGAAACCGGGATCACCGATCCCGGCTACAGCGTAACAGAAAAGTAAAAGATCAAGCCGAACGGGTTATTAGTACTCCTGAGCTGAACATATTACTATGCTTGCACCCGGAGCCTATCAACGTGGTGGTCTACCACGACCCTTCAGGGAGATCTCATCTTGGGATAGGCTTGGCGCTTAGATGCTTTCAGCGCTTATCCT
>Ga0306921_10008038_pt1 | contig 11127 bp, 9 predicted proteins | sample sta12Cox44000080_FD_203760 | JGI IMG/M metagenome (GOLD analysis project Ga0306921, IMG submission 203760) | Lab enrichment of tropical soil microbial communities from Luquillo Experimental Forest, Puerto Rico - statoxic.12C.oxic.44.000.080 (v2)... | ecosystem: Environmental > Terrestrial > Soil... | reverse complement strand
GACGTTGCCTAGCGGCTCGCCCTGCACCCAGGCTGTGTAGTCCTCCATGAATCCGTTGTCGCCGTAGGCGCCGGTGAAGTGGAACTCCTGGCGCTCGTAGAGCGCGCGAATCTGGGTCACGATCGTGCGGACGGCCTCGGGGCCGCGCACCAAGCCGTTCATCGCCGAGCCCTCCAGCGTGACGTCGTCGGCCAGGCTGGCCAGCCAGACCGGACGGTAAGCCTCCGCGGTCACGGGACGGCCGCTGAAGTCGACGAGCATCTTGCCGTTCATCGACATGCCGTCTCAGCGTTTCGCGTATTCGGTGAAGACGAAGTCCCGCGCCTTCGCCTTCGTGTGGCACGTGACGCCGCACTTGGCGTCGTTCCCCTGCGGGGGCTTGTCGGCGGTGGTGGCGGGCGCGAAGGTGTCGGATGCGGTGTCGTAGTTGAAAGCGCCGTATCCCCACCCGCCGCCGTCCGGGAACCTCTTGCTGTCCTTGACCATGAAGTCGATGTCGTGCTGGACGCCCGGTACCGTCGGCGGACCGGGGGCGTTCTCGTTCACCTTCGGGATCCAGTGGATCTTCGCCATCTTCGAGCCGTCGGGGAAAGGCTTGCCATTGCCCGGGACGCCGGCCCTGAACGCGTCGATGATCGTCGGATTGCCCAGGATCGCGGCGATCAGCTTCCCGTTCTGACTGATGGAGACGAGCTGCCAGTTTTCGTATCCCTTGAACTCGGAGAACGCCAGCCCGCCGGGCACCTTCACGGCGTTCCTGTCCTGCGCGGATCGCGCGGTGGCGCCGAAGATGACGAGCACGGCGAGCACGGCCGTGGCTGCTGCGATCGTCAACGCTCTTGTCCAATTCATGGCGACACCTCTCCTGTCGTCGCGGCGCCCAGCCTGGGGACGGCCCGCGCCACGGAATGGTGCGTCGCGTTCTCCGCGCAGCAAGAGCTGGAGCGTCGATCGTTAGCGCCACGCCGCACCGGGCTGTAATCGCCCGCTGTCGCGCTCACAGCATGAGCCGTTTCGGCAGGCTCGACTCTCCTAACTTACAGAGTTAGCGGCAACACAGAGTTGACGGCACCGCGGACCCCCGACGGGAGGAGAGCATGGATGCTCCAACCTGGTTCAAGTCTGTTCCCGTGAATCCCCCGGCGGCACGCTCGCGCCAGGCGGCAGCTCCTGGCGACGACGATGAGGATTGGGAGGAGTGGGACGCCGTGATCCGGCGTGCGAAGGTGCAGGCGGCGTCGCCGAGAGCGCCGCGCCCGCCGCCACCTCCCATGCAGCGGCGCGCAACGCCCCCGCCCTTACCGCCACGGCGCGACGAATGGTCGGAGATGCAGGCCACGCCTCCACCCGTACCGGTCAGACCGAAGACGCTTCGGCCCGGGACCGCCGAAGCCGTGCGGGCCAGGCTGGACGCCATGGACTGGGGCCTCAAAAGACCGACGGCGGCACGGCTCGCGTTGGCCGCGCGTCGATCGGCCGCCGAGGATCTGGCCACGCCCCCTCCGGTCGTGAAGTCGGGGCCGGCCGCCCGACGTGGGCTCGGCCCGGCGAAGCGACCGTAACGGGATACGTGCGGGCGACAGCCCCAGCGGCTGAGCCCGAGGAGGACGGACGCGGGCTGATCGACTAGGTTACGGGGCCCGCCCCGATGATCGCCACCTCCGACCTGGCCAAGGAATATGGCGCCCGCGTGCTGTTCGCGGACGTCTCGCTGCAGCTCAACGCCGGCTCGCGCTACGGGCTCGTGGGGGCGAACGGGTCGGGGAAGACCACGTTCCTCAAGGTGCTGGCCGGCGACGAGGAGGCTTCGGCGGGGACGGTCACCATCCCCAAGCGGGCGCGGGTCGGCGTGCTGCGCCAGGATCGGTTCCTCGACGACGCGCAGATCATCCTCGACCTCGCGATGCGCGGCGACGCGGTGGTGTGGAGCGCGCTCGGCGAGCAGCGCCGCCTCATGGAGGCGACCGGCGAGGTGGACGCCGGGCGGCTCGCCGATCTCGAGGACGTGATCGCCGCCCACGACGGCTACACGCTCGAGGCGCGGGCGAGCGAGGTGCTGGAGGGGCTGGCGATCCCGACGGCGCTCCACCGGTCGCCGCTCGCGACGCTGTCGGGGGGCTTCAAGCTGCGGGTGCTGCTGGCGCAGGTGCTGGTGGGCGGTGTGGACGTCCTTCTGCTCGACGAGCCGACGAACCACCTCGACATCCTGACCATCCGGTGGCTGGAGAAGTTCCTCGGCGGGTACGCGGGGTGCGCGGTGATCATCTCGCACGACCAGCGCTTCCTCGACAACGTCACCACGCACACGCTGGACGTCGACTACCGGACCCTGACGCTGTACACCGGGCCGTACTCCCAGGCCATCGTCGAGAAGGCGGCGGTGCGCGCTCGGGCCGAGACCGCGGTCGCGCGCGCCGAGGAGGAGATCGCGCGCAAGCGCGCCTGGGTCGAGCGCTTCGGGGCCAAGAACACCAAGGCCACCCAGGCCCAGAGCCGCCTCAAGCAGATCGAGAAGATCGAGGTCGCGGAGCTGGTGGAGAGCTCGCGCCGCACGCCGCAGTTTCGCGTGACGCCCGAGCGGCCGAGCGGGCGCGAGGTGCTGGAGCTCGAGGGGGTGTCCAAGTCTTACGGCCAAAAGCGCGTGCTCACGGACGTGTCGCTCACCGTGCGCCGGGGCGAGCGGGTGGCGATCATCGGCCCCAACGGGCTCGGCAAGTCCACGCTGCTGCGCATCGAGCGGCTGGCGGCGGACGCGGGCCGGGTGCGGTGGGGGCACGAGGTGCGGGTGGGGTACTTCCCGCAAGATCACAGGGAGGTGCTGCAGGATCCCGACGCCACACCGCTCGGGCTGCTCACGGAGCTCTGCCCGGCGGAGAGCCCGACGTTCGTGCGCGGGAAGCTCGGCCGGGTGCTGTTCTCCGGCGAGGAGGTGGAGAAGCGGGTGGGCCTCCTGTCGGGCGGCGAGGCGGCGCGGCTGGTGTTCGCGCTGCTCGCCGTGCAGAAGCCCAACGTGCTGGTGCTCGACGAGCCCACGAACCACCTGGACCTGGAGGCGATCCACGCGCTGGTCGAGGCGGTGAAGGCCTACCCGGGGACGGTGCTGTTCGTGTCGCACGATCGCTGGTTCGTCAGCGAGCTGGCGACGCGCGTCGTCGAGATCACCAGCGAGGGCCCGCGCGACTTCAAGGGGACCTACGCCGAGTATCTGGCCAAGCTCGGCGACGATCACCTCGACGGCGATGCGGTGGCCTCGAAGGCGCGCGCGGAACGCAAGGTGGAGGCGGCGCCCCAGGGCGGCGGGACGGCGCAGGAGACGTGGGAAGAGCAGAAGAAGCGCCGCAACCGGCTGGCGCAGCTCCCCAAGCTGCGCGACAAGGTCATGGCCGAGATCGAGGCCTGCGAGGGGCGCAAGGCCGAGATCGCTGCCATCTATGCCGACGCGGGGTTCTTCCAGCGCGCGAAGCGGGATGAGATCGACGCGCTCGTGAAGGAGCAGGAGGCGCTGGGACCGAAGCTCGAGCGGCTGGTCAGCGAGTGGGAGGCCCTGGAGCGGGAGATCGAAGCGGGAGATCGAGCAGGCTGACGTGCTACCGTGAAGAGGTCATGTCCGGCGAAGAGCAGCTGTGGGAGGGGAGGCCTTCCCTCAAGACGCTGACCTGGGACGCGGTGGGGACGCTCCTGTTCTCGGTGGTCCTCGCGCTGGCCGTGTTTCTCGCCTACCAGCCCCTGCTGCACGCGGTGTCCGGCATTTCGAGGGAGGCGGCCCGGAGCGTCGCCAGCTACGAGCCGGGTCTCCGCCTCGCGGCGATCGTGTTCGTCGTCGTCGTGGCGGGTGGGCGGATCGTGCGGCTCGTCTGGCGGGGGCTCGTGCTCCGCAGCCACAGCTACCGGCTGTCCAACCAGCGCCTGCTCGTCGAGAGCGGCGTCTTCTCGAAGACCATCGACGAGATCGACCTGCGGACGGTCGAGGACATCACCTTCCACCAGCGTTTCGTCGAGCGGCTGCTCGGCCTCGGGGAGATCGGGATCGTGTCGTCCGAGCCCGACGCTCAGGGCGGCGCGCTCCGGCGAGGCGGTATGCGGGCGCGCCTCATGGGTGTCTCCGATCCCCGCGCCGTGCGCGAGAAGATCCGCAACGCCGCCTACGAGGCCTCCGGCAAGCAGGTCTTCATGCGGCCGACATGAGCTTGTCGACGACCGCGGCCAGCGCGGCCAGGCGCACGCCGCCGCGCCCGAGCGCGAAGGGGGGCGGCGGTTCCACGCCGAGGCGCGCCGTGCAGTCCTCGATCGCGCCGGGGCGCGTCCCGAGGTAGCTCCCCAGCGCGGGCCGCATGTCGAGGCGCGCCGCGGGCAACGCCACGCCCTCCGCCTCGAGCACGTCGAGCGGGAAGCGTCCCCACGCGCAGACGATGTCGTCCGCGCGCGTGAACGCCGACCAGCGCGCGCGGAACGACGCCCAGCTCTCCCCGGTGGCTAGCCGCTCGCGCGGGATGCGGATGTGGCTTGGCGTCGCAGGCGCGAGCGGGCGGCGCGGGGCGATGATCGCCTCGAACGTCTCGCCGGTCCCCGCGCGGCGCGCGATCCAGTGGACGATCTCGGGCGGATGACCGCCGGGGCGGCGGGCCGGCCAGGCGTTGGCTTCCCCGTGGAGACAAACCAGGCTCTGCGCGCGCTCGCGCAGCAAAGCGAACGGCCTGGGACGCAGCGCCTTGCGAGCCCGGTGGAGCGCGTGCCGCCGGCGCCCGCCCCGCACGTGGGTCGCGTAGTGGATCTGGGTGTCGATCATCCGCTCGAACGGCCGGAGCAGCGTGGCGAAGCGCTCGGGCGCCCCTTCGAGCGCGCCGAGCACGTGCGCGAGCGCCTCTACCGTCGCCACGTAGTCGTCGGCCGGCTCACGCCGTATGCGGTAGTTGCTGGGCGCCGCCGGCGTGAACCGGATCTGAGGGAGGGCGGCGAGGACGGCGTTGCGCTTGAGCAGCTTGCGCGCCTGCCACCAGGTCCCGTCGACCACGACCAAGGTGATGGGCCCGGCCGGGACGACGTCCGCGAGGTCGATGGCGCGGGATCCGGGGTAGAGCAGGTATGCCGGCTCGGCCGCCAGCCGGGCCGCGAGCGCGCCGTCGGCGTCGAAGTCGACGCCGACGTGCAGCTCGGAGTGGGGGAGGCAGAGGTGGGCCAGCCGGGCCGTGCCGATCGCCACCCGTCGCTCGCGCGGGTGCTGGAGCAGAACCACCCGGGTCCGGGTCGGCAGCGACACGAGGTCCGCGCAATAGCAGACGGAGACCGGGCGCCGACATCTGTCGCACACGGGGCGGTGGGGGGCAGCCTCGGGAATCACCGCCTCAGACTACCCGGCGCCGAGCGGCGGGGCCATCTCGGCCCCGCCGTCGCCGTCGCCGACGCTACGGCCAGGCGGGCATGCAGTTGGACACGCACGAGCCCATGCAGCCGCTCATGCATTGGCCGGTGTAGGGACCGGCGCCTGCACAGTTCGAGCTGCACGAGGGGTAGCACTGGCCGCTGCAGTAGCTGCTGCTGTGATCCGCGCGCCAGAGCTGAGCGTTGCTGTAATTCACCGGCCAGGTCCAGACAGGCTCGCCGGCGCTGAGAACGCCCCACTGGACGTCGAGGACGTTGCCGAGCGCGTTCCTCAACACGCCCTGCTCCGGATCGTAGGTCCAGCGCTGGGAATCGGTGCCGTCGCAGTCCCAGGTGATGACCGGCGTCCCGGGGTCCAAAAACCCGCCTTCGACGCCGAGGCACCACCCAAACGCGTCGCTTCGAATGGTCTGCGAGTCTCGGTCGTAGAACAATTGCTCGCCCGCTCTACCGTCGCAGTTCGAGAGGCTGAGCGGCGTGCCGCGCGCGCCGGTGCCGGCGTCGAGGCAGAGCCCTCCGTTGGCGACGAGCGGGATGCGGTGGAACGCGGCGCTGAGATCGGGCGCGGGGTGGGTGAAGCGGTAGAGCGAGTCGATCATCCTCTGCACCTCGAACACGCTCATGTCACGCAAGAGCTGACGATAGAGGTTGCCCCAGATGGGGCCCGAGACGTCCGGGTTCACGTCGAAGTAGTTGATCCACGTGGGATTCTGCTCGGCCACGCCCGTGTTGAAATCGGCGCACACGAAGGTCGTCCCGCTGGGGCCTCCGCCGTACGAGCAGCCGATGCTGGCGAGCATCTGCAAGAGGCGCTGCTGGAGCAGCACGCGATAGCCCGGGAAATCCTCGGTCCCCACGAGCTCGTCGTCCCAGGCGTGGTCGACCATGAACTGCGGGTCCATCTCCGCGATCATGATCAGCCGGCTGGCGATGGCCTTGCTGAACCAGGGGAGGCCCACCCGCCAATCGAAGACGTGATCGGTCGTGGGGCCCTTGCCTGGGGCGCCGTCGAACGCGGACGCATCCAGGAGAGGCGGGTAATAGTTGCGGAAGACGATGTCCCAGCCACCGGCCGTGCTGCCGGGCACCCACAGCCGAGAAAACATGATCAGCCCGCCAGCCGCGAGCGTGGCGTCGTGCGAGCTCCCGTCGTAGTAACTGCCCCGGGGGAAACCGACCTCCTGGGCCTCCATCCATGCCGCGTTGATCGCCGACCATTGGTCGTTTTGCTCGAACGCCTCCGCGTCCCAGTCGAGTCCCTGCGCCACGCAATCGAGCTCCTTCTTGACCTCCGCTATCTGATCGGCCGTGGTGCGCATGGTCGGGTCCTGCGCGAGCGTCGTTATCGCGGACTGAAGCACGTCGTAAGTGATGCCGACGGCACTGTCCTGTTTCGCGCTGACGAGCTTGCTCATGGCGCCCACCGCCCATTTCGTGAGGAGCGCGATGTAGTCGGGAGCCTTCTCGTCCGGCGAGAAACTGGAGCAGTCGAGCGCCGAGCGTATCGTTTGCACCGTCTGCGCTGGTTGCGTCGTTGGCGCCGTTTGCGCCGTTTGCGCCGTTGGCGGCGTTTGCGCGGGCTCCGACGGGCTGGATGGGTCGTCACCGACCCCACAGCCGGCAAGGCACGCAGACAAGCCGGCGATGCCGACAATCCCGCGGCAGACACAATTTCGTATCGATTGAGCGTTCTTCATTGCTCACTTCCTTTCAGCCATCGTTCTCGAGAGACCCCCCTGCCGAGGTGACGGCGTCGCTCCGAAACCGTCGCGCGCAAAAATTCGCTGGGGCGCGGATCCCCCTGGATCGCGCGGCGATCGCGACGACGAAGAAGGGCAGCAAGTGGCGCAGCCCGCGTGCGTGAGATCACTCGCTCGAGCATCAGGGAACGTCGAACGGCGAGCGGCTGGTCACCAGGTTGAGCCGGCGCTACGTTGCGACCATGAAAACACGCGCGGCGGTGGCTTACGCGGCGGGCAAGCCGCTGGTGATCCAGGAGGTCGACCTCGAGGGACCGAAGGCGGGCGAGGTGCTCGTGGAGATCAAGGCGACCGGCGTCTGTCACACCGACGAGTTCACGCGCTCGGGCGCCGATCCCGAGGGGCTGTTCCCGGTCATCTTCGGCCACGAAGGGGCCGGCATCGTGGTCGACGTCGGCGCTGGCGTGACGTCGGTCGCGAAGGGCGACCACGTCATCCCGCTCTACACGCCGGAGTGCCGGATCTGCAAGTCGTGCCTGTCGCGCAAGACCAACCTCTGCACGGCGATCCGCGCCACGCAGGGCAAGGGGGTCATGCCCGACGGGACCAGCCGGTTCTCCATAGGCGGCGAGAAGATCCACCACTACATGGGCTGCTCGACGTTCGCGCAGCACACCGTGCTGCCGGAGATCGCGCTGGCGAAGATCCGGCCCGACGCCCCGTTCGACAAGGTCTGTTACATCGGCTGCGGCGTGACGACCGGCCTCGGCGCGGTGTTTTGGACGGCGAAGGTGCCGCCCGGCGCGAACGTGGTCGTCTTCGGCCTGGGAGGCATCGGCCTCAACGTGGTGCAAGGGGCGCGGATCGCGGGGGCGGACAAGATCATCGGCATCGACATCAACCCGTCGCGCGAGGTGCTGGCGCGCAAGTTCGGCCTCACGCACTTCGTGAACCCCAAGCAGGTCACGGGCGATCTGGTCGCGCAGCTCATCGAGCTGACCGGCGGCGGCGCCGACTACAGCTTCGAGTGCGTCGGCAACGTCGAGCTGATGCGCCAGGCGCTGGAGTGCTGTCACCGCGGCTGGGGCGAGTCGACCATCATCGGCGTCGCCGGCGCGGGGCAGGAGATCAAGACGCGCCCCTTCCAGCTGGTGACCGGGCGGGTCTGGCGCGGGACCGCGTTCGGCGGCGCGCGCGGCCGCACCGACGTGCCGCGAATCGTCGATTGGTACATGAACGGCAAGATCGACATCGACAGCTTGATCACGCACAAGCTGCCGCTCGCGCGGATCAACGAGGCATTCGATCTGATGCACGAGGGGAAGTCGATCCGCACGGTCGTCGAGTTCTCGTGACCGCCGCCGCCGTCGAGACGATCTCGGAGCAACGTTGCTTCGAGGGCGTGCAGGGCTTTTATCGCCATTCGTCAGCGGCCGTCGGGGGGCCGATGCGCTTCGGCGTGTTCGTTCCGGACCAAGCCGCCCGTGCGCCTCGGCCGGCCCTCTATTACCTCGCGGGCTTGGAGTGTAACGAGCAGACCTTCGCCATGAAGGCCGGGGCCCAGCGCGCCGCCGCACGGCTGGGGCTGGTGCTCGTCACCTGCGACACGAGCCCGCGCGCCGCGCGCTACCCCGGCGACGACGCCAGCTGGGACTTCGGCCAGAGCGCGAGCTTCTACGTCGACGCGACCGAGCCACCCTGGCGACAGGCGTATCGCATGGAGACGTACGTCACCCGCGAGCTCCCCGCCGTCGTCGAGGCGCGCTTCCCGGTGCTCGCCGAGGCGCGCGGGATCTTCGGCCACTCGATGGGCGGGCACGGCGCGCTCGCGCTGGCGCTGCGCAACCCGGGCCGCTACCGCAGCGTCTCGGCGTTCGCGCCGATCGTCGCGCCGTCGCGCGTCCCCTGGGGGCGCAAGGCCCTCGCCGGCTACCTCGGCCCCGACGAGTCGGCTTGGGGCGCCTACGACGCCTGCGCGCTGGTGCGAAAGCGGCCGCTCTCCATCCCCCTACTCGTCGACCAGGGGACGGCGGACAAGTTCCTCGACGTCCAGCTCAAGCCGGAGCTGTTCGAGGAAGCCTGCGCCGAGGCGGGGCAGGGCCTGCAGCTCCGGCGCCACGCCGGCTACGACCACAGCTACTACTTCATCGCCAGCTTCGTCGACGAGCACCTCGTGCACCACGCGCGCGCGCTCGCGCCGTGATCGGCGGAGGGCGCGGCGGTCAGGCGCGCAGCGCCCCGGAGGCCTTGGCCGTGGCCGTCGCGAGCGCGTCCATGAGCGGCGGCGACAGGCAGTCGTAGGGCTCGAGCTTCAGCTCCTTGAGGCGACCGCGGATGCTCGCCATCCTCTCGGGCGGCGTCCCCGCCTCGATGATCGACGACACGAAGGCGGCGAACCCGGGCGGCGCCCAGCCGGGCTCGCCCGACAGCTCGGGGTGGATGAAGACCAGCCCCTCGAACGCGTGCTTGGGGCGCTCGACCGGCCCGTACATGTGAACGCCGCAGCCGGTGCAGGCGTGGCGCAGGATGAGCGCGTTCGAGTTGACGACCTTCAGCTTGTCGCCGTTCTGGGTCACCTGGACGTTCGCCTTGGGCACGACGCCGACCATCGAGAACGTCGCCCCCTTCGGCTTCCAGCACTGCGTGCAGCCGCAGACGTGGTTGTGCAGCACCTGGGTGGTGATCTTCACTTCGACCGGCTTGTCCTTGCACAGGCACCGGAGCGTGCCGCCGGCGAACTCCTTGCGGGCGGGCGGCAGGCCCCCGTCGACCGCGGGATGAATGGAGATATCAGCCATGGCCAGACCCTAGGTCGGCCGGCCGCTCACGGCAATCGGGGGATTCCCCTAAGGGGCGCGCGCTAGTGGCTCTGTGCCCGGCCGCGGAAGACGACCTGGCCCTGTTCCGAGACGATCAGGGCCCTGCCTCTCCCCTTGTTGACGATCTGGCCTGTGTACACGGTCTTCCCGTTGAGGTTCGCTAGGCGTAGCTCCTGAACCGGGGCGCCTTTGGCCTGCTTGTTGAACGTGCGCCTCACAGCCACCGGCAGGTCAGCCGTCGAAAGATTCGGCCCCGCCTCGGCGGTGGTCGCGTCAGCCGCGATCGCGCCTCGGCCGGCGCCGCCCAGGCACAGTGCCAGCATCCCAATCGCCAGCGTCTTCATGTCTCACCTCCTCCGTCGGGCGTCGGGGATGGCCCTGATTACAAGGTGTGACGCCGTTCTGCGGGCGACAGTGCGGAGCGTATCGTCGGGCTAGGGCAGGGCGGGGCACTGGCCGCTCCCGACCTGGCGGCAAGCAATGGGCGAGCCGACGGCCCCGCCGTTCACGCAGCACTTGAAGCCCGTCATGCAGTCGTCGTCGACGGTGCAGTTCGCTCCCGTCCCTCCGTTTCCCGGGACGCACGAGGTCGACCCGGTGGTGTCGGTCCCGTTCTGGTGAGCCGAGCACGCGCCTCGGTAGGTGTGGCCATCGCATCCGCAAACCGGGGTGGTGCAATCGAATCCCGTCGCGCTGCGCGACGTGCACACCCCCTGCATGTCGGCTACGCCGCAGCTGTGATTCGAGAACGAGCAGAAGTCGAGCGCACTGCACTGAAGAGCCGCGAGGCCCCCGCAGACCGTTCCGGACCCGCCGGCCCCTCCAGCGCCCGTCGTGCCCGCGGCGCCGGCGGCGCCACCAGTTCCTGTCGCGCCACCGCGCCCTGCTGCTCCCGTTGTGCCAGCCGTTCCCGCGGTGCCGGTAGTGCCCGCGGTGCCGGTAGTGCCTGCGGTGCCGGTAATGCCTGCGGTGCCGGTAATGCCCGCGGTTCCCGTGTTACCCCCTCGACCTGCGGCTCCCGTGGTGCCCGCGGCGCCGGTGGTGCCCGCGGCGCCGGTGGTGCCCGCGGTTCCCGTCGCGCCGCCGCGACCTGCTGCTCCCGCGGTGCCAGCCGTTCCCGTGGTGCCCGCGGTGCCGGTGGTGCCAGCCGTTCCCATGGTGCCGCCGCGACCTGCGGTTCCCGTGGTGCCGCCTCCACCCGCGGAGCCGCCGGAGTCTGAACAGGCGAG
>Ga0306921_10008037_pt1 | contig 11127 bp, 7 predicted proteins | sample sta12Cox44000080_FD_203760 | JGI IMG/M metagenome (GOLD analysis project Ga0306921, IMG submission 203760) | Lab enrichment of tropical soil microbial communities from Luquillo Experimental Forest, Puerto Rico - statoxic.12C.oxic.44.000.080 (v2)... | ecosystem: Environmental > Terrestrial > Soil... | reverse complement strand
CGCATCGATCGTCACGTATCGAGCCCATTGGACAGGAGGAGCAGTCGCTGCCTTTGACGTGGTTCCGCTTGCCGCTAGACTTGAAAACGCCCTGGTCTCCTATGTCGTTTACCTTTTTCAGATGTTTTGGCCCGCACATCTTGCTGTGTTTTATCCCTACCCACTACGTTCGCTCACCGTGCCCGCTATTTTCGCGGGAATCATCCTGGGCGCCGTCACCGTGGTCGCCATGCGAGCACTGCCCGAGAGACCGTACGTGGCGATTGGTTGGTTCTGGTATCTGGTGACGCTTTTGCCCGTGATCGGCTTGGTTCAGACCGGATCGCAAGCGCACGCCGACCGCTACACCTACATCCCGATGATCGGATTCACGATTGCAGTGGTTTGGAGACTTTCCGATGCGCTCAAGTCGCTTCGCCATCTTCGCGTTGCGCTGGTGGCGGTTGTCGTGGCTGCGTGCTTAACCGCCACATGGTTTCAGGTGGGCTACTGGCGGGACGACATTTCGTTATACCAGCACGCCATCGACGTCGTACCGGACAATTACTTGGCACGCTACAATCTGGCATCAGTCTTAGAAGCTCAAGGTAGAAGCGATGAGGCGCTCATGCAACTGCGCGAAGCAGTTCGCGTGCGACCTTACTATGTTCCTGCACGCGCGGAATTGGGCCAGCTTCTGGCGATGAAAGGGCATTCCGACGAGGCGCTACAGGAATTGCGGACGGCAGTGGAACAACGACCGGATGACGCCATCTCGCGCTTCCGGTTGGGTTCCGTTTTGGGGAGTCTGGGACGTCCAGCAGATGCGGCGATAGAATTCTCGAAAGTAATCAAGCTGCAGCCTGATAACGCCGATGCGCATTTCAATCTTGGAATCGCCCTTGCGCAACAAGACAAAGTACAAGAGGCCGAACGAGAATTCAGAGTGACGGTGGGCTTGAGACCGGACGATGCGACTGCGCATTTCAACCTCGGGATCGCCCTCGCGAGACTGGGCCGGATCCAGGAGTCTATCGCACAGTTCTCGGAAGCGCTGCGGATCAGCCCAGGTTTCACCGAGGCTCGTCAGGCCCTTGAACAGGCCAACAATCTAAGAAAGCCGAATGCCAATCAATAGCATGTTGAGACTTGCCTTCCCAGATCGGATTGCCAAGGAGTCCGCGGGCTTGCCCATGCGGCCGACCGAGGATTGCGCAGAGCTCCGATGGGCTTGGATTTTCGAGTGCGCCGTGGCCGAAATCGAAAAATATACCGGCAACCGGCACGGGAATCGGGCGGCATCCGGACATCGGCTGCGCAACTGCTGAAGATCATCTACTGGTCGTTTCGACATCATGCCAAAAAGCATAATCTCTGCGGCCAGCCGGAGCCCTGCTTCTAAGGCGATGTCCTTAGCGATGTGGATAGGTTTCGTTCCGAAAGTGGGCATCGAACGAAACGTGGTAATTCATTGTGAGTTTCCTGCCCGAGGGACTAAACAACCGAAAGTGCGCTATTCCTTTCCGCTCGAGCCAGTACTTTAGTGTCGTTCCGAGGACCCCGAAACCATAGGTCACGCTCCGTTTGAAGCCAATCGAAGAGGCTTCCTCGAAGTAATTCGCAGGGCAGGACAATTCGCCGATGCGATAGCCAAAAGAAAGACACTGAGTCAACATTTCATTGTCGAAAACAAAATCATCCGAATTCTCAAGTAGTGGGACAGTCGTCACCACCTCCTTGGCGAAGGCGCGAAAGCCGGTGTGGTATTCGGACAGCTTAGCGCCGGTGAGAACATTTTCGAAGGCGGTTAAAAAGCGATTGGCGATGTATTTGTACAGCGGCATGCCGCCACGAAGGGCTCCCCCACCGAGAATTCGAGAGCCCAGGACCACATCATAGACGCCATAGGCAATCATGCTGGCCATCGCCGCAACCAGTTTCGGTGTGTACTGGTAGTCGGGATGAACCATCACGACAATATCCGCGCCCGCCGCCAGCGCTTCCCGATAGCAGGTTTGTTGGTTTCGTCCGTACCCGTAATTCTTGTCGTGCACGAAGACCAGTAGTCGTAGCGCCTCGGCGATCCTGACGGTCTCGTCCGAGCTTCGGTCATCAACAAGAATGATCGTGTCCACGATCTCGGGAAGTTCGCGAACGGTCTTCGCAAGTGTCTTCGCCGCATTATAGGCCGGCATTACGACGACGACACGCTTGCCGTTTATCACCTCTGACTCCTTAAGGCCAGTCCGGCGGAACGACCAGGGTGAAATCCTCTGCCAAAAGTAGCACAACGTCGATGTAAGCGGGTGGCATTTGGCCTGTTTTGGCCTTGATCAGTCTGGAAAAGACCCTGGGCCCTAATTTGGTCTGCCCCAGTGATGGCTCATCGATTTCCGTGACGGGAGGGCCTTCACGGAACCGTCTTCCACACTATGCTCCAAAGGATCTGCCGCCCTATACACAAAAAATGCGCAATCCGCTTGTCTCGTCCGTGCGCAACGCGCACCCCGCAAAACTGGCCTTGCGTTGCTCCTTCGCAGGTTTTCTAGATTTTGCTTTTATGCGGGGAAGATAGGCCAATCTACTTCTTCGCCTTCGTTTCTTTCGTTTCTTTCCTTTCCTTCGTTTCCTTCGCCTCTTTGCTGGTCGATTCCTTCGCCGGTTCTTTTGTGCTGCTCTCTTTCGTCCCGCCGTCCCCGGCCGCGCCCGTTGACGCTCCATCGCTCGCCGCACTCTTCTTCCCGGCGTAATCCGTCACGTACCAACCCGATCCCTTAAACTGAATCGCTGGCGCACCAATCAGCCGCTCGACTTTCCCAGCGCAATGAGGGCACTTCTTCAAATGCGGGCCCGAAGCCTTCTCAATCTTCTCCGTTCTCCGGTGGCATTTCGTACACTCGTACTCGTACAGCGGCACAGTCCGACCTCCTGCATAGCTCGCAAAATATTAATTATACCATGCGCATTCCAAGGCTCCCGCTCCCGCATGCTAGACTCTTGTGGACCTCTCATGCTACCCGCCGAACATTCCGATTCTTCCCCCAACTCTTCTCGCGGCTGCCTCTATCTGGTCGCCACTCCCATCGGCAACCTCGAAGACATCACCCTCCGCGCCTTGCGCATTCTCAAAGAAGTTGAGCAGATCGCCTGCGAAGACACCCGCCACACCCTCAAACTCCTGAATCATTTCGAGATCCATAAGCCGCTCGTCAGCTACCACGAGCATAACGAACTCACCCGCGCTCCCGAACTCGTGCTCGCCATGGAAAAAGGTTCCACCATTGCACTGGTCAGTGATGCTGGCATGCCCCTCGTCTCCGATCCCGGCCATCGCCTGGTCACTCTCGCCATTCGCCATCGCATCCCGGTCATCCCCGTTCCCGGTCCCGCCGCGCTCCTCGCCGCCCTCTCTGCCTCCGGCCTTCCTAACGACGAGTTCCTGTTTCTCGGTTTTCTTCCTGCTCGTTCCGGCGAACGCCAGCGCACCCTCGAACGCCTTCGCATCGAAGACCGCACTCTCATCTTCTACGAGGCGCCCCACCGCATCGCCGACACCATCGCCGACGCTGCCGCCATTCTCGGCGATCGTTTTGCCTGCCTCGCCCGTGAGGTCACCAAGCTCCACGAAGAATTTCGTCGCGGTAAACTCACCGAACTCTTTCAGACTCTGGAAACCCGGCCCGCCAAGGGTGAAATCACTCTGGTCATCGGTCCGCCCGAAAAGCTACCGCCCGGCGTGCACTCCGAGACCTCGCAATCCCTCGCCGCTCGTGTTGATGAACTCATGCACCAGGCCAAACTTGATCGCAAGGAAGCCCTGAAACTCGCCGCCAAAGAGCGCGGCATCTCGAAACGCGACGCCTATCGCCAACTCCTCGACGAAAACCCTCCGCCCGCCGAATGATCGGTGTGGCACAGCGAGCATTCCCGTTTGTTTCTACCGCTCGAACGACAAAGGGCGCAGCACACTGCGCCCCTTGTTCCAATTTCTCGCCTTGTCATCCTCAGACGCGGCTGGTGCGCCGAACGATCATCTTCACCGGCACCACCGTCGGAATCAACTTCCGCGGGCACCTCCAGCGGAATTCCCAGCACCCCGGGTCCCCAGCGCCCTCTAGGCCGCCGATTCCGACCGGAACACCCGCTGAAACCGCGGCCCGATGAACTGCACGCCGACCACTCTCTCCCCATCCGTCAGCGCTTGGCTCACGTGCACCACGCGTCCCAGCGTCTCGAAATCGTTTTCGCTGCGCCGCATCGCCGCACCGAGAAGCGGTATCCGGATCTGCAAGTTCGACCCCACCGCTACGTCGAACCGCGTCCGGAACGCCGCCCCGCTTCGGCACAAATTTTCGCTGGCGGTTTCTTCCTCGAAGGCAAACCCTCGCGCGTCTCGTCCGCATACGCGCAACGGCAGTCGGACCGATATTCTACGTTCCGACCTTTGTCGGGCAATCTTCTCGCTCGTCTGGCTCATGGGCTGGTGTCCCCAAACCGGCCGCTTTCCGCTCGAAGAAGCGCTCCACGTTCCCTACCACTTCCTCCGGCGTGCGCGCCATATGTACGATCTTCCGCAGTTCGCTGCCATTCCCCACCCCATGTGTGAACCAGCACGCGAACTGCTTCATTTTTCCCATGGCGTCCGGTACATGGGAGTCAAGAATTTGTCGGTAGTAGCCAGAGAGTAAACGATGCCGGTCTTGCTCGCTCGGCACCGCATACTTCCCGGTTTCCTGATACTCCTTCATTTGCGCAAAAATCCAGGGATTCGTCGCCGCCGCTCTTCCAATCATCACCGCATCACAACCGGTTTCCTGCACCATCCGCGCCGCGTCCTCCGGGCACTGAATGTCCCCATTGCCTAGGATCGGAATCTTCGCCACCTGCTTCACTTCCGCGATGATGTTCCAGTCCGCCCTTCCCGAATATCCCTGCAAACGGGTCCGCGGATGAATCGCCGCCGCTTCCACCCCAGTGCCTTCCGCCATTCTCACCACTTCTTTGGCCACGATGGAGTTCTCGTCCCACCCCGCACGCAGCTTAATCGTCAGCGGAATCCTCACGGCCGCACGCACGCTCCGGAAAATTCCGTGTAGCAGCGGCAAATCCCGCAGCAACCCCGACCCGCCGCACTTCACCACCTTCTTCGCCGGGCAGCCCAGATTAATGTCCACGGCGTCGTAGCCCAGGTCCTCGCACATCCGCGCCGCTTCCGCCATCACCTCGGCATTCGCCCCAAACAATTGCGCCGCGATGGGGTGCTCGTCATCCTGAAAATACAAATAACGTGCCGCCTTCTTTGCGCTCCGCGTAATCCCTTCCGAACTGGTGAACTCCGTCATCAACAATCCGCACCCGCCCAGCCCGCGGATCACCCGCCGAAACAACGTGTCCGTCACTCCCGCCATCGGCGCCAACACCGTGGCCGGCCGGATACACAAGTCCCGTACCTTGTATTCCACCGGAATCGAAGCCGCCAAGCCCGAGTCGACCGGGCCCGCGTACCTCCCCAGGAGGCTCCGCGCCCGCTCCGTGAATTGTGGATTGTCGCAGTTAATAGGCGTCGTCCTTGTGAATCCGTCGCAAAACGTGTTCCACCGTTTTTCCTGGCACTTTATACCTGGAACCTCATACCTGGTAGCTTCTACTCTTTCGCCGCTTTGCTTTCCGTCCCGGCCTTTTTCTCTTCCTCCGCCAGGTACTTCTCCAGCCGCAAAAACTTCCGCCCCAGCGCGCCGCTGAACGCCGACCACTCCTCTTCTCCTGCATCCATCGCCAGCGCCGCACGCACCGCCGCCATTTTCGAATCCAGATCATCCAGGTAATGAAACGCCAGCGCCTCGCGAATCATCGGTAGTTTCGGCGACCCAAACTCATACTCCCCGTGGTGACTGATCAAAATGTGTTGCACCACCGTCTTCAGCTGCTGCGGAAATCCCACAATCCCCTCGATCGCTTGCCCCACGGTTTCCACTTCCATCACGATGTGGCCGAGGAGCTGCCCTTCCACCGTATACCCAATGGCCCGCTCGTAGCACAACTCGTCCAACTTCCCCAGGTCGTGCAGCATCGCCGCGGTCAGCAGCAGATCCACATCCAATTCGGGGTAGTGCACCGCTATGTGCTTCGCCAGTCCGCACAGCCCCACCACGTGTTCCAGCAACCCGCCGATATACGCGTGGTGCATCACCTTCGCTGCCGGTGCCCGCTTGTACCTTCGCGCCACCTCCGCGTCGCACAAGATCTTCAGCACCAACTGCCTCAGCCAAGGATTCTGCATACCTTCGGCGTGCCCCAACAATTCCCGGTACATCAACTCCACGTCAAATTTCGTGTGCGGCAGAAAATCCCCGAGATCGATCTCCTCCGGCCGCGCCACGCGAAATTGCATCAGCAACAACTGCGGCCGGTTCCGGTAAATCTCCACCCGCCCCTGCACTTTCACGAAATCGTCCCGGCTGACTCCCTTGGCCATCCCGTCAAACTGGTCCCACATCCGTGCTTCCACCGTCCCGCTGCGGTCCCCCAACTCCATCCGTAGATAGGGCTTCCCGTTGTTCGCGTTCCGGATCTCCTTCTCATGTACCAGGAAAAATCCGGTGATGACCTGCTCCGCCGCCAGATCCTTCACGAAAGGCGTCTTCATGATTTCGGCTCAGTGCTCTTTCCAAACAGCAAATACTTCTTGTGCGCCTTCTTCTCCTTCGAAGCTTCCGGCGTCGCGCTCACTTCTTCGATCTCCGAATTCCCGCCGCCCGCTCCGTCCGCATACCCGGGCTTGATCACCACGTAGCTCTGCTCGCGCAAGGTCTTCAGATACTCGCGCATCGCCGGTTCCATCCTCTCGCTGTACAGTTTGTCCATGATTTCGTTCTCAACCTTGCTGAACGACTGCTCGCCCTCGTCGTAGTGCTCCAGCACCTGCATGATCAAAAATCCTTGCTTGGTCTCGATGACCGGCGTTAGTTCGTTCTTCTTCATCTTGAACACCAGGTCTTCGATTTCCTTCGACAGTTCTCCGCGCTTGTACACCCCAAGGAATCCACCCTGCTGCGCCGTGCTCCCGTCCGAAAAGCGTTTCGCCAGTTCCCCGAAGTCCTCTCCCTCTTTCACGCGTTGCAGCAACTTGTCTGCCTTGGCCTTCAACTCCGGTATTTCCGATTCCTTCTTCCCTTCCGTCTTGATTTCGATCGCGCGTAACGCCACCTGCTCCGGTCGCACAAATTCCGCCTTGTGCTCCTCGTAATACTTCATCTCATCATCGTGCCCGATCGTAATGTGTGAACCCACCTCGCGCCGGATCACTTCCTGCGTCAGCAAGCGGTTCCGGATGTTGCTCTTGAAGTCCTCCCAGTTGATTCCCTGCGACGTTACCGCCTTTTCCAGCTCATCCAAATCCTTCAGATTATTTTTTTTGCGGATCTCATCGAGCTGCTTCACCACCTCCGGCTCGAGGTTGATGCCCATGTCCTTGCCGCGTTGCGCCAGCAGCGACTGGTCGATCAAATCCCGTAACGCGTACTTCTGCCGGTCCTCGACCGCCACCTGCAACTGTTCCTGGGTGCATCGCCCGCCGCAATCTTGCTGCGCGTCCTCGGCCGCCTGGCTCTTGGCCTTGTCCAACTCCGAACGCGTGATGATATCGTTGTTCACCCGCGCAATGATTTCTTCCACCACCTTGGCTTCCCCGGCCGGCTTGTCGGCCGGTTTCGCTGCCGCCGCGGCGGGCTTTTTCGTATCTGGCGGAGTCTTATCCGGCGCCTTTTCCGGTGCCTTCTCCTCCGGAGGCTCCTCCATCTTCGGCTGTTCCAGAGTCGGTTGCTGCGCTGGGGGAGTTTGCGCAGGAGGGTTCTGCGCGGGCGGATTTTGTGGCTGCGGATTCTGTGGCGCGTTCTGACCGAACGCCACACCCGCACCCAGCAGCGCGGCCCATATTGCCAAATTCTTCATGAATTACCTCTCCCCAAAAGTGTAACGTGCTTTCCCCACCGTTTGTAGAGGCGGCCTGCCTGCCGCAGGTAGGCTTTCCCGGGCACACCGGCTTGCTCCGTAAACGCCCGAGCTCTTGCACCGAGTCCCGACGGGCCGCTCCTTGCTTCCTTACCTAGTTCCCCTTCCCATCCCCTGCCAACCCCGCCAGCACCTGATGCAACGCCCCGGTCACCGACTCCCCCTTGCTCAGCTCCATCCACAGCACCCCACTCGGGTCGAGCTTAATCCCCTTCCGCGATCGCACCACCTTCACCACCGCTGCGGGCTCCAGCGTCGTCTCCGGATGAAACCGCATCGCGATCTTGCTGCCCTGCCGTTCCACCGCCGCGATCCGCAACCGCTCGCTCATGTATTTGAGCACTGCAAACTCCAGAAGGTTTTCCACCGCTTTGGGCGGCGCCCCGAAGCGGTCCTGCAACTCTTTCCGCACATCCTGCTTCTCTGTCTCCGTCGCAATCGACGATATCCTTTTGTAGGTCCGCAGCCGCAGGTTCTCGCTCGGTATGTACTCGGTCGGGATCCGCACATCCATTCCCAAACTCAAGGCCGTCCGCAACTCCGGAGCGCGCTCTTCGCCCTTTAATTTCGCCACCGCCCGCTCCAACATTTGCACATACAAGTCGAACCCGATCGCCTCGATGTGCCCGTGCTGCTGCCGGCCCAACATGTTCCCCGCGCCCCGTAACTCCAAATCCAGGGCCGCAATGCGAAATCCCGCGCCTAACTCACTAAACTCCTTCATCGCCGCCAGCCGCCTCCGCGCCACATCCGTCAGCACACGCTCCGGCGGCACCAGCAGATACGCGTACGCGCGATGGTGCGAACGCCCCACGCGTCCCCGCAACTGGTACAATTCGGCCAACCCCAGCCGGTCCGCCCGATTAATTAAAATCGTGTTGGCCCGCGGTATATCCAATCCGTTCTCGACAATCGTCGTCGCCACCAGCACATCTGCCTCATCGCGGATAAACCTCAGCATCACCTGCTCGAGTTCCTTCTCCCCCATCTGCCCGTGCCCCACCACCACCCGCGCCTTCGGTACCAGCTTGTTCACCAAACTCGCCAGCGAATAAATCGACTCCACCCGGTTGTGAATAAAATACACCTGACCTTCCCGCGCCAGTTCGTTCTCAATCGCCTTCCGCACCATTTCTTCCTGGAACGGTGCAACCACCGTCTGGATCGCCAGGCGGTCCCGTGGCGGCGTTTCGATCACCGACATGTCCCGCAATCCCACCAACGACATGTGCAGTGTCCGCGGAATCGGAGTCGCCGAGAGCGCCAGCGCGTGTACGTTCTTGCGCATCTCCTTCAGCCGCTCCTTGTGCGCCACGCCAAACCGCTGCTCCTCGTCCACTATCAGCAGACCCAAATCCTGGAACTTTACGTCCTTCGACAACAGCCTGTGCGTCCCAATCAGGATATCGACCTTCCCCGCCTCCAGATTCGTCAGTACCTGTTTCTGTTCCCCGGCATTTCGAAACCGGCTCAGCATCTCGATATTCGCCGGAAACGCCGCAAACCTCTTCTTGAAAGTTTCGAAATGTTGAAACGCCAGCACCGTCGTCGGCGTCAGCACGGCCACCTGCTTCCCGTCGTTCACCGCTTTGAACGCCGCGCGCATCGCCACTTCGGTCTTCCCATATCCCACGTCCCCGCACAGCAAGCGGTCCATCGGCGCCGATTTCTCCAAATCCTTCTTCACGTCGGCAATCGCCGTCACCTGGTCCGGGGTCTCTTCGAATTCAAAGGCATCCTCAAATTCCCGTTGAAAATTTCCGTCCGGCGAAAACGCAAATCCATGCGCCGTCTTCCGCTCCGCGTACAACGCCAGCAACTGGTCCGCCATCTCCTCCAGCGACTTTCTCACCCGCGTCTTCCGTGTGCTCCAGGATGTCCCGCCCAGGCGGTCCAGCGCCGGATGCGCCCCTTCCACCGCGCGATAGCTCTGTACCAGGTCCATGCGTTCCAGCGGCACATACAAGCGCGCATCGTCCGCGTACCGCAGCAACATGAACTCGCCGCGCCGCCCGTCCGACTCGATCAGCCGCAAGCCCTCGAACTGCCCGATTCCGTGGTCCACGTGCACCACAAAATCGCCCGACTTCAGCTCCGCGAAATCCCCAAAAAATCCCGACGTGCGGATCTTCCGGCTCGGCCGTTCCACCGCCGGCGCCACGTCGAACAAATCCGCGTTCCCGTAAATCGTCAGCTTCACTTCCGGAAACGCCACGCCTTGCGCAAACGGCGCGCGCATCAACAGCAAATGGGCCGTCTCCGTCGCGCTTTCCGCCGTGAATCCCGCCGCCGCTTCCTCGGTCTCGCCCAGCACGTAATTCGCCTCATATTCCCGGCAAATATCCGCGTACCGCTCGAGCTCGCCCGTGCTCGCCGCGGTCAGAAACACACTTCCACCCGCCGCCACCTGCGACTTCACGTCCCCCAGACAGGCCACCACATCCCCGTGAAACCGCGTACTCGGCCGGGCATTCAGCTCAAATCGCTTTCCGCCCGAGGGCGCCAGGTTCAATTGCTCCAGCTCAATCCGCGATGTCTTGTTCAGAGCCTTTTCCCAGAACTCCTCGCTCCAGAAAAACTCCGTCACCAGCGGCGAATCGGCCTTCCCATGCCGCTCGTAATTCGCCGTGGCCTCCTCGAGCAACTTCCGCCGCGCTTCGCGCAAGCTCTCCGGCTCGTCCACAAACACGATCGGCTTCAATGAACTTTCCGACAATTCGAATAGCGCGCTCCCACCCCGCTCCTTGGTTTCCCCCATCCAGCGCCCCGGCTCCCATTGTGCCGCCTCGTCGCTGCCCGGTGCCGGTACGCTCCATTCGGCCAGCGGCAAAATCGTCGTCCTCACCACCGGTGCAATCGATCGCTGTGTCCGGGGGTCGAATTCCCGCACCGATTCCACCGTGTCGCCCAGCAATTCGATTCGTACCGGCCGCGCCGCCTCCGGCGAAAACACGTCTACGATTCCGCCGCGCACCGCGAACTGTCCCGGCAGTTCCACCATCTCGGTGCGCGCATACCCGATGCTCGCCAGATGGGTTATCAATTCCGCGTGATTCGCTTCCGTGTCTTTGGCCAGCACCCGCGCCAGCGTCAGATACACGTACGGATCCTGATATCGGCACATCGACGCTGCCACCG
>Ga0306921_10008033_pt1 | contig 11130 bp, 10 predicted proteins | sample sta12Cox44000080_FD_203760 | JGI IMG/M metagenome (GOLD analysis project Ga0306921, IMG submission 203760) | Lab enrichment of tropical soil microbial communities from Luquillo Experimental Forest, Puerto Rico - statoxic.12C.oxic.44.000.080 (v2)... | ecosystem: Environmental > Terrestrial >... | reverse complement strand
ACCGTCCGTTGTCGCTGCAAGCACTCACCACAGAGGTGCAACTCCCCGCCGAAGTCGCCGCGAAAAGAATCGAGGCGTTTGCGCGAGCGGGACTGGTGCGATTGGCCGGCGATTGGACCGGCGAGGCCGATGGCCGCTGGATTTTGCCGACACCCGAGCTGCGCCAGCGCGGCAGCCGCTTCGTCGAGCGGCTCTACGCGGCGCTCGCAGAAATCGACCTGTGAGATGCGAAGCGACGCCGCTCGGACGCGCTAGCGGCGCTGCAGCAGCGGCCCGAGGCGGCGGACATCGGGCATGGCTTCGATCGCGTCCACCGCCTCGATGAGGCGGCCCGCAGCCTCGCGGCCCAGCACCGGTGCGATCAGATCGCGCGCCTTGTCGACGATTTCGGCGTGCGACATCGGATTGCGCGGCGTACCGCGCACCGCGTCGACCCGCTGGGCGAGGCGCGTGCCGTCGGCGAACGCGATCTCCACCACGGCGACGCGCGCTGGTAGAAGCTTGGCGAGCTCGTCATCCCGCACGACTGCCACCTTGGCGCGCTGGCGCAGCACGGTCGAGTCTTGCATGCGCGGCTTGTCGTGCGCCGCGCGGAACGAGACAGTGCCGTCGATGAGCATGACCGCGATCATGTGCTGAAGGCAGATGTCGGGAATGTCGCGATTGTCGACGACCGCGGCAACGGACGGTGCCAGGCGCACCGTCACCTGCGCGACCTCGTCCGCAGCGAAGCCGCGCTTCTCGCGGATGACGGCGATGGCGTCGAGCGGCCCTTGGATGGGTGAGCCGACGCTCCATTTCTTGATGTCGGTCTCGGCGATGGCGAAACGCTCGCCGAGCTTCTCGACGAGGCGCGCCGGCTCCGCCTTGGGCGCATAAGCGGCGAAAAAATTGTCGGCACCGGAAAAGATGTCGTCGACGCCGTTCCAGCCGGCACGCACGACGAGCGCGGCGGTGACGCCGTTGCGGGCGGGCATGCCGGCGAAGACGAACGCCTTCTCGATGTGATCGCTGTCGCGTTGCCAGGCGCGGATGCCCGAGGATTGCTGCGCGGCGTAATCGAGCACCCAGCGCATCTCCTGCGCATCGAGACCGGCCGCACAAGCGGCAGCGGCGGCAGCGCCGAAATTACCGGCGATGCTGTGGGTGCTGAGGCTCGTCTCATAGCTGAGGGCGGCGCCGCCCATCGCCAGCACCACGCGCGTGCCGATGTCGTAGCCGAGCGTCACCGCACGCAGGAGCCGCGCGCCGTCGATGCCGAACGCCTCGCCGACCGCCAGCGCCGCCGGCGCGACGGCGCAGCCCGGATGCGAGCGCGACCCGTTGTGGGAATCGTCGGTCTCGTCGGCATGCGCCATGATGCCGTTGGCAAGCGCGGCATCGACCGGCGCCGCGGTGAGCGTAGCGCCGGCGATCGTCGCCGCGCCCTTGCCAGCGTAACCGCCGACATAGCGCAGCGCCGCCGCGCCGGGCGGCAGCGCCGATCCCGAAATCATTGCCGCCACTGTGTCGAGCAGATGATGCTTGGCCTCTGCCGCCGCCTCGGACGGAAGCGCACGCGTGCCGGCGGCGCTCATATAGGTGCTGAGAACGGTCATCATCGGGCTTGGCGCGGACGATACCGCAAGAACGCGAGCCGGCGAAAGTGCGGTGCCCAAAGCGGCAAGGCGAAGGAGTGTCCGTCGATCCATATCACCTCCCTTTTCCGATGGAGTTTACCGGCCTCCTGCGCGCCGCAATTGGCGGCGGAGGTGCGGGAGAAAGAGCAGGTAGGGCAGGAGGACAAAGATCACCTCGGCGAGGGCGCGGCCCCAGGCGATGCCGGCGATCCCGAACGTGCGCGCGAGGATGAGCTTCATGGCAAGGCCGCCGGCGGCAAGCGCCAGCGTCGAGGCAAGCTGGAAACGGAGCGCATTGGCGGCGCTGAGAAAGACGCCGAGCGGCTGCGTCACTGCGGCGACGATCCAGAAGGAGGCGAAGGCGGGAAAAAGCGCCGGCGGCGGCGCGATCTCGGGACCCACCCACCAGCGGAGCGCCGTCGCACCGAAGGGGATGAGCGGCGCCGCCGTCGCCACCACCAGCATGAGCGAGAGCGCAATGAAGCGGCGCAGTCCCATCATCGCCCAGGGAGCGTCGCCCCGCGCCATAGCCTCGGCAAGGGAGGGCCAGAACGCGGCCCCGGTCAGCAACAGCAGCATGCCCGGAACGTCGAAGAGCCGCGCCGTCACCGCGTAGACGCCGGCCGCCTCGCTGCCGGCGAGCTGGGCGACGATGAGATTGTCGCCGTAATAGGCGATGGTGAGCGCCACTTGCATGAGAAGAAAAAGCGCGCCCGTGCCGAAGAGACGGCGCGCCAAGAGGCGCCGCATGAGGCGCGGCTGCGGCATCAGCCACGGCCGCCGCCGGAGGAAGAACAGCCCGGCATTGCCGAGCGCGGCGAGAAGCGGTGCGCCCACGAAGGCGAGCGCCAGCAGCGGCAGGCTCGCGCCGGCCGCGATCGCCGCCAACAACGCGATGAGGCCCAAAAGCTTGCCGACGGCATCCCAGAGGCTATTGAGGAAACCCTCTTGATAGGCCGTCTGCACCGTATCGACGAGACTGGCGAGCGCCGCGAGCAAGGCGCAAGGGACGAGCACCGCCATCACCGCACCGGCGTCGCCGCCGAGCGCCGGCGGCACATTCAGGATCGCCGCCCAAGGGAGCGCGGGTCCGATCGCGAGAAACGCGGCGGTGAGCGCGGCGAGAATGACGGCGAGCGGCAGCATCGCCGCCGCAACGAGGCGCCGTGCCGCGGCGCGGTTGTCGCGGCCATCGGCAGCGGCGAGCGCATTGAGCAAGGCCTTGTGAGACCGAAATTGGCGAAGCTCAGCAAGCCCGCCGCCGAGAGCGCCGTCATCCACAGCCCGAAGCGCTCGGCACCAAGATAAGCGATGCTTGGCGGCACGCTCGCAAACAACGTGACGAGCGCCACGCCTTTGGCGGCGAGCGAAACGGCGAGGCTGAGTGCGGCCCGGCGATAGCGCCGGCGCGAGCGGTGCACGCGGTCGGCGACGGCCGGAGCAGAAGCCATCAGGGGATCAGGTTTGCAGAAACGACCACTCGGTGCCTTCGAGAACGAGCGCGGTCAGCGTGCCGCTGGCGAACGCACCGGTGTCGATGCCGATGCGGTTGCGCCGCACGTCCGGCTGCGCCGTGATGGTGTGGCCGTGCACGACAATCTTGCCGAATTCCTCGTTGGACTCCAGAAAGTCGTCGCGGATCCACAGCAGATCTTCCGCGACCTGGTGATCGAGCGGCACGTGGGGACGGATGCCGGCGTGGACGAAGAGGTAATCGCCTTCGCCGTGGGTCAGCGTGAGCCCGGCCATGAAGCGGCGATGGCGCTCGGGCAAGCGTCGCGCGAGATCGTGCTGGGCGCGCACCAGTTCCTCGCGGCGCGTTGCCGCCTCGGGCGGACGCACCCCATAGCTCAGCAAAGTCGCCGCGCCGCCATAGGCGAGCCAGGCGGGACCGATGGTGGGGTCGACGAGAAAGCGCAACAGGCTGTCCTCGTGGTTCCCCTTCAAATGGACGCTGGTGAAGCCCGGGAGCGGCGCATCGAGCAGCAAGTCGATGACCGCCGGCGAGTCGGTGCCGCGGTCGATGTAGTCGCCGACGTAAATCACGACATTGCGCGGCGCCTGCCGGCGATAAGCGTCGAAGTGAATGAGCTCATGCAGCTGGCGCAACAGGTCGACGCGGCCGTGAATGTCACCCACGGCGTAGACGCGCGTTCCCGCCGGCACCTCGGGCGCGACGCGCTCGATCGGTGGCGGCTCGGCGCGAGTCCGGCCGAAGAGACGGTTCAGCATAAGCCCCCCAAAGGCACGGGCATGGCGCGAAATATGGGGCCGCGGCCGCGTTGGCGCCACCGCCTTGACGGACCCCATTAGGTCTTACACCGGCACGTCTTAGCAGAGCATTAACTATTCCGTAAAAGATGCCCCAGCATGATGGATGAAACCATCGCGAGAGCCGATGCCGCCAACGCCTCCGCGCCTTCATCGCGCTGTCGCCGACGACGGTGCGATCGAACTCATTCACCGCTCGCAGCGCCGTCCCGACAACCGCCGCGGTCACTCCATCCGCATCGCCGTCAAGGGCCGTCACATCGACCGGTCGCTCGACTGCGCCACGAGCCCGGCACCGGCGCATCAGCGCTAGCGCCATCGCAGCCGATGGTCGTCACAGGACCGGCGCACATCCTCTTTCACGGCGCGGAATTCGCGCCGGGAAGCGTCGCCGTCGAGCTCGCCTCCTGGCTCGCCGGACGCACACTCGCCGTCGAGGTGATTGCCGCCAATGACGGCGACGGTTGGTGGCGCAGCGAGGAGCGCAACGGCGTCAAGATCACGCGCTGTCCCCGGCGCCGCGCCCCCTATGGCAAGGGGTTGAGCCGCCACCTCGAGCGCACCTCGTTCGCACTGTCGAGCGCGCCCATATTGCTCCGCCGTGCCCGCGCGCTTCGGCCGAGGATTCTCGCCGCGGTCGAGCCACCGGCGACCGATTTGCCCGCCTTGTTGTTCGCCGCGCGCCAGGCCGGCGCCGCCACCTGGGTTCACCTGGCGGAAGGCCCCTTGCGCGAGGATTCGCGGTGGCCCGCGCGCCTCCTGCGCCGCGTCGATCACGTGTCGCTCGCCGCGATCGATGCCGAGGCGGTGCTGGCGACAGCGGGTATTGACGAGGCCCGCCGCGTAGCGCTGCCGCCCTGGACCGATACGCGCACGATTTTTCCACGACCCGACCGGATGGCACTCCGCCAATCGCTGGAGATCCCCGATGACGCGGTGGTGGCACTTTACGCCGGCACGCTTGATGACGCGCACGGCATCGAGGCGCTGCTTGGCGCAGCGCGGTGCCTGCCGCGCAACGGCGCCGTCCTCTTCGTTGTCTCCGGTCGCGGGCCGGCCTGGCGGCGGCTCGCCGCGGCGGCCCACCAATTGCCGCTCCGCCTCCTGCCCTGGCCGCGCGCCGAGGGACTGAATGCGCTGCTCAACCTCGCCGACATCAATCTGATGCCGGCGGGGCTCGCCGGCCCCGACCTTCTCTTTCCGGGAAAGGCCGCGGCGCTGCTGGCGAGCGGGCGGCCGCTCCTCGCCGGTGGCGGCGTGCCGGATCGGCTCCGCGCCGCCGTGGTGCCAGCCCCGCTCGGCGCCGAAGGCCTCGCGGCCGCCATCGTCGCTCTCGCGGCGGCACCGGCCGAGCAGATACGGCGCGGTCAAGCGGCGCGCCACGCCGCACAGGACTATCACGAGAAGCAGCGGGTATTCCGCCAGCTCGAGCGCGCGCTGGGCCTGCAGGGATCGAACGCGGCTTAAGCCGACCGAGGTTGCGGTTTTGCTTGCCAGAAGCGGGCACCGCGCCCTAAGAGGACGCGCATGGTGGACGCCGATCTCATTCCCCTCGTCGAGAGCTTGCGCCAGGCGCGCGTGCTATGCGTCGGCGATGTGATGCTCGACCACTACATTTACGGGCAAGTCGAACGCGTCTCTCCCGAGGCGCCCATTCCCGTGCTTCGCATCGATCACGAGGTTAAGAAGCTCGGCGGCGCCGGCAACGTGCTGGCCAACCTCCAGTCCTTGGGTGCCCAAGGCTGCGCCATCGCCGTCATCGGCGACGATGCAGCCGGCGGCGAGGTCGCCACGCTGATGGCGGCGCTCGACGGGATCGAGGCGCAGACGCTCGAGGAACCGGCCCGCGTGACCACGGTGAAGACCCGGTATGTCGCCGAGACCCAGCAAATGCTGCGCGCCGATCGCGAGCGTATTGCACCGCTCGGCAGAGATGTGCGCGCACAGCTCTTGGCGAAGGTGCACGAGGCGCTCGTCGCGTGCAGCGTCGTCGCGCTCTCCGATTACGCGAAGGGTGTCCTCGCCGATGGCGTCGCCGGCGAGATCATCGCCGCCGCACGTGCGGCGGGGCGCGTCGTGATTGTCGATCCTAAGGGCAGCGACTATGGACGGTATCGCGGCGCGACGCTGATCAAGCCCAATCGCCGCGAGTTGGCTGAAGCGACGCAGCGTCCGGTCGAGACCGCGGCCGACGTCGCGGCCGCCGCGCGCTCACTGATCAAGGCGCACGGATTCCGCGCGGTGCTCGTCTCGCTGAGCCGAGACGGCATGCTGCTGGTGGAGGAGGACGGCACGAGCCATGCGCTCGCCGGCGAGGCACGCGAAGTCTTCGACGTCTCCGGCGCAGGCGACACCGTGGTCGCATCGCTGGCGGCGGCCCTCGGCGCCAGCGTCGCTCTGCGCGATGCGGCACAGCTCGCCAACGTCGCCGCCGGCATCGTCGTCGGCAAGGTTGGAACCGCCGCCGTTCATGCCGACGAGCTCGTCGCGGCGCTCATGGATCGCGATGCGCTGATGACGCGCAAGCGGATGCCGCTCTCTGCCGCGCTCGACCGCGTGGCGCGCTGGCGCCGCAACGGGCTCGCCATCGGCTTCACCAACGGCTGCTTCGATCTCCTCCATCCCGGCCACGTCTCGCTCCTGAGCGAGGCGCGCGCGGCTTGCGACCGGCTTGTCGTAGGCCTCAACAGCGATGCCTCGGTGACGCGGCTCAAGGGGCCGGGACGGCCGGCGCAAGGCGCGGAGGCGCGCGCGCAAGTGCTGGGATCTCTCGCCTCGGTCGATCTCGTGGTGGTGTTCGATGAGGATACGCCGCGCAACCTCATCGCGGCGCTCAAGCCCGACGTGCTGGTGAAGGGTGCCGACTACCGCCTCGATCAGGTGGTGGGCGCCGACATCGTGCAATCCTATGGCGGCAAGGTGCTGCTCGCCCACATCGTGCCCGGCCACAGCACGACCGCGACGCTGGCGCGGATCGCCCGCTGAGCGTGCACGGGTCAGCCGAGCTCGGGATCGTCGATGCCGGGATCGGTGAGGCGGCGCAAGCGACCCGCGGCGATCGCGGCAAAGCGCAGCAGCATCGCCCGGCGCCGCGCGGCGGCCAAGGGGAGCGCCGCGCCCTTACGCAGAATGGCGGCGCCGAAGGGATCGGCGATGATGAGCCCACACTCATCGGGAATGAGCTCGGGCGGAAAGTCGCTCGCCACGGCAAAGTAGAGGCGATCGCAGAAGGCGCGGTATTCCTGCCATTTGCGATCGCCCTTGAAGTCGGCGACCGAGGATTTGATCTCGACGACGACGAGCTCGCCGTCCCGCCCCACCGCCAGCACGTCGGCGCGCCGGCCGTTCGCCAGCGGCACTTCCACGAGCGTCGCGAAGCCGCGCTGCGCCAGTGCGCGGCAGACGCCGCGGCACAGCTCTTTCGGAAGATCGCGCGCATCCATGATGAACGCCGGGAGTTTGAGCGATGAGCCAAGGAAAGCGAAGCTTTTTGCGCGATGCCTGGCGGCTTGCCAAGCCCTATTGGAGTTCGGAGGAGAAGTGGTGGGCCTGGGGGCTGCTGCTGGCGGTGATCGCGCTCAACCTGGCTGGAGTTTATATCAGCGTCCGCATCAATACGTTTCAGCGAGATTTTTTCAATGCGATCCAAGAATATGACTGGTCCGCCTTCTGGGAGCAGCTCGCGCTCTTCGTCGTGCTGGCAGCGGCTGATGTCTCGTTCACCGTCTACCAAGTCTACCTGCAGCAGATGCTGCAAATTCGCTGGCGACGCTGGCTCACCAAGCGTTATCTCGACACTTGGCTCGACGCGCGCGCCTATTACCGGCTGCAGCTCCAGGATGGCGGCACGGACAACCCCGATCAGCGCATTTCCGACGATCTTGACCGCTTTACTCGTCAATCCCTGGAATTGACCGTCGGCACCCAGGGGTTCCTCAACGCTGGCGTTACGCTGCTCTCGTTTCTCGGTATCTTATGGGAGCTGTCCGGCTCGGCTGAGCTGCCGCTGGGGCCGCTCGGAACGATTGTCATTCCTGGCTATATGGTGTGGTGCGCACTGCTCTACGCCGTGGGCGGCACTTGGCTCACCTTCAAGATCGGACGCCCGCTCGTTCGCCTCAACTTCGAGCGTCAGCGCTACGAAGCGGATTTCCGATTCAGCATGGCGAGATTGCGAGAAAACACCGAGAGTGTTGCGCTTTACGGCGGCGAAGGACACGAACGCCGAAACTTTCTCGATCGCTTCGCCAGCATCGTCGTCAATTTCCGCGGCATCATGTCCCGCATCAAGCGGCTCAACTGGTACACGAACGCCTATAATCTCGTCGCCATCGTCTTCCCCTATCTCGTGGCATCGCCGCGGTACTTCGCGAAGGAGATGACACTCGGCGATCTGCAGCAAACGGCCGACGCCTTCGGTCAAGTGCAGCAGTCGTTGTCCTTCATCATCGGTGCATATAAGGAGATCGCCGAGTGGCAATCGGTGGTGCAGCGCCTTGCCGGCTTCGAGGCGCGCGCCCGCGAGATCGCCGCCGCCGCGCGCGCGCCGCAATTGATCGAAGTATCCCGCGGCGGCACTGGCGTTTCCGTCGAGGCGCTCGATCTGGATTTGCCGGACGGGACGCCGCTTTTGCGCGATGTGAGCTTCACCGTTCTTGCCGGCGAGTCGCTGATGATCGCGGCACCGACCGGCACTGGCAAGAGCACGCTCTTGCGTGCGATCGCCGGCATTTGGCCCTTCGGTCGCGGTCGCATTCGGCTCGGCGAAGGAACCGTGCTGTTCTTGCCGCAACGACCATACCTGCCGCTCGGCACCTTGGGCACGGCGATACTTTATCCGCATGAAGATGAAAATGTGCCAACAGAGCGAGTCGCTGCCGCCCTTCGCCAAGTGGGCATGGGAGCGCTCGTTGACGAGCTCGACACCATCGACAACTGGGCACATCGATTGTCGCTGGGGGAACAGCAGCGCATCGCGTTTGCGCGCGTGCTACTAAGCGAGCCGGCGATCGTCTTCCTCGACGAGGCGACGTCGGCTCTCGACGAAGAGAGCGAAGCAGCGCTTTACGGAATTTTACGGCGCGCGCCGTGGCAACCAACGATCATCAGCGTGGGCCACCGCACCACGCTCCGCGCTGTTCACCAGCGCGTGCTGACACTAGCCGAAGCCGGGCAGAGCGCTCGCTCCGCCACGGCCGGCTAGCTCGTCTCAGAGGTTGTTGCCGATGGTGGTGAAGGTGGAGTTGAGTTGCGTGCCGACCACGGTCACCGCGCCGATGATCACTACCGCGACGAGGGCGCCCATCAAGCCGTACTCGATCATGGTGACACCGCTCTCATCACGGAGCATGCGGGAAAAATGTGCGAACATCACCGAACTCCTTTCATAGGTCCAAATCATAGGTCCAAAACTAATCGTTGTCGAAGACAACCTTTTGTGCCAGCGCATGTCGCGGACTAGGGGCCGCGTTCCCCAACTTTCCTATCTCGTCTGATTTAAGCGTCGCTTAACAGCGCGGTCACAGCGCGCCAGCGAGCGGACCGAAGAATTCCGTTGAAATCGTCGTGCCGATCGACGTCACCGCCGCAACGATGGTGATCGAGATCAAACTGGCGACGAGCGCGTACTCGATCATCGTAACGCCACGTCGGTCGCTGAAAAGCAAGCGCAAGCGTCGCAACATCGGCGCTCCTCCGCCGGAAATCGAGGTGGCCATCATATCGCCAATTGGCACCGCGACCACCGAAATCGCCTACAAGATTCGGCGATATTCTCGACAATTTGGCGAAATTTGCACGCGTCTCAGATGGCGAATTCCGGCTCGGCGCCGCCGCCTTTGCGAGCGAGGTCGAGGTCTTCGAGAATGCGCTCCTTCCACGCCTGGAGTTGCGCCTCGGTGCGGCGCCGCGGCCGCGGCAGGTCGATGCGGTATTGTGCGTGGATGCGTCCAGGCTTGGCGCGCATCACCACGACGCGGTCGCTCAACACCAGCGCCTCCTCGATGTCATGTGTGACGAACAGCATGGTCGGCTGCTCGGCGCGCCAGATGTCGAGAAGATGGTCCTGAAGAGTGAAGCGCGTGAACGCGTCGAGCGCGCTGAAGGGCTCGTCGAGCAGCAACACCTGCGGCCGTGCCACCAGAGCACGAGCGATCGCCGCGCGTTGCGCCATCCCGCCCGAGAGCTGTTGCGGCAAGGCGTCGGCGAAGGTGCCGAGCCCGACACGCGCCAAGGCCGCCTCGGCCATGGCACGGCGCTGCTCGCGCGGCCATCGCGCCAGCGCGAACTCGACATTGGCACGCACGCTGAGCCACGGCATGAGCCGCGGCTCCTGAAAGACGAGGCCTACTTCCGGGCGTGGACCCGTCACGGCAACGCCGTCCAGCACGACGCTCCCCGAGCTCGGCGGCTCGAGGCCGCCGACGATGCGGAGCAACGTGCTCTTGCCACACCCGCTGGTGCCGACGATGCCGACGATCTCGCCGCGGTCGACGGCGAGATCGACGTCGCCGAGCGCGGCGAGCGCCTCAAACCGTTTGGAGACGTGCCGGATCTGCAGCATCGGCCTTCTTCTCTTCCGCGCTCTCGAACGAATCCTGCCAGGCGACGAAGCGCCGCGAGAGGGCCGCCAGCAGCACGTCGCTGAGCTTGCCGAAAAGAGCGAACAGGAGGATGGCGGCAATGATATGCGCGGGACGGCCGGTCTGCTGCCCGTCGATCAATAGGAATCCCAGACCTTCGCTCGCCCCCATGAACTCGGCGGCGACGACGAACATCCAAGCAAGACCGAGACCGCCGCGGAGCCCCGTGACATAAGCGGGCAGCATCGCCGGCAGCAGCACGCGCCAGACGAGCGCCACGCCGCCATAACCGTGGATGCGCGCGACCTCGACGAGCTTGCGGTCGACCTGCTGAATACCGGCCATGGTGTTGAGATAGACCGGGAAGAAGGCGCCGACGGCGATCAGCGTCACCTTGGACGCTTCGAAAATGCCCAGCCATAAGACGAAGAGCGGGACCCAAGCGATCGAGGGAATGCTGCGCAGCGCCTGCAGCGTCGGATCGAAGAGTCGGCGCCAGAGCGCGGAATAGCCGGTCAATGCGCCCAACACCGTCGCTGCAAGCGTGCCGAAGAGGAACCCGAGCGCCACGCGCGCGAGCGTGATCTCGATGTGACCCCAGAGCTCGCCGGCGAGCCAGAGATCGCCCAGCGCCTTCGCCACCGCCGAGGGCGGCGGCA
>Ga0306921_10008031_pt1 | contig 11131 bp, 9 predicted proteins | sample sta12Cox44000080_FD_203760 | JGI IMG/M metagenome (GOLD analysis project Ga0306921, IMG submission 203760) | Lab enrichment of tropical soil microbial communities from Luquillo Experimental Forest, Puerto Rico - statoxic.12C.oxic.44.000.080 (v2)... | ecosystem: Environmental > Terrestrial > Soil... | reverse complement strand
CTGATGCGCGATGTACTACGGCTGCCATGGCAGATAGACATAGTAGGCCTTGTCGACGAGGTACCGCTGAATGGCGTCGACGATCTCATGCCGGCGCGCTCCGGGTCCATCTCACGCCGCGGAGTCACCAGGAGCTTGTTCAGCTCGGCGTCGGCGACGTGACTCCGGTTGGCCGGCAGCTCGCGATAGTGGATTCCGTAGAGCCAATCGTCGATCTCGGTGAAGGGTGTGACCGGCGCGATCGTCATCTTCTCGAACTTGCCCAGGGATGTCGTGGTGATCCACTTGCCGTACTCCTCGGGCTTTAGCTCGACCGAGATGCTGATGCGGCTCAGGTTGTCGACCACGAGATCATAGTAACTCCGCCAGGGCGGGCTGAACCCCGGCCAGCGGTAAGCAGGCGTGGTGAAGCCCTTGGGATACCCGGCCTCCGCCAGGAGCTTCTTGGCCTCAGCGAGGTCGTACCCGACGAGGTACTTGGCCTTGGCCGGGTCGAGCTTCGCGAGTCTCGAGCTTCTACTCCTTCAGCGCGCACGGTACCGGCCCGGAGTCGAGGCAGCCTTCACGTACAGAAGCGGCTCGTTCCACGCCTTTCGCTCGATGGCGAGCGACACGGCGCGCCGAACGCGCACGTCGTTGAAGGGCGCCTCGTCGGTGCGGAAATAGATCATCGCCTGGCCGATGACCGGCGTCAGCGTCAGCGAGATCTCGCGGTTCGTCTTCTGGAGCGAGCGGCCCTCCTCGACGGCCGCCCACGCACATTGGTGGCCGAAATCCACCTGGTTGGCGCGCAGGAGCGCGAGGCGGGCGGTCGTGTCTGATAGCCTTTCGCGAACGGACCGAAGAGAGCCTGGTTCTGCGGCGTCTTGGGACCCTATCGTTGTCCGGTGATGACTTTTCGTATCCGAGCTAGCCCCAATCCGAAAATAAATCGTGAGTGAAAGAGCGATTGCGCTGAAGCAAAAAGGCCCCCTGTGTGGTCTTAAGGGAGAACACGCCAATGTTGCTCCCCTCACCCAGGAGGCCCCTCTGATGCGGCTGAGCGTAGCGAGCTTGCGACGGCTGGTCAAGCGGAAGCTGCACGTCGAGTTCATCGATCAGGAATTGACGTCGTACAGTGGCCTGGAGCTGCTCCGCCGCTATCTGCGCCAGGGCAACGTGCCGCAGCGGCTGGGCACGGTGTGTGGCGCGCCGGGCGGCGACTATGGCGGGGGGCGCCTCGCGTTGCTCGTGCTGGGCTTGTTCTACGTCGGCGCCCGCCGTCTGGAGCACCTGCGCTATGTCGCCGGTGATCCCCTCCTGGCCCGCTTCTGTGGGTTGGCCCGGATCCCCACCGCCCGCACGGTCGGCAGCTGGCTGCGTCAGTTCACGCAGGCGACGCTCGCCCCGCTGGTCCAGCTGAACCAGACTCTCGTTCTCGAGGCGGTTCAGCGCCTGGCCCTGCCGCGGCTGACCATCGACCTCGATGGCACCGTGGTCCGCACGGGAGCCACCGTGGGCTGGGCCTTCCGCGGGTTCAATCCCCATCATCGGAAAGATCCCAGCTACTACCCGCTCTTGGCCCACCTCGCCCAGACGGGACATATCCTCCGGGTGAAGAATCGGCCGGGCAATGTGCATGACTCCAAGCAGAGTGTGGCCTTCCTGCGGGAAGTGATCGAGAGCCTGCGGACGGCGTGCGGCCGGCGCGTGCCCCTGGAGTTCCGAATGGATGCCGCCTTCTTCCAGCGCGACGTGCTGCGCCTCTTGGCCGCCCGGGGCTGTGCCTACGCCATCAAGGTCGGCTACTGGAGCTGGTTGCCCCTCAAGCCGCTGGCCGCCGCGCGGCAGCGCTGGCTCCCGGTGGCCCCAGACGTGACGGGGTTCTTCCATGAGCTGGACATCCCGCAGTGGAATCTCCGTCTCCGCGTGATGATCTACCGCAAGCACGTGCAGCATGCGAGTCCCCGGAACTTCCAGCTCGACCTGTTCACCCCGGACGATGGGCATTTCGAGTACAGCGCCGTCGCCACGAACCTCTCCCTGGACCTGCCCGCCCTGTACGCCTTCATCTGCGGCCGGGGGGCCCAGGAGAAGACCATCGCCGAGCTCAAGGGGGAGTTCGCGCTTGACGTCGTTCCCACGCGCCACTACGGCGCCAACAGCGCTTGGCAGCAGCTCAGCGTCCTCGCCCACAACCTCATCCGCAGCTTCCAGCTCGACACCCTGGCCACCCCGAAACCCCGCTCCCGCAAACGCACCTATACGTATCTGATTCGGAGCATGCGCACGCTCCGCTTCCTGCTCGTCACCCGGGCCGGCCGGCTGACCCGCATCGGCGGCCGCCACGTCTTGCGCCTCGCCCACAACCCCGCTACCGAGGCCCTCTATGCCCAGATCGATCACCGCCTCGCCGCCTGAGTTATTTTCGGATTGGGGCTAGAAGAAACATCAAGGACTCCATGACCTTTCTCATTGCCGAACCTTCTTTGCGGTGCGCAGACGAACAGCCGTTCCAGCGGGACCCCGTCGACACCCCGAAGTCTGCACCGCCATCGACGGCATCAAGCTGACCGGCTCATCATGGCTTCCCACGAGCCGGCGCATTGGGGAGGCGGAACTCACCTGGGAATTCCCTACCCGCAGACGGCAGAAGGCAGGGCGGGTGGCTGCGGCCATCGCGATGGTCAGCGCCGGCGTCGAGGCGAAGTCCTGGACCCGATCCAAGGGCACTACAGCCTCCCGAGGGCCGGACGATGGAACGCAGAGACGCTCTGCGTCCAGGCATCAGGCTTGTCTACGTCGGCAGCCGGTCAAAGGCGCCGGGAGTCGATCAAACGCGCAAGGAGGAGCAAAAGGGGAGTCGACAGCAAGGCCGTGTTCCTGCGCCCCCAAGCAGGGAGCGGTGCACTCGCGGGCCGCGGGCTCCGGGTGTAGCATCCAGCCAGACCTTCAGGACGGGAGGATCCGTCCCTGAGACGACTCGCGCTCGCCTCCGCGGCGTTCCTCGCCATCAGCCTCTGGCGTATGCCTCGGGCGCTCGGCTGACACGTCATGCCGGCTAACCTCACGCCTGAGTACAAGGCGGTAGAGGCCGCGTTCCGTAAGGGGCGCGACCCGAGGGAGCGCCTGGAGGGGCTGCGGGAGATGCTGCGCACGATCCCAAAGCACAAGGGAACCGACCATCTCCAGGGCGATATCAAGCGGCGCATCAAGGAACTGTCCGAAGAACTCGACCGTCCCCAACGAGGCGGCGCACGTGGCGGCCCGGCGCTGGTCATTCGGCCCGAGGGCGCCGCGCAGATCGCGCTGATTGGGCCGCCGAACGCGGGCAAGTCGTCACTGCATGCACGGCTAACCGGCTCCGCCGCACCGGCCGCTCCCTATCCCTTCACGACCCAGTATCCCGAGCCCGGCATGATGCCCCACGAGAATATCTCCTTGCAGCTCGTGGACCTTCCCGCCGTCTCGCCCGAGCACCCGGTCCCGTGGTTCGCAAGCACGCTGCAGACGGCGGACGCGGCGCTGCTGGTCGTCGATCTCTGTGACCCCGCGTCCCTCGAACAGATCGAGGCCGTACGTACGATCCTGCGCGAGCGCCGCGTGACCCTCACCGATCGCTGGGAGCCGGCCGGCGAATCCCCCGGCGTAGCCGCTGAGGGCGACGGGGATCCCTTCGTACTGCGGCTTCCGACGCTTCTCGTGGCAAACAAGGTGGAGGGCCTCGCTGATGCGGACGCCGAGCTGCGGGCCTTCTTGGAGGTCACGGGGCTGCGCTATCCTGCCCTCGCCGTGTCGGCAGCCACGGGGCAGGGCCTCGGGAACATCGGCCCCTGGCTGTTCAGCCATCTTGGCATCGCCCGCGTCTACACCAAGGCGCCGGGCCGTCCGCCGGACCGGGGACGGCCGTTCATACTCCACCGCGGCCAGACCGTGGAGGACGTGGCGCAGCTCGTACACAAAGACCTCGCGCGCTCGCTCCGGTACGCGCGCATCTGGGGTACAAGCGGATTCGACGGACAGCAGGTGGGGCGTGAGCATCCGGTGGAGGACGGCGACGTGATCGAGCTGCATTCGTAACGTGCCTATGTGGCCCTCCGGAGCATGCCGCGGAGGCGCGGATGAAGCTGATCCGCGACAGGAGGAGACCGATGGGAACGTGTGAGGTCTGCGGAAACGAGTATGACATGGCGTTCGACGTTGTGGCCGCCGGGGCGAGGCATACGTTTGACAGTTTCGAGAGCGGATCCACAAGATGGCGCCGGTGTGCGAACACTGTGGTTGCAGGATGATCGGCCACGGCGTCGAGGTCGAGGGGCACTAGTCGACCAAGGTCCACGAGGCGGGCGTGAAGGGTCACGTGCTAGTTCGCGGCTCTCCTGGTGCGGCAAGATGGCCGCTAGGGAGACGGCCCGCCCCGCCCCCCTCCGTCTCGGTGGTACCCGAATCCTCTTTCATCAAAGGGGGAGCCTACCGTCACAGGGCGCGAAGGCGGTGAGAGGCACGTGACGTGAGGTAGGTGAGCTACAAGGCAGTGAAGGAGGACGCGCCATGAATGCCGGCATGTTCCCGATCATTGTTTTCGGAGGAGTGCTGGCGGGCTGGCTCGCCGGGTTCGTCATGGAACGAGACGGCTACGGGTTGAAGTGGGACATCGTTCTCGGTCTGACTGGCAGTGCGGTGGGGAGCTGGATCTTCTGGGCCGTGGGGGGCTCCCCAGGGGCTGAGCTGGCGGTGCAGACGGTGGTTGCGTTCGTCGGGGCGGCCATCCCGATCGTCGCTCAGCGCCAATTTTGGCCCAAGACCCGCTAAGGGCGTGACCCTCACGCCGCGAGACGGGCTCGTACCCGAGCGTTTGAGCCCGGAATAACTGGTGGAGCAGCATGGATGAGGTGCCGTTCTCCCGACTCTTTGACAATCGTGAAAGCCGCTATCCTCCGGACGACGAGGGTGGACTGGCCCCTGACGCTCTGGGGAGGAATGCCATGCGGGAGCTGACGGTTCCCGTCCGTCACGAGTGGCTCACCCGTGAGCGCGCCTACGGGAAGATCACGATCGAGCCCTTCGAGTCGGGTTTCGCCCTGACGGTGGGCAACGCCTACCGCCGGGTGCTGCTGTCCTCCATCTCCGGCGCCGCGCCGACCTGGGCCAAGATCGAGGGGGCGTTGCACGAGTTCTCGTACCGGCCCGGCGTGCTGGAGGACACTCTCGACATCCTCCTGAATCTTCGCAAGCTCGTGTTCACCCTGCACGTCAACCGTCCCACGCTGCTCCGGCTCAAAGCCCAGGGGGAGCGGACGGTGACGGGACGGGACTTCGAGCCCGCCGCCGACGTGGAGATCGTGACGCCCGACGTGGTCCTGGCGACGCTGGAGAGGAACGGCAACCTCGAGATGGAGGTCTGCGTGGAGCGCGGGCGCGGGTACCAGCCGGCCGAGAAGCGCGAGCCGGAGGCCCTACCCATCAACGCGATGCTGATGGACGCCGACTTCTCGCCGGTCAAGCGGGTCAACTTCCACGTCGAGAGCCTCGCCACGCCGTCGGCCTCGCCTGAGCGGCTCATCCTGGAGGTCTGGACCAGCGGCGGCGTGACGCCCGAGACGGCCGTGGCCGACGCCTCGCGGATCCTCGCCGGCCAGTTTGCCCTGCTGATCGACGTCGCGGCGAGGCCGCCGGCTGAGAGCGGCGAGGTGGCCGAGCCCCCGGTGCGCAGCGCGGTCATCGAGCACCTGTTCGAGAGCGCGGCCGAGCTGGACCTGTCGGTGCGGTCCTCCAACTGTCTGAGGACCGCCAACATCGCCACCATCGGCGACCTGGTGCAGAAGACCGAGTCCGAGCTGCTCAAGACCAGGAACTTCGGCAAGAAGTCGCTGAACGAGATCAAGACAATCCTGGGGGAGATGGGGCTCTCACTCGGCATGCGTCTGGATCCCGAGGAGCTGGAGCGGCTGCGTGCCTACCACGAGCGCACCATCGAGGCCCCGCACCAGGTATGAGCGGACGCTGTCACGTATGCGGGAGATCCTTTGCCCCGCCACGCGGGATGATGCAGGGGCGCTCACGAGGACGCCGAGGGTAGCCCCGCATGTGCGTCTACTGCAAGGGAGCTTCTGAGTGCGACCATGAGCGTGATGCCTGCGAGGCGAGTCGCGGTGAGCGCTGCATCTCCTGCGGGCACGGCTCCGCAGCGTTCCTGCCATATCCGCCAGGGCCAAGACCCACGATGTTATGGTTCCCGAAGGCAAATCCGCGCAAGCAAAAGCCGCTGACGGAGGCTGCTCAGACACCCCGGGCGAGGGCGAACAAGAAGGCTCGATGAGCTACTCGACCGAAAACTTCGTACGCCGTGCCGTCGTGGGGCTCCTTCGCGGCGAGTATGCGGGCAAGTTCCTCTGCTCAGGGTGCCTCATCACGCTGACACATCGCCACATGCAACGTGGTTGGCGGAAGTCAGAGATTGAGCGCTCAATGGAGGCAGTGTTTAAGTCTCCAGCACCTCTTACGTGCATGCCGACGTCGATCTGTGCGCTCTGCCAGAAGACGATGCCGTGTCTCGCTGCGCTTCGTCCATGACTCCACCCATGTGATTCGATGAAGAGGGCCAACGCCGAGGATCGCCTCGGATTGCCGATACAGGCAAGAACAGGCTGGCTATGCTGTAGCCCGCGCCGATGGGCCTGAACTTCTTATGGAGAAATGTGGTTGGTGCATGCTCTTGAGCTTTGCCGCGCACGCCCTGAAGGGCGGCCATGACGTACGTCCAAAATCGCGAGATCAACCCTGATTGGTTCGCACCCCCATACGACAAGCGTTAGATGCGGAAGACGGAGAGAGCGATCTGAAGCGGTACAATGAGGCAGGCGAGACGGGCGCTCCCGCGCCCGAGCTGCCACGGCGGGCTCACCACCCACGCAACCCCTCGGGAAGGGGCTGGCCATGAAGAAGATCCTCAGTTTGGCGTTCGTGGCGATGCTATCCCTCGCACTCGCGGCTCCCGCCTACGCGGGCAGGGGGCACGGCGGCGGGTTCCACGGTGGGCATCACAATGGCTTCCATCACGGCGGCGCCTTTCACCGTGGGTGCTGTTGGGGTGGAGCCTTTGTTGGCGGGGTCTTCGTGGGCTCGGCGTTCGCGTATCCGTACTACGGCTATCCGTACTACGCGTATCCGTATTACGCCTCTCCGTATTATCCGTACGCCTACCCCATGTATGCGGAGCCGGCCTACCAGCCGCAGACCCAGGTGACCGTGGCGCCCCTCATCCAGCGGGACGTCTGCTTCACCGAGGGCTGTTACCATCTGCAAGGCGATGGAGTGACGGTCGCCTATTCGTGGATCTGGGTGCCGGCCGCCCCCGCGCCGCCCCCGGGTCCGCCGAGCCGTTAGGGCCCGCGCCAGCCCGCTCCTGTCTCGGTCCGCCGTGGTGGACGGTTCGTCGCCCGTTCCTCGTTCTCGCCAGCCTCCATGGGACTGGCTCCCCGCGGGAGTGCCGGCACGCTGGGTCCACGGAGCGTCTCGGCGTGCGCTAGGTGTGGAGACCAGGCCGGGGGATCGATATCGCAACGTTCGGGAGGTTGGGACATGGCAGATTCCGAGGACGAGCGCGATATCATGCAGTGCGACGATCGGCGATTCAAGGCGATGGTCCGGGGTGACGTGACGGCGTTGAGAATGGCTCTCGCCGACAGTCTGACCTACACGCATAGCAGTGGCGTCCACGACACGAAAGCGCAGTTTCTGGACTCGCTCACGCTCGGTCAGCTCCGCTACACGTCCATCATTCCGGAAGCCCGCTCGGTCCGCGTCGAGGGCGGGGCAGGGCTTGTGACCGGTACGGCGCGCATGGAGGTCACCGCGCGCGGCCACGACACGCGCTTTCGTATTCGTTACCTTGCGGTGTACGTCAAGGCCCCGGGTCGGTGGCAGATGGTAGCGTGGCAATCCACGCGTGTCCCCGAACCGTAGGCGAAGTTCACGGGTTTGGTCCTGGGCCTCAGAGAACCCGGTCCAAGTCCCACATTCCCACGGTATTCTCACGTCGATTCCCAGTGAATTCCCACGCAGTGACGTCAATGGAAGGGCTTGGGGACGAGACGAGATGGACTCGGCCGGACCACCGCGAGAGGGTCGAACGAGGACCGCCAGACGTGAGTCTCGATCTGGTTCGTCTCCTTCTTCAGGCCGCCCCCGTCTGGACCACTCCAAGAATCCGGCGTGGACGCGTTGCTCCGCTGACTGGAAAAACGTGTAGGGGAGGAGATATGGCAGGACCGTCTATCGCCTCAGATGTGCGGGCGCTCGCACCAGGCTTCATCACCCTCCGACGGCAGCTGCATCGGCACCCTGAACTGGCGTTCGAGGAGGTGTGGACGGCCGGGATCCTGGCTGGTCAGATGCGGGTCTTGGGCTTGGAGGTGAAGGAAGGCATCGGTGGGACCGGGGTGCTGGCCATGCTCGACGGAGCACACCCGGGCAAGACGCTGCTGATTCGGGCCGACATGGATGCCTTGCCGATCGCCGACACCACCGGGACGGCCTACGCTTCCAAGCTTGAGAACCGGAATCATGCCTGCGGCCACGACGTCCATGCCGCCCTCGTCACCGGCGTCGCACAGGTCCTGGTGCGTCATCGCGATTGCATCGCTGGGCGTGTGGCGTTCGTCTTCCAGCCGGCGGATGAGCCGATGCGAGGCGCGAAGCGCATGATCGAGGCCGGACTGCTCGAGCGAACCAAGGCCGAGATGTCGCTCAGCGTGCACGTGCTGCCGATGGCGCACACGGGGCAGGTCGTGATCCAACCAGGGCCCCTCTGGGCGAGTCGGGACGAGCTGACTCTGAGAATTACGGGGCCGTCGCCGTCGCGCGTGGCGGCGCGACCCTTTGACTTTGCGCCGCTGGCCGCGCACCTCACGACCAGCCTCTACGAGCTGGTCGAGCGAGAGAGCTGGTTCTCGGGACACGTGACCTTTCGGGTGCGGTCGCTCCATGCGGAGCAGGCTGGCCCCGCCTGGCTGGGGGGGCCGCGCGGCGGACCGGATCAGGCGGCCATCGAGCTCAATCTGGCGGTGTTCGACAACCCGCTCCGAGCCAGGCTGCTCACCCAGATCGAAGAACTCAGTCGGCGATTCGTCGGTGCGGCCGGCGGGACGCTGCACATCGATACCGACTATGCACTCCCGGCCGTCGTCAACGACCACCAGGTAACCGGGGCGCTCCAGCGCGCCGCCGAGGCCGTGGTCGGCCAGAGCAACATCCTCTCCGGATGGCGGCATCCGTTCTCGGACGATGTTGGACTGCTCATGGCGGCCGTTCCCGGCTGTCTCATGCTGCTGGGGACCGCGAACCCCGCCAAGGGCATCACGGAGAGCTGGCATCGGCCCGGTTTCGACATTGATGAGGACGCGCTGCCCTTGGGGGTGGAGATCATCGCGAGGGCTGCACTCGACCTTCTGCCGTGAGCGCCCCTCACTATGGGGGCGTACGGGTAAATGATGGATTGAGCCTGCAGAGATATGGAAGTTCGGTGCCCAGCAATCTGGCAAGGTCACGGTGAAACCATGGGAACACTTCAGACACCGCGTAGCAGCAAAGCACGTTGTCCTCGCTCAGATTGATTGTCAGGCAATGTCGAGAGGGTGATTGTCACCTCCGTCGATTCCGTCACTCGAGATCCACATGCAGTCGAGACGTCAACTTTGCGTCTGCACGCTTGTTTGCGAGTGTTCGTGTACGTGCATCCGCCACACGCATGAGAGTCCGCTCGCGTCCTCGGAGGTAGCCTTACAAGCGTGTCGCAATCCAGGGGCCGTGAGGCGGGTCATCACCGAGAGTCTAGGTGCTCGAGCGGCTTCGTTTATTCGGTCGCACCGTGGAGCGACGTCGTCAGCGGACCGGTGAGAGACTACGTAATCGTTCTGATCAGAGAGTAGGAAGTGGGTCCGACCTTAAGCGTCTCGAGCGCTCGAAATGCTGGATCGCTTGGTAGGTGCATGCGCGAACGCCTGCGCTGGCCGACCACGATCGAAGCGGATCCCGAAGGGGACAGAGGCGAAAAGGAGGAAGCCATGAGTCACATAATTCTAGACGGCGCTGTGCTGGGGATGGCCGGGGTGGCGCTCGCCCAGGAGCGAGCGTACGAATGGGGATGTGGGTGGCATCCGATGTGGGGCGTGTGGGGCGTCGGCATGATGCTGATGATGTTGGGGTTCTGGGCGGTTGTCATCGTGGGTCTCGTGCTCGGCATCCGATGGCTCGCGAGAGCTGGGGGCGAGCCGAAATCGGATCGAGCGTTAGAGATTCTCAGGCAAAAGTATGCCCAGGGGGACATCAGCAGAGAGGAATTTGAAGTAAGAAGGCGCGACCTGAGCTGACAGGAGGAACGAGCCGCTCCTGCGCGCCTCCGGGTACATGCGTCGTTAGGTAGCGTCCTTCGATGGCGCGCGGAGTCGCCGAACAAGCGGGTGGCGTGTCAGGGCCCATGTCAGAATCGGAAGGCCAACGATGCCTGGAAGGAGCCAATGCGCTAAAGGTGGCAAGGAACGCCAAACGGGCAAGTGCGGTCCATTATCCACATAGAAGGCCGTAAGGAGCAGGATGTAAGAAAGAGCCATGCCACTCACATGCATGCGCAGCCATCCGTGCCAGAGCCGTCGCCTGGCAAGTCGGCCGATCATGCCCGTGCCAAAGGACAGGATACCGAGAACGAGAAGGTGATTGTTGGCTGGCCATCGGAGAATCGAAAGAGCTGCCATCGAAAGGAAGACCACCACCAGACCCCAATAGTAGACGGTACCGGCGGACGGGTGCCGGCCGCCGCGTTTGGGAGCAATCATGGCCACTATTCCGGCGATAGTGCAGGTGAGCCCCGCGGCCACATGTACCGCTACGATGCCAAGAAACGCTGGCGAGGATGACGGGATGGGAATGCCAAGGACGACAACGCCGTCATCGCTCATGTGCCGCGCGCACCTCATTGCTTCCCTGCCGCCTAACGTTTGAGTTCAGCGGCCTGAAAATCCCATGCTTGGACTTGCTGGAAGGCCGCTAGAAAGCGACCGACTGCCGACCCGTGGGAAAGGCATACCGATTTCCATTTTCCCAGGAAAGGTCCAGGCCATCCCCACCCAATTCCCATGCGATGAGACTACGGGAA
>Ga0306921_10008028_pt1 | contig 11133 bp, 9 predicted proteins | sample sta12Cox44000080_FD_203760 | JGI IMG/M metagenome (GOLD analysis project Ga0306921, IMG submission 203760) | Lab enrichment of tropical soil microbial communities from Luquillo Experimental Forest, Puerto Rico - statoxic.12C.oxic.44.000.080 (v2)... | ecosystem: Environmental > Terrestrial > Soil... | reverse complement strand
TAGCGTTCAAAACCCGCCGTCGCCAGCGTCAGCTGCTTCATCGCCCCCCAACCTATGCGCGCCAATCCATCTCGCCGCGGATTATATCACGATCACTGGCCAATGGCTTTTGCAGAGGTTCCCTAAGAACCCTGAGCACGGACTCTTTTTTGAACGTGCTGGCCCGGCATTCGGTTCGCCCCCCGCCAAGGTCCGGTTTGGTCACTCGGCGCTTTGGTCGGGCCCCCGCGAACGTCCGGAACCGACGCGCTTCCTACCCGTTGCCTCGCCTTCGAGCAAAGGTCGGCAGGCTGAACCGACACCGGCCGTACAGCCTGGCAAGTGCCTTGAGTGCGGTTGAAGCGCGGCTGTAGTAACGCATAGCGAACTTCGCCAGATCGGGCAGCTGTGGTCGCGCCGGCCGGAGGGCGGATGGCTAGTTGGGGCTGCAGAGTACAGCACAGCGCCCTTACCGGCTCGGGGGACGTAGATGCCGACCAGGCGCCAGTCCTGCGTTTTGCGAGTTTCTGAGCGACGATCTTCGCGGTCGACGGCAACCGGACGCTCGGGGCATATCTTCACGGGAAGGAGAGCGGGATGATGACGCGAACATTGGGTAGAGCCGTACCGGACGCGGCGACAGGGCAGTATCCGGTTGACTGGGACCGCGAGGCCGATGTCGTTGTGATCGGCGCCGGGGCGACAGGGCTTCCCGCTGCGATCGCCGCATGCGAAGCAGGCTGTTCCGTAATCCTCGTCGAAGCCGAGAAGGACATCGGCGGCCATGCCATTATCAGCGGTGGCAATGTGCCGCTCGGCGGCGGCACTAGCGTCCAGAAGAAATACGGCATCGCGGATTCGCCGGACCTTCTGTTCCGCGATCTGACCGATTGGTCGGTGGTCGGTCCGAACGGCTTTCCCGATTACCGCTACAACGACCGCGAGATCATCCGCGCCTTCGCCGACAACAGCGCCGCGACCTTCGAGTGGCTGCTCGCGCATGGCGTCGAATTCGTCGATAAGGCGCCCGATGCGATCGGCGGCAATTCGGTCGGCAATTCGGTGCCGCGCGAGATGCACAGCATCGTCGGTCACTGGCCGATGCCGGCGACCGGCTGGCCGGCCGATCCGGCGGTGCAAAAGACCCGTTTTTCCGGCAACGGCATGATGCGATCGCTCGAGATCGCGGCCCGCGGGTGCGGCGTCGAGATACGCTTGAGCACCGCATGACCCGGATCTATCGGGAAGCGGCGAATGCGGGCCCGGTGCTCGGTATCGCGGTCAACCGCAAGAGCGGCGGTCCGATCGACATCCGTGCTCGTAAAGCTGTTATTATCGGCACCGGTGGCTCGACCGGCAACGTCAACTTCCGCCGCATGTTCGATCCGCGACTGACCGAGGAGTATTGCGGCCTTGCCGGTATGCCGTGGTCCGACCAGGACGCCAGCGGCGAACTGGCGGCAATGGCGATCGGCGCCGCGTTGTGGGGCTTCTACAACCAGATCGGCGAGTTCGGCTCCAACGTCACCAAACCCAATTTCATTGGATGCCAATACAATTACCGCCACCTGCAATGGCTGCCCGAGAGCCCGGTCTTCGACAAGGCCCGGGCCAGCGGTCTCTACGTGCGGGATTGGCAGGATGTGATCTGCGTCAACATGCTAGGCCGTCGCTTCTACGACGAGACCGGCGGCCAATACATCGCCAACAACTACAACTCGATCGAGAACTACATACAGGGCGATTGGCGCAACCTGCAGCGCAGCAAATACGCGCCGAACAACTGGCTGAACGCGGCGCTGGCCGGCATCGACGACGGCCACAACGGCGGCGGGCCGATCTGGGCGATCTTCGACAGCGACGCGGTCGCGCGCGAGGGCTGGCAGCCGCAACCGCCGCGCGTCGACATCGCTGCCGGCTTCTTTTTCAGCGCCAACCGGCTCGCCGACCTCGCCAGGAAGATCGTCATGAAGTACCAGCGTGTGCCGATGCCGCCGGCCTACCTCGAAGAGACCGTGGCGCGGTACAATTCCTTTGTCGAAAGCGGGGTCGATGCGGATTTTGACAAGCCGACCCCACGGCATCGGATCGAGAAACCACCCTTCTATGCGGCTTGGGCAACCCCCGTCGTCCACGACACGCGCGCCGGCCTGCGCATCAATCCCACCTGCCAGGTCATCGACATGAACGGCGAGGTCATCCCTGGTCTCTATTGCGGCGGCGAGTCGGCCGGCGGCTTCAGCCAGCACGGGCTCGCCCGCGCCGCTTGTCAGGGCTACATCGCCGGCCGAGCCGCCGCCGGTGAGCCGCTCGAAACAGGGTATCCTGACCGCCCCGATATCTCGAAGCTAAGCTTCGGTGCGGCCGAATTTCGGCGGTGCGCTGAGCCGGTGGCATGGCGCGACTGCGCTCCTCAGGTCGACGCCGAAAGGAGGCGACGGGGGCAACCGATCGACCACGGCGGAGTTGGCACAGGGCGGCGAAGGTAAAGGTTTGAGCCTCTCACAACCTCGCGAACGGCCGATTTGCGCGATCCGGCCTTCGGAAAGTGCGCGATGACGACTGATTAGCCGGGTTGAAACTTCGAACATCTGTCAGGACCCTGGCGATTGCCGCCGTACCTGTGCATTTACTCGCGCGCCTCGGCACCGATGGACCAGAGACTGCTCTAATGCCCTTCCAGAACCGCATGATGACGCTGGTCGCCTTTCTGCAGGCGCAGAACTGCTCCAACCTGCCCGGCTCGTGGCGCCATCCCTCGACAACGCTAGATTTCCTGACCCCGGAGTACTACCAGCGCATCGCGCGCACACTGGAAGACGGCAAGATCCAGATGGCGTTTTTTGATGACCGCCTGGCGCTTCCCGATCTCTATACGGGCCATCATGCCGAAGCGGTCGCCGCCGGTGTGCGCGCGGTCAAGATGGACCCCTCGACGATCCTGATGACGATGGGGATGGTCACGCAGCGGCTCGGGCTGGGAGTGACCTACTCCACCACCTACTACGAGCCATTCCATGTCGCCCGCCTCTTCGCGACGATGGACCTGATGCTGAAAGGCCGCGCTGCCTGGAACATCGTGACGTCGCTGAATAGAGCGGAAGCCGCCAATTTCGGCCGCGACGAACACATGGGACACGACGCTCGCTACGACCGGGCAGACGAGTTCATGGAGGTGGTGCTCGGCCACTGGAACACCTGGGAAGATGACGCGCTAATCCTGGACAAGGCGAATAACCGCTTTGCCGATCCGGCCAAGGTGCATCGGCTCGATCATATGGGCCGGTACTTCCGATCGCGCGGGCCGTTCAGCGTGCCGCGGTCACCGCAGGGGTATCCAGTGCTGATCCAGGCCGGGCAGTCCGGCCGGGGCCAAGCCTTCGCCGCGAAATGGGCTGAGGTCGTGTTCGTGATCTATCACTCGCTCGAGGATGGTAGGAAGGAGTATGCCTCGTTCAAGGCAGCTGTCGCGGCTGCCGGGCGCGACCCTGCCCGCGTTTATATGGCGCCGGCCTGTTATGTTTGTGTCGGCGAAACCGAAGCGGTGGCGCAGGAAAAACGTGCGGTTATCGAGGCGACGGCGCGCGATGTGGATGCTCTGGTCCTGCTCTCGGAAGTGCTGAACTACGACTTCGCGAAGAAACAGCTTGATGAGCCATTCAGCGACGAGGAACTGGCCGAATTATCGTTTCAGGGGTTCCGCGACCGGGTGATCCGGCACTCCTGCAGGAAGAACCCGACGGTGCGCGATTTCATTAATGTCTCCGGCCGCGGCACGGTCAAGGAGCACACGATGTTTTGCGGCAGTCCCAAGCAGGTTGCCGATCAGATGGAGGAATGGTTCGCCGCACCCGCTTGTGACGGGTTCGTGCTGGCGGCGTCTCATATGCCGGGCGCGTATGACGACGTGGTGCGGCTGCTGGTGCCCGAGTTGCAGCACCGCGGCTTGTTCCAAAAGGACTACGCCGGCCCGACATTGCGCGACAATCTGGGATTACAGATACCGCGGGCCCGACTGGCATGCGGCGCGACAGTAGCTGGGATCAGAAGTTCTGCTTTTCGCCACCGCGGCATCGAGAGGAGAACAACCATTCAGCCGTTACGGAGTTTTCTGTTTGCGCCGGGCAATCATACCCGGCGTGTGGCCAATGCTTTGTCACTCGACGCCGACGCGGTCATCCTTGACCTCGAGGACGCGGTCGCGACCGCCGAGAAGCCCGCCGCGCGCGATGCCGTGGTCACGGCGCTGGCGCTGCCGCGCCGACCGCTCCTCTATGTCCGGGTCAATGCCGCCGAGACCGAGTTCTGCTACGGCGACCTCGTCGCGATTGTCCGCCCCGGCCTCGACGGGATCGTCCTGCCAAAGGTTGAAAGCGCCACCACGCTGGCCACGATCGACTGGCTCCTCGCGCAATTGGAGCATCAGCAAGCCCTGGTGCCGCAAGCGATCGATTTGATTCCGATCATCGAGACGGCGCGCGGCCTCGGCAGCCTCGAGGTGATCCTCGGAGCCGGCACGCGGGTCAGGCATGTCGCCTTTGGCGCCGGAGATTTTACCCTCGATGTGAATATGGCGTGGAGCCGGCTCGAGGCTGAGCTGGCCTTCGCCCGCGCCCGGATCGCTACCGCGTCGCGCGCGGCAGGCATCGAAGCACCCTTCGACACGGTTTGGGTCGATCTCGCTGACGAGGAAGGGCTCGAAATGTCCACCCGCACCGCGCTCGGCTTCGGCTTCCAAGGAAAGATGTGCATCCACCCCAAGCAAATCGCGCCCGTGAACCGGGTCTTCACGCCGGGCGAGGCCGAGATCGCCTATGCCGAGCGGGTGGTCGCAGCATTTGTGGAGGCAGAAGCGGCGGGTAGTGCCGCGATCCAGCTCGACGGCAAATTCATCGATTACCCGATCCTCTACCGGGCGCAACGGGTCTTGCAAAAGATCGCCGCCATCCGCGCGAAGGAGGAGCAGCGATGACGAGAGCAGCAGCGGGTCCGCTCGGCGGCGTCACCGTCCTCGATTTGTGCAGCTATCTCGCCGGGCCTTACGGCTGCACTCTGCTCGCCGATCTCGGCGCCTCAGTAATTAAAATCGAATCGCCGCAAGGCGACATGCTGCGCCAGTTTCCGTCGAGCCTTGCCGGCGAAAGCCGGTTTTTTCTCGGCACCAATCGCGGCAAGCGGGCGCTGGCACTCGATCTGAAGCAGCCCGAGGGGCTAGCCGTCCTCCATCGCATGGTGGAGACGGCCGATGTGGTGGTTGAGAATTTCCGTCCGTCGGTGCCGGCCAGGCTTGGCATCGATTATCCACGGCTCAGAGCCATCAACCCGCGGCTCATCTATTGCGGACTAACCGGTTACGGCGATAGCGGGCCGCTCAGCGAAAAGGGAGGGTTTGACCAGGTCCTGCAATGCCTTTCTGGCATGGCGGTGTTTCAAGGTGCCGCGGCCGGCAAGCCGCAAGTGGTGCTGGGCTCGGTGCTCGATTACTTCACCTCGGCGCTGCTTGCCTATGGCGTTGCCGCAGCGCTGTATAACCGCGAGCGCAGCGGCCAAGGGCAATATCTGAGCCTATCGCTATTACGCAGCGCTTTGACGATCCAATCCGGGCGGTTTGTTTGGGCGGAGAGCGAGGACCGCGACGTTGTGCGCGATTCCGGCGCCGGTGGGCTCACCGGAATCCATCCCACCAAAGACGGTTGGCTCTATATCTCGGTTCACTCGAACCATTTCTTTGCTGCTCTGTGCGAGCTGATTGACCGGCCGGAGCTGGCGCACGACCCGCGATGCGCGACGATGCGCAGCCGGGCCGCGCATGCTGCTGAGCTGGTCCCCGAATTGCGTTCCGCGCTCGCCCGGCGCCCCGCCCTCGAATGGGAGCAGCTGTTTGGTGAGCGCGTGCCCTGTGCGGCGGTGCGTCCAATCGAGGACATGTTCGAACACTCGCAGGTGCTCGCCGAGGATCTCGTCGCAACCCTCGATCATCCGCTGGTCGGGCGGTACCGCACGATGAAGCAGCCGATCAAATTCGCCGGGACACCGGGGCCGGCACCAACTCCGGCTCCGACCTTCGGCCAGCACAGCGACGAGATTCTCAGCGGCTGCGGCTATTCGGCCGAGGAGATCGAGACATTGCGCCAGCGCGGTGTCGTGCTCTAGCTAGCACAAATGACCGGATCGCGGATCGCAACGGGAGGCAATCTGTCAGGCGCGATCGGTATCGGGGATGGGAATGAAAATTGCGGACGTCAAGACTTATGTGCTCGAGGCCATGCTCAAGGAGCCCTTCGCCTATTCCCAGGCTTGGTACGAGAGCCGCGGGGCATTGCTCGTCGAAGTCGTCGGGGAGGACGGCACGAGCGGTTGGGGTGAGGCGTTCGGGCCGCCGCGACTAACCGGCCCGGTCGTCGATTTCTACAAGCCACTGCTAGTCGGCGCCGATGCGCTGGCAACCGAGCTCCTCTGGCAAACTCTTTACAACCGGCTACGCGATCACGGTCAGAAGGGCCTGGCGATCGAGGCGCTGAGTGCCATCGACATCGCGCTTTGGGATTTAAAGGGTCGCCATCTCGGGTTGCCGATCCACCGCCTCCTTGGCGGACCCTTGCGCGAGCGGGTCCAAGCCTACGCCACCGGCTTCTACCGCAAACGCGATGGCGACCCGCTCCAGTACCTAGTGGCGGAAGCAGAGGAGCGCGTTGCTGCCGGGTTCTCGGCGATCAAGCTAAAGCTCGGCTTTGGGATCAATGAAGATGTGCGTCTGTGCCAGGCCGTGCGCAAAGCAATTGGCGATGAGATCGGGATCATGGTCGACGCCAACCATGCCTATGATGCCCCCGCCGCGATCCAGCTCGGTATGCGTATCGAAGAACTCGACATCGGCTGGTTTGAAGAGCCGGTGCCGCCCGAAGATCTCGGTGGTTATCGGGAGGTCAAGGCCGCCCTTAGGATCCCGATCGCCGGCGGCGAGGCCGAATTCACGCGCTGGGGTTTCCGTCCTTTGCTGGTTGAACGCGCGATTGATATCCTCCAGGCCGATACTTGTGCCGCCGGCGGCATTTCCGAGTGCAAAAAGATCGCCGACATGGCCAATGCGTTCGGCATCCGCGTTAACCCGCATGTCTGGGGTACCGGTGTCGCGCTGGCCGCGTCGTTGCAGCTGATTGCCGCGTTGCCGCACAATCCACCGGCGCTGCATCCGGTCGAGCCCCTGTTGGAATTTGACCAGTCGGAGCATCCCATCCGAATGGCGGTCATCGAAGAGCCAATCATCCAGAGAGCCGGCTGGGTGGACGTTCCTAAACAGCCCGGTCTCGGCATCGAGATCGATCGGCAGGCGGTCGAACAGTTTCGCGTCCGATAACTTGCTCCAGGCACGATCGTGCCGGCGGGCGTAGGCAAAAGCGGCTACCGAACTGGCTCAGAAACGCCACGAGAGACACTCGCTGATCGCCGAACTCGTGAGCACCGGCATGGAACCGCGCGCAGTTGCGGCGCTGACGCTTGCGGCGATCCGCGCCAACGAACTCTACGTGTTCACACATCCGCATATGCGGCCACCGCTTGAAACACGGGTTGAGACTTTCCTCGCGGCCTATCGCAGGCTCGGGCCGGCGCCGCAGGAGAAGCAGGAACTATGAAATTCGGCATCTTCTACGAGCATCAAATACCGCGCCCTTGGGACGCCGAGTCCGAGCATCGCATCCCGACACAGGGACTTGCTTCAAGGCCGGGGTGTAGCGCCGGCCGGTAGCCGGCGCGGATTGCGAGCAACGTTGAGGGTGGGGTCAGCAACCCGTCAGCGAGAGGGATTTGTCGCTCTACCTGATAGCCTTGCTGGCTCCAGCGGAACGAGCGGCCCTGCGCAATTGTGTAGGCCTCGCCAACCGCGGCAATCACGGTGCCATCCGGCAGCTCAGCGATAGGTCCGGTTATGGCATGGACCCGTTTGCGGCCGCGGTCCAGTCGCTCCTCATGCAGTACGGCATCCATCTCCGGCGCCGAAGGCGCCTGCCCTCCCTTCGCCTTGCCCCAGGCGGTGCGAAATGCCTCTGCAGCCGCGCGGCGGCAGAAGAAGCACGGGCGGTGCCCGGCGGCGAGCGCCACCGCTTCGTCAAGAAAGAAAAGCTCGGTCCAGCTGCGGCCGCCCATCACCTCCCGGTGCCGCCCCTTGTAGTCGAGAACACAAATGAGCCACGCCTTGGTCGTCCAGCGTCTCCCGAGCAACGTTTTGGTTGCCGGGTCGTGGATGATCCCGCGGTTGCCGATGAAAAGGCCTCGCTGCGCAATCGACATCGCCAAACGGGGTCACCCGGTTCTGCAGGGGCCTCCGACAGCTGCGCATCAACCTTTAGCCCTATCGGGAGGGCTGCGGCGCAGGTCGATCACCGGTTCGCCATGCGGTATCAGGTGTTTGACAGCCTGCGCGAAATACGCCGCGTCGGCGGCAGGCTGCGGTCCGGCGAAACTCAGCGCCAGTTCGTCTGCGCCAGCACGGCGGTACTGCGCCGCCTGCGCTATGACTTGCTCGGCCGTACCGGCGAGCGCGAAACTCGAGATGAAGCGGTCGTCGAGCACTTGCCCGGCCCGCTCCCCTCGTCGCAGGCGGTCGAGCGCGCCGACCATCTCCAGCCGTGTGATGCCGCTCAGCCGGACGATCGTTTCGCGCTGCGCTGGCCAGTCGTTGCCGGTCGGCCACAGCGCTATCAGCATCGCGCCGACAGCCTCTTTTGCAATCTCCCTGGCCTCGTCGCCATCCGGCCGCGCCGCACAGGGCAGATATTGCACGACGTCGAACGACTCGCGCCCCGCCGCCGCGGCGCTCTCCCGCACAATCGCGACCGCACGGGCGGTGTAGGCCGGCGGGCAGAGGTTCGACACGATCAGTCCGTCCGCCAATCGGCCGCACAACGCGAGACTGCGGTCGGCCATCGCTGCGAGATGGATCGGCATATCGGGCCGCGGCGCGGCAAACTCGAGCGCCACCCGATCGGCTGAAAAAGCACGCCCGCAATAGGTCACGGTCTCGTGCCGCAGCAGCCCGCGGACGATTTGCACCGCATCGGCCAGCGCGGCGAGCGGGCGATATCTCTTGCCGAGTTGCGCGATGCGTTGGGCGATTCCGGAGCCGATGCCGAGTCGGACCCGGCCCCCTGACAATTTATCGAGCGCCGCCGCCTCCTGCGCAATCAGGGTCGGGTGGTGCTGATAGGGATTGAGGATCCCGAGGCCGAGCCTGACCCGGGAGGTGTCGGCCGCGCAGGCCGCGACCGCCGGCAGAATTGCCCGGCCGAACGGGTTTTCGGCAAACCAGAGCGTATGAAAGCCATGGGCCTCGGCGGAAGCGGCGAGCGCGCGACTGGCCTGCGGTGTCAGTCCTTGATGCAGCCGCAGGCTGAACCGCGGGAGGTCCGGCGCCATTCCGGCCCCGCTCTCGCGCTCAAATGCCACCCGGACGCGGCGCGGTGCTCGCTTCCGAGAAATGCACGTGGATGACCCGCCAGTCGCCCGCTTCCTTGCGGAACACCATCGTCGAGCGCGAGATGAACGAAACGCCGTAGCGCCGGGCCTGTGGGGGCGGGTCCCGACCGATCCATTCCGACTGCGTGTGCCGTTCGCACCAGACGACGGCGAGATCGTTCGATACGACGCCGCCGAGGTCGAATGGCGTCCAATAACCGCCCCTGACGTTCGGTTGATAGAACTGCCACAGCCGGATCCAGTGCTCGCGGCCTTTGTAAGTGTGACCGTTCAAGTTGAAAAAAACTGCCTCTGGTGCGCCGCTCCAGATGTCCTGCAACTGGCCCCAGTCGAAGCTGGCATTGGCCTCGAGATATTCGAGCACGCGTTCCAGGACGCGCGATCGATCCGCCTCTGACCCGCCGACCAGCCGGGCCGCGTCCAATTCCACCGCCGGCATCAGGCAGTTTCCGAAGCTGAACGGGGTGGACAGGGTACTGCTCGAGCTGCCGTCATCGATAGTCTTCCCACGATCGTCGGTTGGCAGCTGACATTTAGCCGATTTTCGGCGCCGACGCCGCTGCCGTCCGATCGCCTGGCACGGACGAAGGTCTGTTAGCGGCGCAGAGCCGCCGCGATAGGCCGGCTCGGGTGGGAAATTCTTTCGCGAGAATCTCTTAATCACGTCGCTGCGCTTGAGGAGCATGCGTGGCGGAACGGTGAGACGGATCGCCTTGGCGGTCTTCAAGTTGACGACCAGCTCGAGCCAGCTGGCCGCGCAGATTGAACGCGCTCTGGAGTCGCGGCCTGGCGGCCGGCTTTGAGGCGGGGTGACAGCTCAGAAGCGGAGGTACGCACGGTCGAGGGCGGTTACCGGACCTAACGCCAGAAGTTTGCCGTTAGGGCTGCTCAGTCCTAGCAGCACCGTCGAACATCGCATCGCCGTTGCCCAATTCGATGCCGGCCTCGCAATCCCCACGGAATTTCGTTGCGGCCCGCCTTTGCAGGACTGAACATTGCCCCAAATGGCCCGAACGACGGGAAATTCGCAACGTGTCGTCTTTGTCTCTGCTCGGCCTTGTCTTCTTCATGCTGGTGATGATCGGCGCGTTCGCGATTCGGAGCGCGGCCGGATCCGGCGACGGCTGGCGGCGCTGTCGTCGCTCTACAAGCACCTAGTCCGGCACGGACACGCGGCGAAGAATCCGGTGACCGAAGTCGAGCGGCCGGCGATCAACCGCATCGAAGGATCGACGCTCGCTTTTTCGAAAGCGCAGGCGCGCAAGATCCTCGACGCGCCAATGATTGAAACGCCGGAAGGCACCGGATTATCACGTAGAGAGGAACGCCCCGGGGACACGGCTCAACGTGGGGCTGTCTAGCTAAGCTAGTTGGGCTAAGTCCGGTTTAGCCCTGGCGCAGGAAATCGAGCAGCAGCGGGATGACTTGCTCCGCCTGCTCCTGCTGCACCCAATGCCCGGCGCCGTCGAGCAGCTGGCAGCTGACCATGCGGGTGCAGACCTCCTGCGTGCGTTCGAAAGCGCCCGGCGTCTGGTAGATGCCCCAGTCGCTCCTGCCGCCGATGAAGATCGATGGCACGTCGATCGTGCGCCCGGCAAATAGCTGCAATTCGCCCTCAAACGTGCCGGATGTGCGCGAGCGGTACCAGTTCAGCCCGCCCTGAAACCCCGTGCGCTGCCA
>Ga0306921_10008025_pt1 | contig 11135 bp, 12 predicted proteins | sample sta12Cox44000080_FD_203760 | JGI IMG/M metagenome (GOLD analysis project Ga0306921, IMG submission 203760) | Lab enrichment of tropical soil microbial communities from Luquillo Experimental Forest, Puerto Rico - statoxic.12C.oxic.44.000.080 (v2)... | ecosystem: Environmental > Terrestrial >... | reverse complement strand
CACTCGGCGCGTGCGGCCAGCTTCGATCACGTCTTCCCGCCATCTGCCTACCCAAACTTTTTCTCCTCCTCTCTGCTTCTGGTACAACTGACCCTTCTGATAGCGACGACGAGACAAGTCGGTTGCTCCGATCTGCTCGTCGACCTGCTGTCCTTGTGCGGCTAGTCTAGTAGGCATTGCCGCTACGGGTAACAAAAACCTTTTGAGATGGAGCGCCGTACTCATTTCAATCAGCGGCGCGGTCGCCATCGTTGCGCTTGCGCCTTGTATTTTGGGGTGGCTAAAATCCGCCCACATTCATTGCACCCACCGCATGACTCGTCCGGTTCCCTTGCATGTCGCGCACACGCCAGGCCCGCCCTGCGAGCATGCGATACAGCCGCATCTTTTCTCGCCTTGGCAGTGCCGGCACGTCACTGCGATTTTGCACGGCGATCCGCCCGCTTCCCGCTTTATCGTGGTGCAGCCCGTGTGCGGCCGGTGAATCCAAACGCTTGGCTCCACAGCGTAGCAGTCCGGCGAACAAGTGGCCGAGCGACCGTTCGCTTTGGTTTGCCGGTCCCGAAGGATGGCCACTACTTCGGGCTTACGTTGGCGCAGTTCAGCCAGAAGACGGTCGGCTTCTTGCGGGTCAAGTGGTAGCTTTACCTTTGCCGTCTCGGCTTGAAGCCGAATACGGCCGCCGGCAGCTTCCAGGGCGGCAATTGCCTCTTGGGCGGTCACAAATCAACCTCCGGGGAGGTTTCTGCGGTTTCCGCGGTTTTTCCACCCTCAAAAAAAAGTGTGTCGTCGGATTCAGCATTGGATTCGGATTTTTTCGGGGGGTGAGAAACCGCAAAAACCGAAGAAACCGCATTCCGGGCCTTGAGGCGTGCCACCTTCCACTCTGCAACGCGGCCGTCACGTACTCTTGTGAGCCGCAAGCCGCCGATCACCCGGTCGGCCAATGCCCGGCACCACCAGCCAAGCCGCCGAGCATCGGGCCGGCGCGGGTCAGTCTTCGAAGCGGCTACCGCAAGAAGAGCCGCTTTGAGATCGGGATCGTTTTCCGCGGTCTCGAGAACTTCGCCCACGGTGACATTGCGTTCGCGGAACGCATTGTGCCATGCAGAAAGAAGAGCGGTTGCCTGTTCCCGGTCGGGATCGTCCTCGAGGACGCGTTGCCGAGTGGCGCAGGGATCAGACATTCCGACCCAGACCAGGGGCGCACGGATCGTTGCGGACCACTCGTCGAATCCGCCCCATGGCGTAAGCCTTTGGTCCGGCCTTCCTGCGACAACGTAGGCGCGCATGATCGCGATCGCGGCGGTGACGAGTTCGCGCCGATGCTCAGCAACGTACTTCTTGAGATCCGCAATCGTAAACATACGCTCTTCGGGACGTTCCAACTTGGCGTCCAGTCGGCAAACGAGCGCCCGCACGGCAAGATCACCACGGAAGGTCAAGTTGTTCCCGGTCGCAGTCCACAGCACGTTTGTCGGCAATCGCAAAATCCGCGTCTCGCCCAGAACCCTGTCGCCGTACTCGGGCTGCGTGATAGCTCGGCTCAAGTCTGGCGAGCCTAGTGGGTGCTCGACGTTGTCGAGGTTGACGATTGCATGGCCCTCCCGAAGTGCAGCGGCCACTGCTTTCCTGATTTCCTCGCGGTCGCTTGCGACCGCCATCGCCGCCGCTGGCACGCCGCTGGCGGTTATCGCCACGCACTCGGCCAGCAGGCTCTTGCCCGTGCGCTGTGTAGGGGCAGTGAAGCCGAACAGCGGGGAAGAGGCCAGTAGACGCCTCTGAACCACCGTCAGGATAGCGGCGATAAGGACGCTCTCGTCTTCCGGCGCGACGAAGGGGAATTCCATGAACGGAGCCTTAAGTTTCTGCAGTGCAGCGAGCGAATCATCCCGCGTCGGGTTGTCGTCCAATTCAGGCCAGTCTTCAGTGAGGAATAACCTCGTTTGAGGATCATATCCAGACTGGTGCAAGATCGTCCCGTCGGGCCGCATGATTGGCGCTGAGCTGATGCCCATCAACACTGGCAGCCGCCACGACCCGATCCGCGACAAGTACGCCACTGCGATTCGCCCCGGACAATCCACACGGCGAAGTCTCGGCCCGTTCTCCGTCGAGGAAATTCGCTGCCAATTTATGAGCCGATCGAAGATTTCCGTCAGCGCAACGGTACTCAGCGGCGCAAGTATCATGGCTCCGGTCTCCCGTCGCAGCCCGCCCCCGCACTGCGTTTTCTCGACGCACACGATCCGGACAAGTTCACCGCCGCGCTGAAAGAGTCGCAGCTGCTCTACATGCTCGAGCAGCACCTCCTCGGCCTCATCTACCGCTTGTGGATATAGACCTGGTCGCAAATCAATCGTGGGTATTGCTGGCTTCGCCTCGTCAATTAATTGCAGTGCGACCTCGTCGCCGGAAATGGCGATGAGGTCATCTGGACCGTTCACGTCGGGTTCGGCAGGAACCTCGCCAATGCAGACCTCAGCGCCGCGTGAGCCAAGTTCCCGCGCAAGCTCCCGTCTTGCTTTTTGCAGCTCCCAGCGGCCGGCAACGTTGGAATCGAATATGATGATGGTCTTGCGCCCCTTCCAGGTGATCCAATCAAGCGAAGGGCTCGGCCCACTCACAGACTGTCGCGTGCCGTCGGGTTGCAATTCGGTACCAGTCTTCCGCTTCCATCCCCACACGCCACCCGCTGCGATCGCTAACAGCTTGCGAGCGTGACGGCCAGCAAGTGCGGTTAGAGCCAAGGCGGATTTTTCTGCTTCGACGATCACGACTGGGATGGATGTGTAGGTCAGTTCCTTGCCCCGTATCGGTGAGAAGAAAAGTGTGCGGCAACCTTGCTCGCTGAGATACCTTTGCCCGTCGCGTGGAGCGTCCAGCCGGATACGATGCGAAACCACGTGGCCGTCGCGCGGATCGCGATAGGGGAACACAATGCCACTCAGGTCTTGTCCGTTGCGACCATGGATGCCAAGCAGGTCCCGGACTTCCGCATCGATTGCGTGTCGGACGCCCGCCGCTTCGAGGAGCTCGTACGGGATGAGGTATTTCGCCAGCATATCCGCCGCGTTCATGGCCGCTCTCGCGGTGGAGTAGTCTTTTTTCGCTGGAGGCGCTCGCTTGCGCCGGCAGGCTGGCGGCGAATCCTCGTGGAGTTCCAGCGTTCAAGACTGTCCTTTCTGATGTGCCAGAATCCGCGCTCATCACGGCGCGCTTCAAGCCGTTGCAGCAAGATCATTCGGTGAATCATGGCCGGGTAAACTCCGTAGGCTCTCACGGCCTGCGATACAGTTAGTTCCTCCATCAAGCCTTCCTCTCGCTCTTGATTTCGGTAGTAAGAACTACTATTTGATTTTAGAGACTGGCGAGGATTTGCATTGTGTTGCCGGCACAAGCGGTAACCCACGGCTGTATCCGGTTATGGATTAAGGGCTTACAGAAGGCTTGCGGTAACTGCGGTAACTCGCTTGAGAGCTAAGGCTTGGCTTTCCTGAGCACGCTGATGAACTTCTTCACTCGGCCATGGAGGGTACTCGAATCAAATGCAGCGACAAGGGTTGTTGCACCGGCTTTTCTCCAATTCGGAGGAAGCGGAGTTTCGTTTCCAACGCGGCTACAGATGTCATCGACCTTACCGCAGATTTGTCGTTGGCTATAGGTTGGATTCTGCTTGGCCACCGCCACGATCAATGTCTTCAGTCCCTCGTTAGCTCCTGGTCGCCGCTTTTGTGTGGGCCTATTGGGCTCTGTCAGCGGAAGGTCCAACCTCTTTGCAACCTTGGGATACTCGCGCGAAATAAGTTGAATCAAATATTCCGGGTTGCGGTGCGAGTCTGCCGCGTCGCCAGTCATATTCCATTGAATTTTCTCGTTCCATTTGATCTCTGCAAGCTGCTTTACATATTGGGCAGCTTCACCATACTCGGCCAACAGTGCTACAGGATCTACGGCAAGGCACGCGATCAGCTTATCTAGAGAGGCAGGAGGCATGGAAATCGGCTCGGTTGCAATGATCTTCTGCCGTGGCGTATGTTTGCGGCGATCACTCACAACATATCCTCTGCCCGGGGCACAGTCTACTCCATCTTTACAACGTTGTAAAGTTGTGCTATAAGAGAAGCATGGCCCAGAGGTTCTATACGACGCGCGAAGTAGCGAAACGAGCGGGGGTTTCACGCCAGACGTTGCAGGCGTGGATCGCCGAGAAGAGGATCAAAGCGCCCGCCGTGATTCGTGCTGCGGGCGTCCGGCTCTGGACCGACGCTGATCTTGCGCAGGTCCTGAAGGTGAAACCGCGCAACTACCCGCGAGGGCCAAAGAGAAAGCGAGCATAGAGTTTTAGCGGGACGCGTGGCTGTTACAAGCAGCAACGCGCCCCTGACCAAATCGACCTGAATAGGAGGCCGACATGGCTGACGCAAAGTCTACACCGCTCCGCGTGGCGGTCTACGCGCGGGTTTCCACTTTAGGAAAAGGGCAAGACACCGAGGTCCAGCTCCGCGAACTGCGCGAGTACGTGTCGCGTCGGGGATGGCAGCCTGTTGGCGAGTATGTCGATGTGGGAATCTCGGGTGCGAAGGAAAGGCGCCCGCAGCTCGACCGTCTGGTCGCCGATGCTCATCGGTGCCGCTTTGATGCGCTCGCGGTTTGGAAATTCGATAGATTCGCCCGCTCGGTTTCGCATCTTCTGCATGCTCTCGAAACCTTCAAGGCCCTGGGGATCGAGTTTGTGAGTCTGAGCGAGCAAGTGGACACAAGCACGCCAACAGGCAAGATGGTATTCACCGTCCTGGGTGCCGTCGCGGAACTTGAGCGGTCACTCATCGTCGAGCGCGTCAAGGCGGGCCTGCGAAATGCACGGGCAAAGGGTAAGCGACTTGGACGACCGCCGAAGGAACTCGACACGGAGGCGATTGCTGCCCTTCGTCGCAAGGGGCTCGGCTGGCGGGCCATTGCCAAGCAGCTAGGGGTTGGTGTCGGAACTGTGTATCGCGTCGCCCCAGAGTGTTCCAAAACTCAGGAAAAGGTTTTTGGAACGCGGTAGGAGGCTCTCTGCGATGCTTTCGGACGAGTTTCCGGTTGGGCCTGTTCATCTTGACAATGGTGGACCGCTGCCATAATGTCGCACCACGGACCGCAAAACGAACCCCAGCGACATCCCACAACTTCTGGGGCTCCAGAGGTGTTTCATGTCCGCTCCCGTCAGCTTCATCCTTGCCGGGAAATAGAAGAAGGATGAGAAGACAAAAGGAGACACAATGCGTACCGCGGTTGCTATTCGCTCATTGCTTTTGTTGGTAGTCTTGCTCGCTTTCTCCTACGGCGCATTGGCTCAAATCGGTATCGGTATTTCCGTGAACTTTGGACCCCCGGCGCTTCCAGTCTACGAGCAGCCAATCTGTCCCGCCGATGGGTACATCTGGACGCCAGGTTACTGGGCTTTTTACGACGGTGACTACTACTGGGTGCCCGGCACGTGGGTCCTGGCTCCCCAGGTGGGCTTCCTCTGGACCCCAGGTTATTGGGCCTGGGGCGGCAACGCGTTCTTTTTTCATGAGGGATATTGGGGCCCACAGGTTGGCTACTATGGCGGAATCAACTATGGCTTCGGCTACGGAGGGGTTGGATATGAAGGTGGCCGCTGGGAAGGTGGCCATTTCGCCTACAACACTTATGTGAATAACGTAAATACCTCTGTCATTCACAATACCTACAACACCACGGTCGTAAACGTCTCTGAAACTCACGTCAGCTACAACGGCGGTACCGGTGGCGTCGAAGCCCGTCCCACACCGCAGCAAGAGTCCTACGCCAACGAGAATCACGTCGGTCCGGTAGCTGCGCAGATGCAACACGCTCAAGAAGCCCGAAATAATCTCGACTTGCGCGCTTCCGCCAACCAAGGTAAGCCGCCCATTGCTGCCACCGCCAAACCCGGTGATTTCAAAACTGGCGTCGTAGCTTCCAAAGAAGCAGGCGGCGGATACAATCCTCCTCGGACTAATGCTGTACGCGGCAATGAAGCGAGTGCACCAACGGAAGCCACCGAATTACAGAAGCACAAGTTCGCGCCCCCAAACACCGGCAATCCCTCAACCGACAGAAAGTATCAGCAGCAACAGGACGAGCTAGCTGCCAGGCAAACGCAAGACCATCAGAAGCTCCAACAGCAGCAGGAAGAAGAACACCAGCAAGCCATCCAGAAAAACTACAATGATGCGCAGAAGCAGCAGATGGAGCAAAAGCACGCTCAGCAAACGCAGCAGCTCGAGCAACAGCATGCTACTCAGCAAAGACAAATGGAACAGCAGCAAGCGCCGCCCAAAAACGGACAAAAGCCCCAGAAGCCCAATTGATCGCTCGCTAGTAGCCGAAGATGGGTCGATAGGCTCTGGTCTTCGCAAATTAAGAAAAGCTACGGTGTGCGTAAATCCCAAGAATTTCGCTGCGCACATTAACGATATACGATATTTTCTGGTAATGTCTGTGGCGTCAGCGAGATCTAACTTGGCGTGTGACAGTCATGTTCTCAAGTTCTTGGGTGCATGCCCGAGTACTTTGACTTCGCTAGGTTCAACTTCCATGTGCCGACGAACGGATCATCCTGCGCCAGCAACGCGCCCGAGACGGCGAGAGACATGACTGCAGCGGTAGTCAACGCCAGGATTCGTTTCATTGTCTCTCTCCCCTCAGATAAACGCGATGAAATGAAGTAGGGACGTTACAGATGGGACCCGCCAGTCTGCCGGGTGTAGGAGCCCCAGAGGGAGTGTTGGGACGGTCGGGCCGGCCGCCTGAAGGGAATGCGATCGAGGTGTGCGAGCTTGCAAATGTTCAACGCAACCCGGAGCGTTTCTTGTCCCTTTCGGCTCGTTGCAAGGCCGTGAGCCATGGTGAAGGGAAATCTCCTCTTGAGCCGAATGTACACCCGTTGGACATACTGCCCGAGACAATCGGCTCGTCGTGTGTTGAATCCAATAGCGACACGCAGCGGGAAGAGAGCTGCGTTTACTCGAATCAATGTTAGGCGCTTCCAGCGCGCCTCCGAAGGTGCCCAGCATTCAACTGGCGGTCGCCGCGATTACGTAGTCGATAGTCGCGGCGTGCGATTCTTTTAGCTTGGTGGAATCGACCTTGTAATGTTCGGCGATCGCACCGTGAACACTGAAAACGACTGGCTGCGATTCGCCAGGTAGATAGGCAATGCGAAGCGGCCCAACTTTCCGCTCGATGCGCACCTTCGAAACATAGACTACGTCGGACATGGCTCCTCACAGTGTCTCGAACCGCCGCGTTGTACAGCCCAGGGCGTCAATTACATCCCCATTAGGATCGGGCGCGAGCATCCGGCCGCAAGCTCCGAATTCGCCCGTTCTCGACCATAACGGTATCTGCGGGAATCCACGCCGCGTTCCTCGAAGATGCGTGCGCCTTTGATCGTAAAAATGGTGCTCGCCCCGCTCAGACTCGTATCGGCCCTCAGTTACGCGCACTAAGGATTCGAAGTAGCTGTTCAGTAGCTCTCTTCTGCCGGAGGCAGCTTCACCTTTCCCGAAAAGCTCCTATAACTGTACGTTGAGTAAGCTGCCACGAGCGCCATACCGATCAGCCACCAAACCATGCCCACCCGCAGTCCGTGAAGAGGCGCTTTCGCGTTCTCTACTGTTAGAGCAAACGCCGGATTCGTACTCGCCGGAAGCAATCGGGGATACAGGCTGAACGCGACGCTCGTCATCATCCCCAGCAAGTACAGGCACGACGAAGCGAACGCCTTCCACTCATTTTGTGTCCGCAAAAACCACGCCATTCCCAGGAGCCCCGCGACCGCTAGAAGCGGGAACACAAACCCCCACGGGCGCTGCGAAAAATTCGCGAAGAGTGATGCCTGCACTCGAAAACTCGCTACCGTGATCGCAATTGTCAGTAGCGCTACTAGCCACCACGTCCTATTCCCCGCGCGGCGCGAGCGTTCGCTCGATGCCCCTTCTGTTTTCAACCAGACCCAAAGTGCGCCATGCAGCGCAAGTGCGGCTAGCGCTGCGACTCCTAGCAAAATCGTGTACCAGTCCAGAACCCCTGGCATTGCTCCCGGCAGAAAATTCGTCCATAGCGGCACAAAAAAATGCCCCATGGAATCCAGGGGCACGCCCCGCACCACATTGCCGAGCGCCACCCCATAAAAAACGGCTAGCAAAACTCCTGACAGCGCGAACAGCCCGTCCCAAAAGGAAGCCCAAATCTCACTCACCACATGGCTGCGAAATTCAACGGAAGTCCCCCGCAGAATCAGCAGCCACAGCACCATCATCAGCGGCAAATAGAACCCGCTGAAACTCGATGCATAGAGCGCCGGAAACGCGAAGTAAAGCGTGCCTCCTCCGGCAATCAGCCAGACTTCGTTGCCGTCCCAGACAGGCCCGATGGATCGGATCACCAAACGCCGCTCTTCATCGGTGCGCGAAACAAACAGGTGAATGATTCCCGCCCCAATGTCGAACCCGTCGAGGACCACATACGCGGCCAGCATCACCGCCACTAGGCAAAACCAGATCGTTCCCATCGATTCCGCCTTCAGTCCGCCGTTTCAGGCACGCGATCGAACCGGCCCCCGGACACTTCCTCGGGCCCATGCTCGATCTCGCGGTACACCAAAAACAAAAACAAAATTGCGAGCACCGCGTACATTCCCATGAATCCAATCAGCGTGAACCACGCGCTCCCCGCCGAAACTTGCGGTGAAACGCCTTCTCGCGTTCGCATCAACCCATAAATCAGCCACGGTTGACGCCCAGCCTCCGCCGTAATCCAACCCGCGGTATTTGCGATGAATGGAAACGGCAGCGCGAGCATTAGGACCCAAAGCATGATGCGCGCCGCGAAAAGCAGTCCGCGAAACAGTAGAAACGCCGCGATCACCAGAATCGCGATAAAAATCGTCCCGAGTCCGACCATGATGTGATAGCTGAAATAGACGAGCGGAATTTTGTCCGGCCAATCGCCCTGCGGAAAACTTTCTAGGCCCTTTACTTCCGCCGCCCACCTCCGATAGGTCAGAAAGCTGAGTGCGCGCGGCACCATCAGGGGATTATCGAGCGCGCGCCGGTTCACATCCGGCTGACCGAGAATCGCGATGGGCGCTCCGCGTTGCGTTTCGAAAAGCCCCTCCATAGCCGCAAGCGTCACCGGCTGATAGCGCGCGATCATCATGCCTTGCTGATCCCCCGTCGGCCAGAGCTGCATGATCGACGCAATCACGCCCACGATTACCGCCGTATGCACGAACACTCGCCCGTATTCCTCGTGTCTCCGCGAGAGCAGATAAAATGCTCCCACCGCCGCCATCGTGAAGCAGCCCGTCTGTGCCGCTCCCATCATGTTGTGCGCGTACTGCCAGACCGCCCAGGGGTTGAATAGCAGCCCCCAGAAGCTACCCAGCCCGAATTGTCCGTTAGCTACGCGCAAGTACCCCACCGGGTGCTGCATCCAAGCATCCGTCGCGATGATGAGATAGCCCGAAAGCCACGAGCCAACGAACATCATCAACGAACTGAACCAGTGCCCGATCGCGCCAAGCCTTTCTTCGCCGAAAAGAAACACGCCGAGGAATGTAGACTCGAGGAAAAATGAAAATACACCCTCCATCGCCAGCGTCTGACCAATAACGCCGCCTGCCGACCGCGAAAATTCCGCCCAGTTCGTCCCGAACTGAAATTCCATCGGGATTCCGGTCACGACGCCCAGCGCAAAACTAATCCCGAAAATCTTCGCCCAAAAGCGCGCGGCGCGATTCCATTTCTCGTCCCCGCTGCGCAACGCGATGCTCTTCACCACGAGGATCAGCAGCGCCAGGCCCATCGTGAGCTGCGGGAAGATGTAATGGAATGTGATGGTAAAAGCGAATTGCAGGCGATGAACGGTCAGGGCATCTTCCATGCAACCCCCTCGATGCATCAGTCGGCGGTGGGATTCGCCAAATGTGACATTACGCGAATGATTGCGGACGGTGCCAGTGAGTAATTCTCGAAGCCTCCTGACTTAGCGGTCGCCGAGCCACTGCGAGCGATAGAGGTTTGGCTGAGAATCGAATGTTCCAATCCACCCAGCAAACGCGATTGATGTACAGGAAAGGCCCTGAGCCTAAGCTGCCGGGCGATGGCACGAGCGCGGCTAAAAAAGCCGAAACACATTTTGCAGTTTTCATGGCCGTCAGATTCACAACCATTCGCAACCGGCAGCTAGTGGCTCTGAACGCAGCTCAAATGTCACGAGACTCGGATCGCGAGGCTCAATTTCTGCTTTATGGTAGTCGGTGAACCACTTGTGTCGCGGATCGGCAGTTTTCTTTGTCGGGAGCGGCAAGTTCATCGACCGATGACTAGGCGGGCATTCGCTGACAGATGTTCGTCAGACCCTTGAACATTCGAGTCTCGCCTGTTTACTGAACGACTTGTAACGTTTGCTTCGTTCATCAAGCGGCAAACGGATGCTCGCGAGATGTGATGTTTCTGTGCCACTTGCAGCGCAACGACATGCTATGACGGGCGTGTTTCTGAAAAGTAGCAATTCGTAAACGTTCCTCCTTTATACTAGGCGCACTCCAGCAGGCGGGCACCTATGGCTATCCAGCCCGGCACCCACTTGGGCCCCTATGAAATTGTGTCAGCTATTGGTGCGGGCACACCGGCAAAGACCCTAAAACGATGCGCGATCGCTCTGCTAACAACTGTGAGTCTGATCACGGGGCCAGCGCGCGCTAGCGGAGGGTCCGATGCTAACGGGGTCCAAGCTCACGTTGCCCTCGCCAAAGCGGCAGCCGGACAAGATCACATCGCGCTGTTTGACATCTTATGCTCGGACCCGCCGCCAGCCCCCGCCACGCGGCAAACTCGGGCGCGAGTCACCGCCACGGAGCAACCCCAGGTGCCAGATCGGTCTCAGTGGCACACGGACCCGGTGAAGGTTTTCGACAATCTCTACTTTGTTGGCCAGTCTGAAATCTCCGCCTGGGCCGTCACGACATCGGACGGAATCATCATCCTCGATACGATCTTTTCCTACTCCGTCGAAGACGAAATCGTCGGCGGCCTGACTAAGCTCGGACTCAATCCGAAATCAATAAAATATGCCAT
>Ga0306921_10008022_pt1 | contig 11136 bp, 7 predicted proteins | sample sta12Cox44000080_FD_203760 | JGI IMG/M metagenome (GOLD analysis project Ga0306921, IMG submission 203760) | Lab enrichment of tropical soil microbial communities from Luquillo Experimental Forest, Puerto Rico - statoxic.12C.oxic.44.000.080 (v2)... | ecosystem: Environmental > Terrestrial > Soil... | reverse complement strand
TCTGACCCTCGATCGCGTTGTTTGAGTTGAAGAACGAGGTGCGCATGTAGTCAGCGCCGAGACGGACGGAGAACGATGACGTCAATCTGTACTGCACGCCGCCGCCTGCGGCCCACGCCAATCGATTGACCCACCCTGTCGAGGTGGCTCCGCTGGCATCGAAATTGACGCCGGTTTGGCGCGCTCCGCCCAAAAGCAACTGCGTATAGACACTAAACTTCCTTCGCCGAATGGGATAGAAAACCGGTCCAGCCATATACGTGAGAAGGTCCGCGTGATAATTGGTGTCGAATACGTTGAAGGCACGGTCATAGCCGAGATCGAATTTGATTCCGAACCTGCGCTGAAAGTTGATGCTGAAGGTCGCGTCAACGCCGTTCATCGCGATGCGATTTTGAGAAGGAACGTCGACATTGAGGTACGAATAGCCGATGCCAGCTTCCATCGAGGGTGCGACGCCTGCGAACACCGGACTTTGCGCGTTCGCTATGGGAACCAAAACAAGAAAGAAAGAGAAAAACACCCATTTCCGAAATAGGTTCATTACTCAGGGAGGAAAAACCTCCTTGCCTCCGCATCAGACACCACGAAGAATCGTGATCTTGTCTGTTGATTTGGGCCTGGGCAGGCCGAAGTCGGCAGGGACTTCGAGAACGGGCACGCGTCACTGGCGGACCTGGGAAACGCGCACTCATATTTTGATTCACACAACGGAGAAGAAGTTGCTCACTGCGAAAGGTTCCGGCGGAGTCGATGGTAGGAAGCGGCCGTCCGTCTATGTCCACTTCGGCAGGAACATTCCCGTGTTGCGCATGTGTTCTTCGAATCGCGGCCCGAATTCCTGACGCAAAAAACTTTCTTCTCGCCGAGCCTTGAAGAAAAAGGTCGCCAAAATCACAGCGAATCCCAACCATCCGCGGAGATGGCCTTTGACGAGCGCAGTGCCGATCATAGCGACCAGGATGCCCGTGTAAATGGGGTGGCGAATCGTGCGATACAAGCCTCTGCGAATCAGTTCGTGATCTTTTTTCAGTGTTACGACGCCGCTCCAATTCGCGCCCAGCGTCAGCCGGGCCCAGACGCTGAGCGCAACACCGAACGCGGTTAGCGCCAGGCCGATAAGCCATGTTGCGGGCACATTTGGTAACGGACGGTAATCGAGCCAGCCCCAATTTTCGAGGCTGCCGAAGAGCAGCCAGAATCCGAGCACCACCGGCAACGCGTGCTGCAGCATTTCCCAAGGGGTCTCAAGCTTTTTGGCGCGCTTCATGCCGACCCAGAGCACGAGCCAGACGAACAGGAGTGCGCTCCAGAGTCGCGCAGCCCATTCGGAAGCATTGTCCGCAGTCAGGTGAAATGGGATCACGAGTGTCCTCCGAAGCTCGGCAAAAACATGCCCGTGCGGCGGGCATGCTCGCGGAATGAATTACGCGGCTACCTTCTTCCCCAACTTTCGCAGATTTCCGAGCCACTTTTCTTCCGCCACGAGCTGACTGCGCAGAAATCGAACGGTCTCGCCGGCCCATTGATCGAGCGTCATGCTCGCGGCAATGTTGTCAAGGACCGCCGTTCTTCGGGCCAGCCATCTCGCGCGGGAATCAAGGATGCGGGCTCGCTCCTCGGGACCGAGTACGGAAAACAAACCGACTCGGATGCGGAAGGAATCGGCGGAGGCAGCCTCTTTTTCGCTGAAGTCGGCGAGCCTTCGGAGGAGAGCCTGCTTGCCTTTGGGGGTGAGCGAGTAGAGTTCCCGGGTCTGGCCGCGTTGTCCCGGCGCTTTCCGGCGGCTGACCCAAGATGCGGCCACAAATCGTTTGAGAAGAGGATAAACGAGATTGTTGTGCATGGGACCCTGGCCGGTGATGGTGCCGATGCGATTTTTGAGGGCGTAACCGTGCAGGGGGCCCGAAAGAAGAGAGGCGAGGATCAATAGGTCATTCATGACTATGTCAGTATTGTACTAATGGAGAGTTCATGTCAAGCCAAAAAACGGGCGTGGGGGGCGCCCTTAATCTCACCCGGGGCCACGCCGGCCGGCTACGCCAAATTGGAGGTTGCCGGAGAGGGCCGGTGGCCAAATAATCGCGACTATGAAAAACGGAAACGAACGGAAGTTCAGCGCGCAAACGCGAGCGATTCACGCAGGAGAGCCCGAGCGGCATGGGGTGGACGTGCCGGTGAATCCGGGCATTGTGCGCTCGTCAACGTTTACCTTTGCATCGAGCAGGGAGATCCAGCGTTGGGCCGAGGGAAAGAGCACGGCCTACATCTATTCGCGGTACGGGAACCCGACGCTCACGGTGGCGCAGAAAAAGATCGCCGCATTGGAAGGAGCGGAAGCCGCGATTGTGACTTCCGCGGGAATGGCGGCGATTTCCCATTCACTGCTAAGCGTGCTCCGCAGCGGAGACGAACTGGTTTCGACAGCGGAAGTGTATGGGGGGACATACCGGTTGATGCGCGATGTGCTGCCGCGGCTCGGCATCGTGGTGCGGCACGTGGACTCTTCGCTAGCGGGGCTCGAGAACGCGGTGTCGCCGAAGACCAAGTGCCTGTACGTCGAGACACCCACGAATCCGACGCTGCAGTTGGTGGACCTGCGCAAGGCGGCGTCCTTTGCGAAGAAACACAAACTGGTCAGCATCGCCGACAATACGTTCGCGACACCGATGCTGCAAAATCCTCTGCAGTTTGGCTTCGACATGGTAGTGCACAGCGTGACGAAGGGGCTCGCGGGGCATTCCGACCTTGTCGGCGGAGTCGCCGCAGGGCGGGCGGAATTGATCGCGCACGTACGCGAGATGGTGATCGAACTCGGCGGGTGCATGGACCCGGAAGTGGCATTTCTCTTGACCCGCGGGATCAAGACGCTCGGCGTGCGCATCGAACGTCAATGCGAAAACGCAATGCGCGTGGCGAGATTTCTCGAGAAGCATCCCAAGGTGGAACGGGTGCACTACCCGGGGTTGAAGTCGCACCACGACCACGAACTGGCTAAGAGACAGATGCGCGGGTTCGGATCGATGCTGGCGTTTGATTTGAAAGGTGGATTGCCGGCGGCGCGGAAATTCTGCGACCGGGTGAAACTGTTTTTGCTGGCCGTGAGCCTCGGAGGCGTCGAATCGCTCGTGGTGCTCCCCATCTATAGTTCGCACTACCGAATGAGCGAGAAGGAATTGCTGCGGGCTGGAGTGAAACCAGGAACGGTGCGCGTGTCCATTGGATTGGAAGATGCGGCGGATTTGATCGAAGATTTACGGCAGGCACTGAGATAGGGTTCGATCCCAACTAGCCCGGCGGACCGCGGACGCTTCAGCCGACGGAAGTTTCCGTAATGGCGGCCCACTCCTCTTTTTCGAGCAGCATCGACTTCACAATGTCTTCGAGTTCGTGAGAGCTCTTCGCGTCGTCCGGATAGTTGTGGGCGGAAAGATCAAACGAGCATCCAAAGCGCGCACGCACATTCTGCAAATCTTCCTGAAGACGCAGCGCAATGCGCTTGGCGTTGAGGGTGTCTGTTTCAGGAAGAACAATGCCAAAGAGGTCTTCGGAAAGGTGATAGATCGAATCGGTAGGGCGCAACTTCTTCGACATGGCTTTGGCGGCGTCACTCAGGGCGGATTTCTGATCGTTCAGAGAAGCTCCGGCGCCGGGCTTGGCCTTGGCGAGCACCAGCGAGAGAGTCTTTTTCATGGTCAAGGCGCGGCGAAATTCCATGGTCAGGCGGTCCCCAAAATGGTTCTGATCGGGCATGGACTTGAGGAGATCGGCGCTGGCCTGAATCTGCAAGGCCACGTTGCGCTCGAGTTCCGCGAGAAGATGCTGCTTCAGCTTGTTGAAGGTGCGCTCCCGGTCAAACAGGTAGCCGAGAAAGAGCAGCGTGAGAACGCAGAAACCGAAGAAGGCTACGCCGAGCGTCCACTTGTTTCCTTCAGGACGGACAAAAACCAGGGGGTACATGAAGAAAGCCAAACCCGTAGCAAGGACTAAAACGAAGACGGCGGAAAGGATAGTGAGTTGGAGCCCGCGCCGCTCGAGACGGTCGAGTTCCTGACGATTGATCGTAGCCATCATCCCACCCGTATCTGCAACCGGCCCGCGAGCGGGCCCCCCCGAGGTTGCGGCGATAGAGATAGGTTCACGCTTGCCACATGGGGAAGCAATAGACCGGCGGTACTTTGTAACGGATGAAGCAACCGACCAGCGCAAGTGCGAGCACCGGGAGTTACTCGACGGATGAGGGGAAATAAAGGATTACGCGATGCGAACTGCCCCCCAAAAAAAAACAAAAAAGTCAGCCGCGGCGGTCGTTCGAGGACGCGGACGCGTTAGCGGCAGAGGAGAGACCGTCGGCTTTCGAAAGATTGGCCGGCGTGTCGAGAAGCGGAGCGGCTGGATCCTTGTCGAGCCCAGCGAGGGTATTCTGCGCGTGCTGATCGACGGCGCTGACAGCGGCCACCAGGCAGGAATAGAGAAACGCCTTGATGCCTGAGCGAAACTCCGTAGCGGACTGCTCGGCAGCCTTGGCGACCTCGTTTTCGACGGCCCGGCGGCGAGCATCAATTGCGGCGCGACTTTCCTTATCCAGGGAAGAGAGCGTGGTGGTAACCCGCTCGGTGGCTTCGGCGGTGATCAGGTCGATCTGAGTCTCGAGGCGGCGGCGGAACTCTTCGAGCGTACCGTTGGCAGCCTTTTCAAGGAGCGCACGGGCTTCGCTGGCGCGGGCTTCGAGCTCCAGAGCGGCTTCGCGAGCAAGAGCTTGCTTCTGCTCGGTAAGGCGAATGAGCTGGCGATCCGCAACGCGAGCGGCCGTGTTCTCAAATTCCCTGGTGGCCCGGTCCGCGCTCTGCTCCATGGAGGCGAGATCCTCGGCTTGAAGCTCGCGCGAAGCAGTACGCTCAGCGAGTCTCTTGCTTTCCTCGATTTGGGCGCGCGTCTCGGCGGCGAACCGATCGAGGCGGTGTGCAAGCTCGTCGGAACGCTGGCGGGACAATTTGTTGTGCTCGTCGAGGCTGCTTGCCAATTCGCCGGCACGAACCTCGAAGTGATTGAGAAGTTGTTCGCGGGCCGAGTTGAGCAACCTGTCCAAGCGTTCCTGAGAAACGCCACCGGCGGCGTTCGAGGCGAGAGCGCGTATTTCGCCAACATGGTGTTCCTGCTGGGAGCGGGCTTCGCGAGTCTCGTTGGTTAAGGCAGTGAGACGCTGCGACAATTCTTCAAAGAGCTGGTGCGTGACCTCAGTCAGCTGGTCGTGGCGGCCGGAGAACTCGCCGAGGCGCCACTCGAGGTGGTTGTGAAGCTGCTCGCGGGCGGAGTGTATCCCTGAGTTGAGAGCTTCCTGAGAAACACCGTTGTTGGCGGCGGCCAATAGCGGGCGAATTTCTGAAAAGGCTTGAACGTGCTGAGCCTGGGCCTCGCGCAGGACCGCGGCGAAGTTTTCAAGGCGCTGGTTGAGCTCATCAGCGCGCCGGCGGGCGGCTTCCTGCTGTTGTTCAAACTGGCGGGAGACCTCGCCGAGGCGCTCTTCCATGCGGTGGAGGGTCTGCTCGCGCGAGGAATTGATTATCGCTGCGATGCGCTCCTCAGCAACACCGGGAGCGGGAGCCGAACCGAGGAGAGAGCGGATTTCGGCGGCGCTTTCATCGAGCTTCGCACGGGCTTCGCGCGCGGCCGTTAAGGCAGATTGCGCCAGGGTCGCAAGGTGGCGTTCGGAAACCTGGGCGGCGTGCGAGTCAAAGTCGCTGTTGGCCTTGGTGACGGTCTGGTTGAGGCGGGCGTAGAGTTCGGGCTCGACTTCGCTCTTGAGGTGCTCAGCGACTTTCTGTGCCTCGACAAGGCTCCGTTGCGTCGCAGCGGCCTGAGTTTCGAGACGGCGGGAGGTCTCTTCCGCGCGGGAGCGGTACAGGACCAACTCCTTCTCCCAGCGGTTTTGCATTTCGGACAGACGCGAGGTAGAAAATTCCTCCGTATGGCGAAGGTTCGATTTCCAGCCATCGTCAATTTTGGCGAGTGCATTTCGGACAGACTCGTCGATGTGTGCCGCGATTGCGGTTTGAACGGCGCGGTCGGCGGCCTGTTGGAGTTTGCCCTGGAGGGCTAGGAGAAGCTGATCAGGAGTGAGGACAACTCGTTCAGTTTTTTGCACCGCTGTCTCCTTTGAGGCGGACGTTTCCGCCGGGGGAGGAGTTGAGGGGCCCGGAAAAACGGTTACCTCGGCTCTTCGCTCGGTGATGACCGTTGGCGTTTCGAAAAGCGATTCTTCCTCTTCGGAAGAATCCTGAGCGACAGCCGCGGAGCTGGCCATCCCGGAGCTCATGCCCAGGATACGCTGCCAATCCTCGGGGGGCGCGGGAATTCCCCAGAAATTTCCTGGAGTTTCGAGCTCCACGCCGACCTGACAAAGTTCGCGAGGAGTCTGCGCCGAGACGATCGAACGGACACGCGCCCGAATGGTCGGTGAATTGCCGCCGTCGGTGCCGGTCACCTGCAGCGTAACCCAGCCTTCGAGCGGATAGTCGTGGCGCGAAGAGTAACGGCAGCCGTGAAGGTTCAGCGACACGGCGGAGGTTTTCTCCTGGAACGACTCGCCTCGGCGGTTTGTACCGAGGACCGTCAGGAGAACCGGGTGCTCGATGCGGGTACTGCGGCGAAGATCAACGTCGCGATGCAAACCAGAGGATTCGACAGGCAGGGACGGGGTGAGGGGCTCGCCGCGCACAAAATGAGGTTCCCGGTCCGGTGCCGATGGATGAGAATCGGAAGACGGTCGCGAATCGCTCGAACGCTCGGCGGGAGCGTCGGTGTCGACCAGCTCTTCCCAAACGTCGTCGTCACTCAGGCGCGATTTCAAAACGTAGGCGAGAACGAGCGCGACTGCCACGGTCGCCACAGCAATCGAAAAAATTAGCCAAATATTCATGATAAAAGCGCAGGGGCAAACCTGACGAGCCCCCTAGGGAGTGGGGAGGGCTAACACCAGCGAAATGTGCAACGGCCCCCGTCGCTATTGCATTGTGCCCAAAGTCGGGACGGGCTTCAAGCGGTTTATGCCAGCAAAGGTGAAAACGTAACTTAATGAACAAGTTGGGAGCAAGACGAGCAGCTTCAAACCGGGCGTAGTTCGACGATAAACAACGCTCGCAAAAGACGCCCGGCTGGGCCGATTTTTGAGCTTTGCGGGAGCAGCGCTGGCGAGGTGCGGGCCAACGCGAGTTCGTCGACACCGGGAAACGCGCGCGTCTGAGCAATGCGAGAAGAGCAGTGGACATTCACGACGTGTTAGGCCTTTACGTAAATGCCTAGTTGAATATCATCAAATACAGTAAAACCCTGAGGGATGGTTCCAAGTTTTCGTAGGCAATCCGTAAATTGGGAGAAAAGCACTCGTACGACACAACCGTGAAAAGGCAAAAGAAACATTTCGCTTACTTTAGCGAGACCCGCCGAAGAAGTGGGTGGCCCTTGGCTTGCCATCACTAACGCGGTCCTGGCCGACCAGGCGGGCGCGTTCACCACCCAGGTGGGGTCCGGAAATGATCGCATCTTTTAGCCGTCGTATGCCGTGTTTGCCCAAGACAGCTTCAAATTGAAGCCAAACCTCGCGCTGAACCTCGGCCTGCGATACACGTGGAACGCCACGCCATCGGAGGCGCGAGGGAGGTTCGCGAACTTCGATCCCTTGACCGGGGACCTCGTGAGCGCACCGGAACCTTACAAGCAGAACAATAAGAACTTTGAGCCGCGCGTAGGGTTCGCGTGGGATTCCTTCAAGAACGGCAAGACCTCCGTGCGGGGTGCCTACGCGCTCATGACCCAAGCGCCAACGACGAACGTTGTGAGCCCGCTAAGCGCCAACCCGCCGTTTGCAATTCCCATTGCGGCCAATTCGGCGACGAGCGCGATCACCATCGAAAACCCACAGCAGGCGGTGGCGGGCACGAGCATTGGTCCCACGGTCGTCAACTCGCAATTCAGCGACATGTACGCCCAAGACTGGAACCTGTCGGTCGAGAGAGAGTTCACACCGAGCCTGGGGCTCGAGGTCGCTTACGTGGGGACCAAGGGGACGCACCTGCAGCTTGTTCAGAACCTCAACCAGCCTTTTGTGACCAACGGGTTTTACGCCTCAACGAGGCCGTATCTAAAATTGCCACTGACCAGCCCGATTCTGCCGGCACAATGCCAGGCGCCGAATCCGCAGTGCTCCTACGGAACCATCAATCAGATCAACAGTGTTGGAAATTCGAACTACAACGCCCTGTGGATCACAGGAACCAAGCACTTGTCGCACGGGCTGGAATTTCTGGCCTCGTACACGTATTCGAAATCGCTCGACTATAACTCACCGTCGACCGGAGAAACCTACATTCTCCAGAACGCCTACAACCCGCGCGGAGACTACGGACCATCCGAATACGACGCACGGCACCGCTTTGTGTTGAGTGGCTTCTACCAGCTGCCGTTCACGGCCAACCGGTGGGTATCGGGCTGGCAGGTGGGACTGATCACGCAACTGCAATCAGGTAATCCGCTGAACCCGACGGTGACCATCGGACCTGCGCCAGGCGTTTCCCTCACCGTGCGGCCGGACTTGTTGAAGGGCGTTACCGGAACGGGCAGTCCTACGCAGTATTTCAGCAACCCCGCGCTGTGTGAGCCGTTCAACGGGACGCCGACCGGAGGAGCACCCGCGATTTCGCCGTGCGGGTCCACGCCGAATGCGGCGCTTGCGATACCGTGCACGTTCAGCGACATTCCGCTGAGCACGAACCCGTCTTCGCCGGGCTTTAAGGTCTACCCCATCGTTCCCGGCACGTGTCGTCCCGGGTCGCTCGGACGAAATGCGATTGTGGGACCAAACTTCACGAACACCGATTTTTCGGTGACGAAAAACACGAGGATAACCGAGCGGTTCAACTTGCAATTCCGAGCGGAGATGTTCGACATCTTCAACCATCCGAATTTTGGCGATCCAGTGCTGGCGGCGACGAGCAGTTCCTTCGGGATCATCCAGAGCACGCGGTTCCCCACGGGAGACTTCGGGTCGGCTAGGCAGATCCAGTTCGCACTGAAGCTGCAATTCTAGAGACGCCGGGCTCGCGAGGCGCTTTCCCTCGAATCGAGAGCCGAGGGGTAGGTGGGCGCCTCGGATCAGCGCCATAGTAAATTGCATGCAAAGAATTTAGAGAGAAAAGGCGAAAGAGAAGCGACAAACGCCGATCCGCGATTCCTGAAATTGCACCACAAGATATAGACGTCTACGAAAAAATTCTGCCAGATTTTGTGATTTTCACTTGACACGTTTGCCGCATGGATTGATACTGCGATTCCAGATTCGGGGGACGTGGAAGCGCCAGGCGGATCGAGTCGGGGACGTACCTGGTCCAGCAGAACCCACGCAACCAGCCCGTGATCACCGAAAAAAACCAGCGCGAAGTAAGGACTCCGCGCAGTTCGTGAAGGTAGGCGCGGATATAGCTGTGCGGCCGTGTGACACTCACCGGCATAGGACAGCCTTTTCGCTTTTTGGGCAAGTTCGGGGGAACGGGCGGCTTCGACGCAACCAGGAATCCCGGGAATTGCAGTGCGAGAGTGGCGCGCTGCAGCTCTCAAATCTAGAGGAGTAAACTAAAAGGGTTCCCGCTCGGCGGTTATGGGGACCCGTGGCGGGAGGAACAAGGATGGCAACGGTGAAGTCGGCGTTGAATGGCAAGGCGTTAGGGGCAGCGGACTCGACGGCGAGGGCCGCGGGAAGCGGCCTCGTGTTTGAGCGGTATTTCACCGATGGAAAGACTCGACCATTCGACGCGGTCGAATGGGAGAAGCGCACGGCGCAGATCGGGAACGAAAAGGGCGTGACGATCTTCAAACAGGAGAACGTCGAGGTGCCGAAGAGCTGGTCGCAGACGGCAACGAACATCGTGGCCAGCAAGTATTTCCACGGGAAGCACGGAACGGCGGAGAGAGAAGGGTCGGTGCGGCAGCTGATCAGCCGCGTAGTGAATACGGTAGTGCGTTGGGGCGAGGAAGGCGGATATTTCGCGGATACGGCGTCGCGTGACGCATTCCGCGACGAACTGACCCACCTGCTGGTGGAGCAGAAGATGAGTTTCAATTCGCCGGTGTGGTTCAACGTCGGCGTGCAACCGAAGCCGCAGTGCTCGGCGTGCTTTATCAACTCGGTACAGGACAGCATGGAATCGATCATGGGCCTGACGCGGACCGAGGGGATGCTGTTCAAGTGGGGATCCGGGACGGGAACGAATTTTTCGACCTTGCGAGGCAGCAAGGAATCGTTGTCGGGCGGTGGAATCGCGTCGGGTCCGGTGAGCTTCATGAAGGGATTCGATGCCTTTGCCGGCGTGATCAAGAGCGGGGGTAAGACGCGGCGCGCGGCGAAGATGGTGATCCTTAACATCGATCATCCGGACATTGTGGAATTCATCGAGTGCAAGGTGAAGGAAGAAAAGAAAGCGCACGTGCTGATCTCGCAGGGATACGACTCCTCGATCGACGGCGAGGCCTACAGCTCGATCTTCTTCCAGAACGCGAATCATTCCGTGCGCGTAAGCGATGATTTTATGCGCGCAGTCGAAGGGAACAGAGACTGGTGGACGAAGAACGTCATCGACGGGCAGCCCAACGAAAAGCTGAGCGCGAAGGACCTGTTGTACAAGATTGCGGACTCAACCTGGCACTGCGGCGATCCGGGCATGCAGTACGACACGACGGTAAACCGCTGGCACACGTGCAAGAACACGGCGCGGATCAACGCCAGCAATCCGTGCAGCGAGTATATGTTCCTGGACGACACGGCGTGCAACCTGGCGTCGTTGAACCTGATGAAGTACCTCGGCTCGAACGGGCAACTTGACGTCGAGGCGTTCAAGCGCGCGGTGCACGTGACGATTACGGCGCAGGAAATCCTGGTGGACAACGCGAGCTACCCGACGCCGAAAATCGCCGAGAATTCGCATAATTTCCGGCCGCTGGGGCTGGGCTATGCGAACCTCGGCGCGCTGCTGATGTCGATGGCGCTTCCCTACGATTCGGACGAAGGACGCGACGTTGCGGGAGCCGTGACGGCGCTGATGTGCGGCGAGGCGTACGCGCAGTCAGCTCGCTTGGCGGAGCGCA
>Ga0306921_10008014_pt1 | contig 11142 bp, 9 predicted proteins | sample sta12Cox44000080_FD_203760 | JGI IMG/M metagenome (GOLD analysis project Ga0306921, IMG submission 203760) | Lab enrichment of tropical soil microbial communities from Luquillo Experimental Forest, Puerto Rico - statoxic.12C.oxic.44.000.080 (v2)... | ecosystem: Environmental > Terrestrial > Soil... | reverse complement strand
GTGATCGGTGCCACGCTCGCCACAATGCGCAGGACCTCCGCGAAAGCCAGCGTGATGAGGGCGAAATACGAGCCTTTGAGCCCGGAGCGGAAGCACAGGGCGCCGATGATCGTGCCCAGCAGCGCCGCCGCCAGCGTGCCTGCGACGAAGGCTAGCCAGGCATTGACCCCGTAGCGCACCTGCAGGATTGCGGTGGCGTAGGCGCCGGTGCCGAAAAACGCGGCATGCCCGAACGAATACTGCCCGCCATAGCCGCCGAGCAGGTTCCAGCCCTGTCCCACGAGCGCCATCAGCAGGGCTGCCACCAGGAAGTTGAGCACCGCGTTGGAGGCGGTAAGCACCGGTACAATGGCAAGCAGCGCAACCGGCAGCAGGATGGGCGCTGCCCCCCTCATGCGCGCGCCCCGAACAGGCCGGTCGGACGCATGAGCAGCGTCAGTATGAAGACGGCAAAAATGCCAACCTGGCCCAGCGACTCGCCAAGCATGAGCCCGCAAAGGCTCTCCACCACGCCGACCACGAGCCCTCCGACCAGCGCGCCGGTTACCGATCCCATGCCGCCGAGGACAACAATCGTGAATGCGATCAGCACGAAGGCGTCGCCTGCGCGCGGGTTCACGTAATAGGTCGGGATCAGGAGACAGGCGGCAATCGCGAGACAGGCCGTGCCGATCCCGAACGTAATCGCGTAGATGTGGGCCACCTCAATGCCCGAGAGCTCGGCCCCGAGCTTCTCCCGGGCGACCGCGCGAATAGCTTTTCCGGTGTCGCTCCATCGCATGAAGAGCCACAACCCGAATGCCACGGCCATTGTGACGGCAAGCGCGACCACGCGCGGCACTGCGAGCAGGGCCGGGCCGACCTCGATGACCTGGAACGCGTAGGGCAGATCGATGGTGCGGGTATCGGCGCGAAAGGCGAAAAGGAGGGCATTCTCGATCACCACCGCGAGACCGAGGGTGATCAAGAGATAATTGCGATCCTCGCCGTGGGCGGCCGGGCCGATGAGAAAGCGCTGCAAGGCGTAGCCGAGAGCGAAAAAGGCGGGCGTGAGGATCACCGCGGCAACATAGGGATCGAGGCCCAGCAGCCGGTGCGCGAAGAAGGCGGCGAACATGGCGGCCGCGAGCAGCGCCCCATGGGCAAAATTGATGATGTGCAGGACGCCATAGATGAGCGTGAGGCCGAGCGCGACCAGCGCGTAGAGCGCGCCCATGAGCAGCCCGTTGAGGACGGCGGCGAAGAGAATGTCCGGCGAGAGCATGTGATACGCCGCCGGCGTGCAAGCTCGGTTACATCTCCCCTGCCGCCATGCTCACGCGCGCGGGATCGGGAATACCGGCTTGGCGGAAGCGAACGCCTCGGGAAAGATCACCTTGATGTCGTTGTCCAGCACTTGCGTATTGACCGGGGCAGCGCCCTGGTTCTGGCCATTGACGAACCGGGTCGGCCCATATGGCATGACATGGCCGGAGAAGGACGAGGTCGCGAGCGCGCTGATCAGCTTTGCGCGCTCGGCGCTGGCAGCGCGCTCGAGCGCATCCGCGAGCAGCAGCACGCAGGAGTAGTTCATGAACACCTCATAGGTGAAGAACGCGCCCCTGTCCTCGACCTTCTTCTTCAGCGCGATGGCCTTCGGATTGCGCGGGTCGAACCAGTGATTGCAGTCCATGATGTATTGTGCCGCCTCGGGAAATTCCTTCACGAACTTGTAGGACGAGGCCGCCCCGCCCAGCACCGAGTAGATTCCCTTCGGCCGCACGCGCTGCTGCTGCATTGCCCGCGCAAGCAGGACGTACTCGTTATAGTAGTTCGCCGGGATCACGAGGTCCGGGTTTTGTGCCCTGATCTTGAGCACGACCGTGTTGAAGTCGCGCGTGGGAGTTGGATGCGATATGGTCTCGATCACCTGGAAGCCGCGTTGCGGCAGCTGCTCGTTGAGCAGCTTGGCGAGCCCCGCGCCGAACGCCGAGTCCTCGTGCACGATCATTGCCGTCCGCGCGGGCTTGCCCGCCTGATCGTTGATGGTGACGAGGTTGTCGATTGCGGTTTTCGCAATCACGCCGTAGCCGGGGCCGAACCGGAAGGTGTTCTTGAGGCCGCGGGTCACGATCAAATCGGTGACGCCCACGTCCACCACGTAGGGCAGGTCGTAGCGCGCGGCGGTCTGGCTGGCGGCGAGGCAGATCGCGCTTGCGTAGCCCCCGACGATGGCGGCAACACTGGCCGCATTCATCTTCTCGACCTCGGCATTTCCCCCATCCGGCGTCGATTGGGCATCCCCGAGCATCGGCTCGATCCTGGCGCCATTGAGCGCCTTGATGCCGCCCGCCGCGTTGATCTCCTCGATCGCGATTGTCGCCCCGAGCCGGCCCTGCTGTCCGTTCAACGAGAGCGCGCCTGAGACAGGGTGCAGCACGCCGAGCTTCACCGGCGTGGCTTGCGCCCGCAGCCGGTGCGGTGCGCCGATGACGGCGCTCGCGGAGGCGACAAGGCCGAGCGCGGTCGTTCGCAGCACGCGGCGGCGGCTGATGCGCGTGGTCGGGATCGGCATTTGGTTTCTCCTGGTCGTTGGCGTTACACTAACACTCATGCCGTCTTCCACAATACCAGGGGCCGCCGGCGGCGACGCAGGGCGATCGCGCACGCTGTTCGACAAGGTCTGGGCGATGCACGAGATCGTGCGTCGCGAGGACGGCGAATGCCTGCTCTGGGTTGACCGTCACTATCTTCACGAAGGGTCCTTTCACGCTTTCAGCAAGCTGGAGCAGAGGCAGTCCGGAATCGCAGAGCCGCGACTGACCTTCGCCGTCGCCGACCATTACGTTCCCACCCGCGGGTCGCGCACCAGCATTGCCAATCCTGAGATCGCGCGGATGGTGCGCACGCTCGAAGCCAATACCGCGCGCCATGGTGTCGCCTTGCTCGGGCTCGACGATCCGCGGCAGGGCATTGTGCACGTGGTCGGCCCCGAGCAGGGGCTCACGCTGCCGGGCCTGCTGATCGTCTGCGGCGACAGCCACACGTCGACGCACGGCGCGCTGGGTGCCTGCGCGTTCGGCATCGGTGCGTCCGAGGTGGCGCATGTGCTGATGACGCAGACCATCTGGCAGCGCCGGCCGGCACGCATGCGGATCAATGTCGCAGGCGGGCTGCGGCCTGGGGTCTCGGCCAAGGACCTCGTGCTGGCCGTAATTGCGCAGATCGGTGCCGGCGGCGCCAGCGGTCATGCGGTCGAATTCTCCGGCACGGCGATTCGCGCATTGTCCATGGAAGGACGGCTGACCGTCTGCAACATGGCGATCGAGGCGGGGGCGCGCTGCGGCATGATTGCGCCGGACGAGACGACCTTCCAGTATCTGCGGGGTCGGCCCTATGCCCCGCAGGGAGCCGCCTTCGAGCGGGCAGTGGAGCAGTGGTCCGCACTGGCCAGCGACGACGATGCGCTGTTCGACCGCGACGTGAGCATTGATGCAAGCGCCATCGCGCCGTTCGTGACGTGGGGCACGAGCCCGCAGGATGCGCTGCCGATCGACGCCAGCGTTCCCAACCCCGCGCTGGAGCCGGACGAGGCGCGTGCGAGGTATCTCGCCGACGCGCTGGACTATATGGGGATTGCCCCCGCCACCAAGCTCGCCGACATCGCGGTTGACCGCGTCTTCATCGGCTCCTGCACCAACGCCCGCATCGAGGACTTGCGGGCGGCGGCGGCGGTGCTGGCAGGCCGGCAAAGCAAGGTGCCGGGGCTCGTGTCGCCCGGCTCGAGCAGCGTCAAGCGGCAGGCCGAGCAGGAAGGGCTGGACCGCATCTTCCGCGATGCCGGCCTCGAATGGGGCGAATCCGGCTGCTCCATGTGTGTGGGGATCAATGGCGACCTGGTGCCGCCGGGCGAACGCTGTGCCTCCTCCACCAACCGCAATTTCCGTGGCCGCCAGGGCCCGCTCGCGCGCACCCACCTGATGTCGCCGGCGATGGTCGCCGCGGCAGCGGTGGCCGGCAAGCTCACGGATGTGCGGCCATTGCTGGCCGGCCGATCGGCGCAGTAGCCATGGAAAAATTCACCACGCTCACCGCGACCGCGTGCCCCATCGACATCGAGAACCTCAATACCGATGCGCTGATACCGGCGCGCTTTCTCAAATTGCCGCGCTCGGCCGGCTTTGGAAAGTTTCTGCTCGTGGATTTGCGTTGCGACCCGCAGGGCACCGAGCGGGCGGACTTCCCGCTCAACCGGCCGGCATGGCGGGACGCCCGCATTCTGGTCGGCCGGCGCAATTTCGGCTGCGGCTCCTCGCGCGAGGCGGCGGTCTACGCGCTCCTCGATTACGGGATCCGCTGCGTAATCGCGCCCTCGTTCGGCGATATCTTCGCCGGCAATGCGGTTCAGAACGGACTGCTCACGGCGGTCGTTCCCGACGAGAAGGCGGCGCAGCTTGTTGCTTGGCTCAACGACGCGCCGGCACTGCCGATGACGGTCGATCTCGATCAACAGACGATTGCGTATGGCGCGCACCGCGTTGCCTTCGCAATCGATCCTGTCCGCCGCAAGCGGCTGCTCAACGGGTGGGAGGATATCGACCTCACGCGCAGCCATGGGAAAGAGATCGCGGCGTTCACGGCGGGCGATCGGCTGCGCCGGCCCTGGGCCTGGGAGCTGCCTTCGCCCCACTCCAGGACGAGCACTTGAACGAGGCTTGCCGGTCGTCCAAATCCTGCCATACGCATGGGTTTTGGATCGACGGAAGCGAGGGAGGTTGTCGCATGCTTCGATCGGCAATCGCGATGATGGCGCTAGCCTTCGCGTCCGTTGGCACGCTTGCCGCCGAGGGCGAGCTGACCAACGGTGGCCTGCTCTTCGTGCGCGACGACAATCTGGAGATGCTGTCGCAGGACCTGCTGATCTCGCCTGACGAGATCAGGATCCACTATCGCGTGCTCAACAGATCGAGCAGGGACATTACCGTGCTTGTGTCCTTTCCCATGCCCGAGATCAGCATTGAGGGTGCGGATGATGCGCCCTCGCTGCCGACCGAAGACCCGGTCAACCCGCTTGCGCTCACAGTGGCGGTCAATGACCGGCCGGTCGCAGCTACGGTCGAGCAGCGCGTGATTGCCGCCGGCATCGATCGCACGCAATTGCTGCGCGGCCTCGGCATTCCGCTCGCGCCGCATCTTGACAGCACGCAGGATGCGCTCGACCGTCTGCCGTCCGATAAGCTTGACGATCTGCAGCGTCTCGGGCTCGCCGAAGCCGAGGATTCCGATGACGGCGGCGGGAAAAAGCACCTCGCGCCGCGCTGGACATTGCACACCACCCATTTCTGGGAGCAGACGTTTCGCGCCAACGCGGAGACCGCAATCGATCTGCGCTACAAGCCGAGCGTCGGCCGTTCCGAGCAGACCGAGCTCGGCTCTCCCAATGCGGAGAAGGAGACCTGGTTCGACGAGCTCAGCGAAAAATACTGCCTGGACGATGAATTTCTGGCGGCACTGGAGCGCGCGCGCAAGGCGGTGAACGCGAAAGGTGCGGCTCCGTTCGCCGAGTTGCGCATCGACTATGCCCACAAGAACTGGGTCAATGCGCCCGGCAGCCCGGTGCGGGAGTTCCGCCTTGTGGTCGACAAGCGCAGTCCCGACAGTCTCGTGAGTTTCTGTGGCGAGGAGGCGAGGAAGATCAGCGCCACGCAGATCGAGATAACGAAGACCGATTACCTGCCGGACGACACTCTCAGTATTCTGTTTCTGAGCAAGCAGCAGCGATAACGCGGATTACTCCGGCCTGACAACGGACCGCTTGGCACGTAGGGGCGAGGCATGCCTCGCCCCTACAAAGGTGGGAGTGGGGGAGGTTGGTTCGAAACCCGTCCCTACAGCGGATGGCGCAGCGCTCTCACCCCCTCATTGCCGCCTTGATGGCTGCCACGCCGCCGCCGGCGCGCGCGGCAGCGATGATCTTGGCCTCCCGCGCCGAGAGCCCTTCGAGCGCCGATCGCATGGCGGCAATCTTGTCCACCGGCACGACCACCGCGCCGTGGCGATCGGCGTGGATGAGGTCGCCGCTCGCCGTTGCCATGCCGTGCACGGTGACCTCGATGCCGAAATCGACGACGTGCACATAGGCGTGCGACGGCACGACCGATCCCGCCAGCATCTGGAAGCCGGGCGCGATCATCGGGATGTCGCGGATCGAGCCGCTGGTGACCACGCCGAGGCATCCGAGCGCCTTGTGCACGTTCGACTGCACCTCGCCCCAGAAGGCGCCATAGCCTGCGTGCTCGCCGTCGAGATCCTCCATCACCATGATGGCGGGCTGCGGCGCTGCGGCGACGTAGTCGAGGTAATCCAGCCGCTTCTGCATGTAGCCGGCCTCTGCCAGTGGCACGGCGTCCTTGGCCTTGAAGGTCACCGTCTTGGCAAAGCCGACAATGGGGGGAAGCTCCGGAAACGGGCAATGCAGATGCCGGACAGTATAGCCGTAGCCGCGGCGCTGCGGTGCTGTGATCTCGATGAGGTTGCACACGGTCGGGGTATCGATCGAGCGCAAAAACTCCAGATCGCTCTCGCTCGGCGCGGTCATGATCGATGGTCCTTTGCTAATCAGGCGCTCGCGCATAGGCGAGCACCGCAATCAACGCCATGGCAGCAAGCATGGCAACCGCCATGCCAACACAGGCCGGCCAGCCCCCTCGATCCCAGGCCAGCCCGGGCAGGAACGCGCCCGCGCTGCCGCCGGCATAGAAGCAGGTGACATAGAGGCCGACCGCCGATGAGCGTCCCTCCCTGGCCGTGGCGGTGACGTAGCTGGTCGCCACCGTCTGACACAGCATGCCGCAGGCGGCGCACAGGATGAGCCCGGCAACAATCACCGTGACCGAGGGGACGAGCGTCAGCAGACACCCTCCCGCCCATACCGCGGTGACCGCGAGCATGAACGGCAGCCGCCCCAATCGCGCGAGCATGCGCCCCGCCATGGGCGAGATCGCGGCGCCTGCGAGATAGGTGACGAACACTGCCCCGAGCAGCGCGGAGGAAAAGTTGAAGGGCGGGGCGGCGAGATGAAAGCTCACATAGGTGAACAGCGCGATGAAATTGAACAGGATGTCGAAGCCGATGGCGTAGGTCGCAAGAAGCTGCGGGTTCTTCAGGTGACGCAGCATCTGCCGCGCCGAGGCGGCGATGCCCTGCGAACGCACGAAGCGCGTCTCGGCAGGGAGCAGGCGCATGACCAGAATTGCGCCGGCAAGCGAGAGGCCGGCAAGCGCGAGGAAAGCGCCGCGCCAGCCGATGAGATCGCCCAGCACGCCCGGAATGAAGCGGCCGCAGAAACCGCCCAGGCTCGAGCCCGTGACATAGATCCCGGCAGCCGCCGGAATTTCCGCCCGCGGCCATTCGTCCCCAATATAGGCGACGGTGACCGCGAAGATCGGCGGCAGCAGCAATCCCTGCAGGAAGCGCCAGAAGATGAGCGCAGGCACGTCGGGGGCGAAGGCAGCTCCGGCCATCGGGACCACGATCGCCAGCATGGCAGCCGTGATGATTCGCTTTCTCCCGAGCACGTCGGCGGCGGCTCCCGTGAACGGAGCGGTGAGCGCAATCGCCAATGCGCTCGCGGTCATGATGCTGCTGATCTCGGCCGCGCCGACGCCGAACTCGCGCGCCAGCGCCGGCAGCAGGGCCTGCGGTGAATAGAGATTGAGAAAGGCGAAGAAACCGGCCGCAGCGACGGCAGCGTTGCGGGGATTGAGGCGCATCACGCCGGCAGTGCCGCGCGGACACGCGCAAGCGTGTCGTCCGGTGTGCCGGAGGCATCGATCCGCCTCCATTCCAGCGTGCCCAAATCGTAATGCTCTTGCTCGCGCGCGACCGCGGCATCCGCATCCGAGGCATCGCGCCCGCGCCTGCCGATGCGGGCGATGCGAGTGGCGAGATCGGCGTGCAGGTAGAGGCCGAGAAAGGGAATGCCGAGCGCGGTCGCGGACCTGACCATCAGCTCGCGTTCTGACGGCCTTGCGAATACCGCGTCCACGATCGCGGAATGACCGGCGGCGAGTGCGCGGCGGGCCTTGTCGCCGAGCGCGGCGTAGACGCGCGCGGTCACGGCGTTGCTGTACGCCTGTGGCGGCAGCTTTTCGAGCTCATCGGTTGCGAGCAGCGCCTTGCGCTCGAGGTCGGAGCGCAGCACCACGGCGCCGGGGATGGGCGCGAGATCCGGTGCGAGCATGCGCGCAATCGCGGATTTGCCTGTGCCGGAGAGCCCGCCGACCGCCAAGAGCAGCGCCGGCGCAGGCTCGATTGCGCGACAGGCGAACCTAAAATATTTGCGCGCCTCTGCCTCGATGCCGGCGCTCTCCGGCGCGGCAGCGAAGCGCGCGCGTGCCGCTATCACCTTGGCGCGAATGGCGGCGCGCATCGAGAGAAACAGCGGCAAGGCCGCGAGCGCGTCAAGATCGAGGACCCGCCGCGTCTCGACGAGATAGCGATTGAGCACGATGTTCGCCGCCTCGCGCAGGCCGCGCTCGGCGAGATCCATGAGCAGGAAGGCAAGATCGTAGAGCACGTCGCCGGTTGCAATCAGCGGCGAGAACTCGATGGCATCGAACAGGACCGGGCGGCCGTCGCACAGCACGACATTGCCCAGATGCAGATCGCCGTGAATGCGCCGGATCAGGCCGCGCTCGCCGCGCTCGCGCAGGAGCGGCTGCACGCGCCCATGCGCAGCCCGGCTTGCGCGCGCGAGCACCTCGACCTCGGCGGGAGGGAAGAGATCGGGCCGCTCGCCAAAGGCCGCGACATGCTCCTCGATGTATTCGGCAAGCGCCCTGATCCAGCGTGCAGGCTCGACTGCCTGCTGGCCGCCTTCGTCCCCTCCTTGCACTGCCTCCTGCGCGGCGGCGACGGCGCGGCCGAGCGCGTCCGCCAGCCCCGCATCAATCCTTCCAGCCGTCGCGACATGGTCCAGCGTCGCATTCTCGTCGAAGCGGCGCATCTCCACCGCCCACTCGACTACCTCGCCATCGCCGTCGAGCATGAGTTTGCCGGCCGGCGTGCGCGTGATCGGCACGGTGCGCAGGTAGATATCTGCGGCGAACGGCCGATTGATCGAGAGCTCCGCCGCGCACGCCTCTCGCCGGCGATCGAGCGTGGAGTAGTCCAGAAACGGAAACCGCACCGCGCGCTTGACCTTCAGCGCGTGCGCGCCTGCGAGGAAGACGACGGCGGCGTGCGTATCGATACGCTTGACCAGAGCTCCGCCGTGGGTCGCGGGCTCGGCCAGCCAGGCCAGCACCGCTTTCTGGGTGTCGGCCTCATTCACCCGCGTGACCAATCCCGTGTAGGGGCGAGGCATGGCGCGTCGCAGACGCGCGCAAACGCGCTGGCGCCTCGCCGCTGCCCGCTCTGCAGAATTGAGCGGCGTCGAATCCGGTCCACGTTGTGGCGGCCATTATGCTACGACCTCGCTGTAAAACGCCCGAGGCAAGGAGATCCTGTCATGACCCAGTCGCCGCATGTGCTCAAGCGCATTCGGCTCAACCTCGCCCGCTCCAGGGAGTTTCCTGCCGGCTCCGAGCGGCATGGCTACGAGTTCGTCGCTCCGCTCAATGCGGCTGGCCGCATCGACCCGCATCTGTGGCAGGAGCACCGCGAGCATTGCGGCGTGCGGCGCTTCTGGGAGGGCGAGGACGACGAGGTGGGACACCTCGTGCACAGGCCGGGGGGCGCCGAGCATGCGCGCTGGGCCGAGGCATGTTCGCCCCTACGCCGGAAGTCGCGGAGATGAGACCCGATCCAGCTCGAGGAGACACCCAATGCGTGCCAACGACGGTACCAGAACGGCCGGCGAGGTCCTGGTCGACCAGCTCGTCATCCATGGCGTGCGCCACGCCTTCTGCGTCCCGGGCGAGAGCTATATCGCGGCGCTTGATGCCTTTCACGATCGCGACATTGCCCTCACCGTGTGCCGGCACGAGAGCGGCGCCGCCATCATGGCGGAGGCCTGCGGCAAGGCGACCGGCCGCCCCGGCATCTGCTTTGTCACCCGCGGACCGGGTGCGACGAATGCCGCCGCCGGACTGCACATCGCGCGCCAGGATTCGACACCACTGATCCTGTTCGTTGGCCACATTGCGCGCGAGATGCGCGAGCGGGAAGCCTTCCAGGAGCTCGACTATCGCGCGGTGTTCGGCTCGATCGCCAAATGGGCGACCGAGATTGACGACCCTGCGCGCATTCCCGAGCTCGTCTCGCGCGCGTTCTACACCGCGACCTCTGGCCGCCCCGGCCCCGTGGTCATGGCGCTGCCCGAGGACATGCTTACCGAGCGCCTCGTCGTGCCCGATGCGCCGGCATTCGAGCCGGTCGAGACCTGGCCGGGCGCGACCGACATGAGCCGGCTGCAGAAGCTCCTCTGGGCGGCGCAGCGACCGACCGTGCTCATCGGCGGCAGCCGCTGGTCTCCCAGCGCTGGCGCCGCGGTCGAGCGGTTTGCGGAGCGCTTTGCGCTTCCGGTTGCCACCACCTTCCGCCGCGCGCATCTGTTCGATCCCGACCACCCCTGCTACGCGGGCGATCTCGGCATCGGGCCGAACCCGAAACTGCTCGCGCGCGTCAACACCGCCGATCTCATCTTGCTGATCGGGGGGCGGCTGGGTGAGTTGCCGTCGCAGGGCTACACGCTCCTCGAGATTCCCGCCCCGCGCCAGACCCTCGTGCATGTGTATCCTGGCGTCGAGGAGCTGGGCCGCGTCTACCGGCCTCACCTTGCCATCAACGCAACCCCGACCGCCTTCGCCGCCGCGCTCGAAGGCATCGAGCCGCCGGCGGGCGATGTGCGCTGGCGGGGGGAGGCTGCGAGCGCGCATGCCGAGTTCCTGGCCTGGACCGACACGCCGACCATGGTGCCGGGCGCGGTCAATCTCGGCGAGATCATCGTCGGTATGCGCGAGCGGATTCCGGCCGATGCCGTGATCTGCAACGGGGCCGGAAATTTCTCGGTCTGGGTGCATCGCTATGCGCGCTATCGCCGCTACGGCAGCGAGCTTGCGCCGATCTCGGGCTCCATGGGTTATGGCGTGCCGGCGGCGATCGGGATGAAGCGGCTTGCACCCGAGCGCATGGTGATCGCGTTCGCCGGCGATGGCGACT
>Ga0306921_10008012_pt1 | contig 11142 bp, 11 predicted proteins | sample sta12Cox44000080_FD_203760 | JGI IMG/M metagenome (GOLD analysis project Ga0306921, IMG submission 203760) | Lab enrichment of tropical soil microbial communities from Luquillo Experimental Forest, Puerto Rico - statoxic.12C.oxic.44.000.080 (v2)... | ecosystem: Environmental > Terrestrial >... | reverse complement strand
GAAGATGGTGAAGCCGTACGTAGCCGCCGCGTCTACGACGTCACACGCGGCCTGATCATCCGCTCTCACGCGCGTGGAGCCAGCCGCCGAGTTTCGGCTGGCCCGCAAGCGAGCGTCTAAACGTATGATCGGGAGAAGCTACGATGACTTCCGATGACCGCTCGAAAATTGTCCTCAGTTTCGCACGCACATTGTTCGTCAACGGACAAGCCACCGAACAGACCGTGAGCGCCGCCGAAAGTCTCGGTCGCGCGCTGGGATTGCGCGCCGCGATCATACCGCGCTGGGGTGAGCTGCAGCTTGTCGCGGAGGACGGCACGTCGCTTGGTCAGGTAGCGGCCCATCCCGCTGGTGTAGAAATGGATCGCGTCGCTTCCGCGATGCGGGCCGTCGAAGACGTCGCGTCAGGCCGCCTGGCCCCAGATGCGGCAATGAAAGCGATTGGCAAAATATCGCAGTCTCCCCCGGCACCGACGTGGCTTTTCGCACTCGCGGCCGCAGTAGGAGCTGTGGCACTGGCGGTGATCTTCGGTATCCGGCATTTCCCTGCCGCGATACTGATATTCGTGAGCGCCGGCGCCGGCGCCATTTTGCGCCGCGCCCTTGGCCAGATAAGCACAAACCTTTTTCTGCAACCGTTTTGCGCGGCGCTCCTCGCCGGCGTTATCGGTGCAGTGGCGGTCCGCTATGACCTGAGTTCCTCGCTACGCCTTGTCGCGGTGTGTCCGTGCATGGTCTTGGTACCCGGCCCTCACTTTCTCAACGGTGCACTCGATCTCATCAATGGTCGAATAGCGCTAGGCGCCGCCCGGTTGATTTATGCCGGGTTAGTCGTTGTTGCGATCTCTGTGGGGTTGCTACTCGGATTGGTATTGCTCGGAGTTTCTCTGCCTGCTGACCCACCCGGCAGAGCCGTTCCTCTGTGGCAAGACATAATTGCGGCGGGCGTCGCCGTCAGCGCATATAGCGTCTTTTTTTCAACTCCGCTGCGCATGCTGCCATGGCCGGTCGCCGTCGGCATGTTCGCCCACGCTTTGCGATGGGTGGCGCTTGCCCTGTTCGGTTTCGGCGTCGCAACCGGCGCATTAGTCGCTTGCGTTGCCGTCGGGCTTATTCTTACTCCGGTCTCTCGGCGAACCCACATGCCGTTCGCGGCCATCGGCTTCGCTTCCGTAGTGTCGATGATGCCGGGCGTTTACCTGTTCAGGATGACCAGCGGCCTACTGCAGATCGCGGGTGGTTCGCAGACGACAGTGGAATTGCTTGGCGCGACCGTCGCGGATGGCCTCATCGCCGCAACGATCATTTTGGCGATGAGTCTGGGCCTCATCATTCCGAAGATGTCCATCGACTATCTCAGCGATCGCTCAGCCCAGCCCAAATTATAGGAGGCGGGTATGCCAGATTTTGCCACGCCACACACTGCAAGTACTCCACCAGATGACACTGTAGATTTAGATCTGTCGCGTTTGCGGGAACACCTTACGCCGCTGCTCAGCGTCATCGCCGGAATGGTCGACCTCATCGGCTTCTTTACGCTTGGCAATATCTTCACAGCCCATGTCACAGGAAATCTGGTGGTCGCCTCAGCAGCAGCGGTGCACGGCGGGCCGCTGAATTTGGCCCAGGCATTGGCAATTCCCGTCTTCATGTTTGCCGTCGCAGCTACTTGGCTCATTGCTCAAGCATCGAACAAGCATGGGGCAACCCTGGCGCGGCTGTTGCTCGTAGTTCAGTTCGTCCTACTCGCAGCCGTTCTGATTTTCAGCGTGCTATCCAAGCCATCAACTAATCCCCATGGGTTGATGGCGGGCATTGCGGTGATGATCGCGGTTTCTGCTATGGCCTGCCAGTACGCTCTACTCCGGTTAGCTTTGCCACAAGTTGTTTCCACGGCAGTCATGACGGGCAATTTAACCAACGCGGTTTTGTCGCTGATGGAAGTTGTAAGGAAACGCCATTCACTTACGGAGACCGAGCTAACACGATTGAAAAGTTCGCTGCGATTGCTCGTTGGTTTTCTCGTCGGTTGCCTTGTGGCCGCCGCTGCTTTGTCCGTTATGGCAGACTGGGCCTGGGCATTGCCGGTAGCTCTGGCAGCGCTGGCAATCGCGTTCGGATAGGTCGCATACCAGCGCTACGCTTTGTTGCTCATAATCTAATGGCGACCTCACATTATAGCGGATCTTTTTGCTGCACTGCATGAGTCGCTTTTGGCCCAAAGCAGACATGGGCTACTGCACTGCACATGTCCGCTTTCGGGGGTAAAGCGGACATAGCCTCTTACACCGCACATGTCTGCTTATGACCCGAAGCGGACATCGCTCCGAGCCGGTTTAAGTGTACTAGTTTGAATAGGTACATTCCTTCCCTAGCGTGAGGGCAGGACATGAGGCGGCGGGAATTTCTGGGTGTTCTCGGCTGTGACTTGGCCGGTTGCATTGAAAGCGCAATCTACCGAGCGCGTATGCGTCGTCAGCATACTCAGCATCCTCGGACCAGACGATCCGGAGGCCGGGGGCACGAACCATAGTTTTCGAGCAAGGGTGGTCGGCCACGATCTGAAAATTGAACCGGCGATTTCGACAGGTCGCCGGTTTGGGTAGCTCCCATGCCGTGGAGACCTGCGCCGTCAGCAACCTGTGGTCGGCCCCTCACATCCCCATTCCGGGGGTTGGTGCATGCGCAAACCTTTTACATTCACCCCACTGCGCACTTCGCTGATGTTCATGGTGGGGTGCTCTTTAAGAGCCGTTGTGATGCAGTTTTTGACGTACTGCCGGCTCGCTGGCCACCTTACCTTTTTGCCTTTCGCCTCCGCCCTGCATGCAACGGTCGCCTGTTTTACGGAAATCTTCTCAATCTCAGCCGGCCTCAATTTGACGGCCTTTGCGACGCAATCGTTCATGTATTTCCTGCTCGCGGGCCACCTGATCTTCTTCTCCTTGGCCTCCGCCTTGCACGCTACGGTCGTCTCTTTTAGGGCACGCTTCTCAACGTTGGACGTTCTCGCGGCCTCTGCAGCTGTAGGCGTGAGTGCGGCTCCGCCAAAAAGTACAGTGGCGGCAATGCTGGCACATAAAGTGGTGGCGAAATGCTGCATGGTTGTCCTCCAAAGTGATGACGCTTTTAAATCGCTTCTTCGCGGTTAGTTGATAGTTGAGATCGCCGTGGAATCCGACGGACCGGTTAGGGCTGCCTACGGAAAACCCGATCAATCATCCGGATCTTGAATGTATCGTCGTCAAGCTTGTCGACAGCAGTGCCGTCGCTCAAGCTAAACCAATTTGGCCCGGCTTTGATCCATTTGAGGGACGGCTTTTCTGTCCCTTCCTGATATTCAAAAGCGGTGTATTCCTCTCCGTGATCGTCAACGAGTTTGAATTCGTTTACCTGGTGAGTTTTTCTGTTTTCCATAGTCTCTCTCCGGTGGCAATTGTTTAGGCTGCGCGTTGGCGAGCTTGCGCATCTTGAGAATCCGGCAACGGCGACCGCCTAGTGCTGCCGCGCTCAGGGAACAGGACGGTCACGTGCACCACATCCTCGTCACGCAAGATCGTTATTGTGCCTTGTGCGCGCGCAGCGAGGCGCAGCATGCTTGTGTTGCGTGATAATATTTCGAAGACAAACCCGCGCGCGCCGCGGCTCATTGCATGCTCCTGGAGCCTCGCTTGCAGCGCGGTTCCCAGACCCGCACCCTGGAATTCTGGTGCAATCATTAAAGCGACCTCGGCGAGATTGGTCGTGGGGTTCAGCCAATAGCACGCGCTGCCAATGATCTTTTCGTTGTCACGCGGCCCGGTGACGGCTAGGAACGCCACGTCAGTCTCATGGTTTACGTTACAAAGCGTTTGCAACTCCGGGTAGGAAAGCGAACGCACGCGCCGGAAGAACCGTGTGTAGATATCATCCTCCGAAAGGCGATGGAACAATCCCTGCAACGCATATGCATCGGAGGCGCGGGCCGGACGTACCGTAACCTTGCCGCCGTTCTTCAGTGTGACCTTCCGCTCCTCGTCAACGGAATAAGCGACCTGAGAAGCGAGATATTGGTCGCCGCGCACATAGCCCAATTTTTTGGCTGCTTTAAGCAGCTCTTCCCGCCAACGTGGATGCGAGACCTCGATCAATGCCAGGGCTCGCTCGCGAATCGATTTGCCAAACAGGTACGCGATGCCGTACTCGGTGATTACATAGTGCACGTCCGATCTCGTGATCCCCACCCCATCGCCAGCCTCTAACAAGGGTTTGATTCTCGAAGCGCCGGCGTCGGTGGTGGACGAAAGGCAGACAACGGGCTTGCCGTCTTGCGAGCGCGCGGCGCCACGGATGAAGCCGGCCTGTGTCGACAACCCGCCGTAGAATTCCCCTTCAAATTGGTCGACACAGACCTGGCCCGTCAGGTCAATTGCGAAAGCCTGGGTGATCGAGACCATGCGAGATTGGTCAGAGACCTCCCGCGGATGACACACTTGATCGATCGGCAGGAATTCAAAACCTGGATTGTCGTCTATGAAGTCGTAAAGCCGCCGGGTCCCCAGGCAGTAGCTAGCGACGATACGGTCGCGATGACGCGACTTGCGGCGACCGGTCACCACGCCTGCCTCGACCAAGTCCATAACTCCATCGGTGATGACATCGCTATGGATACCGAGATCGCGCCGATCCTTCAGATAACGCAGCGCCTCATTTGGGACGCGGCCTAATCCTATCTGCAGAGTCGAGCCGTCGTCGATGATCGAGGCGAGATAGCGCGCTACGCGCTCCGAAACCTCGCCGATTTGTGGATGAAGATACTCCGCGACCGGGACATCGACTTCCACCAACGCATCGAAGCGGTCGAGATGGACGAAGCTCTCGCCGTAGGTGCGCGGCATCGCTGGATTGACTTCTGCAATAACCATGCGTGCCACGCTCAGGATCGCTGGCGCGAGGTCCACTGACACGCCGAGGCTGACAAAGCCCCGACCGTCCGGCGGAGAGACCTGAAGCAACGCGACGTCGATCGGCAGCCGTCCGCTCGTCAACAGACGCGGTACTTCCTCCAGTGAGATGGGTACGTAATCGAGCTGGCCGCTGCCAGCCAAACCGCGCATTTCGCTGCCGACGAAAAAGGCTCGATGGCCATAGTGAGTGCGGGACACACCTTCAACCTGCGGCAGCGCTGACGTCGTGAGAAAGCTGACGAACTCAAGGTCCGCGGGCCGCGGCTCCATCATCTCTACCGCGGCAAGCAGGTTATGGGGAGCTGCGCACCCCGTGCCGATATAGATGCGACTGCCAGCCCGGATTGGCGATACCGCCCGCTGCGCCGCAACGAGCTTGGAACCGATTTCAAAACGTTTTGCGATCATCGTGGCAATCCCACTATTCAGCGGGAGCGTGATTGAATGTCGGCGCCTCAAGCGGGCATTTCAATATTTATATGTTATCGATTATAATTCCATTTTTGGTATAAATAGACCATGCAACCGATTAACGTTCCGGACTTAACTGCCCATGCGGTTCTCGCTGTGGCCGAGTACAATAGCTTCATCGCTGCAGCCGCATTCCTGAAAACCTCTCAGCCGGCTTTGACCCGAACCATCATGCGCGTCGAGGATGTTCTTGGAGTCCGGCTGTTCGATCGCAGCACACGGCGTGTTGCGATCACTGCAGCGGGCAAGGAATTTGTAGCCGTCGCGGAGCGCATGATCGACTCAAGCGTCGGCAGACAGTGCGGCTAACACGGGGCCCTGATGTCCGCTTTTGGCCGAAAGCAGACATGAGCCTGTGCACTGCACATGTCCGCTTTTGGGGGTAAAGCAGACATGGCCTTTTGCGGAATTTCGCTTTCGTGGTCGCTATTGGGTGTAAAGCGGACATTACGTTTTGCACTGCATATGTCCGCTTATGACCCAAAGCGGACATGGGGCCAGTTCCATATTGGACTAGGGTCCACCTCGATGGCGAAGCCGGTAAGTTGGATACTCGTTGGAATTTCCGCATGAAGGGTGGCGACGTAAGTCCGGCGTAAGAGGATGACGCTATGCTGGAAAATGACGCAAATGGTTTAGCCGAACTCGATGAGGATATTCTCACATTCGATGTTCCAGATGACGCACTAGAGCGCGCTGCGCCAGTTGCAGATCGCCGAATCATAACCTTGGCGTATTGCACTAAGGACCCGCTTAGCTGCGGCTGGCCCGGCTAATCAAGCAATTGTCGTCGTCGTACTACTCACAAGTACTGTCTCTGCTAACGCGCAATCATTTCCAGAGCCTCGCAACTGGTGGTGAGTGGCCACTTGCGGCTGTAGTTCCCCCTGCTGGATTTTCAGGAAGGAACCACAACCGACCGTGAAAACTCGCAACTGTGTGTGATCTCAAGGTTCGACAAGTATAAGGGCCTATGTCCGTAGTTTACCTTTTTGTTGCCGCCTTCTCGCGCCCTGCCTGTCGGCCATGCATTTTCGGACAAATTCAGCTTGGTTTCGTTTTGCAATGTTTTGTTGAGTTGCCTGTGTGATGCACTCTTGCCGATCTTGCCGACGCAACGCCCGTCCGCTCAAGGCTGGCGAAGCGGGTGCTGCTGTTTGCGCCATGATGTCAGTAGTGAACAGAACCAGCGCGAGAACAACCAGTAGGTATCGCATCGTCGACGCCTGTAAAGAAGATAGGTCAAGCATTTTGGTGACGGTTTTCCAACAGGCGGGCAATAATAAGCTGGAGTACCGCGAGGCCAAACGACCGATCCTGAAAATATAGCTCCTTGGCTTTCCTTTCAGTCAGTACGTAGAGTTCGCAATCGCTGACGCAAGCGACCGTCGCCATTCGCCGCTGATCTCGCGCAAAGGTGCCGATCTCTCCAAGAACCGCACCGGGTCCTACAATCTTGCCAATCTCACGAATTTCCATCGTGCCATTAGCCAGATAATACATGAGATCAGCCTTGTCGCCTTTGTTGATCAAGACTTGGCCAGCTTTCAAACGGCGCTGCGACATGAACGGAAGCAAGCGCTCAACTGACAGCTCTGAATGCTGAGCTGCCCTGACGCTCTTAATAAGTTGGAGAATCTGGATCAGACGGATGGAGTTCACGGGCAACAAAATGAGGTGGAGCGTGAGAACCGGATAAATGTGAGCTAACCCTCCGTAGCCAGCGAATAGCACATTGCTGCCGATCGCGAAAATGCGCAGCGGGACCATTGTGCTCATGCAGAATGTAGCGAGTACGCTGGCAGACGCCGCGTAACCCAAAAGTTCGATCCATCGCATGGACGCCTCTCAGGCGTCGGCACGGCAGGCATGCCGGCGATATTGTTATGCGATCGTGCTAATAAATAACGCATCAGTTCCAAGAGCAACAAGGACTTTATTTATCTGGCGTGGCTTTTCCTTTCTCTGGCCTCAACCTCAGCGCCAGATTGCGATACCGCCTCGCTTGAAATGCGACGTGGTTCCGTTGGCCCTTAGCGGTCATGCGCTGCTGTGACGTAGTGGCTTCGGCGCGTAGCACATACATTTAGATGAACGGCGTTTCGCAGTGTCCGCTATTGGCCCAAAGCGGACATTAGCTATTGCACTGCACATGTCCGCTTTCGGGGCTAAAGCAGACATGGCCTTTTGCGGAATTTCGCTTTCGCGGTCGCTATTGGGTGTAAAGCGGACATTACGTTTTCAGCGCACATGTCTGCTTTTGACCCAAAGCGGACATCGGCTGCGGTCCCTTAAAGTGTGCTAATTTGAGTCGCTACCATGCCTTGTCCTGAGCCTTGGGGGAGGCAATGAGGCGGCGCGAATTCATCGTTCTAGTCGGCGGTGCGGCAGCGTGGCCGCTGAGAGCACGAGCGCAGCAACAGAAGGTGCCGGTAGTCGGCTTCCTGCATCCTGGCTCGCCGGAACCAAGCGCTAGCCTGCTCGCGGCATTTCGACAGGGCCTTGCCGAGGCCGGCTACAGAGAGGGCGAGAATGTCGCGATCGAATTCCGCTGGGCGCAAAATGACTACAGTCGGCTACCAGATTTGGCGGTCGATTTGGTACGCCGTCAGGTGACGGTTATCGCCACCCCCGGAAGCATACAAGGACCGCTTGCAGCCAAAGTTGCAACCACGACCATTCCAATCGTGTTCAGCACCGGCGTCGATCCAGTCAAGGCTGGTCTTGTTGCGAGCCTCAATCGGCCCGGGGCAAATGTTACTGGTGTCTTCTCTATGACCTCAGCCCTCGGGGCAAAGCAGCTCGCATTTCTCCGAGAATTGCTACCGGAGGGCTTGCACTTTGGCGTGCTCGCGAATCCCAACAACGAAATGACTAAGGTGTTTATCAAGGAACTACGGGCGGCGGCCTTGTCCCTCGGTCGAGAAATCGATGTCTTCAATGCCGGCACCAATCTCGATATCGACACGGTCTTTGCGAGCCTGGCGCAAAAACGGATTGACGCACTTTTGGTGACCCCAGATCCATTGTTTTCCAATCGGCGCGTACAGCTCGTCACATTAGCGACGCACTACAAAATACCCACAATTTATTTCTCGCGTGAGTTTGCCGATACTGGCGGGCTGATGAGCTACGGATCGAATCAAATAGACATGTACCACCAAGTCGGCATTTATACCGGCCGCGTTCTAAAGGGCGAAAAACCGGCCGACTTGCCGGTTCTACAGGCCATCAAATTCGAGCTTGTCATCAATCAACAACCTGCCAAGACACTCGGCCTCGAGGTGCCGGCGAAGTTGCTGGCACTCGCTGATGAGGTGATCGAATGAGGCGACGCGAGTTCATCACGCTTGCTGGCAGTTTGGCGGTGGCGTGGCCGCTCGCGGTGCGCGCGCAGCAGCCGGCCATGCCGGTGGTCGGGTTTCTTCGCAACACGTCGCTGGCGCCATTCCAGAATCTTGTCGTCGCGTTCAGCCAGGGCTTAAAGGAAGCAGGCTTCGAATCACTGTGAGTCGAACATGACCGTTGTGCGTGAACCTCGGCTAGAGCCCGTCGCCATTTTAGACCTACGTCCAACGCAAATGACTGTGGGGATGCGTGAGGTCAAAGCCAAACGTAAGCGTTGGCGTGCTGAAAAGAAGGGTGGAGAGTTTCTCGGCAAACATATGATCCCCGTGGTCCTCGGACCAAAGCACCGGCATTACGTCATTGATCACCATCATCTTGCACGTGCATTACACGACGAGGGTGTCAAGAACGTAGCTGTCACCGTCATCGCCAATCTAAGCAAACTTGATCGCGATACTTTTTGGTTTGTCATGGACTGCCGCGATTGGACACATCCTTTTGTGGATGGCCGCCGCCGACCCTACAGTGATTTGCCGAAATCGGTAGATAAGCTCATCGACGACCCGTTCCGCTCACTCGCAGGCGAACTACGACGTGCAGGCGGATTTGCCAAGGATACGACCCCATTCAGCGAATTCCTGTGGGCCGACTTTCTACGCCGGCACATGAAGCGCAAGGCCGTCGAAGCCAATTTTGAAATTGCGCTGGAGGAAGCGCTTGAATTGGCAAAAAGCATGGATGCCAATTACTTGCCGGGTTGGTGCGGTCCGGTACCCGAGGAATGAGAAGATCTCGTGATGTCGAGCCAAGCGCATACAACAGGTCGCGTGCCGCTCGAGAGCGCGTCCATGGGACGGCAGGAATATTGGAGTTGGTTCCTGGCGAGTGGCGGCACACTGATAGACGGTCTCTCCATTTTTTCGCTCGGCGTTGCAATGCCGCTCATAACGAGCCGCTTTTCCCTCAGCGCGCTCATGGTCGGCCTCATTGGTTCGGCTCTGGTTCTCGGTGCCGTGTTCGGTGCGGTCGTTGGCGGGCCCGGGGCAGACCGCTTTGGCCGAAAGCCCGCCTTTTTGATCGACATGACCATCATCACGGTCGGGGCGCTAATCAGCGCCCTAGCTAGCGCGCCACAGTGGGTCTTGCTCGGCCAGTTCATTGTGGGAGTTGGCATTGGCGTCGATTTTCCTGTCAGCTCATCGTACGTGTCCGAGACAGTGCCGAAACAGGCCCGCAGTCGGATGGTGGTCGCGACCATCGCGCTGCAATCGGTCGGAATGCTGCTCGGGGCTGCCGTCGCGATTGCGATCTTGTGGCAAAGGAGCAGCTCGTCCGACTGGAGGTTGATCGTAGGAACGACCGCTGCGGTGGCGCTGCTATTTCTTCTGCTGCGCCTTTCGCTTCCAGAGAGTCCGCGCTGGCTTGCGGCGCACGAGCGCAGCAAAACCGCGCCGGCTGCGGCAGTACCGCCGCGCGCGACGACGTCTCTCAAACCCGCTACAGCAAGCGCTTCTGCCGCCTTGCCGGGTTCTCGATTCGCTTTGCTGTTCTCGCGGGCCTATCGCACGCGCACGATGCTGGTTTCGCTGCCGTGGTTTCTGATGGACGTTGCCACCTACGGGGTCGGCCTGTTTACGCCCGTGATCCTCGGCGCAATCCATTCTTCATCCAAGACTGCGGGACCTTTGGCCGCCGAATTCGTTGACGCTGAAGGCAGCGCCGCCATCGATCTTTTTCTTCTTTTTGGGTTTCTCGTCGGATTGTGGGCGGTGCCGCGTTTTGGTCGGATCCATATGCAGGTCATCGGATTTGTTGGCATGACCCTTGGCATGCTGATTCTCGCATCTGCGGAACTGGCTGGTGGTGGCGCAGCCGCGCACGTGTGGCTCGTGTTCGCTGGGTTCATCTTGTTCAACCTGGCCATGAATGCCGGACCTAACGCGACTACTTTTGCTCTGGCCCCCGAGTTATTCCCTACCAGTATTCGAGCGTCTGCCGGCGGCTTTGCCGCGGCCTCGGCCAAGGTCGGGGCGACGTTGGGTGTCTTCGTGCTGCCGCAGGTGAAAGCGTACGGTGGTGTCACGGCGGTGCTGATAATGATGGCCATAGTCTCCGCTCTTGGGGCGGCTGTGACCGCAATGCTGGCTCGTGAGGCTGGGGAAATTCCGGAGGGTCGCAGCCTCGACGAAACAGAAGCACCGTAAACGGCTGAGGCCGGCTGTGAGGACCCGCGGGACTGGACCTATTCTTTTAACCTGAAATGAAACCCTTGCTCAGTGCGGATGCATCATACTGGGGTCCTGGAGCGCTTCGATTACGCCGTGGAAAACGAGTCCGACACCCATGGCGGAGACGAAAAATCCGACGATCCGAGTGG
>Ga0306921_10008011_pt1 | contig 11144 bp, 14 predicted proteins | sample sta12Cox44000080_FD_203760 | JGI IMG/M metagenome (GOLD analysis project Ga0306921, IMG submission 203760) | Lab enrichment of tropical soil microbial communities from Luquillo Experimental Forest, Puerto Rico - statoxic.12C.oxic.44.000.080 (v2)... | ecosystem: Environmental > Terrestrial >... | reverse complement strand
GTGCCGAAGTGATGCAACAGTGCGCGCTTGCGCGTCGGCCCGATACCGGAAATCTCCTGCAGCCCGGCCTCGCGCAAATCCTTGGCCCGCCGCGTACGGTGCGAGCCGACGGCGAAGCGATGGGCCTCATCGCGCAGCCGCTCGACGAAATAGAGCACCGGATCGCGCGGCGGCAGCTTGAACGAGTCGCGGCCGGGAAGAAAGAAGGTTTCGCGGCCAGCGTCGCGGTCCGGCCCCTTGCCGATGGCAATCAGCGGCACATCGGCGCCGAGCTTTTGCAGCACCTCGCGCGCGGCGTTGAGCTGGCCCAGGCCGCCGTCGATCAAGACGAGGTCCGGCCAGGGGGATTCGTCGGGCTCGTCGGCAGGCTCCCGCTCCCCTTCTGGAAGCAGGTCGCCGTTCCGCGGCGCCTCGTCCATCAAACGCTGGAAGCGCCGCTCCAGCACTTCGCGCATCATGGCGAAATCGTCGCCCGGGGTGAGCGCGGTCGAGCGGATGTTGAACTTGCGATAGTCCTTCCTGCGAAAGCCTTCGGCTCCGGCGACGATCATGGCGCCCACCGCATTGGTGCCCTGGATGTGGCTGTTGTCAAACACTTCGATGCGGCGCGGCGGTCGCGGCAGCGCGAACGTCTCGGCAAGTTGCGTCAACAGGCGCTGCTGCGAGGACGTCTCCGCGAGCTTCCGGCCGAGCGCCTCACGGGCGTTGGAAAGCGCGTGCGCCATCAGATCCTTCTTCTCGCCGCGCTGCGGCAGCGAGATCTCGACCTTGTGGCCGCTGCGCGTCGTCAGCGCCGCCGCGAGCAGCGCCTGATCGTCAATCTTATGCGAGATCAGGATGAGCCGTGGCGGCGGCTTGTCGTCGTAGAATTGCGCAAGAAACGCCGCGAGCACTTCGTCGGACCCAAGGGACTTGTCGGCCTTGGGAAAATAGGCGCGGTTGCCCCAGTTCTGGCCGGTGCGGAAGAAGAACACCTCGACGCAGGTGAAGCCGCCCTGCTGGTGCACGGCGAACACGTCGGCCTCCACCACGGTGCGCGGATTGATGCCCTGCTGCGACTGGATCGCCGAAAGGGCCGAGAGCCGGTCGCGGTAGATCGCGGCATGCTCGAAGTCGAGCGCCGTGGAGGCTTCCTCCATGGCGCCGACGAGGTCGTCCTTAACCGACTTCGAGCGCCCGGACAGGAAGGCGTTGGCGTCGCCCACCAGCGCCGCATAGCCGGCAAAGTCGATCTCCTTGGTGCATGGCGCCGAGCAGCGCTTGATCTGATAAAGCAGGCACGGCCGCGTGCGGTTTTCGAAAAAGCCGTCGCTGCACGAGCGCAGCAAAAACGCGCGCTGCAGCGCATTGATGGTGCGGTTGACCGCCCAGACCGAGGCGAACGGCCCATAATAACGTCCCGGCCGCGAGCGCGCGCCGCGATGCTTGACGATCTGCGGCGCCCAGTGGTCCGACGTGATCAGGATATAGGGAAATGACTTGTCGTCGCGCAGCAGCACGTTGAAGCGCGGCCGCAGCCGCTTGATCAGATTGGCCTCGAGCAGCAACGCCTCGGTCTCGGTGCGGGTGACGACGAATTCGAGCGTTCGCGTCGCCGCTATCATGCGCTCGATGCGGGTGTCGAGGCCGGTTGGCCGGGCATAGGCCGTAATGCGCTTCCTGATGTTCTTGGCCTTGCCGACATAGAGCACGTCGCCGCGGCCATCGATCATGCGATAGACGCCGGGCCGTGACGGCGCGAGCTTGACGTAATGCAAAACAGCTTCGCGGCCGGCGGCAAGCGAGTCCGAGGCGGCGTCGAAGGAGATGGTGCCAGCGTCGTCGGCGTCGGGCAGCGACGCCTCGTCGTCGTCCTCGATGAGCTCGATCTCCGGCTCCACATCCTTTGCCGCCGGCTGCCTTTTCTCGCTGTCCTTCGTCGGACCGGTCATAGCGTGAATATAGACATTCTTAACGCTGACATCTCGGACGACTTACCGGTTCATCACCGCTTAACCGCGACTTCGCGATAAATTCTACAGGCCAAGGACACGATCTTTTACGCCTGACCTTGAGCCTCAATATGGGCATTGCCGGCCCGCCATGTTTGGCGCCGAGTCCTTTGCTGGAAAATTCGCGGAGGTCAGCATGAAGACGATTCTGGGCGCCGCCGTCGTTGTCGCAACCTTGAGCGCGGCGACTGCTGCACTTGCCGCTGACCTGCCCGCTGGACCTTATTACACCGCGCCCGCCCCGCTCTCGGCCTCGAGCTGGGCCGGCCCCTATCTCGGTGCCTCGCTGGGTTACGAATGGGGTACGGTCGACAACAATCCGACCAGGCCCTCCGGCATCGAGGGCGGCATCCAGGCCGGCTACAACTGGCAAATCGGTCAGTTCGTTGCCGGCATCGAAACCGACATTTCGGTATCGGGCGCCTCCGACACATTCGCGCCCTGGCAATTCTCCAATCCCTGGTTCGGCACCACGCGCGGCCGCGTCGGCGCTGCGTTCGGCAATGTGCTGGTTTACGGCACTGCTGGCGTTGCCTACGGCAGCCTAACCGCGACCACGCCGGGCAATTTGTCGGAGACCCATACGAGTCTCGGCTGGACGGCCGGCATCGGCGCCGAAGTCGGCTTCATGCCGCACTGGTCGGCCAAGGCCGAATGGCTCTATCTCGATCTCGCGGATCGCTCGTTCTCGGTGACAGGCAGCAATAACAGGCTCACCGCCAACCTGATCCGCCTCGGCGTCAATTATCATTTCTAGCCGGTGCCGCAGTTCCCGGCCGATTACGGCCACGTTTAATATTCCTTTTACCATTATCGAAACGGCGTTAAGACGTGATTAGCTCTAATCATGGCTATACTCAAACAATTCTCGCCACATTGCAGTCCAGATAGACAAAACGTCTGTGTCCTTCTTGCACTAGACGCAAAACCGGCCGCGAATACTATGCGGCAACCTTAGTCCTATGGAGGCTGTAAGATGAAGCGTTTCGTTTTGGCGCTGGTCGGTTGGGCGGCGCTGACAGGCTCGGTGGCGGCAGCGGATCTCGCGCGTCCGGTGCCGCAACCCTACTACCAGGCGCCCGTTGCGGCACAGCTTTACAACTGGACCGGCTTCTATATCGGCGTCAACGGCGGCGGCGCCTTCGGCCGCTCGGCCTGGGATCCGACCGGCCACTTCAATATGTCGGGCGGCATAGTCGGCGGCACCGTCGGCTACAATTATCAGTTTGGCCAGGCGGTAGTCGGCGTCGAAGGCGACATCGACTGGGCCGGCATTAGCGGCACCACCAACAACCTCTGCCCGCTCGGCTGCAAGACGAGCGACAGCTGGCTCTCCACCGTGCGCGGCCGGCTCGGCTATGCGGCCGACCGCTTCATGCCGTTCGTCACCGGCGGCGCCGCGTTCGGCAACATCCAGGCCACCACGCCAGGCTTCATCGGCGCCAGCAGCAGCCAAGTCGGCTTGACGGTCGGCGCAGGCCTCGAATTCGCCATCGCCGGCAACTGGACGGCCAAGGCCGAGTATCTTTATGTCGACCTCGGCAAGTTCACCTGCGGCCTGTCCTGCGGCGTGCTCCCGACCAACAACGTGTCGTTCACGACCAATCTCGTCCGCGCCGGCGTGAACTACCGATTCTGATCGCGACGGCAAGATTCGCAAGCGCTGAAAGCCCCGGGGCCGAAAACCCCGGGGCTTTCGTTTCCGCCGCCGCCCAACGCCCCTTGCTGCCCGGAAAATGCCCGCAAGTACCGCCTATTATCGTGGATAGCGTGAGACATTCGAGGCAGACACGCCTGCGGCAGGGCGTGTGGCGTAATCGCGCTTAAGGCCGACCCCAGGGCGACTCCACTAAAATCGAGAGAAAAATGCTCGGCTGGTTTCAGGCGCTGATGCCCAGGGAGGGCCGCTTCTTTACGTTGTTCGAGAAGCACGCCTCGGTCGTCGTGGCCGGGGCCGAAGCGCCGTGCGGCCTGTTGCAGGGCGGCGCGTCGGTCGAGGCCTATTGCCAGCAGATTTTTCAGCGCGAGGCCGAGGCCGACGACGTCACCCGTGAAGTGCTGGTGGCGGTCCGCCGCACCTTCGTCACGCCGTTCGACCGCACGACATCCAGGATCTCATTTCCTCGATGGACGATGCCATCGACCAGATGAACAAGACGGCGAAGACCATTCTGCTGTTCGAGGTCCACAGCTTCGAACCGCACATGCAACAGATGAGCGATATCATTCTTCAGGTGGCGAAGCTAACGCAGGAAGCGATGCCCTTGTTGAGTTCGATCGGCACCAATGCCGGCTAGCTCAACACGCTGACCACCAAGATCATCATGCTCGAGGAGGAAGCCGACGACGTCTGCAATCGCGGCCTCAAGGCCCTGTATCTCGCTATCTGGGACGAAGGCAACCAGGGCAACGCGATGAAATATATCATCGGCTCTAAGCTCTACGATCACCTGGAGAAGGTCGTCGACCGCTTCGAAGACGTCGCCAACGAGATCAATTCGATCGTGGTCGACCAGCTGTAATCCGCACCGCGCCAGAACTGCCATGACCGCCGCGCTGAGCATGCCTCTCCTGATCGGCCTGATCGTCGTGGCGCTGGCGTTCGATTTCCTCAACGGCCTGCACGACACCGCGAACTCGATCGCGACCTTAGTGTCGACCCGCATGCTGCGGCCGCGCTACGCGGTCATCTGGGCAGCGTTCTTCAATTTCGGCTGACCGCAACGGATCTTAAACGCACCGCGCGGTAACCTTCGCCGTGACGTGCGGCGTCGCAGCGCTTGCATTTCAGGGCGATCGTTTGTTTGATTGAGCCGGCGGAGCCGGGGCCTTTCAGATGCAACGCAGCGACCAAAGACCAACCATCGAGCTCGGCATGAAGGTGTCAATCCGGCGCAGCGGACGAAACCGCGTTGGCGTGGTGACGCGGGTCGCCGGCGACTACGTGTCCGTGCGCTGGACGCAGTCCGACCTCGCCGAGACCGAGGAGTACCAGGCCCACCGCAACGACGTGACCCCGCTCGCAGGCTGGCTCTGAACCGGCGGCTTCTCAGGACGGGCGCCGCGGCAGCGGCGTCAGATCGGCGGAGGCGGCTTCGCTCTCCTTCACCCGGTTGGGCTGCAATTCACCGGCCGCTTCGAGCAGTGACCGAGCAGATACGAGAGTGGATGGGCTTGAGGTCCCGCAAGATGTCGAGATGCAGCGAGCTCGTCTCGATGCTCTCGGGCCGGCCTTCGCGCAGGCGGCTCAGGTGACTATCGGCGAAGCCGAGCTCGTCTTCTCTCGATCAGCTTGCGCGCGGTCGGCACGTCCGACGCGAATAACTTCGCGCATCCGCCAAACCGGATTCGCAACGAGATCAATACCCGCGTCAAGCTGAAGGACTACGATCCGCAACTCTACGACGCGACCTTCCGGGGCCTCGATTGGCGGCCGCCCTGCTTCCGCTAGCCTTTGGCGACAAAAGCGGGAACGCTAACCCGCCGGCTTGGTCGCGGCGAACGCTGGCACCTTGGCGGCGAAACTGTCGAGCCAGGCGACGAGCTTGGGATGTCCGCTGCGCCACGAGCCGTTGAAGCGGAAATCGCGATAGCCGAGCGCGCAGGCGAGCGTGATCTGGCCGATCGTGGGCGGCGCATCGATCGGCGGCGGCGCGGCTTCTAGCGCGGCCAGCGCACGGGCCACCTTGCCGGCCTGGTGCTCGAGCCATTTCGGCTCGTGGGTCTCGGCCTTGCGCCAACGCGTCTCGTAGACGGTAAGGATCGAGGCATCGAGCAGGCCGTCGCACAGCGCCTGCAGGCGCAGCGCCTGCAGCCGCGCCTTGGCGTCGCGCGGCACGATCTTGCCGCCGCCGGCGCGGTCGTCGAGATAATCGAGGATGACGCGGGAGTCGTAATAGGCTGTGCCGTCCTCGGCGATCAGCACCGGGATTTTGCCCAGCGGATTCTGCTTGCGGACGCTGTCGTTGACGTCAGCGGTGTCGGCCGGCTCGATCTTGACGTCGTTGTCGAGGCCGAGCACGGCGATCGCGAGCCGCACCTTGCGGCCGAACGGCGAAGACGGCGAAGAACGCAGAATCATCATTGCGGCACCTGTTCGTTAGTTTGGCCGATTGTTTGTTTGATCGTTTGTTTGACCGGCGCGGACGGCTGAAGCCTGCCGTCACCGCCGAAAGTTTACACCTCCGCGCGGCCGCGCCGCCGCGCGCTTTTAAAGAATTTGGCGCCGCGCTCCCACGCGGCGCGCCGACGTCACCCTATCCGGTGATGACGAGATTGACCGCTTTCGGGCCTTTGCCCTTCTTATCGGGCTCGACGTCGAAGCTGATGCGTTGTCCCTCGTTCAACGATTTCAACCCCGCACGTTCAACGGCGGTGATGTGGACGAACACATCGCGGCCCCCGTCGTCCGGCTTGATGAAGCCATACCCGCGCTCGCCGTTGAAGAATTTGACCGTGCCGGTCATTGCCATCGAGCAACTCCTTCCCCCGTGGTTGTTGCTTCGTCGTCGGCCCCCACGGACGACGACTAGGCCTGACATCCACTCGAGCAAAGAGTCCAAAGCCGCGGACGGCCTCAATCACTCCGCCGGCCCCCCACAGGAGGCGGAACGTCTTAGCCAGTTCAACAAAATTAGCCCAATTCTAAACTGTGGAAAAGTGGCTAGCGTGCCGGCACGAGCCAGTCGGTCCGGATCGTTGCCTGTGGGGACAAAATCTTGCCGAGCGCCGGCAGGAGCAGGCCTAAGTCGGCGTCGAGCTTGTAGGGCGGGTTGACCAAAATCACGCCGGAACCGGTCAGGCCAAGCGCGGCGGCTGGTGGCGCGAGATTGATTTCGCAGCGCAGCAAACCGGCGAGGCCGGTACGCTTGAGCCGCCGCACCAGCGCCTCGGCGGCGTCGCGCTCTTTGATCGGGTACCAGAGCATATAAATGCCGGTCGGCCATTTGCGGTGCGCAGCCACTAACGCGCTGGAGAGACGGGTGAAATCGGCCGCCTCCTCGAACGGCGGATCGATCAGGACGACGCCGCGGCGCTCCTTCGGCGGCACATAGGCGCCGAGCGCGGTCCAGCCGTCGATGGTCAGCGCCTTGGCGCGGCGGTCGCGGCGCAGCGCCGTTTGCAGCAAGGCCGCGGCGCGCGGCTCGAGCTCGCAGGCGATCAGCCGGTCCTGCGGCCGCAGCAAGGCGAGCGCGACCAGCGGCGAGCCCGGATAAGTCCGCAAGCTTCCGCCGGGATTGAGGCTCGCTACCGCGTCGAGATAAGGCGTAAGCAAGGCCGCCCCGCCGCCGGACCTGTCGTCGCCGGACGTGGGCCGCGCCGCCCAAACCTTGGCGATGCCGTCGTGCCATTCGCCGCCGCGCGTCGCTTCCTGCGCCAACAGGTCATATCGGGCGGCGCCGGCATGGGTGTCGATCACCCGGAACGCCGCCGGCTTGTTGCGCAGATGGATGAGCACGCGCGCCAGCACCGCGTGCTTGTGCACGTCAGCGAAATTCCCGGCGTGGAAGGCGTGCTGGTAGTTCACGTTATTCTCCTACACGCTTGGGCTTCGCCGTCGAATCCTCCCGTGCCTTGGTCCAACATCGCGTCGCGTTGCGCGATGAGATCCTGCCCACTTTGTCGAAATGCATACCTGCGTAGCGCGGAGGGACGGAGCCATCCAGTATCGCATCTCCCGGGCGAGCGCCGATTCAATGCTATATCACCTCGGCCAACTTACCGGGGGCGATCGAGATGGCTGAGATTTTCGGCCGCAACTGCGTCATTGCGGAGACCGTGTGCATCGGCGAACAGGCCCACATCGGCAACTTTCGTCTTCATCAGCGACAAAACGATCATCGGCCGCAACTGCGTGATCGGCTCCTACGCGGACATCAAATGCGACGTCCGCATCGGTGACCACGTGTCGCTGTAAAGCTGCTGTTATTTGACGCGCTGCGTGATCGTCGAGGACCAGGCGTTTTGCGGTCCCCGCGTCGGAACTTTGAACGATAAGCGCATCAGCTACCGGCGCCCGGCGCTGCAGTTCAAGCGCGGAGGGCGAGGTTCCCACGGAACGTTCGATCGACAGCGCCGCGACGTTGCGTAGGTTCTCGACGAGACCTTCAACGTGACGCCGCCCGCGCCGCTCGAAGAGATTTTCGGCAAGATCGAAGGCTCGGCGGCCCCGCATGGCCTCCGCGCCGAAAACCCATCGACGGCGGCGCGGCGAGACCGCGGGCCGTCATCTTGCCGAGCGCCTAACGAGCTCTCCGAACTCACGGACGGCGGCCGAAGCTTCAGTGCGCCGTGCGGCGAAATAGAGCGGCGCTTTCGGCTGCACGGTGCCGGCCAGCCGCCTGAAAACGACACCATCCATGCGCATCAGCTGCAAGGATTCCGGAACGAGGGAAATTCCAAGTCCGGCGGCGACGAGATTCAACGTCGACCCAATGCGCGGCGCTTCCTGGCCGATGCGCGGGCTGAAACCTGCAGCATTGCAGGCCGAGACAATTACGTCGTGCAGCCCGGGACCGCTGGGCCGGCGATAGATCACGAATATTTCGCCGGCGACCGCCGCCAGCGATAGCGCTTTGCTCGCGCCTTTCTTTCGGGCGAGCACGTGCCCCCGCGGCAGAGCCAATACCATCGGTTCCTCCAACAGGATTTGGACGACAAGACCCTCCCGATCGGCAATTGGCGTACGGATAAACGCGGCGTCGATCCGTTCATTGCGCAGCCCCTCGATCAGTTCCGTCGTTCCGCCCTCCTCCAGCGTCAGCGCGACCAACGGGAATGCCTCGCGGTAGACGCGAATAACGCGCGGCACGAACGGATTGAAGGGTGCCGAGCTCGTGAACCCGACCGCGATCCGACCTTGCTCGCCGCGCGCGGTGCGTTTCGCAGTTGCCACCGCATGATCGAGCTGGGCCAGAATCGCGCGAGCATCGGCAAGAAAAGCCACGCCGGCGGCCGTCAGCGCGACGCCGCGCGGCAGGCGACGAAACAGCTGGACGTCGAGCTCGCGCTCCAAGATGCGGATCTGTTGGCTCAGCGGCGGCTGCTGCATGCCGAGCCGCTCGGCCGCGCGCGTGACGTGCTGTTCCTCGGCGACCGCCACGAAGTAGCGCAGATGACGAAGCTCCATGGGCCCTATCCAATAGATGTTCCATATTCAATAAATATGATAATCGCATCTACCATATTATAGTCTGGCTGCTGTGGCTTCTGCTATTTTTGCGCAAACTGGCGCACGGTCGTCGGCAAGCGAGGCATCGCCATGAAACTCTACATCACGCCCATGTCGCCCTACGCGCGCCTCGCCCGCATTCTCGTCATCGAGAAAGGGCTCGGCGACCGCGTCGACATCATCCAGGCAAAGACGCGCACGGCCGGCAGCCCCTACTACCAGATCAATCCGTCTGGACGAGTGCCCTACCTCGTCGACGGTGCCGAGACAGGCATGGAGGATAGTCAGCTGATCTGCGCCTATCTCGACGCCATCGATGGCAAGCCGCTCTTCCATCACAGGTCGAGCCAAGCCAATTGGGCTTATCGCCGGCTCGAGGCTTCCGCCCGCAGCATGTGCGACGGCATCTCGGTCTGGGTCCGCGAAATGGCGCGACCCGAGAACGAGCGATCGCCGTTCGTGCTCGCCCACGAAGCCGATCGTATGCAGCGAATGGCCGATTTCTTCGAGGTGCAGATCGCCGATCCGGCACTCGATGGCGCGCCAAAGATGGCGCATCTAATCCTGGCGGTAGCGCTCGATGCCGCCCGCAGCAGAGGCCCCGCCGATCTGACCGCCGGCCGCCCGCGCCTCGCGGCATGGCAACGGCGGATGGCGGAGCGAGCGTCCATCAAGGCAACAGCCCCACCCTAGCCGCCGCGCACTGGCGGCATGACCACGCGATCGCGCCGGCAGGCGCGCTTGGCGATTTCCGGACAGTCGCGGAATTTCAAATCCTTGGTGAAGCAGATGCGGACCTCGGTCAGCCGGCGGTTGTCGCACTCGACCGCGATCGCGCCCGGCGTCAGATCCGGATTGGCCTTGACGAAGGCGTCGCGCACCGCCTCGGGAGCGACCGTGAGCGGCGCCTGCAGGTCGCTATAGTCGCCCGGAATCTTGATCGCGGCGCGCGCCTTGCGGATGGTGTCGAAATAGGCCTGCGCCGACAGCCCCGAGCAGGTGCCGTGCTTGTCCCACTCGTTATAGATCAGCGGCGCTGCCGGCATCAGGTCGAGCATCGACGAAACGATGCCGCGATAGAGCCGCGGCGGCGGCTGCTCGCAATATTCCGGAAAGCCCTTTTCGTATTGCGGCCACAGGCCGTGCACGACGAAGGAAAAGGGCCGCGCGCCGCACTGCATGCCGCCGGAGCGGCCGCCCTCGTGGGCGGCGACGCAATAGGACGGCGACCATGACAGCGACATCAGATAGAAGTCGAACTGGCCGGGTTCATCCTGCCGGCGGTGCTGCGCCGCTGCCGGCTGCGATACTAATGCCGCCGCGGCAAGGGCCATTCCTGCAAGCCAGCGGATCATGCGCGCCACCCCTTAAGGCCGGCGCGAATGGTAACGGCGAGGACCTGCCCCTCGCAAGATTAAGCGAGACGCCCCCGACGCCCGCCCTACCGCCTATGCTGCTGCTGTTGCTCGATCCGCGTGGTCAGCACGAGCATGTCGTCGGGCGTGTCCTGCGGCACTTCGAAGTGAGATTTGAGACCCTGGCCGATCATCATCTGCATGAGGCGCTGCAGTTCGGGATCGACAATCGGCAGGTCCTTGTGGCGGCTGTGGTTCATGGCATGCCTCATGCAACGTCAATGAAACGCGCAAACCTTTGTTCCGCCGCCGCAAACTTCGTGAAGATTGTGTCAAAGCTCTTTGGACTCGACTTTGTTCCGCGAGTGGAACCGGCGGGCAATGACGAAATCAAAACAAATTGTGATGAAGCCACGCGTCGCCGATAACACGCCCTGCACCTAGGTTACGGAACAACGCTTGCGGGGCGCCGGAACCGTCCGCTTAAATGCGCTGAGGTGATGAGGGCTTTCAATGACCGTCTATTGTCTTTTCAAGAACCGGCCGTTCGAGCCTGAGGCGTTGACGATCATGGGCGGCGCCTACGCCGACGTCTGTCACACACTGGGCTTGAGCGAGCGCAGCCGC
>Ga0306921_10008010_pt1 | contig 11145 bp, 12 predicted proteins | sample sta12Cox44000080_FD_203760 | JGI IMG/M metagenome (GOLD analysis project Ga0306921, IMG submission 203760) | Lab enrichment of tropical soil microbial communities from Luquillo Experimental Forest, Puerto Rico - statoxic.12C.oxic.44.000.080 (v2)... | ecosystem: Environmental > Terrestrial >... | reverse complement strand
TGATTTTCGAGCAGTCGGTCGATCACCGACGCGGACCGCGATGGTGGCCGCAAATTGGCGCGGCTGCGACGTCGCGCCGGTGAGGTAGACCGTTTTGTTGGTGTTTGCGAATGGCGCGAACAATGTGAACCCTGGGAAGGCGCGGTGCGGATCATACCCGCGGAGCCCGATACCCCGGCGTTTTATGGTGTTGGGTTCAATCCCCCTGTTTCAGGCGAGCCCACAGCCGGCTGGCGCCAGGTTTGTTGGCAAGTCCAACCGCTCCCCCCAAGACGCCTAACAAACTCGATATTCCAGCTAGTCGAATGAAACCTCGGCGTCTTATCTTTGTTTCCATCGACCAAAACCTCCCAAGCGTAAGCGGCGGTTCTGGCCCGCTATTTGTTCGCTTGCTCCACCTGTGAGTTACCGTTGATCGTTTCAAGCTCGGCGCACGCCGTAGAACACGGCGAAGCAGCCGGGCAGCACATCGAGCAGATCCTTCCGATAGGCAGTCGACTGCCAATATTCGCCCATCGGGATGTAGGGCACGTCCCGCCAAAGCTGCATCTGCAGTTCGGTGCAGATCCGCTGCTGCTCATCAAGGTTGCCGGCGTCGAGCCAGGCCGTCCGCAAGGCTTCGATGCGCGGGCTCGTCGGCCAGCCATTGACGGCGGCGAGCCCATCTGCGCGGATCATGGGATTGCCATAGGGGTTGGTGTTCGGGAGCGATCTGTCTACAAGCCCAAAGAACGCATTCCAGCCGCCCTTGTCCGGGGTCGCCCGATTCTGCCGACGACGGATCGAGGCGCCCTGCTCCATCTCCTGCAAGTCTACATTCATGCCGGCACGGCGCAGCTGGTCGGTTCCCGCCAGGGACAGCGCACGAATCGGTTGGACATCGGTAGGGGCGACGACGACGATCCGTTCGCCATTATAGCCGGCTCGCGCCAGCGCCTGCCGAACCGCCGCGTAATCGCGCGGCCCGTTCAGGACTTCGATCCCGGCATCATTGGCAAAAGGCGTTCCGGCGGGAAAGAGACCGATGCCGTCCTGCCATAGCGCGCGGTCGGTGCCGGCGACCGCGGTCATTGCCTCGGCCTGATCGACGGCGCCGAGCAGCGCGCGCCGCACCGCCACATTATTGAACGGCGGGTGCAGATGGTTGAAGCGCAGAACGCCCATCGCCGTCGCGTACCGGGAAATCACCGGACATCGCGGTCGCTGGCAAGTCGCTCCACCAAATCGCTGGGCGGCAGCTCCCACCAATCGATCTCCCCGGCATGCAGCGCGGCCATTGCCGAAAAAGCGTCCAATGTCAGCCACTCGACCCGATCGAAATGGGCAATCTTCGGTCCGGACGTGAAACCCAAGGGTCCGGTGCCCGGCTGGTAGAGCGTAAAGCGCTCATAGGCGGCGCGGGCGCCGCTGATATGCTCTTCGACGAGGAAGCGATAGGGGCCGCTGCCGATGATCTCGGCGACCGGCTTGAATGGCGAGGTCGTCGCCAGCCGCTCCGGCATGATCGCCGGGACGATGCCTCCCGGACCGGCCAGAGCTTCCGGCAGATGTGGAAACGGCCGTTTTAAACGGAACCGCACGGTGCGATCGTCGGGAGCCGACAATTCCTCGGTTTCGGCCATCAGCGCATCGGCAAAGGCGACGCGCGGGGCAAAGCGGCGGATGCTGGCGACGACATCGCGTGCAAGCACCGGTTCCTTGTCGTGAAAGCGCAACCCGTCGCGCAACGTCAGGGTCCAGATCAGTCCGTCCTCCTCGACCTGATGTCCCTCGACCATCTGCGGCTGGGCTGTCCACCTCGTATCGATGCCGTAGAGCGTATCGAAGACGAGATAGGCATGAGTCCGCCTCGAGCGGGGGCCTGCAAAGTGCGGGTCGAGCACGCTGAGCTCTTCGGTGGGAACAAAAACAAGCTTGTTGGCCGTTTCCGCCCGCCCGATCCGCGGCGCGGCGAGTGCCGCCAGGCTCGCGCCGACGGCTTTCAGCATGTCACGCCTGCGCGTATTCATCTCGTCCACGCCTCAGCGGCTCGACCAGGCCGCTTTGACAAGGAGGAGCAAATCTTGCACCCAGTCCGTGGCGGTTACCCCGCCGGGGTAGATCACATGAGCGAAATTATCTTTGGTGTAGGCCAGGACAAAAGCCGCGTGATTCACTCCGTAACCTTGGCCGGTATCCGCCGTTTTGCTGGCCGGAGGGATGTATGCCGCGCGCTGAGCTGCTGCGACAGCGGCTTCGCTCCCCGTCAGTCCGATAAAGCGTGCATCGAAATTGTCCAGCCAGACGCGCAATGCCGCGGCGCTATCCCTCGCGGGATCAGTGGTGACAAACACCACCTTGACTTGCTCCCCCACCTCCGTGGGGAGCTGTTGCAGGCTGCTCGCGATATTGGCCATGTGCAGTGGACACTCATCGGGACAGCGCGTGTAGCCGAAGAAGAGCAGCGTGACGTACCCTTCGGTTTCCGACCAGAAATCGAACGGCGCACCGGATGTATCGGTGAGAGTAAATTTTGGCTTAGGCAACGGCGGGGCTACGAGCCCTCCGTGATAGGTCGGCGCAGCAAGACCCGCTCTAGGCCGTGAGGGTTCCCCCTGGGGGCTTGCCGCTGCCGACCAGTTGTGACCGCCCCCGGACAAAAACGCCAGGATGACAAAGCATGCGCGGAAAAAGCGCAGCTTCATTGATAGCTTCCGGGCTTTGACATGTGCCCGAGGCGGTTACCGGTGAACGATCACCCGCCCGACCATGCCCAGATCGTCATGCAAAATACACCGGTAGTTGAAGGTCCCCGGAGTGGTGAAAGTTACCCGGAACCGCTTCACGCCCAGAGGCGACTGAGCCAGTCCGGTCCTATCCTGGAATGCCGCCTGAAGAAACCCTGAGTGCACATTGTCAGTGGGCGACATCACCGCCGCATGCAAGGCTCCGTCGGTATCCACAGTCACCACCCCCGGAGGAGCAGGAGGCTGCGGTGGATTTGGATCTCCGTTCGGGAACCCAAACGTGACGGTATGTGCGACCGCCGGGTCCAAATTCGTCCACTCGACCGTGTCCCCGATACGGACGACAATCGTATCTTGCCGGAAGCGCGCGACGAACACCGAATCAGAGCCGTCTCCGGTGGCCACGATCTCTCCGATGCCGACGCTCACGGCATCTCCGGAGCCCTGCTGCGCTGTAGCTGTTGCCCGGCCCTCTAAGCCGGCTCCATCCGAAAGCAGCTCAGCTGTCCGCTTCTGCGCCTGATTGTCATAGAAGGCCTGATCAAAGGGCAGCGGCTCTGATGGGCGGAGCACATGAACCGCGCCGGTCATATTGGCATGCACCAGACAGACGAGCTTGAAGTTGCCGGCCGTCGGAAACATCACGGTGTAGGTCTGCCCGTCGACCAATTCGGGGGAGGTCAGACACGTGGAGCCATCGAAGGCGGAGCCGCTGGGCGTCGTGTTGGGCGTTCCTGGCGCATGGGGACAGCCTCCTTGGGGACCCACGCCTGGGCGAGGCGGTCGGATCTGCTCGGGGTTGGTATCTTGTTTTAAGAAGGTCACCGTATGAATCTCGGGGGTGGGAAAAGCCCAGGTGATGTTGTCGCCGACGTGAACCCACAACCCGTTCGGCAAAAAGGCCAGAGCCTGTATTCCCTCGTCAGTGCTTTGGGCGCCTACCGTAGCCTGCCAAGTTGTTGCAGCGCATACCGCTCCTGGGGCGATCAAAACAGCGAGCGCGAAACTCCAGCAGAACAGCGTGGCCACCGCAGTTGAGCGCGAAGACTTCATCGTTCACCTCCCCTATCTAAGTGTTTCTTGCCGCAACGGAACGCTTGGAGGTCTGCGAGGCAAATCGAGACCTCCACTTTCATCCCATTGAAGGCGACAGCACCAGCCGCGTCATCATCCGTTCGGATGACAATCGGCTTACCGCCGCAAATATTTTTTTGCGAAGTGTGAGCCAGTTCACACTCTGCCCTGCAAGGGGTCGTACGATCACCGCTCATCGGCATATCGAGCATGCCCATAAGCCGCCTGTTAACAGAGATACATGATCAGCAGGCGGACGACGTGGCTGTGACGGTCGCCTGATTTGACTGCGTCGGACTTGGGCGCCCGCCAGTACCGGGTCAGGAGGGGGCAAAGACCAGGATCTGGTCGACCGACGACGTCCATCCCCGGGACCGCGTCGCCTGCTGGGTCGATGGATTGTGCGATACCATTGTTCATGTGGACTGCGAGCCCCGGAGCGATCAGCCGTTCTTCGGCAAGATGTGCGCTGATTCGGCAGGCGAGCTTCGCGGCGCAACGTATTCATCGGTGGCCCCAGATTGTCACGCGTTCACCGCGCAAGATCGCGCACCGGCCTGCCGACGTGTTCACGCTTGGGGTGCAGTTGGCCGGCCACGGTTTGGGCAGTCAGGACGGACATGACCTGGCGCTCCGGCCGGGCGATCTTGTGCTTTACGACATGACGCGGCCGTTCCGGTTGAGCTTCTCCGGCAGCTTCGTGCGGACCACGCTGATTTTCCCGCGAGCGGCCTTAGTGCGCCGAGTCGGTGCCGCTGAGCGTTTCATTGGCAGAAGCATCGATGGGACTGTGGGCGTCGGTGGCACGCTGTCCCCGTTAGTGCGCGACCTGCCCTCGCGCTTGCATACGATCCCCATTTCTGTGCGGGCGCGGGTCGTCAATAATTTGCTCGACCTGATTGAGACGGCGCTCTTAGCCGACGCCAGGGACGCACTGCTCTCGACAGGCATGACCTTGGTTCGTGCCAAGCTGTGGATTGAGACGCATCTCAGCGAGTCTCTGTCCAGCGAGCGTGTCGCCGGCGCATGCCGGCTTTCCGCCCGGCATCTTAATCGCCTATTCGAGCGCGAGGGGACCTCGCTGATGCGCTACGTCTGGGACCGGCGTCTTGCACGCTGCCACCTCGACGTGACCGATCCCGCGATGCGTGGCCGGCCGGTTGGCGAGATCGCCTTTGCCGCAGGCTTTAATGATCTGTCACATTTCAGTCGCGCCTACCGCGCCCGCTACGGCTGCGCGCCGCGCGATACACGACGCGGCGCTGGCGCGACGCGGTGACCAATGGTGCAGCTGCATCGAAAAAGCGCACCGCGCCACTCTGGGACGTCGGCCCCCACGAGCCCGTTTGCGGCCGCCTTTGGCCTGAAAAGGGAAGACCGAACGCGCTGCCGCCGATATCGCCTAAGCCCGAAGCCGCGCCGGTGAGGATTCTTTTTCGAGCATCGAAAATATTGAGGCTTCTCTTGGCAGTTACGGGGGCGCCGGAGATCCGCGTGTGCGAAGCCACTAATTTCGCCGATACGATGCCGCCAAGATCCACCGAAGCTGCTACTTCCAAAATCCTCAATCGGCTGTGGTATCGCCAGAGTCAGCTAATGGCACTAAAGAGCCGGTTGATGTAACGCGGAGGGTGGTCGGCTCGTTGGGGTACAGCTGACGAGCTTGGGCAAGTACAGGACCGCCGCCGTCCGAAACGGACCGTCACTGAGTTCTAATTATAACGATCCGTGGATCAGTCGGAGTCGCCCCTTACCGGGGCGAAGATGGCGCTGGGGTGCATGATGTCATCGGCACGCGATGCGACCCCTACACCAACCTGTTGTTGAAGGGGACGGAATACCACCACTGCTGTCACTTGACCCGGGCCCTCGCGGTGGATCGGAAGTTGCCGCTTGAAGAATCTGAGGTTCATGTTCACGACGTGATGAACATATTCATGTGCACTGGCTAAAAGATTGCGGACTTCCTTTGGCCCCGGTCAACCGCCGCCGAGGGACCCGGCTCGATCGCCCTTTTCGATACCCGTCCCCGGTCGGCGGAGAGCCTTGCTGCCCGGCTCCGTCAGCACTACCCGGCGCTCCGGGTCGCGATCCGGGATAACGACCCCGCAGGCTACGACCTGCTCGTCAACGCGACGGCTGCTTCTTCCCGAGCGATAGCCCTCCTCAGGAACCGAAAGTTTGTTGACTCTCTGCTGGAGAGGACTGGATTCGAACTTCCAGTACGCGGGCGCGGTCAATCTGATTGTCGCTCCCTTTGCGGATCGTCTGTTCCGCCTGCTCGATGCGCGACGAGTCGCGTCGACGGCGCATCCCCCGGGTTTCAGCCACGGCCATCGTCAGCCGACAAGCGTCTTCACCGGTCCTCTCAATGTTGGTTCTCCATCGCGATTTTGCCGCACAGCGCGCTCACGCAGCCTATTCGCCCGGCGATCGCGGCTGGTGGGTCAAGGTCAAGTGCGAGAACCGCGAGGAGTTCGTGGTGGTAGGCTGGACCGATCCCGAAGGGAGCCGGCCCTGGCGCGGCGCGCTGCTGCTCCCCTACTACAACTCGGACGGTCGGCTCATCTACGCCGGGCGCGCCGGCACCGGCATTGATTATGCGGAACTTGAACGCCTGCGGCGCCGCCTCCAGCCGCTAGCAACATCCAAAATGCCGCTCGACGTGCCGCCCCCGCGCGAAAGCCAGTTCGGCTCGCCGCTCGTTTTGAGTCGCGTCCACTGGGTGCGGCCCGAGCTTGTCATCGAGGTCAGATACCTGACGCGAACTCATGTTGCCAGGGGCAGGCGGAAGCCATGGCGATGCTGATCCGGCGGACGCTGACGCGCACAAGTGCGCCGATCTTGAGCAGCTTCAGCCGGATCGAAGCGCAAACGGCTGTCGAGTATTCGGCCGGGGAGGTGAAGCGGAAGGCCGCGAAGGTGCTCGGTGTGCACCTCGCCGGCCCGGTCGTCGAAGCTCTCGAAAGGGCCGAAATCGAGCTTGCGCGGTGCGGCAATCACCTCAGATGATTGATCGGGCGCTCGACGTGCAAACGGTGCCGCCTATGGGCTCGTACTCCGACACGGGCTTCCCCCGTCGCGCGCGGGTCGCGAACGGCCGCCTCGACCAACCGCCGGCCCAATGGCGCGACATACTGCAGGCATTGCACGACGCCTCAGACGGCACGCAAGCCTGGGACGCCCTCTTCGCGGCGCTGCAAAACGATCCCGATGCGGTAATCCCCGGCGAGTAAAAGCGTAAAAAACACCGCCACCCGAGTCTCTGGAGTGGCGGTTAATATGACAGAAAAATTACCACGGTGCGCCGGATCAAATCGTAATCCCGATCCGGAGCCCCCGTTCTGACGAATTCGTTGTCCGGCATCGTACTGCTGAACCCCGCGTCGGATGGTCATGCAATTGACGACCACCTCGTGCCATTTGAATTCTCATTTATTGAAATCATCCGCCAGCGGCGGTGGGGTTCAACTGTCGCAATGGCCCTGCAAGGTTCGGGAAGTTGCGGGTGCTGAGCACCTGAATACCGGCGTTGTGTTCGCCATTGAATCGCGTGACCGTGTTAGGGCACCCCGCCGCCACGGCGGCCTGTGGCGAGCCAAACCACAGCCCGAGGTGGAACGTATGGACCGGCTCCGTGGCCGGGTTTGTTGACGCATCCGGGAAGGGCGATTGGTTATGCACGACAGGAGCTGGCTGGCCGCCGGGGGGCTGCGCGACGATGAACGTCTCGATGTTGAAGCGCCCCCTAAACGTCTGGTGACCTTCTCCCTCATCATCAGTCTCGATGTCACCCTGATACCAGGCTAACCCGAATGGGGCGTTGGGGAGCTGGATCACAAAGAAGTCGAACTCTGTATTCGGCGGAAGTCCGCTCACGTCCACGTCCATCTCCTCGACCGGCCCCAGCGAGGTGACCTTCACTCGTCCGGTCGCCTCCGCGGCGCAGTTGGCATTGGTGGCCGCCGCTGAACGCACCATGTCGAACTTGATTTTTGGTTTCGGATCCGCAAGGGCCGGCGCCGATCCTCCGAGGCACAGCGCCACCAGGGTCGCCAGCCCTGTGACCGCCCAGTCCCTCCGCGAGGGGATTGGCGAGTGCTTCCCTGGGTGCGGACGACAGCTCATGGAGGTAGAGACTTCTCCGCGCTTATTCGTGGTTTTGTCATTCATGTGAAACCTGCCTTTCGGATCGGTTCCTTGAGCCGTGTTCATGGAAACCCCCTTCGTGATGTGTGGGATCCAGCGTCTTTCGCGCTTTGGCAGCAGTTTAGTCCATTCAGTCATCGACCAGTGTGAAGCAGCTCACACATTGTGAAAAAATCCTGCGCTCGGCGACCGCAGCGCAGGTGGGCGGCCGAGGCGGGTGGACGCCCGCGCCCCGGCGGGCGTGATCTCACGTAGAGGTTTGTGCTCGCTGATGAAGTTCGAGCCGGGGCCGCCGGCCACCTTCGGCAGCACCGCGGCTGCCCACGTTTGACTGGTTGTCTGGTCCAAGGATTGCCGGCACCAGGTCGAGCCCGGCCCGGTCGAAATGGCTACTCGGTACGGTCCCGAGACGACGATGCTGGACTGTGGTCGGTATCGCCGCCGCCGCTGATGATGCCCTACCGAGGCCCGCCGTTGAAGCTCGGCGATGCCGCGGCGGCCAATCTGCAATTCATGGTGTGGTGCAAAGCGTGTCGTTACCGCAGCGAGCCTGACCCCGGCGAGCAGGCGCGTTGGTATGGGCCAGAGACGCCCGTGCCCGAGCCCCGAATGGGGCCGACGGCTGGTTTGCTCGCAATGCGGCAGCAAGCGGGTCGATTTCGTGGTGACCGGCGCGCGACGATCACCCCTCACCTGAACCATCACCACCACGACACCCGCCGGTACGATCATGACCGCCGGCACGCTGCCGAGAAGGTCACCCAGCGCCCTGCCGCTGTGACGTTTTGGCGTCAGATTTGCCGGCGTTTTCGACATCGGACAGCCCCTTGGCCGGAACTAACGAACGGCCAACTTTTGTAGCATCAGCGGACAAACTGAGAACGCTCTGGCGCCGAGCCGCGGAAATCCGCCAAGGATAGCGTGTCCAGCTCCGCGTCGGCAGCGGCGCCATGAAGGCCACGGTTTGCCGCATCTTTGGCGTCCGTCGCAGCACGCTCATCGACTCCCTGGCCCGGATCGGCTGGTCTGCCAGTCTTAACCTCCGGGGAGACACGGCTGATGCGCCGACAGCAACTGACCGAAGCCCAGATCGCCGCGCTGTTCGATCCACCGACCGATCGGCGTGAGTTGGTGCGCCACTGCACATTGAGCGAGGCAGATACCGCCATGATCCGACGGTGTCGGGCCTTGCCCGGTGGGTGGCGCGCGTCAGATGCGGGCGGTCTTGTCGAGAGAGGCGGTGACGACCCGCTCGCCCTTGGGGTCGAACGCCGCCGTCATGACCATGCCTCCGTGTTGCAGCGGCTTGCCGATGCCGGTCTGCGCATCGCAGATGCGGGCGGTGCTGTTCAAGGATGCGGTGACGACCCGCTCGCCCTTTGGGTCGAAGGCCGCCGTCTCGACCGCGTCTGCGTGTTGCAGCTTCGCCCGGCCCCAGAGATCTGGTTCACCGGACAGCCGGGCGTCGACATAGTGAATGTCCTTGCCGTTGAGTAGGCGGCAGATCAGGATCGGCAGACCGGCTTTCTCCTCGAGCCGATAGCTGATCCCGGATTTGGTGATCGCGGTGACACCGGGATGCAGCATGGCCCGGCGTGCGGTCTGCTCGAGGTCACGCCACAGCTTTGGTACGGCTGGTGCCCACTCCCGCCGGTAGGTATGAATAATACGCTCGCTGAGCGTTGTAGCTTCTTCCGCGGGTAGATGCCGGAGGTACTGCTGGCGGAACCGCGGCGCACCCATCTGGTAGCCACATCCGAGCACGGTGTTCTTGCCGATCCGGCGGTGCTCGGTCTGTTCGACCGTCAGCTCTTCCTCGGGAATGGTGATGAAGGTCTGATCGAGCCCAAAGATCTGCACTGACATATCACGATAGATGTCGGTGCCGCTGGCGATCAGATCGCACTTGTCACGTTGCCCGGCGAGTGCAAGCAGAATGCATGCTTCGATCATCGAGAAGTCGCCGATTCCGAACTGCATTCCCTCCCCGGCGACGATTGCATAGCGTAATGCGCCAGCGAGCACCTCGATCGACTTGCCCCAGCGCCGTAACGCTCGTGCCTTACCGGTTTTGATCGCCGCGACCAATTTCTCGGGATCGACGTCGAGCGTCGGCCGTGGCAAATTCTGCGGCTGCACAAGCGCGCCGGACCACCGGCCGGGTGTCGCAGCATGGTACTGTAAGAGCCCGCGTGCATGGCCATCAGAACCGACACAGGCAAGCATCGCGTCTAGTTTCTTCACCGAGGTCGTGGTGATCTCCCGGATCTGCAGCACCCGGCGCACGACGCGATGCGCCTCGTCGTTGGGAATGCCCTGTTCGAGGGCTTCCGCCACCGTTTCCTCTTGTAGGTTCGCGAGCGGGTACCCTTGGCTTTTGAGCCACTCCCGGGTCTTCGCGACCTGATAGGGTGTCAGTCCGCCGGTGTGATGGGCGAATTCCGCTAACAGGGCCTTACTGGAACCTTCGGCGATCCGCTTTGCGGCGCGGACAAACTCGATATCGATCCCGAGCCCGCGCTGGTTGATCCGTTGATCGAGTTCCCAGACCCGACGTTCGCGCTCCGGCAGATCGCCGAGCGCGTTGGCGAGGACGACCGTGCCGGCGACGTCGATTTTATTGTAGGCGTGGACCCGCTCCAGGACTGCGGGAGTGAGCTCGGGATAGGCACCGGTCCTCCGGTGGGGTCGAGACAAAACCCCGCACCAGGCGGGCTCCAGCGGTGTCCTTGACGACCGGCGCACCGATCACAGGCAACACTTTTCCGAGCGATCGCGGCAGAGCGTAATAGGAGGCGATCGCCTGCGTATCGACCCACCGCTCGATCGGGATCGCAGCGAACCCGTATCGCTCGACCATGATGTGCTGCCAGATCACCGGTTCGAAGCCGGCGAAGCAGACAAAGCGAATGTCGAGATCAGCCGCCAGATCGGCTAGCGGCGCTGAATTACCTTGCTCCGGCGTCCACAGTAGGCTGTCACCGTCGCCCTGTTGATAGACCAGGGTCAGGATCTCGGTTGCCGGGTCGGCCGCGTAACGCCACGCGCCGGCGACCTCGAGCTTGCAGCCGCCGGTGTTGCGGGTCTCAAAATCAATGGTGCCGTCCGGGGTGTGGTTGGAATTGAAGGTGGCGTAGTCTCCGGGTGATTGAAACCCAAACAATGCCGGCGTTCGCGCGCCGGTGGAGACCACGCC
>Ga0306921_10008009_pt1 | contig 11146 bp, 11 predicted proteins | sample sta12Cox44000080_FD_203760 | JGI IMG/M metagenome (GOLD analysis project Ga0306921, IMG submission 203760) | Lab enrichment of tropical soil microbial communities from Luquillo Experimental Forest, Puerto Rico - statoxic.12C.oxic.44.000.080 (v2)... | ecosystem: Environmental > Terrestrial >... | reverse complement strand
CGCTGCTTGTCGGAGTCAGTTATGCCAAAGGCCTTGCTTTCGCGCTCGAAAAGCCGCTGATCGCCGTGAACCATCTTGAAGGACACATCCACGCGGTGCTACTCGAAGAGGGCCAGAACAGCGGGCTGCAATTCCCGGTGCTGGCGTTGGTGGTAAGCGGTGGACACACTCACCTGTACCTCGCCGAGCGGGAAGATCGCGGCTGGACCTATTGCAACATCGGCCATACCCGCGACGACGCTGCCGGGGAGGCCTTCGACAAGGTCGCCAAGCTGCTGGAGCTCGGATATCCCGGCGGACCTGTCATCGACTTCCTCGCCCAGCATGGTGACCCCAAGGCGGTGAAGTTCCCCCTCGCGCAGATCAAGCACCGTGATCGCAATCCGCAAAACCGCCATTCCCCTGACAAACCTCGCACTGACTTCTCCTACAGTGGAATCAAGACCGCCGTGCTTCGCTACCTCGAAGTTCACGATATGGCGGAGTCAATCCGTCGCCGTCGTGATGCTATGAAAACCGTCGTCAAGCCCACACCACAGGACTACCTGGCGGCATGCGATCGCCCGACGCTCGACCTGGTCGCCTCGTTTCAACGCGCAATTGTCGATGACATCGTCGGCAAAACTCTGGCCGCGGCCGTAGAGCACGGTGCGTCAACCTTGCTCGTCACCGGCGGGGTCGCCGCCAACAGCCAATTGCGCAGGAACTTCGAGAAGCAAGCCGCACAAGAAGGCATCCCCGTTCTCCTGCCTTCGCGCAAACTCTCGACCGACAACGCGGCGATGATCGCCGCAGCCGCATACCCGCGTTTTCTCGCGCGAGAATTCGCTCCTTCGGAGCTTTCCTCCGACCCCGCTCTCCGCCTCGGCTAGGGATGTAGGGCAGCGCCTTTAAATTTCTCACCACAGCGACGAGAGGAAATTGCCTCGCAGGCTGTGCCCAACGGCAGGCATCCGGCAAGTCCGACGAAGGACGGGTGAGGCAGCCAGCAACCACGGAACACAAGAAGCTGAGCGGCCACCAAGTGCACCGGCAGCGTAGCCGTCGGCGAACGGCGACTGGTTTCGATTGCGGATTTTGCCGACGAGGCGGCAGAGCTAGGCGCACACCACCGCCCTCTCGCACAAGATTCAGTTTGTTCGACGACCTCGGCTTATTCTTCTTCGCTGGGAATCTTCGCTTCGATGTCCATATCACGGAACTCACTCGACTCGAAAATCTCGCGGCATTCGAGGCACTCCACGAACTCCGCGTCTTCGTCGCGCGAGACGACCTGGACCCGAGGGTGAAGACACTTCTTCTCCATGGCCTCGCCTTGGGGGTAGCTACTTGATGTGGTGACCGGATGGATGGAATTCATACCCTGTAGCCCAAAAATGCTCGGGCGCTTGCGAATTGAGCGGTATTTTAGACCCACGTATTTCGTTGTCAAGCGTTTCTCGCAACCGAATGTGAAAATCTATCGACCTCTTCATTGCATGAACTGGACGATCTTTTTTTCCGGACCGGGCGCCAATCTTCTGACCGGGATGAGGCCCCCCAGCCCCGGTCACGCCCAGCTCGACGCCCGTTTCCCCGTTGCGCTAACTGTCCGCTGCCACAAATCGATTCTGCAAGGCGCTCGGTCCTAAGGCGTAGCTTTTCGCATCACCCCCTTGGTATTGAGCTCTGGGTTCACCCCGTATTAGCCTTTGGATTCACCCTGCCCGCGCCCCCACGTCTGTCCTGGTCCTTCAATCCCTTGCCGTTCGCGATGTAAGGGGGCGTCTTGAGGTCGTATCTCGGGAGCCCGTAGGAGTCAATATCCGACGAGAAATCGCCAATTCTCTAAGACGTTCGACCTCTATAACTTACCGTCCAATGCCCGCTTTTGCCGATCCCTGCTCCGGCTTGCATTCCCGGCCCTCTTCTGCTTAGAATCAAATTGCGACTGATTTAGTCGGAAATTCGTCTAACTGCTTGGAAGAGCGGCAACTTTGCTTAAACTGACCAAAAAAGCGGACTATGGGCTCATCGCCATGCGGCATCTGGCCGAGCATGCCGATCTGGGTGCCTGCAGTGCGAAAGACCTGGCGGAAATGTACAGCATCCCGCAGGAGGCCCTAGCAAAGATTCTTCAGCGGCTCACCAAAACACGTCTGTTGACATCGCAGTATGGCACCAATGGTGGCTACATGCTGTCGCGCGATCCGCGGACGATCACCGCATATCAGGTCATTCGGGCTATCGAGGGGCCATTGTTCATGACCTCCTGCAGCGCCTCGACTGCCGATTGCGAGCAAAGCGATCGCTGCACGGTGCGCGAGCCGCTTCGCAAAGTCAGTCGCACCATCGAAGACGTTTTGAACAAGTTGACGATCTGGGACATGACGGAGTCAGAGCACGAGCCAGCGCCGGAACTGGTGACGCTTGGCTGGCAGGCGAACAAAGAAGATGTCTAGGAGACAGTGGCGATCATGAGCACCGATGTTGTAGCGGGAAACGGAAACAAGGACGTGAAGCTGCCTATTTACATGGATAACCACGCCACCACGCGCACCGATCCACGGGTGCTGGAGGAGATGCTGCCTTACTTCGGCAACACCTTCGGCAATGCCGCCAGCCGTAATCACGAGTTCGGATGGGTGGCCGAGGAGGCGGTGGAGCAGGCGCGCGAACGCATTGCCAAGCTCATTGGCGCAACCACAAAGGAAGTCATCTTCACCTCGGGCGCCACCGAGAGCGACAATCTCGCCGTTAAGGGCGTCGCCGAGATGTACCGCGAGAAGGGCAACCACATCATTACCCAGGCCACGGAGCATAAGGCGGTACTCGATACCTGCAAGCGGCTGGAAAAGTACGGTTTCCGCGTCACCTATCTGCCGGTGCATAAGGATGGCCGCATCGATCTTGACGATCTGAAGCGGGCCATGGACGACAAGACGATCCTTGTGACGATCATGACCGCCAACAATGAAATTGGGGTGTTGCAGCCGATCCGCGAGATCGGCGCACTCTGCCATGAGCGCGGCGTGCTCTTCCACACCGATGCGGTGCAGGCTGTCGGCAAAGTGCCGTTCAACGTCATCCAGGACAATGTCGACCTGGCTTCTATTAGCGCCCACAAGATTTACGGTCCGAAAGGCGTCGGTGCGCTTTACGTTCGTCGCAAGAATCCGCGGGTGCAGGTGGTGGCACAGATCGATGGCGGCGGACACGAGCGCGGCATGCGCTCCGGCACGCTGAACGTTCCCGGCATCGTTGGGCTCGGCAAGGCCTGCGCCATCGCCAACGAGGAAATGGCTGAGGAAGGCAAGAAACTGGGCAGCCTGCGCGATCGTCTGAAGGAAGCCATCATGGGCCAGCTCGACGAGGTGTATATCAATGGATCGATGGAGCATCGTCTGCCCAACAACTTGAACATCAGCTTTGCTTACGTCGAAGGCGAATCGCTGCTGATGGGCATCAATGACATCGCAGTTTCGAGTGGTTCGGCGTGCACCTCCGCGACCCTTGAACCATCTTATGTATTGAAGGCTTTGGGCGCCGGCGATGACCTGGCCCACAGCTCTATTCGCTTCGGCATCGGGCGCTTCAATACCGAAGCCGAAGTCGATTACGTCGCGCAACGCGTGGTTGAGACGGTGAACCGTTTGCGCGAGCTGTCGCCGCTTTATGAAATGGCGAAGGAAGGTATCGATTTGACGAAGGTCCAGTGGGCCGCGGAACCGGCCCGCTAGCAAGCGATTGGAAGAGCCGGCGTTTGCCGCCAGGTAAGGTAAAGAAGGAAATTAGGCAGCGGACGACAGGCTGTACGGTGGGGTGTCAGCCCCGATTACGAGTTCAGGAGATAGAGATGGCATACAGCAACAAGGTTCTTGATCATTACACCAATCCCCGCAATGTGGGCTCGCTCGATAAAAACAGCCAGGAGGTTGGAACCGGCCTGGTGGGGGCACCTGAGTGCGGCGACGTAATGAAACTGCAAATCAAGGTAAATCCGGCAACCAACGTCATTGAAGACGCGAAGTTCAAGACCTTCGGCTGCGGTTCCGCGATCGCGTCGTCCTCGCTCGCTACCGAGTGGGTGAAGGGCAAGACCGTGGACGAAGCATTGCAGATAAAAAATACCGAGATCGTTAAGGAGCTTTCGCTGCCCCCGGTAAAGATCCATTGCTCGGTACTGGCGGAGGATGCGATTCGCGCCGCTATCGGCGACTGGAAGAAGAAGCAGAGCCAAGAGAAACCGGTTGCCGTCGGGCAGCAGGCGTAAGCCGGAAGCGGAAAATGGTGTGGCGTGCCGCAGCAGACGTCACGCCGTACGGCAATATGAGCACGGTCAACATTGAGAATCCGGTGCATGCACCAGCGGTGCCCGCCAGGGGCATTCAGGTGACTGACAAGGCGCTGGCACGCATCCGTGCCGCCATGTCAAAGGAGAGCATCTCTCCCGCCGATGGTGGCTTGCGCCTGGGTGTGCAGGGCGGAGGGTGTTCCGGGCTGAGCTACAACATTCGATTTGATGCCCAGCCGCGCGAGCGCGATCGCGTGTTTCAGTTTGAAGACGTTCGCGTCTTCGTCGATCCAAAGTCGTTCATCTACCTGCACGGTATGATTCTCGATTACGAAGAGACGCTCATGCATCAGGGCTTCGTCTTCCAAAACCCGAATGCTAAGAAATCCTGCGGCTGCGGAAGTTCTTTCTCGTAAATGGGTACCGTTCTTTCCGCCAACAATCCGCCATAACTCGAGGGGAATAGAAAGGCTGGAAGTGCTGGCCTTTATGCCAGCCAAACGTCGAAGCTGGGCGCCGGAGGCTTCAGGCCCCGGGACTGGGTTTCGCGACGCGAACAGAAAACCAATTTATGGCAACTAACGAAAATCCCGATAAGTCCGGCGTCTTGATCGACGCCCCTTCGGGGACGGCCACCGCCCAGTGCTGGTCATGTGGTGCCATGCGCGGCGCTCACTACTGCCAGGAGTGTGGCAAGGTCCAGCCGCCTGCCCCGGTGGATTACTTCGCCTTCTTCGGCCTGCCATACAAACTGAACCTCGACACTGCGCTGCTGGAGCGTGATTTTTACGCGCTGAGCCGCAGGTTGCATCCCGACATCAATGCCCGCGCCCATAGCCGCGAGCAGGAGTGGAGCCTGGAGAAAACTTCCCAGCTCAACGACGCCTACCGCACCCTGAAAGATCCCGTTTCGCGCACCGAGTACCTTCTTCGTCTGCAGGGCGTGCAATTCGAGGAGCAGTCGAAGGCTGCAACCGAAGAGGCGCGCAGAAGCGGAACTGCGAAGAAGCAGGCGGTTCCTTCCGACCTGCTGGAGGAAGTCTTCGAGCTCAACATGCGGCTGGAAGAAGTGCGCCTGAACAAAAAGACGGGTGAGGACGACCCGTCGCTGGAACAGGACCTGCGGAATGCCAGGCAAAACCTGGTCGGGAAGCAAAATGACATGGTGAGCGCACTGCAATCCTCATGGAACCAGTGGGACACGCTCGTCGACCGTGCCGCTTCGGGGACGAGGATCGGGGACGAGGACCGCGATGCAGCTATTAACCGGATGCTCTCCATTGTGAACCGACGAAATTACCTCCGCAACTTGTTGCGTGAAATCGATGAGGTCCTGGAAAGGTAGCAGGGTACCGGCTCGCGAGCGTATTTCCGGCAATGAATCGTGCCGGTGGGAAAACGGCCGCCCGGGAGGGTACCCGTAGCCTGGTGCTTGGGGGGCCAGGTAGGAACAGAGGAAACGCGGCGCTCAGCGCACCGCACAGGCAAATGACAACCGAACGCATCATCGGCATCGACCTGGGCACAACCAACTCCCTGGTGGCCTACATGGAGAACGACCGTCCTGTCGTCATCCCTGGGGAGGACGGGTTGAACCTCGTACCGTCAGTCGTCGCCCTCGACGAACACGATCAAATCATCGTTGGCAATCGGGCGCGCAAGTATCTGATCGAAACTCCGGAACGCGCCATTTACAGTGTCAAGCGGCTGATGGGTCGGGGCGTCGAAGACATCCAGGATGAGCTCAAGCTCTTCCCTTTCCGGCTTGCCGACGATCTCGCGCCCGGCGAAGTCCTTCGCATCAAGCTCGGCAACAAAACCTATACTCCGCCGGAGATTTCCGCATTCATCCTCCGCCAGCTCAAACGCAACGCCGAGCGTTACTTCGGCGCGCCGGTAAGCCGTGCGGTCATCACCGTCCCGGCCTACTTCAATGACGCCCAGCGGCAGGCAACAAAGGACGCGGGCCGCATTGCCGGACTCGAAGTCCTGCGACTGGTGAACGAACCAACGGCTGCATCCCTCGCCTACGGCCTCGACAAGAGAGAGACCGCAACCGTCGCCGTTTACGATCTCGGCGGAGGCACTTTCGACATTTCTATCCTCAAGTTGCACGAAGGCATCTTCGAGGTCATCGCCACCAACGGCGACACCCATCTCGGCGGTGACGACATCGACAACTTGCTCATCGCAGTCGCTCTTGATGATATCCAGGGTGACCTCGGCATGGATGTGCGGCGAAGCGCCGAGACGGTGCAGACCATTCGCAAGGCGGTCATCGAGGCTAAGGTGGCCCTGTCGTCGCAGGACGAGACCGTGCTCGACATCGACCTGCCCGACGGCAAAGGTTACCGGCGTAGGATCACGCGCCAACAATACGAACAGCTTATTAGTCCCGTCATCGACCGCACCGTCGGGCCGGTTCGCCAGGCGATGAAGGATGCCGGGCTCATCCCGGCGCAGATTGACGAAGCGGTGCTGGTTGGTGGATCGACGCGCATTCCGCTGGTGCACAAATTGGTCGAGAATCAGTTCGAACGGACACCCCACGCTGAGCTGAACCCCGACGAAGTGGTCGCTCTGGGCGCGGCCGTTCAAGCCAACATTCTCGGTGGCGGCTCGGAAGCGACAAAAGAAATGCTCTTGCTCGATGTCACGCCGCTCTCGCTGGGAATCGAGTCGCTCGGTGGTGGCGTGGTGAAGATCATTCATCGCAATTCCACGATCCCTGAATCGGCAACGGAGCACTTCACCACCGGCGTCGAAGGGCAGACCAGCGTCGCGATCCACGTGGTGCAGGGAGAGCGCGAACTAGCCCAGGATTGCCGCTCTCTGGCGCGCTTCGATTTGAAGGGCATACCTCCGATGCCGGCGGGATTGCCGCGCATTGAAGTTAAGTTTCTGCTCGACGCCAACGGCATCCTGCACGTCACAGCGCGCGAGGCGCGCAGCGGCAAAGAAGCCGAAATCGAAGTGCAGCCCAGCTACGGTCTCACGGACGAACAGGTCGAGAGCATGATTCTCGAATCCTTCGACTACGCCGAGGAAGATTTCCAGAAACGCCAGGTCATCGAGGCACGCAACGAAGCCGACGCGATTCTTGCCGCGTTGCAGAAAGGACGCAAGGATCCGGCTTGGCAGCAGCTTACTGTGCGCGAACGCGATGACGTCGACAAACTGGAAAACGCGTTGAAGGCGGTTGTGCCTCACGATGACTATCGGGCCATTCGCTCGGCAATCGACGCGCTCAACCAGGCAACCATGCACTTGGCCGAGTTGATGATGGACAGCGCTGTGGGCACGGTCTTGAAAGGCAAGACGTTGGAAACGGCTGACGTCGGACGAGGGCCTGCCTCGCCGCATCCCATTGCCAAAGCGGAAATTCAGAACTAGGAGTGGTGCCAGGGTTGCGATGGTAGTGCGACGAGTGGTCAGCAAAAGCAGCAGATCCTGGTCGGCGGAAAGATGGAGTAAGGCTTGAGTGCAACCCATCACTCGGCGGTGGGTAACGTGAGGCGGGTGACCGAGTTCCGAAGGACGACAGATGCTCGGGCGGCGTTTCAGCACCGCCTCTAAAGCGTAAGGGGAGTTATGGCAGACGATAAAACCACCCAAGGCACAGGAGCCGCCACCATCGACGCTCCCGCCGCTGCAGTTCGAGTGACCTTCCTGCCGGAGAACAAGACCTTCGAGTTCGAACATGGCAAGCTACCCTATCAGGACCACGGCAAGCCGCAGTCGCTCCTTGACGTAGCCATGAACTTTGGCCTCCACCTTGAACATGCCTGCGGCGGCAACTGTGCCTGCACCACTTGTCATGTGGTGGTGAAAAAAGGCAAAGAGCTGCTCAGCTCAATGGAAGACGACGAGGCCGACCGCCTCGACATGGCCGCCGACCTGCAACTCGAATCGCGCCTGGGTTGCCAGACCGTAATCGAGAAGCCAGGCGAAGTGGTCGTCGAAATCCCTGCATGGAATCGCAACTACGTTTCCGAAGGTGGAGACCACTAGGTGAGCGGTGCTGCTAGCCAACGTCGAGGAACCGTTATCATGATTCCAAGCCGGCTTTAGCCGGCTAGCACTGGAGCAACATCCTATGGCAAGCGATCTCACCTGGGACAGCGCTGAAGACATCGCCCTCGAACTAGCCGACAAGTTCCCCGAGCAGAACCCTCTCGAAGTGCGCTTCACCGACCTGCATCGTTACATCACAGAACTGCCCAATTTCACCGGCGATCCCAAAGCTTCCAACGAGTCCAAGCTTGAAGCCATCCAGATGGCATGGTACGAGGAATATCAGGGTAGAAACGAGTAGCTATCTTATACTTCATAGCGTTACGCGTGCCTGGCGGGCTTCTTCAGCGCTGAGCGAGCCAATGTTCGCGATAGCGTGCGCGAAACCAACCAACGATTGATGCCGCATAGGTAAGTTGATCGGGATGGTCGTCCATGTACTTCACAAACACTCTTACCATTTGATCGCTGCTCATCCTTGGAGAGCGTCTGCGGAGAGCGTCTGCCCAACGGGAAGGTTCAGCTACGGTGGACGCTGCAAGGCGGCGTGGCTGAGGCGCGCTCGTCAACAACGAAAAAGGGCAGCTCTGAAACTGCCCTGAGGCGTACGAAGCGAATGTCCCGTTATTGTTCCAGCACATGTTTCGACGTCTCGCCGCGGAAGGTTATTTCGACCAAAACGCGCTCGCTCTTCGCGTTCTCGGTATAGCGCGTCTCCGTGGTCTTCGCCTTTTCACTCAAGGGGACGAGGCTGCACTTCGCTTTGACTTCCGTCTTGCCATCGGCCGACCTAAAGATCATGATGTGCTCAGTTCCCTGCATTTCATGAATCACCTTGTAGTCGCCCGCTGGCAGCAGAGTTCCGCCCACCACTGTCGGAGCTGCCAAAGTAATGGCCTGCTTGGGGGCGACGCCCATCGGGTAGTCTTTCGCCGCAAGCAGCGTGGTAGCGCCAATCACCAGGATACCGGCCATCAGCACAGCGAACATACGTTTCTGCGAATTCATTAATCCTCCATGTAGCCCGCCGAGTTAGGCGGTGCTTATGTTTGACTGCGAGAACAGGATAGCTGGCGACACGCGCAGGCGTCTGTGACGCTCATCACAAGGAAGGTTAGATCTGCGCTTCAGAGCGCGGGAAATGGGGAACAGGAAGGAATCCACGACGGAATTGGCATCGTGCTGCGTAACACCTAAAGCGGCTTGTCAAGAGGCGCAATCTATGCCTTGCACCAGTTTTGGTGCAATATTGACAGGGTGGGCCATCAACCATCATCCGGCGCGAGAGAACGGCTCCTTCCCGCGCATGACGGCCTTCCTGCGCGGTCTGATTGCCCCGGCGCAACGACTTCGTAGTAAGCGAATGATGGAATGAGATCATGTGCCGCTTTTTGCCTAAGTCTCTCTCTGCCCTTTTGTTGCTGCTTGTCTCTTGCTCTTTCTCCCAAGCCCAATCGGTGGCTCGCGACGGCTATTGGTGGACTGACCAGACTCTGAATTTCAAATTGGGTTTCCTATCCGGATACACGCAGGCAATGACCAAAGCTTTGGACGTAGCGGCGATTGAATGCGTGGCCGGAAAGGGCAGCGGACAAATTCCCGCAAGAGTTACTAGAGAGATGATTACTGACTGCAAGACCAGGTTCGCAGTCGCTCGTTGGGACTTCCAGGAGATCCCAATGGGCCAACTGCAGGAAGGCATTGACACCTTTTATGCGGACTTAGGGAACAAACAGGCGGATATAAACGATGCTATTTGGTACGTGCGCGACCGCCTCAAAGGGAGACCTGCAGCAGAACTAGCACAAAGACTCGAAAACATTAGGGCTAACACAAGACGATAATTTCAACTACTCGGCACCATCTGCATCACCCGGCGGCCCTCACTCCAGCGCGGCTTCCATGCTTCGCAAAACACGCTAGCCCCAACCAAATTCGGACTCATGCGGCGACCACCCCGGCGGACGAGTCTGCGTGTTCTGCGACGATAACCACACCGTATAGCCCTTATCTATATCTATGCGAATGTCAGCCTCCGAACGCGATATCTGAAATGCCGGCGCATCAATCGCAGGATTCGCATCATGCGAGTAAACCGATATCCCCTTGCGCATGGGCGATCGACGAACCAAGATCGGCAAATCGCTAAGCAAAATCCTACGCGGTGCCTTCAAGTCCCTGAAAAGAAGGAACGAAAATTGGTTCATTATTGTTTGGGATCAAACATATGCGCGGAGTTTACTGAGTTCCCACTTAACCCCTCAGGCTCGGTTGTAACAAATCGACTCGGCATGCATCTCATAGAGCAAACGATGCGAGAGCCTGAGATGGCAGCTCGATTACTCCGTTGGATGTTCGCCTTTACCCTCGTTATTCCGCTTTTCGCTTGTTCCGCGAGGGGTCAGCCACGTGCACCAATCCCTGCGGCTAAAGTGGACGCGACTCTCGCCTCCAAACCCGGGAAGCTGAAGGCGGTCTTCGCTGGCGGTTGCTTCTGGGGTACCCAGTCCGTTTTTGAGCGAGTGAGAGGAGTGCTGGAAACAACCGCGGGCTATGCTGGGGGCTCAGCGAGGACGGCGACTTATGATCAGGTGATCACTGAAACGACGGGCCACGCGGAGTCGGTCGAAGTGGTCTACGATCCGTCTCAAATCACCTACGGGCAGCTTCTCCGGATCTTTTTTGCCGTGGCGCACGACCCTACCCAACTGAATCGACAAGGCCCCGATGTGGGAACGTCTTATCGGTCTGCTATCTTTTATGTCAATGACGAGCAGAAGCAGATTGCGGCGGCATACATCACGCAGCTCGACGCTTCGAAAGTTTTCTCGCAGCCGATCGTGACGCAGCTGACCCCTT
>Ga0306921_10008007_pt1 | contig 11147 bp, 10 predicted proteins | sample sta12Cox44000080_FD_203760 | JGI IMG/M metagenome (GOLD analysis project Ga0306921, IMG submission 203760) | Lab enrichment of tropical soil microbial communities from Luquillo Experimental Forest, Puerto Rico - statoxic.12C.oxic.44.000.080 (v2)... | ecosystem: Environmental > Terrestrial >... | reverse complement strand
CGCGCCCCACACCGTGCTGCAGCCCCCCGGCTGGCCGCAGCCGAAAGGTTTCGCCAACGGCATTCGCGCGCGCGGCGAAATGGTGTTCGTCGGCGGCATGATCGGCCAGGACAAGCACGGCCGCTTCGCCACGGGATTCGTGGCGCAGATGAAGCAGGCGCTCGAGAACATCGCCGCGGTGCTGGCGCAAGCCGGCGCCTCGCCGCAGCACATCGTCCGGCTGACCTGGTACGTGCGCGACATGGACGAATATCTCGCCGACCTGCCCGCGCTCGGCACCGCCTATCGCGAGGTCATGGGCCGCCATTTCCCGGCCATGGCGGTGGTCGAGGTCAGTCGCCTGGTCGAGCCCGAGGCGCGCCTCGAGATCGAGGCGACGGCAGTGCTGCCGTAGCGCCGCTTGCCTTCGCCGATCCGACGTCAGCCCAGCACGTTCGGCAGCCACGTCGCGATCGCCGGAACCATGATGATGATGACCAGCAGCACGAGGCTCATCGCGACATAGGGCACGACCGCGCGAAAAATGTGTGCCATCGTGACTTCCTTCGGGGCTACGCCCTTCATCGTCATCAGCAGAAGTCCGTGCGGCGGCAGCAGCAGGCCGAGCTGCATGCAGATCAGGTAGAGAACGCCAAACCAGATCAGGTCGATATCGAGGCGCTGAACGATCGGCATGAACACCGGCAAGGTGATGAGCATCATGCTGACCTGGTCGACAAAGATCCCGAGAAAAATCAATAGCAGCATCATTCCGGCGAGGATCGCAAACGGGGTGAGCCCGCCACCGAGAATGTTTGAGACGATGCCTTCGGTCGATCCCGAAAAGCTCAAAATTTGCGAGAAGGTCGTGGCGCCGAGGATGATGAAGAGGATCATTGCCGAAATCCCGACGGTGCCCCGCAATGCTTTGAGCAGCGCATCGAAACTCAACGAGCGATAGGCGGCGGCAAGCGCCATGGTGGCAAGCGCCCCCAGCGCGGCGGACTCCGTCGGCGTCGCAATGCCGCCCGACATTGCCCCGATAACCACCACGAAGATCGAGACGAGCGGCAGCACATAGAGCACCAGCAGCTCGTATCTCGCCCAACCCGATCTCTCCTCGACCACGGTCGCCGGCGCCAGCGCCGGATTCGCCGTGGCGCGCACGATGATGTAGCCGACGAACGCGACGCTGAGCATCAGGCCCGGAACGACGCCGCCGATCAGCAGCTTCGAAATCGAAATCCCGGACAGGCTGCCGAGCAGCACGGTGAGCGCGGACGGCGGGATCAGCATATCCACCGCGCCGATCGCCATGATCGGCCCCGTCGCCAGCACCGGGTTGTACCCGCGCGACAGCATCACCGGCAGCATCAACGACCCCAGCATGGCGGTGGTCGCGATGGTCGAGCCCGAGATGGCCGAGAACACCGTGCCCGCGACCACGGCGACGACCGCCAGCCGTCCCGGGACCTGACGAACCAGGCGCTCGATTCCGTCGATCACCTTCAGGGCGAGCCCGGTATGGAAGAGAACCTCGCCCATCAGCACGAAGAGCGGAATTGGCGTCAGCGAGAAATTGATCACCGCCGCGGCGCTGTTTCTGAGCATTTGGCTTAAGCCCGCGTCGCCGCCGAGAAACAGTATCGCCCCCACAATATTGATTGCCATGAAAGCGAAGGCGACCGGCAGGCCGATGAACAGAAGCACCGTGGAGCCGCCGAGAAGCAGCAGTGAGGCGAGCTGCCAGGACATATCGGCGTTCCTACGACGCGGACACCGCATCGTCCCGGGGCCGCCGTTCGGCCAGCGCGAGACGATGCATGCGAAAGAGAAACTCGACGCTGAGCAGCACAAAGGCCATCGGCATCGGCGCGAGCAGCCACCATTCCGGGATGATCAGCGTCTTGATCGAAAGCGCGCCGCTCTCGAAGCTCGCCACCGCAACGCGCGTCCCGTACCAGACGAAGTAGAGGCAGCAAATCATGCCGAGAATGTCGCTGACCCATTCGAGCAGCCAGCCGACCTGGGCGGGCAGCGCGCGCAGCACGATATCGATGCGGATGTGCTGTCCTTGCCGCAACAGGCCGGGAGCGGCCAGGAGCGTCAGGAGATAGATGATGTCCTCGGATATCTCATTGCTGGGTGCGATCCCGCCCAGACCGATGTTGCGCAGCAGCACATCGCCGCCGATCAGCAACGTCATCGTCAGGAGCAGGAGGCACGCCAGCAGCATCAGCGCGTCGAGCAGGCGACTGTACCAGTGCGACAGTCTCGCCATGCCGGGACGGCCCCCCACGCTGCGCTAATTCGTTTTGGCGAAGAACTCCTTCAATTTTGCGCCATGTTGCGGGCTTTGCCGGATGACCCCCGCCCAGCCGGCTTCGTAGGCCTTGTCGCGATAGAACTTGCCCTCGGCGCCCTCGAGCCTGATCGTCTGAATGCCGGCGTCGGCCTGACGTTTAATGTCCTTGGCGTTCTCTTGCGCGAAAATCGCCACCGCATCCGCTTCCGCCTGCTCCCCCGCCTTGCGCAGAACATTGCGCTGAGCATCGGTGAGCCTGTCCCAGGTGGATTTGTTCACCAGGATCGACACTTCGGCGGTATAGAAGCCGGGATCGATGCGATATTTCGTCTTCTCGTGCCAGCCGAGATCGAAGATGCCCGTGATCGGCCAGCCGTAGCCGTCAACCACTCCCCGCTCGAGCGCCGTATAAACCTCGCCAGGCGCGGTCTGAACGACCGTCGCTCCGAGCGCCTGGAAAAAATCGCGGTAGACCGGGGTGATGCGAATCTTGAGGCCGCTGAGATCGGCCTTCGCGATCGGCTTGTTGAGATAGAGGTGAAATGGATTGCCATCCACATGCCGCGCCAGGAAAATCGCATTCATCTTTTCGGCATAGAGCTGCGACATGTAGTCGTAGCCGCCGTTCTTGCGCAGCTCGGACATCGGCCGCTCCGTCAGCTTCCAGGAGTCGGCCTCGGGCATCACATTGGTGTAGAAAGCCCCGGTCGAATTCGCGACATCGACAACGCCGGATTTGAGCGCGTTACCGACCTCGAATGGGGGCATGGCTTTCGGGCCGCCGATATAATTGATCTGAAGGACGCCCTTGCCTGCCTCATTCACCCGCTCGATGAAGAGCTCGAAGCCGCGCGAATAGGTGGTCTTTTCGGCGAAGGCGGAAACCGCGCGCAGGGTGACTTCCTGGGCCGATGCCGCCGATGCCGCCGCAATCACGACCGCGCCGGCGATGAAGGTGGAGCGCATGGTGTTCCCCTCTCCGAGCAGAGAGCCTATATAATATGTTCTTTCAAATATAATCGCGGTGGCGTGGGGTTGAGTCAATTGCGGGCCACGTAGAAGGGCTCGCGGCGGAGGACGCAAAGGGACGCGGATGGCAGAACGCTCGTTCAAAAGCGAGGTCGCAAAGCTTCGGCTCGGCGCCGGGGAGGAGTTCCGCGGCGAAGGCATTCTCGGCGTCACCAAGGCGCTGTTGCAGTCGGGCGTCTCCTACGTCTCCGGCTACCAGGGTGCGCCGATCTCGCACCTGGTCGACGTGCTCGCCGATGCCGACGATGTGCTGCGCGATCTCGGCATCCGCTTCGAGGCGAGCGCGAACGAGGCCGCCGCCGCCGCCGCGCTCGCGGCCTCGATCAATTATCCGCTGCGCGGCGCCGCGACCTTCAAATCGACGGTGGGCACCAACGTCGCCTCCGACGCGCTCGCCAACCTCGCCTCGAGCGGGGTCACCGGCGGCGCGCTCATCATCGTCGGCGAGGACTACGGCGAAGGCTCCTCGATCATGCAGGAGCGCAGCCACGCCTTCGCGATGAAGTCGCAGATCTGGCTGCTCGACCCGCGCCCGAACCTGCCGTCGATCGTGCGGGCGGTCGAGACCGGCTTCGAATTGTCGGAGGCGTCCAACACCCCGGTGATGCTGGAGCTGCGCATCCGCGCCTGCCACGTCTACGGCAGCTTCACCGCGCGCGACAATGCGCGGGGAGCCTTCACGCTCAAGGACGCGCTCGAACGTCCCGTGCGCGACCCCAACCGCGTCGTGCTGCCGCCGGCGAGCTACCTGCACGAGCGGGAAAAGGTCGAGAAGCGCTGGCCCGCCGCCGTGCGCTTCATCGAAGAGCGCAAGCTCAACGAGGTGTTCGATGGCGAGGCCGACGACATCGGTATCGTCATGCAGGGCGGCATGTACAATACCGCGCTGCGCGCGCTCGAAATCCTCGGGCTCGCCGACGTGTTCGGCGAAAGCCGCGTACCGCTCTACGTGCTCAACGTCACCTATCCGCTGATCGACGCCGAGCTCGTGCGCTTCTGCGCGGGGAAGAAAGCGGTTCTGATCATCGAGGAGGGCCAGCCGGAATTCATCGAGCAGGCGGTGAACACGATCCTGCGCCGCGCCGACGTCGCGACCCGGGTCGAGGGGAAGAGCATGTTGCCGATGGCGGGCGAATATACCGGCGCCGTCATGAAGGAGGGCGTGCGGAAATTCATCGCGGCCTATCGCGGCGATTTGCTCGCCGGTGGCCGCACGTCCATCGCTTCGTCGTTGCAGGGCGAGCGCCTCGCGAAGGCCCAGCAGGCGGTCAAGGGAAAGGTGCACGGCCGCCCGCCCTCGTTTTGCACCGGTTGCCCCGAACGGCCGATCTTCGCCGCCATGAAGCTGGTCGAGCGCGAGCTCGGGCCGCATCATGTGAGCTGCGACATCGGCTGCCATCTGTTCTCGATCCTGCCGCCGTTCAACCTCGGCAATTCCACGATGGGGTATGGGTTGGGCGGCGCGGGCGCGGCCGCGTTCAACGTGGCGGCGGGCAAGCGCGCCATCGCGCTCGTCGGCGACGGCGGCTTCTGGCACAACGGACTCGCCTCGAGCGTCGGCAACGCCGTCTTCAACAAGAGCGACAACGTCCTGATCGTGGTCGACAACGGCTACGCGGCGGCGACGGGCGGACAGGACGTGCCGTCCTCCGCCGCCGACAACAGCATGCGCGCGACCAAAAATCCGATCGAGAAGGCCGTGCGCGGCGTCGGCGTCGATTGGGTGCGCACCATCACGCGCACCTATGACGTCGGCAAGATGCGCGATGCGCTCAAGGAGGCGCTCACCACGGCGGTCAAAGGCCCCAAGGTCATCATCGCCCAATCCGAGTGCATGCTCAACAAGGAGCGGCGCGTGCGGCCGCTCATGCGCAAACGGCTGGAACGCGGCGAGCGCGTGGTGCGCGAACGCTTCGGCGTCGATCCCGACACCTGCACCGGCGACCACTCCTGCATTCGGTTGTCGGGATGCCCGTCGCTCACGCTGGCGCCCAACCCCGACCCGCTGCGGCGCGAGCCGGTGACCAAGGTGATCAATTCCTGCGTCGGCTGCGGGCTGTGCGGCGAGGTCGCGCACGCAGCGGTGCTTTGCCCATCGTTCTACCGCGCCACGATCATCGCCAATCCAACGTCCTGGGACCGGCTGAAGGACAAGGTCCGCGGCACCGTGATCGGTTGGCTGCAACGGCGCATCGACGGGCGCCTCGCCGCGGCTTGACGACGCCGATGGACGCCCGCGGGCAGACGCAAGTCGCCGAGGTGCGGCCGATCACCATCGCCGTGGTCGCGCTCGGCGGCGAGGGCGGCGGCGTGCTGGCGGACTGGATCGTCGATCTCGCCCAGCACGGCGGCTACCTCGCGCAGGCGACCTCGGTGCCGGGCGTCGCGCAGCGCACCGGCGCGACCGTCTATTACGTCGAGCTGTTTCCCAAGGCGCGGGCGGACGGGCGCGAACCGGTGCTCGCGCTGATGCCGGTGCCGGGGGACGTCGACGTGGTGCTCGCCTCCGAGCTGATGGAGGCCGCGCGCGCGGTCGAGCGCGGCTTCGTCTCGCCGGAAAAAACGTTGCTCATCGCCTCGACCCACCGCGTCTTCGCCATGACCGAGAAGATCGCGCTCGCCGACGGCCGCGAGGATCCGGCGGCGCTGCTCGCGGCCTGCCGCGACGCCGCGCGCGCGCTGGTGGCGTTCGACATGGCGGCGCTTGCGGATGCGACCGGAAGCGTGTTGAGCGCGGTGCTGTTCGGCGCGCTCGCGGGATCCGGCGCGCTCCCCTTCCCGCGCACGGCGTTCGAGGCGGCGATCCGCCGCGGCCAGGTCGGCGTCAACAGCAGCCTCGCCGCGTTCGCGGCGGGCTTCGAGGCCGCGCACGAGGGACAAGCGCCCATTCCCGCGGCCGCATCGCTTGAGGACGGCGCGCGCGATGCGTCGCGCGCGGTGCGCGACCTCGTGGACGCTGCCGCGCGCGACTTTTCCGGGGAGGCGCGCGCGGTCGTGATTGCCGCCATCATACGGCTCGATGACTATCAGGACACCGGCTACGCGCGGCATTTCCTGGCGCGCCTCGCCCGCTTCCAAGACATCGAGCGCCAACACGGCGACGACGCCGGGCGGCTGCTCGCGGAAACCGCGCGGCAGCTTGCGCTCGGAATGTCCTATGAGGACACGATCCGCGTCGCGGATCTGAAGATTCGATCGAGCCGCTTCGCGCGCGTGCGCGAGGAAGCGCAAATCAAGGACGGGCAAATTCTCCAAATCGCCGAATTCTTTCATCCCCGCACGCAGGAGATCGCGGATACGCTGCCGGCTCCCTTCGGACGCTGGCTCCTGCGCACGCGTTGGGCACGCGGCTTGGTCGATCGTGCCACGCGCAAGGGAAGGGTCGTCAAGACGACCTCGATCGGCGGCTTCCTGCTGCTTTATGCGCTGGCGAAGCTCAAGCCGCTGCGCCGCCGCTCGCTGCGCTTCGCCACCGAACAAGCCGTGTTGGCGAATTGGCTCAACCTGGTGGCGGCGACCGCGCGCGCGGATTATCCGCTCGCCGTGCAGATCGCGCGCATGCGAAGCTTGGTCAAAGGCTACGGCGAGACTCATGAACGCGGGCAGGCCAAGTTCGACAAGCTCGTGGTCGTGGTCCCGCGCTTGCTCGGGCGCAGCAATTCCGGCGCAACGCTCGAGGCTCTGATCAAGGCCGCGCTCGCCGACGAAGACGGGCAAGCTTTGGATAAAGCCATCGCCGACCTGGGGGCCGCGAGTTCGGCTGCTCCTCTCTCCCCAGTTGGGGAGAGGGTTAGGCCGAGGGGCTAGCAAGACCCACGTGTCCCGGATGCGGTGCAGCGCGAAACGAAGTGGAGCGGTGCACCGCTGATCCGGGACCGCCACGGACCTTGACGGTCCACGCAAGTCGGGGCCCGGGACACGTCATTCTGCATCTGGCGCTTGCCGGCGCGATGAGCGAAGCTAGGCATCCTCTCGTCCGCAGGAGGCAGCAATGCCCTACGACCTCGATCAATTCGTGTCGGATTGCCGCGCCATTCTCACCCGCGACGGCGGCCCCAAGGGCCGGGAACAGGTTCGCTTGAAGCTCGAGCAGCTGCTCGCGAATAAGGCCTTCGTCGAGGCCTATTGCGGCGAGCAGGTGCCGCGCGGCCTGAAGGTGCTCTACGAGGACCCGGATCTCGGATTCCAGATCCTCGCCCATATCAACGACAAGGCTCGGGTGTCGCCGCCGCACGACCACGGCGCGTCCTGGGCGATCTACGGCCAAGCCACGCACTACACCGACATGATCGAGTGGGAGCGCGAGGACGACGGCTCCAATGCCGCACAGGCCAAGCTCAAGCCGGTCAAGAAGTATCGCCTGCTGCCGGGACACGCCGGCATCTACCAGGACGGCACCATCCATTCCATCGACTATCCCGACCACTCCCGTTTCGTCCGCGTGACCGGCACCAACCTCGACAAGATCAAGCGCGTGCGCTTCGATCTCGCCTCGGGCAAGGTCGAGCAGATGACGCCGCAACAGGCGACGTGAGTCTGCGAACGGCCTAGGCGAATGCCGCCGATGTTGGTCGATGCCGGCGCGCTGAAGGCGATGCTCGCCGACGGGCAGGAGCTGGCGATCGTCGATCTGCGCGAGGAGCTGATCTTCTCGCAAAGCCATCTCCTGTTCGCGCGGTCGGTGCCGTTGAGCCGGCTCGAGCTCAAATTCGCCCGCCTGGTGCCGCGGCGGGGCACGCGCATCGTGCTGTGCGACGACGCCGACGGCCTTTGCGAGCGCGCCGCTGACATCCTCGCGCGCGCCGGCTACACCAATCTCCATGCGCTCGACGGCGGCGTTGCGGCCTGGGCTAAGGCCGGGTTCGAACTGTTCTCCGGCGTCAACGTGCCGAGCAAGGCGTTCGGCGAGTTCGTCGAGCACGCGAGCGCCACGCCGAGCATCGACGCCGCCGAGCTCGCGCGGCTCCTGCGCGAACGCAGCGATATCGTGGTGCTCGACAGCCGGCCGTTCGACGAGTACCAGCGCGTCTCGATCCCCACCGCCGTCAACGTGCCGGGCGCGGAGCTCGTGCTGCGCATCCACGATCTCGCGCCGTCGCCGCAGACCACGGTGGTGGTCAATTGCGCCGGGCGCACGCGCAGCATCATCGGCGCGCAGTCGCTGATCAACGCCGGCGTTCCCAACAAGGTGGTGGCGCTGCGCAACGGCACCATGGGCTGGACGCTCGCCGGCTTTGACTGCGACAGCGGCAAGGCCGCCCGCGCGGGCGAGGTCTCGCGCGACGGTCTTGCCTGGGCCAAAGCTGCCGCCGATGGCGTGGCGCGCCGCTTCGCCATCGCGCGCATCGATCTTGCCACGCTGGAGCGCTGGCGCGGCGACGATGCGCGCACGCTCTATCTCTTCGACGTGCGCGATCCGCGCGAATACGATGCCGGCCATGTGGCGGGCGCTGTCTCCGCTCCCGGCGGGCAGCTCGTGCAGGCCACGGACCAATTTGCCGGCACGCTCGGCGCGCGCGTCGTGCTGATCGATCCCGCCGAGGTGCGCGCGGTGATGACCGCGTCCTGGCTGCGCCAGATGGGCTGGCGCGACGTCTACGTGCTGGCGGAAGCGGGCCGCGAGACCGCCCCGCCGCCGGCGCAGATCTTGGGCGACCCGCCGCCGGCGGAGCTGCGCATCGATTGCGCCGGCCTCGCCGCGCTGCTGGCGCGCAACGAAGCCACGGTCGTCGATCTCTCGCCGAGCCGCGACTACCTCCGCGCGCACATTCCCGGCGCCTGGTTTGCGATCCGCTCGCGGCTCGAACGCGCGCTCGCCAAGATTCCGCTGCAGGGGACGCTGGTGCTCACCTGCGAGGATGGCGTGCTCGCCGGCCGCGCGGCGCCGGAAGCGCGTGCGCTCGTCGATCGTTCCGCGCGCGCGCTCGACGGCGGCAACGCCGCGTGGCTCGCCGCCGGCCATGCGCTCACGGCGGATGACGCCAGAATGGCGGACGAGGCGGTGGACGCGTGGCTCAAGCCCTACGAGCGGCCGAGCGACCGCGTCGCGGCCATGCGCGACTACTTGTCGTGGGAGGTCGACCTCCCCGCGCGCATCGCCCGCGACGGCTCTGCCAATTTTATTGAGTTTCAGCCGTAGTGCACGACCCTCGCCCCGCCATAAGCGCGTTCACGCGCGTGCATAGCCCGTCGAAGACGGGCGTGAACGCCCTTAACGACGCGCTATGGCGGGGAGAGGGAAAACGGAATGTGTGGCGCAAGCGCAACACGCAACACCCGAACGCGCGCTGTGGCTCATGCTTAACCCAAACTTAAGCGGCCACGCGCGACTAGTCGTTGCGGCACAACGACATCTCGCGACGGCGGCGGCGGGCGACCAACGGCCGTTTAACGATCGGGCGCGGTCCGCGCGGGCTGTGGACAACCTCAGCGATGGCGGCGATCGGGGAGCGCGCGATCGAGCGTTTTTGTTGGACAAGAAAATCCTTGTGCGTCTCGCGCCGCCTGTTAAGGCGATTGCGTCGGGATGCAAACCCAGAGGAGCGAACAGGAATGAAAGACTACAGACTCGACGTCCTCCACAAGACCGCCGCCGGCGAGTACGCGGGGTCGGTGTTCGTCAAGGAGGAGAATCTTCGGCTCGTCCTCGGCGCGCTCATCGACCTCGACTACTGCGTCCAGGTCGTGGGGCCGGTGTGGGAGGCGCAGCAATAAACCCGAGCGAGGGGTTTCTCGCGCAGCCGCGGCGGCAACGGGCGCGCAGACAAGGTCGGGCTCCACCACCTCGCTCGGGGACACCCTTGACAGTGGAAAGTCCGGCAAGCCGTCAATAACCCCGCGCCGGTCCCGGTCGGATCGGCGCGGGGTTCACCATTTAACCAGCGAAGCGCAACCGTGACGCAGAGACGACGTGACCGCCCTCCAAACTCGTGGTCGAGGTGGGGACGGTAAAACCGGGCACCTTTATCCACGTGATCGAACCATCGCGGTGCGGTCCGTGTGGCAGGTCGGCCGCGATTTTGGCGCAGTACACGCCGTCTCGATCGAATTGCCCGCAGAGGCCTTGAGGGTGAACCGTGGCGAACGCGCACGTGCAAGCAAGACTGCCGGCAACTACGCATCGAGCACATTTAGGAAATGCCATTCTTTCAATATCTCCTTCAACCGGCGGCGAATCACCGTCGCGCTCGCGATCATAACACCGCGTGACCGTGCGGCACTCGTCAACGGTCGCCGGCGCGCGCCGAGCCGGCGCGCGATCGCTCCGCCGGCAGGTCGTCGCGCTCGATCCGCCATCCCCGGGCCTCGACCATGCGCTCGAACTGGCCGACCGACCAGCCCGTGCAGGGTCCGAGGGACTTGGTCGCGCTGATCACTTTGCCGTCGTGGATGAAGGCGGCGGCCTTGAAGCCGTTCGGTCCAAAGATGCGCATGTTGCCTCCGGTTGCTGCGTGATGGTCCAGCCGCGCCGGCGGCCGAGCGCGACCACGCGTTCAACTTTCCATCCCTTCATGTACGCGAGCAGCGGGCTGGCGCGCGCGACGCGGCCGTCCCTCACGACGAAGGTGGTGGAGAAGCCCGGGCCGGTGATCCGCATGGTGGGGGCCTCGCTGGCGGCGGGGATGGCGCCGGGCGGGTCTCCGCCCGCTACTGCGTCGCCCCGCCCGGCCGGTCCGCCGCGTCAAGAGGGTCGCGGTGCGGGCCTGGAAACGATCCTAACGTCGGAGGTGTTCGGATACCGGGGAGGGCGGGAAAAACGCACCAGAACAGGCCTGCGCGGGTCTGATGGGTGGTTCTGGCGGCGGGCGGGCAAACGTGGCCACGTGGCCACGGT